>Ga0182030_10003838_pt1 | contig 32073 bp, 17 predicted proteins | sample 812S3MmetaG_FD_121299 | JGI IMG/M metagenome (GOLD analysis project Ga0182030, IMG submission 121299) | Permafrost microbial communities from Stordalen Mire, Sweden - 812S3M metaG (Illumina Assembly) | ecosystem: Environmental > Terrestrial > Soil > Wetlands > Permafrost | place: Sweden... | reverse complement strand
TAGGCGCGTAGCTCAGTTGGTTAGAGCGCTACCTTGACACGGTAGAGGTCAGGAGTTCGAGTCTCCTCGTGCCTACCATTTTATTTTCAACAGCTTACCTCGTTTTACAACGAAACATTGCGGCGCAACATTGCGTGCCCCCTTTGCAAGCACTTTTGCCCCAATCCTCTTCTTTTTCAAACGCACACTGCGCAACATTGCGCCTTCTCTTTGCGCAATGTTGCGCAGTGGAGCACAATGTTGCGTAGCCTGAATTTCATTCGGATACCCCAAACCTCAACCAAGCCATCTCTAATACGAATCGGAGAGCCGATTCTGACCTTAGTGCCGCCTTCGGGGACCTGGGATCAAACCGCGGCCCAATCGTAAGGCACGGCTCACTAAGCACCCGGCTCAACTGACCAGCGCGGTATTCATAGGGATGACGTCCCCCGATCTTCTGCAATGCTTTGTCCCCATCGCTACCCTTTTCAATTTCCCAAAGCACGAAACGAAGGTCCTCCCGCCGAATCCCCACGACTGCAAGGCAATCCATATACTCGATTGCCGACAGCGAAGTGGTCGGTTTGAAGACGGCGAATTCCGGTATAGGTCGCTTTACCTTTCGATACGCTTTAAGGAGGCCTGACATCTGTTGCTTCGTCTTGCGTTGCTCCTCGCGCTCAATCTCTTGTTCGACCATGGCCGCCAACTCAGAGATGGCCGCGTCATCTTTTTTGGGGGGTCGTTTTGGAAGTCGACCCAACCGATCTTTGTCAATTCCATACGACTCGCCTGCGCGAAGCAAAACTCCTTCGGCGACCTTCTGAACTATGCCCACTTCCGGAGCGAGGTCATATGCCGGCTGACCGCTTGCCACAGACAGGCGCATGAGTTCATAGGTTGAATTTACCCAGTTCTGTCGCGGAGTGTGAGAGGTTACTGGCGAGGCCCGAGGAATGCGCAGGGTCACAACCTCCTCGATGATTTCGGCGAGAGACCTGGCATCTATATTCTTACCCTTTTTTGTTTCGTGACTTTTCAATCGGTTGTAGTAGGTGCCTTCTAGGCCGCTTGCATCGCGAAGCAGCGTGCCGTCGCAAACATCGGTGAGGTATCCGCTTTCGCTCAGAACCAACGGGGAGAGGCGGTCGAAGGTATGAATGTAATTGTCAACGGCAACATCGGGACGTGACTGTCCGAGTTCTGTTGAAATCGCCCAGCCGTGATCATTTGTAATGTTCTCGTTCAGATAGAGGGCAGCGCGAAACGGTTTCGAGGTTTTCTTGATCCATTCATTCGTTTCTTTGAGGTGGGGAAACAAGTCGGGAATTTCTTTGAAGTCGGACAGCAACAATCGAATAAAAGTCCAGCTTGCGCAGCTGTGCCTCAATGAGTGCAGGTGAACTGTTGGATCACCAGTCACCTCCTGCATCGCTTCATGAATGATAGGGATCAGGACGTGGACAGGAATCGAGCGGTTCGCGCCCTCGCTCTCGCGCATGAGGAATCTGTCCTCCGCAGTGCCTTCTTCGGGGTTTTTCTTACCTGTTCGGTCGAACAACTGATACCAATCCACGACTACCTGCTCAAATTCAGGCGGCATATGAAACGCTGTGAAGTGGGCGACCCTCGCAGCATTCAGAGTCTTGAGTCGATGGGTTCCCCACGGTCGGATGATTACCGGAAATGTCATGCTCGCGGGAAAGTCGATATCTCGCAACCAGAAATTCTCCATGCGTCGAGAACCGATCGAGAATGCCATTACGATGAGGAATTTGGCCGCTTTCTGATGGACTTTGTTCGCCGTCTTCTTAGTAATAGATTCGAACACCTGCAATATGTCTTCAATTGAGAGGATTCTGGCGTCCACAGAGAACAAGCCTCGATAGCTTCGAAAGACCTCGCTCTCATTGAATGCAAGATTGGGATTCTTGTTGACCAGAAACCGGTGGAACTCGCGGATGGCCATCATGACCGCGTCCTTCAGCCGATTTGGATCCTTACCTTCAGTGACCAACTCGATCGCCAGCCGGTACCAATTGTCGGGACCGCCAGCATCGGACTCTGCCAGATTCGCGTCACCCACCAACTGTCCCAATCGCACTGCAACGGTTCGTACGCAACGACGGATTGTTCTAGGTTTCCATCGTGTACCCGTCGTTAAAGACCCCTTCTCGATAAGCCTCAGGGCGAATTCTGCCAGTTCCCCAGCGATCGGAGATGCTTCTCGTAAACTATCCAGTTGGGCTCGCAGGAGCCGCGCAGATTCTTTCGGATCATCCTTTAAGCATTCGAGAAGTTCATCTAGCCACTCAAGGGCATCCTCCTCTTTTTCAGTCTCTCGAGACTCGTCTTCCTCAGCTTCTTTGAGGATCTCTTCGTCCAACTCGAGATCGTCAGATAAAATCTGCCCGCTCTTCAGGATGATCTCTGACGCCAATGATTCTTCGCCGTATATACGGCCTATGCTGCTGGGCCAAAGCGACCGGGGATGAATTTCACGTGTCCAGAAAGTGCGAAACAACTGAGGAACGTACGATATGAGAGTGAGATTGACGGCCCTCATGATCGCTGCGAGATCCCGAGGTGTTTCCTTGGCTTGGTTCTCTTGCAGACCGCGCCGAATCTCGTCGAACAGTGCATCAATGACTCTTTTCTTCCAAGCGCTGTATGCCTTCGTCTCTTTGGAATCCGGAGGAGCATCTTCACCGTCATAGTGTGCGGATCGGGCGATCAGGCAGGCAAGCGGACCATCGGCATACCACCTCTGGATCTCTTGGTGCTGTAGGTTGTTCCACGGGAGTGACAGGTCGGCATATATCCTTCCAGATGAAAAGCGAAAACGCTTTCCGGAATCGGAGCAAGCGTCAGCAATCGCCAGAACGGTGTCAGGGTGCAGCGCTCTCCCCCAGAGGATCGAGCAAAGCGCAACCAATCCAACTGGAACCTCACCTTTGCAACGTCGGATCCATCTGCATGCTGCTTCCGACCAGTCTTTGACCTGAAGGTGGTATTGAACGTATTCATCCGGACAGGGGTGTTTTTCTCGGCGCAAGGAGTCGAGCAACTTCGGAGAGGGGATTAGTGCGCCCGTTCGATTTAACTCGCGAATGACGATCTTGAGGATTCCGCCGTAGAAGAGGACCTCTGTTTTCGGACTGCATCTGTTTGCGATCAGCGACTCAAGTTCCCTGACGTCGGCTACTTCGAACTCGTACTTTGCTCCGGCTGACGATATGGTCGCGTCTGCCAAAACGACACCAAGGTCGATTTCGCTTTCCCGAAGCCAGTTGCGGAAATTCGGAACCTCGGCGGCTTGGAATTCAGTAAACCGACAGCGCTCCCAAACGGAATCAAATGGAATCTCCATGCCTCCCCCTTCGCGGACTTCTTCCAACGGCTATGAAGCCCAACGATTCCACCAACGGTGTGATGTAGTTGTCCAATGTTCTGCGATATCGCGAGAAGGAAAATGTTGAAGACGCACTCCATGGCTCATCTCCAATCGTCGAATGTCCCATGCAGATTCGAACCACTTCGGGTGGGCAGCCAGCCTCAATCAACTCATTGAATGAGAATCTGCGATGAACAGCCGCGGGAAAGGAGAGGAACTTCCCGAGCCTAGCGGCGATCGTGCTTGGCCTGACATCATCGAATCCTCCTTCTTCTTTGTAGAAGAAAAGCTTGCGTTTCGAATCTTTGAGGAGGTCAGGCCGACGGAGATGTCGACTGTAATATTCCAGGTGGTCTTTCAGCAGCAGTGGTATGAAAACGTACTTTGCCTTGTCGCCGGAGTCCGAGGTTTTGTCACGCACGAGCGCCATGTGTGTGAGCGAAGAGATATCGTCCGGTAAAACAAGCGGATCGACAATCCCCCGAATGAGCGTTGCGTATCCAAAAAACAGGACAGTGTAGAGCGTCAACAGGTTGTGATACTCTTGTGGACCGATTTCAGGCCTGCGCATCTGTACGAGTAGCGTGGATACAGCTTCGCGCACCCTGTCTTTAGTCGGGCAGAGCCTGATTCCGATGTAGCGGGAATCCCATTCTGGATCCAAATACTCTATTGGAAATTCTTTTTGAATTCCGGACTCTTTCCATATCTCGCGCGCGAGCCAGGACGCGCAGCGATGAAAGAGTCGATTGATGTTCGCCTGCGATCGACACGCGTAAAACATTGCGACCCTGCTCACTCGAGAATCAACACCGGTTATCATCTTCGCGGCCACGACATCATTGCCGGTAAGGCTCATCACATATCCTGAGAATGCGGATGAGATCTTGGTGAGAGTAGTGCGTCCGCTTGGGTCGAGATCCTTCAGCCGCTTCTTTAACCGCACATATTGTTCACGCCCGTTCGGAAAAATGCGACAGTTCTCGTGATCCTGCGGGTTGTGCCTGAGCTGGACGTCGTAGATCTGAAGTAGCAGTTTGGCGAGATCAAAGTAGTCTGGGAGCAGCACGTATGGATAGCGCCTACGATCGCCCGGTTCACTCTGCTGTGTCCACTTGTACTTGGGGAATTCGACGTGCATTCTGAACATCGGCGGTGTGTTCTCAGTTGGTCGCACTAACGCATAGTCAACCTCTCTTCGATCATCAACATCGTCGATTATTGTGATGTAACGCGCTCGGTTCTTCCCAAGCCACAGCGTGCCTATCAGAAGGGCGAGGTCACAGACCTTTTCCTGCTGGTGCGGGTAAAGAGTGTCGAGTTGCAACAATCTGACCAAGTGTCGTCGACATCTGACCTCGATTCTCGCCAGTTCGAACGGCATCAGACGCTCGTATGTGAAAGCGAAGTTCTTATTGTCGCGGATCACTTGGTTACGCATTGCGCGCACCATGCCGCGATAAGATCCTGGCGACTTATCGAAGTGCGATGCGCCTTGCGTCCCGCCGTTGGGTTCATAGCTACTGGCTAAAACCTGTAGGTCCTCCTCCTCGTCTTCCTCGGGGCAATTATCTGCATCAAGCGCTTCCTTCCGTCTCCACTCTCTTTCGTTACCACTCTTTCCGCCTCGTCCAAGCCGCCTTTTCTTACTGGGGAAATCTCCAGGGACTTGATCGTGTATCTCTGTGTCACCAAAATCTGCATTGGGGTCGCTGCGGTCGCCCAGATCACCACTGTATCTTGAGCGTTCTCCCACATCGCGCCTGTCGCGAAGGTCGTGGGCTGCTTCAACAAAACCGGCGATATAGCGAATCCAATTCAAAACCCACGGATGAATGGCAAGATCGACATTCGCGACACTTGACAGTCGAGCCCTTCGCGCAAACTTAGCCGGACGCAGGTGAACCGGCAACTCGCTCAGCAGTTCCTCACTCTTTAGATCTCGAGCAGCGAAATTCCGGATTGTGAGGCATGCGTAGTAGGGTGAGAACTCAATCTCTTTCCAGAGCTCGTCTCCTTTGTAGCTTTCGTATGCCTCGCTACTCGTCTCTTGCATGACTTTGATGTTGGCCAGCAGCAGGTGCGCTAGGAGTTGTTGGTATTTAAATCGGAGTTGTTCGTCTTGAATGAGGCAGGGCTCGATAAGGGCACAGTAAAGCGGATTTCGACTCTTGAGTTGTTCAACACTCGGTGTAGCGATGCGAGAGTCTTCGTCCAATGGAAACAAGGTGCTGAGCTTCTCGACCAAAGGCGGCATCCACAGCAGGTCGAGCTTAAGCAGTTCCAGAGGCCACATATTCTCGATCTGAGAAAGCAAGAAGCGCAGTATCACTAGCATTTGTGGAAAGCTTGCGACATCGAGTGGCAGATAGAGCAGATGAAAGAGCTTCTTGACTTGTTTCTCGCTCAGTTTAGCGTGCGCAGCATGGGCTGATATTTCCTCAATAGTCATTTCTTTTGATTTCGCGCATGCGCGTCGTGACGGTACGTTCACTCACGCGGAGAGTGTCAGCCCACTGCTCATGGTTAGATGGTTCATGCATCAATCGGCGCCCAGCGGGTGATTGGATGGTGTTAACCAAATCCTCGATGAATGCCTCGTCGCGTCGTGTACGTTTACTCCGTGGTCTCTGGACTGCAAACAGATCGTGGTCTAAGGGTAGATCAACGTCGGCCATTCTTCCGGTGTTCTCCTGTTCTTGCTGCAGCCGAAAAAGCAAAGGAATGAATCTAGATTCGGTGTCGGCCCATTCGGCGATATCCTCCTTCGTCACACGATTGTGTATTTCGGCGGCTATGGTTGTTGGTATCTCATCCGACGCCAAAATCACTTTGAGCGACACATATCCTCCAACTAACTCATATTTGTTGTTCCGCCGGACGACGTGAATGCGGAGGGTCTCCGCAACACGCTGTGCGCCTTTCTGGCTCAGCGGCAAGCGAAGCTTGAATAATCCCGTCAACTTCTTCGTCATGAGGGCGTCAACGAACTCGCCTATAACGATGCTGGTTGGAGATATGTCAATCGTGTCGCGCCCTTTCGCCTTTAAGCATTCAGGTGACTTTCCCGGCGAACAGCTCTCTGTGGCCTTCACGTTTTGCTTACGGAGCTTCTTATCTCTTTTTTTGTCCGTAGAAGCATCTGGGGTGAGCGTAGGTTCGGATATTGCTTCGCAATATTCCGGGTTGGAGGATTTCACTTTGGCATCGCTTGAGACGGGTGCGGGGCCATCAGACCCGTCCCTCATGCGGTCGGGAACCTCAGTCCGGGGGGCGTCCTTGGGTTCAATCCGTTGGGGAACAGAGGAAGTTATGTCGTGATAAAGCGGGTCCAGACTCAATTGGCGGATTGCGCAAGAGGGCAATCTTCCATTGGCAATGGCGTCCTGGACCGCTTTGCTAGCCGTGATCTGGCCCAGAGCGGCCGGTTGGCAGTCTGGAAAGAAATGCTTGGGCGGCTTCTTGGGCTGCGTTCTTGCCTTGCCGGACGTTGAATCCCCAAACAGCGACAGGTTCACCGCGAACCCTGGACCGCGATCATCGCTCATATACAACCTCCACCGCGTTTCTGGTCGTCTCCCGGTAGCGCAGTGTGGCGCCAGCAGCGGTAGCTCCCTTCGAATCAGCTAGGCCATCATTACACGAAAGCTGAAAAAAACACAAGCATAGTATGCTTACATGCACAAACAGATTGAACCGCCAGGCTTATCAGTGTACAGTGAGCGAGCATGAGGTGAAAATGTGCCATATGTCTAAAATGAAGAGAGCCGCAAATGCTGCTGATGACGATCACCCATCGCTGAGGAAGGCTCAGGATAAAGCCGTAAAGATACTTGATGATCTCTTTCCGAGGATCTCATTCGCAGTGGACGAGAACACTTCCTTAATACTGGATGCCCTGCGGAGACCAACCCACAATTCGCGAGTTGCTATCGCGCGCACGGTGATCGAAGCCGTGATGAGTTCGCCTGACATGTTTCCAGTTGCGGAGTTTTACGAAGGCACGTGGCGCGAGATCTATTTCCGCCCAGAGCAGAAGAAGAGCGGTATGCAGTTGACACTGCCCAGAGAGTTCAGCATCTACCTGCGGAAAGCATCGAAGCAAGTTCTGGGCGAGGAAAATCGAAGCGAATTTTTCAGACTACTAGTTGCGTTATATGCGATGAAGATAGGGGTACTCGAATGCGTCTCTACTGTAGTCAAAGAGTTCAGGGTCAAGGATCTCAGAGGTAGACAAAGCAGGTAGTGGAACTAAGTATTCATAAGTCGAATTGTTATTCAAATACGGAGGAGATTATGCATACCGGAAATAATGATAAATTCCCCGGTGGCTCTGGCCGGAAGTTCAAACGCCGCGGCCCAAAAGTCCGCTTTGATTATGCGTGTACAACAACCTTAACTGAAGGCCGCACCGCAATACTCCATAGACTTCGTTCTGCCTTCGAAGCGTACCACGCGATGGGTGATGACGAGTTGAATCGTGTCCTCTCAGAGCTGAAACAGGGCACGATCCTAATTCAACCGAGCCCATTCAATCCTGACGACGCTCTTGTGCTTGGGCTGAATGAGGGCCTCCGTCTCGTTGTTCGGCATTGTCATGGTCTCGATGCAGTAGAGGACATCGAGCGGCAACTTAGGGAAGGATATCAAGGCAGGAAGATAATCGTTCTTGCGGATGGCGAGAATGAGTTAGCTGCACAAAAACTGCGAAGCTTTCTAATAAGAAAAGACATTTAATCTACTAAACGGAGGTCTTTATGAAACTGACCAAAGCAGACTTGGAAGAATGGACAGGTGAACAGCGCACGGATTGGGGCAAAGCCAGGATCCCCCACTGGCCACCGCTCTTTCAGCAGCTAAAGGAAAGAGCATTCGATTGATTATTACTGGGGCTGGTGACGGCCTGCGGCGGTTTCGCGAAAGGTGGCCGCAGACCGCACTAGAAGGCCTCGGGCCAGCATTGTGCGCCGTGGTAGAGAGTAAGGATCACGATCCGGGCTTTCTGGATGGTGTAGGCGGCGATAAACGGCGTATTGGAGATGACCAGTTCACGAGTACCCGACACCCGGCCAGTGCGGCCCGACATGGGGAAGGCCCCCAGCTGCTCGACGCTGCTGACGATCTGCATGGTGATGCGGGCAGCAACCTCCTCTGAGTTCGACAGCGCGATATAGTCATGCGCCTGATCCAATTGCCGGGTCGCCTGCTCGGTCCATTCGATCATTGGCGGGCGCGACCGGTCTTCTGGAGACGCTTTACCACCTCGTCATGACTCACCACGCGGCCCTTCTTCATTTCTTCCATTCCCTTACGAACCAGCGCGTCCTGGTAGGCGTGCAGCTCGATGTAGTTGGTGATGGCCTCGTTGATCAGGTAGCTGCGCGAACGCTCCTGGGCGGCGGCCAGCGAATCGAGCGCGGCGATCTTGTCGGTAACGGCACGGAAGCTGATGGTTTTCTCGGTGCTGCTCATAATGCCAGAACGATACCACGTATTATCCTGTATTACAACACCCGATCGGAGCACGAGCCACTCCTCTTCTTCCCAGGATTCTGTCTCCAGCTAAGCCGGCAGTTCAGCCTGGAGCTGCGGCGCTCCGATTTCCGGACACCATCGCCACGCTGCCTCCTGCGCAACTTTATGCGACGCTTACAAACCGGCAGACATACACGCTGAATGTGCCTGCGCCTACGCCGAGCCGATCTTCACGCATCCCTTGCGCGTGGAAGCGCGAGAGATTAGCGGCATAGTCACTCATCCCAACAACACAAAGACCTGCATCGACCGTCAACGACGTAAGCAGGTCTTTTTTGCTACGAAAGGAGAGCAGACGAGCACTCGCAAAATGAACACGACTGCTTCATCCCACGATACCAGTGCGCTGAGCCACACACGCGCCCATCGGATCTCCGCCAGTCATATAGGCTATTCCACATTCCTTCTCGACTGTCGCTAAAGCTGCACCTTGCGAGAGGAGTTGAGTAGCCTTCAAAACAGGAGATTCAAGATGCAGATAGATGACCAGGAGCGCCGCAAGAAGCATATCGAGGTGATTCTCAAAGCCGTTGCCGATCGTTTCAAGAGTTTAGGGTACGCCGTTATCATGCAGCCGCGGGTGATTTGCGGACGTAACGCACTCTCACTGATCGTTGGCGATACATGCGATGAAGCTGCCCACCTCCATGCAGCCGAAAGCACGGGAGCGCAAGCCGCAGAAGGCGAGATTGGCTCTAACGTCCAGCGCCAATTCGCGCAGCACCTATTCATCAGCACGGTACTTCTCAGCGATACCAACATTCCAGACGATTCCCTAATACAGTGATTCACCCTCGGGCCCTGTAAAGCAAAATTAGGGGAGGGAAGATAAATGCGGCACGGAGTCCACACCCGAGCCCAGATTTCACCGCGTAAGGACATCCCTCGCACCTTGTAGTGATGTGCGCTGCGCAACAAGAAAATTCAACCTCACCCAACTAGTAAAGACCTGCCACGGCCTAAACGGCTGCGGCAGGTCTTTTTTGTTTTCTCGAAAGGACAACAAATGAAAACTCCCAAACAGAACCGTACTCCTTCATTCAGCGATACGGGTGCCGGGGACCATACGCGCATTCGTCGCCTGTTTGTCCCGGCCTCTCCCGCCAATATGGGAAAAATGGTTGAGTCCGACGACGACCGTCCGACCTTCGCTTTTGTTGCAGCCGATTGGATTGATAATGAACTCCTCCACCCCATCGTGGTAAAGCCCAAGGCGCATACGACGCTGTACTGTTACCTGCACATAGCGAACGATTACCTCATTCCGAAGTGGGGCGACTGTATCGCAGAAGACATCGAACCGCGGGACATTGAGAAATGGCTTGCCGGGTTAAGTATCGATAAGAATGGCACCAAAGGTTTGCAATGGGACACGCTCAGTAAGACGCGGAGTGTGATGAAGCAGATCTACGCCCACGCGCAGCGCGAGGGGCTGATTCCGAAAAACCCGGAATCAAATCCATTCCGTCCGGCGGACCAGGGCGGCGTGCGCTGCAAATCGGGAACAGGCTTTCGCCCCATCATCCTGAAGCCTTCACAAACCCTCACCATGCTGCTTTCGCTTCCGCCGCTCGAGCGCACGCAGGTCATCCTCGATGCCTGCACTGGGCTGCGCGCATCGGAGATCGCCGGACTGCAGTGGCGCGATATTGACTGGGAGAACCAGCAGATAGAGATCGTGCGCACATGGATTAAGGGGACGGTTGCCAAGCCAAAGTCTCCCGATTCAGAAGCGTCCATGCCGATGACCACCGTATTGGCAGCGTGCCTGCGGGATTGGCAAAAGGTCACCCTGTACTCAAAGCCCTCCGATTGGGTCTTTGCTTCGAAGAAAACCAAGGGGCGCACGCCTCGTGTTGGGAACATGATTGTCGCTGACTATCTGTACCCGGCGGCGGTTAAAGCCGGTGTTCTGACCGTAAAGAAGATCACAGTTTGCGACAAGAAGGGAAAGGAGGTGTTGAAACTCATTTACTTCGACGGCAAGGGGAAACGCGTGATCCGCTTCGGGTTTCACAACTTCCGGCACAGTTTGTCTAGCTTTCTCACTACCAAGAAGAAGACTGACCCCAAGACCGCCCAACGTATGCTGCGGCAAAGCGATCCTGCCTTGACAATGCGTCGCTATACGCAGACCGATATGGACGAACTGCTTGCGGCCCAGAAGATGGTGCTCGACGCCATCCTCGGCCCGCAAGACCAACTGAAACCAGGCAACGGCGTATCGCCCGATTCTGAAGTGAATCCTTAAGGATCGCGTGCCGCCGCGATTCGCTATCTTCTTTACCCATCCACTGCAGTTCACCGGAACACCAACGAATCCAGCCGCTCGTACTCCACAACAAACGCGTTTGCGCGCAGTCGGAATCCTTCTATCGAGACTGCGTTCTCCATCCGCTGACAACTTTGCCGTCTCCCGCCGAGCAGGAGTCGGCAAGTCGCCGCACCCGAAAGGGAGCTAAATGAATAATGTTGTTCGCATTGATCTGTACTTCGTCGTTCGCAACCTGCGCGCGAATTGGAAACAGTAGGATATTGTGACGCGCGCCGATGCCGTTGCTCATTTGCGCAATGCACAGGTTTCCGTCCGGACGCTTGCCGACATTGCTGACTGCAGCCCGGCGTCCATTCGCCGGCTCGAGGCAATCGCCCGGCTCTCCCCGGAACTCAAGGCGCGAATTCGTGCCGGTGAGCCATCAGGCAAGTTCGTCGCCTGCGCCCGTGCGATGCGGCTTCTCGAACTGATCGGCATCGCACAGATTCGATAGTCATCAACTCTTTAAGTACACCGCTTGCGGCCTTCTACAGAAATAGCCTCACGGTTCATCCCACTGCTCCTGTTTTGCCCCAAAACAAACCACCACAAAGGAGAGCTCATGAGCTATCTGAGCCATTCGTGCCTGCGTAAGTTCCGGCACTCAAACTATCTATCTGCCCTTCTTCATGCTGCGTCTCTTAGCCAGGACGACTCACTCACCATCTATCCATGTCCGTTCTGTGGCGGGCTTCATGTCGGACACACCCGTCCAGCAACCCTGAAACGATTTCAGCGAGAACTTCGGAAGGCGTTCGGCTCCCAAGCCGCATAAGTCCAGATCAGAGCGGTTCACAACTTACCTAGCTCGGTTCCCGGTTAAACCGGTGTGGCCAGCAAAGAGAAAGATCTTATGTCAGCATCCATGCAATCTTCCGTGGAAACGGAGCGACGAGCATTCTTGAAGGTCGCGACCACGAGCTTATCGTGCGCACTTGAGAATGCCTTCCAGGTTCTCCACTCAACGCCCGATGAGCGGCAGATGCTGCTCGCAAACGCATTGGAAGACGCCGAACTCGCAGTGCAATGGCTCACAAAGGCGTTCGCGCTTGCCGAGAGGCAGACGCGCCACAACTGAACCAATTCTCACATGAACTTCCTGCCGGCGGGGCGAAACGCCTGCAGGCGGCACGTCCCGTTCGTGCGGCTTCACTCGCAGACAGCGGTATCCAACAGAAATAGAAAGGCACCATGACTGAACTAACCAGGATCTGGGAGCGCCTCTTCCTCGGAGGACGTCTCGACGCAGAAAGTCTCTCCCGCTCAAATCCCTTTGAGATCAGCACAGTGTTCTCCCTGTGCGAAGAACCAGTAATTCGTCAAAATCCTGCAATTAACTATCTGCACTTCCCGGTCCGCGACCGCGAATCACTGGAGCGTGGTCTGTTTGACGCGGCTCTAGATGCAATCGCGGAAAACATTCGTTGGGGCAGGATACTCGTCCATTGCGGGAGCGGCATAAGCCGGGGCCCGATCTTCGCCGCGGCATGGATGCACGCTGCTGGCTACAAGAACATCGACGAGTCCTTGCAGGAGATTGCAGTTCTCCGGCCGATCATCGCACCATCAGAACCTCTGCTCGCCAGCGTAAGAGAACACCTGAAGTAGCTCCCTCCACCCCAAACACAATTCACCGTGAACTATTCAGATCTCAGACACGGGGCCACAGAGCCCCGTGTTCTGCGGAGAAGCCAATGAAGCGTGTAGCCATTTACCTGCGGGGCTCGACGATTGACCAGCATCCCGAAACTCAACTCTATGATCTGCGCAGTCTGGCCGCACAGCGTGGATTCGAAGTAGTAAAGGAATACACAGACAAGATCAGCGGGACCAAAGCGCGTCGTCCGGGACTGGACCAACTCATTGCCGACGCCCGGCGGCGACGCTTCGACGTGGTACTGGTCTGGGCCTTTGATCGCATGGCGCGCTCGGTCCGGCATCTTCTCGAAACACTGGACGAACTCAACCATCTCGGTATGGAGTTTCTCAGCTTTGGCGAGAACAGCGACACTGGCGGAGAGCTCGGTCGCGCGCTCTTCGTAATTATCGGGGCCATTGCTGAGTTGGAACGTAGTCTATTCATAGAGCGTGTGCGAGTCGGGATGCGGCGCGCCAAACTGGAAGGCCGCCAAATCGTTCTGTACTAGCCTTGAACAATGGTTAGCGGTGGTCGATCCAGGTAGCTTCATTTACAAGGAAGCACAAGGGCACCTGCGCGACCATCTCGCGTGATAACAAGTGCTATCCGGGGTTAGATCCATCCCCGCCTCCGCAGATGGCAATTGGTTGGTCGCCTTTGGTGGAAACTTCCTCGGGGCTGAATGCCCCGAGGATGGCCGCTACTGAATTCCAAATTCTTTGTCCTTTCTGCCAGTGTCGGCTGTTTTTGTTCTTCACTTGCAGCGACAGCGGACAAAAACAGGCGGAACGGTGAAAAGGACAGAACGGAGGACTCCGGAGGGTGGCAGGGTGCGAGAGGAGGCGCGGTGAGTGACAAACGCGCCTTTGTGTTTGGCGCGAAACCGGCGCTGTCGAAGCGCCCGCCCGAGCCGCAGAGCGGCGTCCACTGAGGAGTCAGAAGTGGGGAGAAGACGCACGTTTGCAGTGCATCCTATGAGCCTTGGTTAATGATTTTGCATGAAAAATGATAAAAGATAGCAATTATGGATGTCCGTTAACGAATTTTGATGTACTCTGAGTTCCACCGGGAGTTAATGGGTTTCGACCGTATGGCTACAAAGAGGACGATTTCGCACATTGGTTAACGTTTTCGAGCAAACAGACTTCAGGATGAATTTCAAATGCTGACTGGATTTACAGCCCTGGTGGAACAGTTCCAATTGCAGGTTCCGGCACCTGCGGTTCGCTCTGAAATTGTTCAGGGAGCGCGGCGAACCCGCATCGAAGGGGACCGGGTGTATGAGCAGTATCCTCCCGGCTACGCGCGCGAAGATACCCCCTTTGAGCATCTGCGTTTCGGACTGCGGTACGAGCCCATCGATTTAGGGGTGGTTGCCGCCTTCTTCCGGGCTGTGTCCAAGAAAGAGGTCGAAGACTGGGTCCGTGCGGAGCCGACCGGGAAATTCGCTCGCCGGGCGTGGTATTTGTACGAACTCTTGATGGATACCACACTGGATATTCCAGATGTGCCGCGGACTGGGGCCGTCCCCGTCCTAGACCCAAAGCTCCAGATCACGACTCCCGGATTTCTGGTTTCGCGACAACGAGTCATGGACAACCTGCTCGGCAACCGCGACTATTGTCCACTCATTCGGCGAACGGATGCGCTGAACGAAACGACCCTTGAAGAACTGAGAAAAGCAATCGGCGCCGTCATCGAACAAGTCGATCCATTGATTTTGGCGCGCGCGGTGCAATATCTCTATACAAAGGAGACCAAGTCATCTTTCGCAATCGAGCGGGAAACGCCATCTCCAGACCGCACCGAACGATTCGTGAATGCTCTGACCCACGCGTCCGAGTTCGATGCTTCGCGCAAGGAGCAATTCATCCGGTTACAGAACATGATCGTGGATGCTCGCTACGCGCAGCATGACTGGCGCACTGTGCAGAATTTCGTTGGGCAGACGGCTTCGGACTGGAGCGAGCGTGTCCATTTTGTGTGCCCCAAGCCCGAAGATGTTGCTTCGTTGATGGATGGCTGGATGCGGATGGTCGAGCGTTTGGAAACCAAGGGCGCGCATCCCATTGCCGCAGCCGCAGCAACAGCCTTTGGGTTTGTCTTTATCCATCCTTTTGAAGATGGAAACGGGCGAATTCACCGTTTCCTGGTACATCAAACGCTGAGCAAGTTGGGCTTTACGCCCGCCGGAATTTTGTTTCCCATTTCCGCTGCGATGCTCCGGGATCTGGTCGCATACGATCGCGTGTTGAAGAATTATTCAGCGGGAGTGATGCCGTTTATCGAGCACCACTTCAATGAGGACCGGCAGCTGGTGGTGTCCAACCAAACGGCCCACTTATATCGATATTTCGATGCGACGGTGCAAAGCGAATACCTGGTTGGCTGCGTCCGCGACGCGATTGAGCGCGATCTGAAGGAAGAGATTGGCTTCATCCAAGTCTTCGATGCCGCTTTGAAGGCGACGATCGAGATCGTTGACATGCCGGACCAGCGGGCGTCCTCGCTGGTCCGGTTCATCCTGCAAAACAACGGAAAACTCTCCAAGGCAAAGCGGCCTCGCTTCCAGGAACTGACTGACGCAGAAATCGAGCAGATTGAGCGAGCCATAGAAGTAGCGGCACAACAAGCACGCATATCTCTATAGCCTCGACCGAGATCTCACTTCTGTTGCCTTCAAGATTCCACTCACAACCATCGAAAACGTGGAAGCTCCTATCACCCCGCAAGGGACGCGGTTTTGCCCTGGCAGCACGGGCGGAGTCAACTATTACGGTCCGACCTTTGCTCCGTCGATGAATGCGATATTCGTCAACTCAATAGACTGGTGCACCACCGTCAAACTGGGTGGCTAGACAAAGATACCGATAGGACATGTACTACCGTGTTTGAATTTCTTCACTCGTTCACGCGAAATTCATTGTGTCTCATGCCAGAGACTCTGCTAAGGTGGTGTGGCTTGCGAAACCCATGCCAATTGAAGTTTCTGTTGCTGCATTCAGCGACAAGACTCTTCTCCCCCAAGGCATGATCCGTATCTAGGTTTCTAGCGCGCATTACCCAAACAATTCACTCGGCAGAGCAGACGAATATCTTGACGGCCAGGTCTGTCTCTGAGCAGGAGAGCACGTGTCTACTCGTCTTGAGTCCACCCTGTCGCAGCTTTTGTCCATTACGCGGAACTTGGCTCCCAGCCAACAACAGCTGTTTGACGGTGTAGCGCGTTTTGTTGCCATCCTCCTGATTTACACAATTACCATCAGCACCTCCGTTTCTCTTGGAGCGATGCCTTTGGGTGCGGAGCGACTCATCCGCGAGCCTGCGCGCTCCGAGCACCGTGTCACCTCACCAGTGGCCGATCCCGGCTCAAGAACTCGCGTGGCGCAATCAATATCGAGTGGAGCGACAGAACAGAAGGGCAAGGCCGAGCTGGAATCGCGACAGATGATTTTGTCGGCATCGGTCCCCAAGACGGCTCAGTCTGCTCAGCCGATGACGCAGGTCGTGACGCCCGCGGCGGCGTGTCTGTATGCGCTTGATCCGAGTGCACAGCAATCGTTCTACATCTCCGGCAGCACATCCATTTCCACCTCTTGCAGCATGGTCGCTGAGTCCACAGCGAGCCAGGCTTTCTATATGAGCGGCACGGAGACCGTCAATCTCCAGAGCAACTCTCAAGTTGGAGTAGTGGGCGGTTATGCATTGACCGGGCAGACGAGCCTAGTGAATTCCACGACGGGCCAAAAGGTCACACCTGTGACGATCGCCAGTCCTGGCGATCCGTTTGCGTTCCTGCCGGCACCCACACAGGGAACGATCATAGGCAAGAGCCACACATATTACGACATGAACAGCAAGCCGGTGAACAACACGCTGTCGCCCGGAGTCTACTGCGGTGGGTTGACGATCGGCAATACAAATGGCGCGACGTTCACGATGAGTCCTGGCACCTACATCATGGCCGGCGGCGGCTTCACCGTTAACTCGCTGGGCATCGTCAGTGGGTCGGGCGTCACGGTGTACAACACGTCGAGCACGGGTTGGGGCTGTTCAGCGAACTCCAGCTACACGCCGATCACGATCAGCGGTCAGGCGAATCTGACTCTGACAGCTCCGAGCAGCGGCGCCCAGGCAGGCGTGATCTTTTTTGGTGACCGGGCAGGTTGCTCCACTCTCGGCAGTTGTCAGGACCAGATCAACTCTGGCTCTATCACCAAGTTGAACGGAGCGATGTATTTCAAGAGCGACACGCTCGTGATCAGCGGTACGGCTTCCAACACAGGCTGCATGACGGTCGCCGCCGACAAAATCAACATCAATGGAAACTCACCGTTCGCAATCACCGGGTGCACCGGCACCCTCGGAGCGGTAACAGTAAGCGTGTCTCCGACCACTGCAAGCCTGTATGCGGGCCAAACACAACAGTTCTCAGCAACGGTCACAAACGCCGCGAGCACTGCGGTGACTTGGTCTGTATCGGGTGGTGGAACGATCAACTCGTCGGGCCTGTACACCGCTCCCGCGAGCGTCACATCGCAGCAGACGGTGACGATTACTGCAATCAGCCAAGCAGAGCCGACTGTCTCAGCGTCGGCGACAGTGACCCTGTTGCCGCCAGTGTCAGTGAGTGTTGCGCCACCGACCGCGACACTTTATGCGGCCCACACTCAACAATTCTCCGTGACAGTGGCAAACGCAAGCAACACCGCGGTCAACTGGGCAATCAGTCCGGCTGGCATAGGTACTGTCAGCTCATCCGGGCTATACACGGCACCAGCAAGCATTACGTCGCAGCAGACTGTGACCATCACGGCGACCAGCCAGGCGGACTCGACCAAATCGGCTACAGCTACGGTGACACTGATGCCGGCTGTGGCAGTAAGCGTCACTCCGACCACCGCAACACTCAACGCCGGGCAGACACAGCAATTTTCAGCCAGCGTGGTAAATACGAACAATACCGCGGTGAGCTGGTCAATCAGCCCGACTGGAAGCGGATCGGTCAGCTCGTCCGGCCTGTACACAGCGCCGACCAGCCTAACGAAGCAACAAACGGTCACGGTTACAGCAACCAGTCAGGCGGATTCGACCAAGTCGGCCTCTGCAACCGTGACTGTGAATGTCCCCGCGCCCGTGATCTTAAGTATCACTCCGGGGACCGCCCTGCCCAGCACGCAAATAACGATTGCTGGCCAGAATTTCCTGACGGCTCCCGGAAGCGTGATGTTGAACGGCGTGTCGCTGCCAACCACGTCGTGGAGCAACATGTCGATCTCTCTGCTGGTGCCCACGAATAACTGCACCGGTCCAGTTGTGGTGAATACGCAGTATGGAACGTCGAACGCGGTTACATTGACGATTGAGGGCACGCAGGTTGGCTGCCTGTATCCCGTGCCGATGGCGAATGCCGGTTCGGCGCAGACGGTGACCATTGGTGCTAATGTGCAACTCGACGGCACAGGATCCACCGACCAGACCGGAAATCCGTTGACCTATAGCTGGTCGTTTGTGTCGATTCCGTCGGGCAGCGCTGCGGTGCTCTCGAACACGACCTTGCCGAAGCCGACTTTTGTGGCCGACGTATACGGCAGCTACACACTGCAGCTCATTGTCAATGACGGCTACCACAATAGCGTGCCGAGCCAGGTGGTTATAAGTACCAAGGACTCAGCCCCCGTCGCAAATGCAGGACAAAACCAGACTGTGCCGACACAGACGCTGGTGCAGCTGAACGGCAGCGCCTCTAGCGACGTAGACGGAAATGCTCTGACCTACTTATGGTCATTCGTGAGCCTGCCGGCAAATAGTAGAACTGTTTTGATGAATGCGACCTCAGTGAACCCGACGTTCACGACCGACAAGAAGGGAACATACACTGTTCAGCTGATCGTCAACGACGGCCAGCTGAATAGCGCACCCGCAACCGTAACGATTGGCGACGTGAACACGCCTCCGGTCGCCAATGCCGGCCCCAATCAGAGCGTACAAATCGGCGCGACGGTGCAGTTGAACGGAAGCGGCTCGACCGACGTCGATGGCGATCCGCTCACCTACCGCTGGTCGATTCTGAGTGCTCCCGCCGGAAGCAGTGCCACACTTTCCAGCACCAGCATTGTGAATCCGACCTTCGTTGCGGATGTTCCGGGGAACTTCGTCGCGCAGTTGATTGTGAATGACGGCACAGTAGACAGCGCCCCGGTCACGGTCACCATCGGCAACCAGGACATCGCCCCCGTAGCCATCGCCGGAGCTGGGCAGACAGTAGCTGTCGGCGCACTGGTTTCGCTCGACGGAACAGCCTCAACTGACAGCGACAACAAGTTGCTCACCTACTCGTGGTCGATCCTCAGTGCACCTACCGGAAGCCTTGCTACGCTAACCTCGGCGACCGCTCCGAACCCAGCCTTCACAGCGGACAAGTACGGCAACTATGTCGTGCAGTTGATCGTGAATGACGGTTACCTGAATAGCTCTCCGACCACGGTAACGATCTCGACGATCTACACATCTCCAGTTGCCAATCCCGGCCCCGCGCAGAGTGTAGCGACGAGCGCTACGGTGAATCTGACAGGAGCCGCATCAACAAGTAATGACGGATACTCGCTCACCTACAAGTGGTCGATGCTCTCGACTCCGGCGGGTTCAGCAGCAGCTCTCACGAACTCCACGACAGTGACGCCGAGCTTCGTGGCAGACGTAGCTGGCGCCTATGTGGTGCAGCTGATCGTCAACGATACGGTGTCCGACAGTGTGCCCAAGACCGTGATGATCACGGCCATCGCTCCCAATCAGGCTCCGGTGGTCAACGCCGGTCCAGATCAAACAGTGTATTTCCCAACGCTGGTCACATTGGCAGGTACAGCAACAGACGACGGCTTGCCCCTGGGCTCGACTCTGAGTGTGCAGTGGTCGATGCTCAGTGGACCAGGAACTGCCATGTTTGTAAATCCCGGTGTCGCGGCAACATCCGTCACCTTCGATCAGCCGGGAACGTACGTCCTGCAGTTCAGCGCCAACGACACGCAGTACACGACGACTGGTACTTGCAAGGTCACCTATCTGACTGCGCCGAAACAGGCGCCAGTGGTCAGCGCCGGGGCAAATCAGACCGTTCCAATACCTAACAACCTGCCATTGCAGGGAAGTGTGACTTCATCAAATATTCCTCCTGGCGCTCCGACCGCGCAATGGAGCGTACTGAGCACGACGCCAGCCGGATTGACAGCCACGTTTGCAAACGCAACTTCTCCCAAGACGACCATCAGCCTGCCGCAGGCTGGAACTTATGTATTGCAGCTGACGGGAACCGAGTCGGGCCTCAGCGCCTCATCGACCGTCACTATCATTGGCCAGACCGCAGCCACTCCGCCATCAGTGAATGCTGGCCCGAGTCAAGAGATCGAACTGCCGACGAACTCTGTGACATTGAGCGGAACAGCCACCGATCCGAGCAACGGAACGCTTACTTATGCATGGACGCAGGTCGCAGGGCCTGCGGGAGCGATACAGAGTTCTGCGACGGCATCTACGGCCGTTACATTCAGCATGGCAGGTAGCTACACGTTCCGGCTCACGGCCACCTCATCTACTTCATCGTTGAGTGGCAGCGCCACCGTGCATGTCACCGTGTCTCAGGCGAATCAGCCGCCTATAGTCAACGCGGGCAACAACCAGACTGTCACGCTGCCCATAACCACGGTGCAATTGAACGGTTCGGCCACCGATGATGGGTTGCCGTCCGGCGTCCTTAATACGGCGTGGACCGTTGTCAGCACCCCGAACTTGGTTGCCTTCGCGAACGCGAAATCACTGGCCACCTCTGTTACCTTCGGCGGAACGGGCACCTATGTGCTGCAGCTGAGCGCAAATGACACGCAGTACACTACTGCGTCCAATGTGACCATCACCGTCCTTGCTCCGAATCAACCGCCAGTAGTGAGTGCAAGTGATATTGTCGCCACCATTAACACTCCAGCCCAGTTGAACGGAAGTGTAACCGAGAATGGATTACCGCTCGGCGGGCACTTGACCTCGATGTGGTCGGTGCTGAGCGGCCCTGGAACTGTCGTGTTTGTAGACGCGTCTTCGCCAGTGACCTCAGTGACATTCAGCGCAGTTGGAACGTACGTGCTGCGGCTGTCGGCATCGGATGGCCAACTGAGTACTTCTACCACCATTACCGCTCTCGTCGGCGATGTGCAGTGCGTTACCAGCAACAACGGCACAGATTACTGGTTGATGTTCCCAACCCCATTCACCTTTGCAGGTGCGGAGCTGTTTATTACTGGCCAGTCAAACGCCAATGCGACGGTCACAATTCCTGGATTGGGATGGAGCCAAAGTGTTTCCATTGTTCCGGGTCAGGTAACAACCGTCAGCTTGCCCGCTGCCGTTTATGCGGCCAGCACTGACGGCGTCGAGTCGAAGGGAATCCATGTGACGGGAACCGCACCCATCGTGGTCTATGGGTTTCATGCAGTCCAGGCTGAGAGCGACGGATTCTTGGGCCTGCCGACCGACGCCATGGGAACAGACTACCTCGTAGTGAGCTATCCAAACCCCAACCCAAACAGCTATCAAAACAGCACCGAATTCGGTGTAGTAGCTCCTTATGACAACACTACCTTGACGATCACGCCTTCACAGACCGCCGGGACTCGCACGGCTGGAATTCCTTACACTGTGATGCTCAATCAAGGGCAGACTTATCAGCTGTTGGACAGTGTCGTAGGAGTCGATTTGACGGGGTCTGAGATCCAATCGGACAAGCCGGTCGCGGTTATGGGTGCATCGAGTTGCGGTGACGTACCAGTGGGGGCTTCTTATTGCAATTACCTGATTGAGCAAATGGTCCCAATTAACTCCTGGGGGCAAGTGTTTGGCACCGTGCCACTCGCAAATCGTTTAAGAGGCGATACGTTCCGAGTCCTAGCCTCACAAGATGGAACGCAAGTGTCGATTAACGGCACGTTGTCCGCAACGCTGGCCCGCGGCAACTTTTTCGACGCTCAGCTAACGAACGCGAACTCCATCACCTCGACTGCCCCAATCGCGGTAATGCAGTACTCTGATGGAGAAACATACGACGGGCAGAGCGCGGACCCGATGATGATGCTTGTTCCTCCATTCGAGGAGTACGGAGGAAACTACACATTCACGACGGCTACCGATTCTTGGTGGCAGCAACACTTTGTCAATGTTGTGGTGCCGGCTGCGGCTCAAGGTACAGTTCTACTGGACGGAACGGCGGTGGATTCCTCGAGTTTCGCGGCCATTCCCGGAAGTCAGTTCGTCGGGGCGCAGGTCCAGCTCTCCCAAGGAACGCATTCCATCAGTGCCAGCCTGCCGTTTGACATTCAGATGTACGGTTGGGCGCCCTATGATGGGTACGGGTATGCGGGCGGGGTGTGTCTTTCGCACGCACCGACGATGTTCAACATCGCACTCAGCCCGACGAATGCGTCTCAGAATATAGGAAATCAGCAGTGCATTGGAGCTCAGGTCACAGACCTGACGGGCAATGCCGTAGGAGCCGTCGGCGTTCAGTTTTCAGTGTCAGGAAGCAATTCGACAATGGGCTATGCACAGACCAATGCTTCCGGCTCAGCCCAGTTCTGCTACACCGGTACCACAGCTGGCGCTGACCTCGTAACAGCCTCTGCCGGGACGTCGTCGGCCCAGGCTAGCATTCAGTGGATTTCACCCGACTCCTCGCCAGTGGTCTCAATTACGCAGCCGACCGGAGTTCAACTTTCGGTGCCATTCCTCTTGGCAGGGAGCGTGTCTTACGGCGGCGGGGGGACCCTCTCTTTTGTTTGGGACCAGCCGAGCGGGCCCGCGGCGGCGACCTTCCAGCGCTCGAACTCGATACAGACCACAGCAGTGGTGTCTGTGCCCGGAACTTACGTTTTCCGGCTGACCACAAGTGATGGAATACACTCTGGTGCGGCTGTCGTGACAATTCTGGTCTTACCTAATAACCAGCCACCTCAGGTGAGCGCGGGAACCGCCCAGAGCGTGGTTCTCCCCAATCCCGCCACGTTGGTTGGTTTGGTAACCGATGATGGGCTTCCCCTCGGTGCGCCTCTGACGCAATGGTGGAGCGTTTCCCAAGTTAGCGGCTGGAAGCCGTACAATTTTGGCTCCTCGATCACAATTAACCACGCGCAAGTTGCAAACTCTGATCAGGTTGACTTCCCATTCCTGATCTCTGGCGTGTACCCATATCTGGCGAATGTAAAGTACGGAGGAAACGTCAACAGTTCCAATGGTTGGGACATTCTCTTTACATTAGATGCTGCAGGACAGAACAAGCTCGATCACGAAATTGATAATTACGACCCGACAACCGGAAGCGCGAGCTTCTGGGTTCGCATACCACGCTTGTCGCACACGACAGACACCATAATCTATATGTGGTTCGGGAATAGTGCCATCAGTAGCTCGCAGGAGAACAAGCCTGGAGTGTGGCGCAACGGCTACGCCGGCGTTTGGCATCTGCCGAGCGGAGGTGTTGGCACGTCGGATTCAACCGGCAACAGCGCTGATGGTGCAGCGGTCTCTGCGTATTCCGTCTCCGGTAAAATTGGAAGTGCTGACAATGTTTCCGGCGGTTGGATCGATATCCCCTCTTCAGCGGCTTATAAACCAGCCTCCGCACTTACGCTGGAGGCGTGGGTTAATCCTACGGGCAATTACTATTCTTGGAGCTGGGACAAGGTAATTGCGCTTGACTATCGCGCTGATGGTAGCTGGAATGCCCCCTATCTCAGCTATGCATTGCAGAGAGCGGGCAATTCGCAGAACTTTGCGCTTCAGGTCACTAGCGCCGGGACAATGTACCTTGCTCAGAGTGCAGCCACGATGTTGCAGAATTCGTGGTCACACATCGTGGGCACGTTCGACAGCAAGACGCAGCTGCTCCAGCTGTATATGAACGGTCAACCTGACCCGAATACTGCGAGTGGGCCCTCCGGACCGATTGACTACGCCACCAGCCAAGACCTGACTTTTGGCTCGCGCTCGCCGTACTCACCGGGAGATTTCTGGAACGGAAGTTTCGATGAGGTGCGTATCTCCTCTGTGGCACGTTCCGCAGATTGGATTGCTACGGAGTACAACAACCAGTCTTCACCAACCAGCTTCTACAGCCTGGCTGAATTCTCGAACGAGCCAGCGGTTACGTTTTCTAACCCGACATCTCCAGCTACGCAAGTAACCTTCACTGAACCTGGCACCTACATTCTGCAGCTCAGTGCCAGCGACACGCAGTACACTACGACTTCGCAGGTGACAGTGACAGCCTTGCCTGCGCAGTCGCCGAATCAGCCGCCCGTGGTCAGCGCGGGGGCGGACCAGACGATCACGCTGCCTAGCCAAGCTGCCCTCAACGGGTCGGTAAAAGATGATGGTTTGCCTGCCGGAGCTCCGTTGACGATTCAGTGGAGTGTGGTCTCCGGACCGGGACCGGTGGTCTTCGCCAACCCCAGCCAGCCGAAAACCACGGCTAACTTTAGTCAAGCGGGTACGTATGTTCTTTCGCTCGGCGGCAACGACACTCAATACACCACTAGCTCGATGGTGACTATTGTTGTTAACGCAGCAGTGACAACTCAGAACCAGCCGCCGGTTGTAACAGCTAGCCCAACAGTTCCTGCGATAGTAGGTGTTCCTGTAGCTCTCAACGGCACGGCCACTGATGACGGTCTGCCCAATGGAACTCTGACGGTGGAATGGTCAGTGCTCAGCGGTCCAGGTGCAGTGGCGTTCGCCAACGCCAGTGCGGCGGCGAGCACCGCGACATTCAGTAGCATCGGTACATACGTTCTGCAGCTGAGTGCATGCGACTCGCAGTACACCAGCACCTTGCCTGTAGCCGTAACCGTCTCTCACCAGCCACCAACTGTGAGTGCCGGTTCAAACCAAGTCATTACGCTACCTGCTGCTGCGATCTTAGTTGGCACGGTGTCGGACGAAGGGCTGCCGACCGGCGTGCCGGTGACGGTGACGTGGACACAAGTTACCAGTCCAACCGTGGACGCGGGCAATGGATACCTGGCGCGTCGGATGATTGTGATTAACCACAATCTTGTACCCAACACCGATCAGCAGGATTTCCCTATCTTGATTTCCGGCACGTACTCGTTCTTGGCAACTGTCGGGAACGGCGGAGGTGTGCTAAACCCGAAAGGATGGGACATCATTTTTACCTCTGATCTTGCGGGTCAGAACAAGCTGGATCATGAGATCGACAGCTACGATCCGACCACGGGGACCGCAAGTTTCTGGGTTCGTGTTCCGCTTCTCTCGCACACGACCGACACGCAGATTTACCTCTGGTACGGTAATGCCGACGTCGCGGTCTCTCCGGAAAATAAAACCGGAGTTTGGAAGAACAACTATTTATCGGTCTACCATTTCGGCAACGTGGTACCGGCAATTGACCCAGTTGGGACCGCCGATTCGGGAGTCGCAGGATACACCTTGTCAGGAAATGCTTCACCGGCGGCCGGAATTATTGGCGGGGGCGTAGCTGTGCAGCAGAACTCGTACGAGAGCGACCCCGCGAGTGGCTCGTATGCGTACCTCGATTATTTCCTTGATCACAGTCCCGTCCCACTCTATCCGACAAATGGGAATCCCGTTACGCTGGAGACGTGGGCGAAATTCGCGAACGACTCGGGTGTGGAACTCTTGGGATACGGTTCAGGAGAGAACCGAGTCGGGTTGTATTACGGCTATATTGCTCAGAACAGCGGCAATTACGTGACGATGGATCTCGGTAACTATCAACTTGTTGGGGCTTATCAACAAGGGCAGCTGCAAGGATGGCATCACATCGTGGGTGCCTTTGGTGGAAACAACCTAAGTCCGCAGAATACGTTTGTTTACCTTGATGGACAGTTGATCGCGAGCGGGAGTGCGTCCGCGAATCCAACGACGGCCGACTTAGAGATTGGAGGGTATCCAGGCGCGGGCTTAGGGGGAGCCAATGGCTTCACCGGGTCGCTCGATGAGGTTCGCATATCATCTGGTACCCGCTCCACCGATTGGGTTGCTACCGAGTACAACAATCAATCCTCGCCGTCCAGGTTCTACAGTATTGGCAGCGACACGATTGGAACGGTGACATTCTCCGATCCGACATCTCTTGCTACGCAGGCGACGTTCAGCGCACCCGGTATGTATCTGCTTCAGTTGACCGCCAATGACACGAAGTATACGGTCAGCTCGACCGTAACTGTTGTCGTCAACCCCGCGGTGACGCAGAACCAGCCGCCGGTGGTGAGCGCCGGAGCGGACCAGACAATCACGATGCCAAACGAGGCTGTGTTGCGCGGCTCGGTCACCGATGACGGACTTCCTGCCGGGGCTCCACTGACTAGCCAATGGAGCATGCTCTCCGGGTCGGGGACGGTGCTCTTCGCCAACCCCAACCGGCCGAGCACCGCGGTTACCTTTAGCCAAGCGGGCACGTATGTTCTTTCGCTTAGTGGCAATGACACGCAATACACCACTACCTCGACGGTAACCGTTGTTGTGAATTCTGCGGTTATCACTCAGAATCAGCCGCCCGTGGTTACGGCGAACCCGGCGGTGCCGGCAATTATAGGAACGCCGCTGGCGCTCAATGGCACAGCTACAGATGACGGTTTACCGAATGGTACATTGAGCGTGCAATGGTCGGTCCTGAGCGGGCCGGGTACGGTGACATTCAGCAACGCCAGTTCAGCCGCCAGCACCGCGACATTTAGCGCCGTCGGTACATATGCTCTACAGTTGAGCGCAAACGACTCACAGTACACAAGCACCGTGCCGGTTACGATAGCGGTGTCACATCCGCCGCCGGTCGTGAGTGCCGGTGCAAGTCAAGTTGTCACGCTGCCAAGCGCTGCCACATTGTCGGGTTCAGTGTCGGAAGTCGGTTTGCCGCCAGGAACTCCTTTGACCACGATATGGAGCGTGCTTGGGGCTCCTGAGTATTCGCGGCCGTTTGTAATCGATCACAATAAGGTCGTCAACACGGATCAGTCGGACTTCCCGGTTTTAATTTCTGGTGTGTATCCCTTCCTCGCGACGGTTGCAAATGGTGGCCTGGTCCAGAACCCTAACGGGTGGGACATCTTCTTTACATCCGATGCAGCGGGACAAAACAAACTTGATCATGAGATTGATACTTACGATCCAATAACCGGGAACGCAAGTTTCTGGGTTCGCATACCACTTCTGTCGCACATAACAGACACTGTGATCTATATGTGGTTTGGCAATAACGCCATCAGTAGCTCGCAAGAGAACAAGCCCGGGGTTTGGCGAAACGGCTATGCCGCAGTGTGGCACTTGGGTAATGGTGCCGCGGTGAGCGGGGCAGACTCGACGGGCGTGAACAACGGCACCGTGATGGGGAGACTCCAGGGTGCATCCGGTATGATTGGCGGCGGCGCAAGCAACTCTGCCCAAAGTGGTCAATACATTAGCGTCCCAGATAATCCTGTTCTCGATTTCACAACAGGAGATGAGATCTCTGTATCGGCCTGGGCGAAGCGAAACAATACAAATGGCCTATGGGAGGTCTTCTTCACAAAATCGAGTGGCCCATCGGAGCGAAATTCGAATTTCGGATTCACTGCGCAGAATGAGCTTCAAGACTATTGGACCTGCGCGATCTGTTGGTTCGGTCTTTGGGATGGCTATCAAAGTGTTTCTTCATATACTGACTATGAGAACTGGCACTACTATGCATTTACAGACACGTACGGCAATGGAGCCACCGCGGCGATGTACGTGGATGGAGTCGGCGTTCCCGGAAACTGGGCGAGCCTAAGTGGAAACAATGCCCCCCCAGCAAACACCTCGCCGCTGACCCTGGGTGGCAACCCGGTGGAAAACACTGACTGGTTCAATGGGATATTCGACGAGGTTCGGATATCCAAGGGGACTATCCGTACGGCCGATTGGATCGCAACTGAGTACAACAATCAGTCGTCACCGTCCACTTTCTACAATATCGGCAGCAACGCGACTGCAGTAACGTTTTCGGACCCGACATCTCCGGTCACTCAGGCTACGTTCAGCCAGCCAGGCACGTATCTCCTACAACTGACCGCGAACGACACGGTCTACACCGTCACATCGACGGTAGCCGTTGTCGCCAACCCTGAGATCACGACTCAGAACCAGCCGCCTGTGGTCACAGCCAACCCGACCTTGCCTGCCTTTGCGGGCACGCCTGTGGCACTAACTGGCACAGCCACCGACGACGGTTTACCAAATGGCACCTTAACCGTACAGTGGTCGATACTCAGTGGGCCTGGCACAGTGACATTCAGCAACGCCAGTTCGGCTGCCAGCACTGCGATCTTCAGCGTTGTTGGCACATATGTTTTACAGTTGAGTGCCAATGATTCGCAGTACACAAGCGCTATTCCGGTTACGATCGTAGTTTCCTCGGGTGCAGCGTCGGGCGGTACGGCGCAGCCTCCCACGGTGAATGCCGGTGCACCGCAGTACATCACGCTGCCCACTAACAGCGTCACCCTCAGCGGACTTGTCAGCGACACGAATGTGCCAGCCAGCCAGCTCTCCATTTCCTGGGCAATGCTCAGCGGGCCGGCTACGGTATCTTTTTCTAATCCGAATGCGGCCACTACTCTGGCTACATTTTCCAGCGTTGGTGTGTATCTGCTGCAGCTCACGGTCAGCGACGGCACCTACACGTCAAATTCGATAACGACCGTCGTCGTGAATCCAGCCGGCGGCTCGCAGCTTACCGACCAGCCGCCGACGTTACAGGTTTCGGCACCGGGAACGGTGATTCTGCCAAACAACACAGCAACTCTGGCAGCCAACGCCGCGGCGGACCCGCAGATCTCCGGCAATACGCTGACGCTGCTCTGGTCACAGACTAACGGCCCCGCAGCCGCGACCATTGCCTCGCCCGCGCAGGCAAACACAGTCGTCACCTTTCTGCAGGTGGGCAACTATACATTCCAACTTGTGGCCACCGATGCGCAGGGGCTCTCGACTACGGCGACGCTCAACATTACGGTAGAGGCGCAGCCAGGCACGATTCCGACGGTGCAGATTTCATCTCCGTCGAATGGCACAGGTATCACGGCTCCGACGGTCGTGAGCGGCTCCGTGTCATCCGGCGCCTGGACGTTGGCCTATGCGCCGCTCACGGCGTCAGGGACCGGCACCTACCAGGTGTTTGCCTCAGGAAGTGGTTCCGCCTCGGGCACGCTGGGCACCCTCGATCCGACGAACATGCTGAACGGCAGCTATTCGATCCTGTTGTCAACAGTCGATCTGTGGGGACAGACTGCGACAGCCACCACCTCAGTGAGCATCGACGGCAATCTGAAGCTTGGCGCATTCTCGATTGCGTTCCAGGATCTCAGTGTTCCACTTCCCGGTCTGCCAATCACGGTCACGCGTACGTATGACTCGCGTGATCGCTCGCAAGGCGACTTCGGAGATGGATGGCGGCTCTCGATTGCTAATGTGCGGGTACAGAAGAACGGAGGACCTCTCGGTCAGACGTGGGACGAAGAGATGTCATTCAGTGGCTATTTTCCGACGTATTGCCTCCAGACGGCAAAGAATCACAGCGTGACGGCGACGTTCCCGGATGGGCGGGTTTACAAATTCACGCCAACGGTTGCTCAGTCCTGCCAGTACTTCGCGATCCAAAATACAAACCTGACCTTCAACCAGGTCTCTACTGGTTCCAATACAGCGGGGGCGACGCTTTCGGTGCTCGATGGTGGCAACGTGGTCGTTTCCGGCTCACAGGGGCCGGTGGATCTGTTTGACTACAACGGCAATTACTACGATTCCACGCAGTTCAAGCTGACCACAGCCGACGGATACATCTACTACCTTGATATGACTCTGGGAGTGACAAAGCTTGTCGATCCCAATGGCAACACGCTGACGATCAATGCCAGCGGTGTAGTCTCATCGGCTGGCCCAAGCGTAGCGTTCTCGCGCGATGGCCAAGGACGCATCTCGTCTATCGCCGACCCCACTGGTGCGCTAGTCTCCTACCAATACAGCAGCGCCGGAGACCTGCAAAGCGTCACCGACCGCGCGCAGAACACAACCACGTTCGGGTATGACAACAATCATTACCTGACCACGATCAAGGATCCGCGCGGCGTGTCGGCCGTCAAGAACACCTATGACGACAGTGGACGCCTGGTCTCGACGACCGATGCCAACGGCAACACGATCAAGTACACGCCCAACATGGCAGCCAACCAGGAGCAGATTGCCGACCAGCTTGGCAACATCACCCTTTACACGTATGACAACGATGGCAACATCACGCAGAAGACCGACCCTCTCGGCAACGTAACCTCGTACACGTACGACGCCAACGACAACCAGCTCTCGCAGTCGGTCTATCTCGGCTCGCGCGCGCTGACCACCAGCTATACCTATGACGGAGTCGGCAACAAGCTCACTGAGACCGATCCCCTGGGCAACACCACCACCTACAGCTACAACTCGCTCAAGCAGGTGCTCACCGTTACAGACGCACTGAAGCGCACGACGACGAACGTCTATGACGGCAGCGGTAACCTCACCAGCACGACCGACCCGAATGGCAAGCTGACGAGCTACTCGTACAACGGGAACGGCACAGTCGCCTCGGTCACGGATGCGCTGAACAACACGACTAGCTTCAGCTATGACGGGCAGGGCAATCTCACCAGCCAGGTAGACGCCCTCGGCAACACCAGCAGCTACACCTATGACGCCAACAACAACAAGCTCTCGCAGACCGTCACGCGGACGCTGTCCAATGGCACAACGCAGAAGCTGACGACCAGCTACGAGTACGACGGCAACAACCGTCTCACCAAAACGCACCTGCCGGATGGCGCCTATACCGAGGTTCACTACAACAACATAGGCAAGCAGGACCAGACCTGGGACGCCAAGCGCAACCAGACCTCGTACACCTATGACAACACCGGACGCCTGACCTCGACCGCATACGCCGACGGCACCACCGACTCCACCGGCTACGATGCCGATGGCCATCGCACCAGCTACACCGACCGCGGCGGACACACCACCTCGTACACCTACGATGCTGCGGGCCGGATGACCACGACGACGTATCCAGACAACTCGACCAGCGCGACCGTCTATGACAGCGCCAGCCGCGTGAGTTCGACCGTGGACCGCAACGGAAACTCCACCAGCTATGCTTATGACGATGCGGGCCGCCGCACCGGAGTCACCGACGCGCTGAATCACACAACCAGCTTTGTCTATGACAACGCCGGGCAGCAGCTTTCGGTGACCGACGCACGCAACAATACCGTGCAGTACGCCTACGACGCCGACGGCCGCCAGACCCGCACAACCTATCCCGATCAGAGCTTCTCGCTGACCGGCTATGACGCACTGGGCCGCATGACATCGAAGACCGATCAGGCGAGCGTAGTCACCGGCTATGGCTATGACAACCTGGGACGGCTCACTTCCGTTACGCAGGACGTAGGCGGGCTCAACCTGGTCACCAATTATGGTTATGACGAACTCGGCAACCGCGTGGCGCAGACCGACGCGGCCAAGCGCACCACCAAGTACGCCTATGACCAGTTGGGCCGTCGCAGTCAGCGTACGCTGCCGCTTGGCCAGGCGGAGAGCTACGGGTACGAGGCCAACGGCAACCTGTCGTCGAAGACAGATTTCAACGGCAAGACCACAACCTACTCCTACGACCCAACCAATCGCCTGCTGACCAAAACTCCGGATGCGAGCTTCAACGCATCGCCGGTAACCCTCACCTACACGGCCACGGGCAAGCGGCAGACGATGACCGACCCCAGCGGCACAACCACCTACAGCTACGATCCGCAAACGGATCGGCTGATGTCGAAGCAGACGCCCTACGGAACTATTTCGTACACCTACGACGCTGCGGGCGACGTGACGGATATCTCGTCGTCGAACCAGAACGGCGCAGCGATGGCTTACCAGTACGATAAGCTGAACCGGCTTTCGTCGGTGATTGTGGCTGGCCAGTCGCCCACCGTCTATGGTTACGACGACGTGGGCAACCTTGCAGGCTATACTTACCCGAACGGCGTGAGCACCACTCTCCAATACGACGGGCTGAATCGCCTCACTTCGCTCGCTGCGCAAGGCGCACAGGGAGCCGTGGCTAGCTACCAGTACACTCTGGGT
>Ga0182030_10003837_pt1 | contig 32075 bp, 22 predicted proteins | sample 812S3MmetaG_FD_121299 | JGI IMG/M metagenome (GOLD analysis project Ga0182030, IMG submission 121299) | Permafrost microbial communities from Stordalen Mire, Sweden - 812S3M metaG (Illumina Assembly) | ecosystem: Environmental > Terrestrial > Soil > Wetlands > Permafrost | place: Sweden... | reverse complement strand
GGGCGTCAGAGCGGTTTCCGATCAGGTTGATCCCACCTGACCGGACAATCGCTCGAGCAGTGCCATGACGGGATAGCGACGCTGGCGGCAACCCTGATCGGAAAACGCGCTATCGCGCGAAGACGAGGCGTGAGGCCGTGAAAACCCGCCAGTCGCCGCACGCGCGGCGAGAACATCGGCATCGGCGCGCGTTGTCAGAAGCCATACATATACTGTTCGAATTGGGTGGCCGAGGGCCAGGCGGCGACAGACAAGAGGCCAGGGCTCGCCACAACCTTCCCCGTGGGTGCCTGAGCCGAGACGTTCTGATAGCTCGCGAGAGGATACGGCACGCAGGCCGAGGAGCCTGGCAGGAACCCGCCGATACGGCTCGACTCGATGAACTGGCGACAGAACCGCGCGGTCGCCGGAATGGTCGCGATCATGCCCAATCGAGGTCGGCGTCGTGCCATCGCACGGTTTGGAAGCCGGCCCCGTAGGGACCGTCGCCGGTCGCGAACGTTTGCCGGATCAGGCGGGACGTGAACGGGTCATTGTAGGTGCAATGCCGGAAGGCCGAGATATTGTCGAAGGCGATCGGGATTCCGCCTTCGGGTTGCTGGGGTCCAGAAGCCACAAGGTGCCCGCCTCATACCACAGCGAGCTTGGAAGCTTTGGCGCGTGGTGGTGAGCGGAATGCCGGTTCCGGTTGCGATCCGACCGCGCCAGCGACAGCAACCGGCTGTCGAAGATAATTTTCACCATCGTATGCTCCCCCGTCTCGCATACAGCGAGAATTGCGAGGACCGTATCGCGGATATGACGAAAGCTCAACAAATTCGACGGAGATTCAGGGAGTCTCGCCCGATCCCCGTGCACACCGTCACAGGTCCATTCCGGATGATGCGCCTGAGGGAGACCGGAACCCGCCGGTGTGGGGCCGTGCCGGCGGTGTTTCGACGGGCAGCCCTGGGCTCGGCGGAGCGTGGACCGCCGCGCCTCATCGTCACCACGTTTCAGGTTCGAGAGATCGCGGGTCGGTTCGTGAGAAAGCGGGCGTGGGGCGCACGGGGGCCCGGCCTCACCGCCCTGGCACGCCATTCCTCGTCACAGCGAATTGATGTCCTCGTTGCGGCTTTGCAAATACAGGTCGAAATCGTGCCGCAACTCCGGCTTGTTGGAGGCGAATTCCAGCACGCCGTTGCCGTTGCGTTTCAGGTCCTCCAACGGATCGAAGTCGTGCTTGATGAACATGTCCCAGCGTGACTGGTAGCCGCGATCGGTTTTGCGGCCATGGAACAAATGCTCGATGGTGCCGGGGACGTAGCCGATGTTGCGGTTGATGTGACGGAGCGCGCGGCCTTCCCAGCGCTTCACCTCGCGGCGATAGGCGTCGGCGACGCCGGCCGGGACCGACACGTTGGCCTCGCCGATCAGCGCCAGCGACATGTGGTGATCGCCGGAACCCATGCCGCCGAGTTCGAACAGCCCGCCGACCCAGTCGAACGCCTGCCGGGTCATGGCCCAGGCGTAGCCGGAGTGCGGGTAGACGTGGGCGCCGCCGTTGCCGTTCCAGTAGGGTTGTTTGGTCGCGATCATTGGCTGGCGATGGAAATATTGCCGGCAGAATGAGCGGTGATGCGCGATGTGCTCGTCGTTGGGACCGAGATCGTAGGCGTCGCTCCAGGGCTGGATGACGTCGTAGTGCTGCAACGCGTGCAGCGCCGACATCGCCCAATCGTCGCGGCGGAAGACGATGTCGGCGTCGACCCAGGCGATGTATTGCGCCTCAGGGGTGCGGTGAACGCCGATGTTCAGCAGGTTTTCCTTGTTCCAGACGCGGGTTTTGGCGCGCACCGGAATGTGGCGTACGCCGTCCATGGCGCAGCGGTGACCTTCCTCGCCGAACGCGCATTCGATGACGGTCAGGGTGACGCCGGCGTCCAGCATGCCGCGGGCGAAACGGAGCCAGTTGCGGTGGGTGGAAGCCCAGAGGAGGGGATTGGAACGGGCGGTAAAGACGTGGAGTTGGGATGGTTCGAGCATGGGCGGGGCCTTGTTTGATCCTGGTTTGTTCTAACCAAGACTAACAGGTGAGGCAAGAAAAACTAACGATTAATGTTAGATGGAATCCAACAAGGAGGCGGCGTCGTGACGGACGTTGTTCACCGCCGTGCCAACCCGCCAGGCGCGGAGTTCGGCGGTCGAGGGCCGTAGGAGGCTTGCCGGATTGTCGCTTTGCTCGACGAGCCAGAACGCCCGGTCGGCTGGTTCGAGGACGACGTGCATGCGCTCGCGCAGCGGGCGGAGCGCGGCGTTGGCGGATGTGGTGACGATGGTGAAGCCGCGGATGACGGAGCCGTCAGCGCTTCACAAGCCACATCGGGGCGGTGCCCGGGGGCAATTGCGGAAACGACATCGTCGTCCCCGGGGGCGCCTCCGCGAACGCACGCGCTCGAGCTACGAAGTCGGTACGTGGAAAATCCATGTACTTCCAGTCTTGCGGAATACCCCAGCCCAGAACGATCAGCAGCAACGTGACGCCAATGCCGCGCAGGAGCCGACTGCGATCGGCGGCCAAAGTGAAGAGAACGCATATCCAGGCAACCATCGGGAGCATGAAATAGCGATTGCCCATGGGCGGGATGGTCATCAGCCGCCACTGCGGCTCGGTGGTTGACATACTTGGCTTGAGCAGGACCGCGCACAACAGCAGACTCGCGAACAGACACAGCCCGCGCAACGGCCAGCCGCCACGCAGCAACGCCACCGCCGTCAACCCCAGCGCCCCGCCGCATATCGCCAGAGCCGGCGCGTTGTCTTGCCAGAAAGGGGCGCCAGGTAGCCTGGCGATGGCGTTATAGCCGAACTCCGCCCCGAGCAAGACCTGAGTGGCGACGATGCGGGCCAGCATGCGCGGCCCGGCACCGAGCGGCGCGGCGGAACGGGCTCCCGGCGGACTGTTCAGATAAACCGCGGCCTGCACCAGCACTGTCGCCAGAACGATCGAGAGTTTGCGGCCACTGTCCGGTGACCTTCCGTGCCAGAATCGCAACATGGCGATCGGCGACAGCATCGCGCAGAAAGGCCCGCTGAGGCCCGACACTGTCAGGACGCCGAGGTCAAAGCCGCGCCCGGCCAACCCGGCCGCCGGGACCGCCATCACGACCAGCAGCGCGAGCGTGGCCAGGTGCCACATGCTGTTGGTCAGGTTGGCGTGCGCCTCGATCATATTCGGCAGCATCAGATAGACCAAAGCGATCAGCAGCCGATAACCGGCGGACGGGACCGCATTGGCCATGCGGGCGGACACAAAAAACAACGGCGGCAGGATTTGAACGGCCAGGGCAAGGGCGGCGAACAATGTCGGCGCCCAACGCAGCGGTACCAATTGACCGACCAACCCGCCCAGACGCTGGAGCGTGTTCAGGTATCCGCCGACCGGCAGCAGCAACGACGCCAGGCCATGATTGTAGGCGTCGGGATACCAGGACCAGCCGTCATCTCCCCACAGTTCCGCCCGCGTCACGACACGCGGATCGCGAGACATCAGCAACAGGGCAAACACGCACGCCAACGCCGCGAGCGTCCGGGCGCCGCCGGGCAGACGTTCGGCGCGCCAGTCCATGGCGGCTACCCGCGCGACCGGTCGCTCGCCGGCGCGGGCGAAGAGGTGCCAGCTCATTGGAAACACTTTCGCTCAGGGGTCATGACGGACCGCACCAGTGCCCGTGGCGACAAGAGATGGCAAGCGTGACGATCACCGATCGCCGTTTGGCACCGCCACCGGGTACGCGCCACTCAGGCGGCACGCGACCGAGCCTCCCAACCCCCGGGATGGTCCCGTCGCGGGCGGCGGAGCGCTTACAGCGATTCGATGTCTTCGTTCCGGCTGTGCGGGGAAAGATCGCAATCGTGCCGCGGCCGCGGCTTATTGGTGGCGAATTCCAGCACCCCGCGGCCGCCGCCCTTCAGATCCTCCAGCCGATCGAAGTCGTTATTCACGAAAATATCCCAACGCGATCGACAACCGCGGTCATTCTTCCGGCCACGGAACAAATGCTCAACCGTGCCGGCGACATAGCCGATGTCTTGGTTGATGTGGCGCGCCGCGCGCCGCTCCTGCCGCTTCACCTCGCGCCGATACGCCTCGGACACACCTCTGGGCACCGAGACATCCGCGCGGCCGCTCAGCGCCAGCGACATGTGGTGATTATTCGATCCAATCCCGCCGAGCTCGAACAACCCGCCAACCCAGTCGCCCGCCTGACAGGTCATCGCCCAGGCATAGCCGGAACGCGGGTAGGCGTAGCGTCCACTTTAGCTGCCCCGGTAGGGGCGGCTGTCACGATCAACGGCTGGGGATGAAAGAATTGCCGACGGAACGAACGGCGATGTGCCATGTGCTCATCGGTCGGCCCCCCGATCGACGGCGTCGCTCCATGGTTGCAAGACGTCATGGTGCTGTAGCGCGTGTTCTAACCAAAACCAACCAAATTTCGTTAGATTGGATCCAGCAGGGAGGCGGCGTCGTGACGGACGTTGTTCACCGCCATGCCGACCCGCCACGTGCGGAATTCGGCGGTCGAGGGCCTCGGCAGGCTGGCCGGACTGTCGCCTTCCTCGCCGAGCCAGAGCGGCCAGTCGGCTGGTTCGAGGACGACGGGCATGCGCTCGTGCAGCGGGCGGAGGGCGGCGTTGGCGGAGGTGGTGACGATGGTGAAGCTGCGGATGACGGAACCGTCGGCGCCGCGCCAACCCTCCCATAGGCCGGCGAAGACGAGGCAGGCGGCGTCGGCTCGGGCGATGGCCCATGGGAGTTTGCCTTCCGGAGTGGCTTGCCACTCGTAGAAGGCGTCGGCGGGCACCAGGCAGCGGCGGCGCAGGAACGCGTCGCGGAACATGGGCGTGCTGGCGATGGTCTCGCCGCGGGCGTTGATCGGCTGGCGGGTGGTTTTCGGGTCCTTGACCCAGTGGGGCACCAGGCCCCAGCGCAGCAGGCCGAAATGGCGCTCGCCGGTTTCCGGATGGAGGCGAATGACCGGCGCGTCCATGGTGGGCGCCATGTTCCAGGTGCCGGCCCAATCGGGCAGGGGACCGATGGTCTGGAACAGGGCCGCGATGTGGTCGGCCGGGAGGATGGCCGCGTAACGTCCGCACATGGCGGGCAGGGTAGGGGAGATTTTCGCCGGGTGGAATGGTATGGTGGCGAGATCGTCCTGGTGTCCCTTCGGACGGGAGAGATGGAAATGCATTTCGCGAAGCCGCCGCGTATCATCGTCGATCCAGCGGTTTGCACCGGCAAGGCCTGCATCAGGGGATTGCGCTTTCCGGTGGCCCGGTTGCTGAGGCTGCTGGCGTCGGGTCAACCGCGGGAGGAGATTTTGGCCAGCTATCCGTATCTTGAGCCCGAGGATATCGACGAGGCCTTACGTTGCGCCGCGCTGCTGGCGGATGACGAAGTGGTCGAACTCATCCGGTGAGATTTTTGGTGGATATGCCTTTGCCACCCGGTTTGGCGCGTTGGCTGAACGGATGGGGCCATGACGCGGTTCACTGCCTGACGATCGGGTTCGACCATGCGTCTGGCATCGACATAATGGCTCGCGCCAGGGACGAGGACAGGCTCATTGTCACCGTGGACCTCGACTTTCCACGCCTCCTCGCGATTTCGGGCGCGAGCGGTCCTGGGCTGATCGTGTTTCGCGGCGACGACTGGTCGGATTCGGAAACGACTGCCCATATGGGCCATAATCTTATCGACGGTGCCGGAGGCCGAGATGCTCGGACATATCACGGTTGTCGGTAAGAACGGCATGAGGCATCGGCGACCGCCGATCGCCTGACGGGAGAAGCGCATGATGAAATCCGCCGCGGTCACCGGTGCCGCTTCCGGCATTGGGCAGGCCGCCTGCCGCCGATTGCTCGAGGCCGGATGGACCGTCTACGGTCTGGACAACGCGCGTGACCGCCTGCTGTCGGTGGCGAACGATTTCGCGCACTTCCAGGATCGTTTTCGTCCGTTACCCTGCGACGTGGCCGACGCAGCCCAGATCGCCGCGGCGTTCGAGCGTATCGCCAGCGTGGCGCCCGGCCTGAACGCGCTGGTGACCTGCGCCGGGGTGCTGCGCACCGCGCTGATGGAAGACATGACGATCGAGGATTTCGACCTCGTGCTGACCGTCAACACGCGCGGCACGTTCCTCTGCGCGCAGAAGGCGTTGCCGTTGCTGAGGGCGGGCGCGACGGCGGATAATCCGTCCCGCGTCGTGATGCTGTCGTCGCTCGCGGCGTTACGGCCGAAGATCGTCAGTGGCGCTTACGCCGCGTCGAAGGCGGCGGTCAGCCAGTTGTGCCGGGTGATGGCGGCCGAGTGGGCGCCCTCGGGCGTGCTGGTCAACGCTCTTGCGCCCGGGACGGTGGACACGCCGATGGTGGCGGCGATGGCTGACCCGGCGGCGTCGAAAGGCTACCGGCCGTCGGGGGTGTCGCCGGTCGGGCGCATCGCGCGACCGGACGATGTCGTCGATGTGATGATGTTTCTGTTGAGCGACGCGGCCCGGTATGTCACCGGAACGACGATCCCGGTCGATGGCGGCACGCAGGCGGCGTTTATTCCCCCTGGTTCCAACAGATGAGGCTTCTGCTGGTCTTTTTTCTGTTGGCCGCGCCCGCGTGGGCTCAGGAAAAGGTGCTGAACGTTTATAATTGGACCGATTATATCGATCCCGCCGCGCTGGAGAAATTCACCGCCGAGACCGGGATCAAGGTTCGTTACGACGTCTTCGATAGCCTGGAGACACTGGAAGGCAAACTGCTCGCCGGTCATTCCGGCTACGACATCGTGGTGCCGAGCAATGAGCCGACCTTTTCCCGCCTGATCCATGCCGGGGCGTTGGCGGAAATCGACCGAAGCCTTGTGCCGAACTGGAAAAACCTCGACCCGGTGTTGATGCGGCGCGTGGCCGCGTCGGATCCTGGCAATCGGCACGGCGCGATTTATCTTTGGGGCACGATGGGGCTGGGCGTGAACCCGGACAAGATCGAGGCCCTGGCGCCGGACGCGCCGCTGGACAGTTGGGATCTGTTGTTCCGGCCGGAGAACGCGAAACGCATCGCCGCGTGCGGCATCACCATGATGGATTCGGCCATCGACGTGATCCCGTCGGTGCTGAAGTTCCTCGGGCGCGATCCGGACAGCAACACACCGGACGACCTGGCCGCCGTCGAACAGGCGTTGCTGGCGATCCGTCCGTATATCCGGGCTTTCGCAAGCGGCGGCGCGCTGGAGGCGCTGGCGACCGGGCAAACCTGTCTTGCATTCGATTATTCCGGCGACGTGACGCAGGCGGCGGTGCGCGCGGCGGAGGCGAAGCAAGGAGTAACCGTGCGTTATGTCGCGCCGAAAGAAGGCGTCGAGGTCGGCTTCGACATGCTGGCGATTCCGTCCGACGCGCCGCACAAGGAGGCCGCTCTGGCGTTCATCGATTTCGTGCTGCGACCGGAGGTGATGGCGGGGATCACCAATGTGACGCATTATCCGAACGCGGTTCCGGCCAGCCGGCCGATGGTTACGGATCCGTCGGTGTTTCCCTCGGACGGCGAAATGTCACGATATTTCACCATCGGCGCGGTGCCCCAGGCGGCGGAGCGGGCGCGCACGCGGCTCTGGGCGCGGTTCAAGGCGGGGAGTTGAGGGGATCGATGTGACGATGCCTGGTTGGCGTGTGGGGATGTTTCGGGAGGTGTCGCATCACGCGCGCTGACATCGGTCAGGGCCGGGTTGTTTCGGTCGCGCCAGCAAGCAAGAATTTACCACGGAGAACACGGAGGACCACTGAGATGCACGGAGAAGAAGAAAATATGGCGCTTCGCGCGGTGTTTGGTTCGGCACCCGCGCGAAGCGCCCAACAATCTTTCTGCTCCGTGGCTCTCTGTGGTCCTCGGTGTTCTCCGTGGTAAATTCTTGCTTGCGTGCCAGTACCCACGCGCCGTCCGAAGCGTTCGCCACAGGATGCGACAATCGCATCGCCAACCGCGTCACTCACGAAACCCGAAGCTCCGGCAAAGCATGGCCGGGCCGGGTTGTCCGATCTCCCTCGGCCTCACGCGAGAGAGGCGGCCGCTGAACGAACTCCTGCGCATCGAAGGCCTGACGGTTCGTTTCGGTGCAGTGACGGCTCTGGACGGCCTCGATCTGACGGTTCGGCGCGGCGAATTGTTCGTCCTGTTGGGTGGCTCAGGCTCCGGCAAGACGACGTTGTTACGTGCGGTGGCGGGGTTCGCCCGGCCGGATCATGGCTCGATCGCTCTGGATGGCGTCGATATCGCGCATGTTCCGCCGCATCGGCGCCCGGTTAACACCGTTTTTCAATCGGGCGCCTTATTTCCGCATCTGTCGGTCACCGCGAATATCGGCTTCGGCCCGCGGCAGCGCGGCATGCCGCGGGCGGACGTCGCGAAACGGGTCGAGGAACTGCTCGCGCTGGTGCGGCTGGAGGGTTATGGCGCGCGCCGTCCGCACGAACTCTCCGGCGGTCAGCAACAGCGGGTCGCGTTGGCCCGCGGCCTCGCCGCGGAGCCGGCGCTGCTGCTGCTGGATGAACCGCTGTCGGCGCTCGACCGCGGCCTGCGCGCGGAGACCGCGGCGGAGTTGGTGCGTTTGCAAAAGCGCCTCGGCACCACCTTCATTCAGGTCACCCACGATCAGCAGGAGGCGCTGACGATGGCGGACCGGATTGGGGTGATGCGCGCCGGCCGCATGGTGCAGATGGGCACGCCGCGGGAGATTTTCGACATGCCCGCGAACCGGTTCGTGGCGGAGTTCATGGGCGTCGGCAATTTGTGGCCAGGCATCGTCCGCGGCGATGGTCTGAGCATGGAACTGCCATCCATCGGCATCGTCCAACTGGCCGCGTCGGCTCCGCCGGGGCCGGCGGTGTTGGGTGTGCGGGCGGAACGGGTGCGAATCGGGGGAGATCCGCGCGTCAACCGGTTCGCCGGCTCGCTGGAAGGCACTGTTTACGCCGGCGATACGGTGACGCATTCGATCCGCCTGCCGAACGGAACGCTCGCGCGGGTCACCGAGCCGGCGCATGACGCGACCTCTCCGGCCGGACCGCTCACGCTGTCGTTCTCGCCCGCCGCCGGCATGGTGTTGCCCACGTGAGCCGCGCGCTGGTTCTGATCGTCTGCTGGCTCTGGCTGCTGATTCTGGCGATCGTTCCGCTGGCGATCATCCTGGCGATCGCTCTGGCTGATCCCGCCGACACGGTGCCGCCATTTCGTTTCGCCACCGACGTGGGGAATTTCGCCCTCGCCGCGACCGACCCGCTTTACCTGAGCGCGTTCTGGCTCAGTCTGCGCACCGCCGCGATCTCGACCACGCTGTGCCTGCTGATCGGTTACCCAATGGCGCTTGGCATCGCATGGGCGGCGGAGCGGTGGCGCGGGCCGTTGCTGCTGGCGCTGATGTTGCCGTTCTGGACCGGCTTCCTGATGCGGATCAACGCCTGGATCGGCATGTTGCGAGACGACGGCTGGATCAACGCCGCGCTGACGGCTTTCGGCTTCGCTCCGGCGCGGCTGCTCTATACCGATACCGCGCTGTACGTCGGCATGGTTTACACCTATCTGCCGTTCATGGTGCTGCCGGTTTACGCGCGGCTGGCGAAGCTTGATCCGGCGTTGCCGGAGGCGGCGGCCGATCTGGGCGCGCCGCCGTTCCGGGCGTTTCTGCGCGTGACATTGCCGCTGTCGTTGCCGGGCATCGCGGCGGGCGTGGCGCTGGTGTTCATTCCGTGCGTCGGCGAATACGTCATCCCCGATTTACTGGGCGGTCCGGGCGCGCGATTGATCGGGCGCGTGCTGTGGGACGAGTTCTTCCAGAACCGCGACTGGCCGATGGCGGCCTCGCTGGCGTGGCTCCTGCTGGTCGTCCTGGTCATCGTGCCGGTCGGCGTGCGGGCGCTTGTGCGAGCCTTCCGAGCCCGAGGCGCCTGAACTCTTCCCGGAGCATCCGATCGAGTAAGGTCGTTTCATCGTGCCATGGCCGGTCCTGAGCCGGCCGTCCTGGTCAGCATGTGCCGCGACAGATGGCCGGCTCAGGACCGGCCATGACGAGGGGATGATTGGCTTTAACCCTCAAGCCGCCCCATCGCGCCGGCGATCAACTCGATCTGCCGCGCCAACCGCCGCAACGCGTCGGCGTCGCCGATCTTCGGCCGTGGCGGCAAATCAATCTGTCCCTCGGCCAGCGAGCGCATCGCGCCGCCAATCCAGTCCCGCCATTCGCGCAACGCACCGGGCGGCATCGCCTCCCGCAACCCCGGATCGAGTTGCATCGCCGACAACCTCCCGGCGTAGCGGCGTAACGCGGCGTCGATCACCAGGACGCCTTCCAGCAGGTCGCGTTTGCCGCCTCGCTCGACCAAGGTGCGATTGATCGAAGCCTCCAGCGCGTTGCTGGCGACCCCCGCCTCGCGCCGCGCCGGTTCCACCGCGGCGGGGGGGATTTCGTCAAGCAGCGCGCGCAGTTCGGCCTCGGCGTAGCGGCCGTGCGCCGCGATCGCCTCCCGCGTGCCCGCCACCAGCCGTTCCGGCTCCCGACTGGGCCACAGCACGAAGCTGGCGCCGACCGCCAGTACGCCGCCGATCGCGGTCAGGGCGGCGCGGGCGAGGGCGATCCGCCACTCCGCGGTGTCCGGTTGGCTGGTCTCGACCAGCAGTACGACCAGCGGCGTAAGGGCCATCATGAAGAGGCCGAAATTGACCGCGCGGATCGATAACGCGATGACCGCCAGCGGGAACATCGCGATGCCGATCGACAACGGCGTGGTGCACAGCAGTCCCACGGCGGCGGCGGCGAGGCCGCCCAGAATTGTGCCGATCACACGCTCCACCGCGCGGGCGAAGGTCAGCGCGAAGAACGGCTGCATCGTGGCGACGATGGTCATGGTCAGCCAGTGGTCGTACGGCGTGAACCAGATCATCGTGTAGGCCAGCGCCGGGGCCGCCATCGCCGCGGCGCGCAGTGCGTGACGCAGGGTGGGCGAGCGCCAGGTCAGGTTGGCGCGCAACGGCCGAAGCAGTCGTTCACGCAAAGCGAGGCGGCGTCCCGCGGCATCGGCGCCCGGCGGCAGGTTGGCCGGCACCGCGAGCGTGTGGGCGAGGCGCAGCCGCTCCACGATCCGGTCCGCGATCGGGCGCAGCGGATCGGTGAGCGCAATGCGCCCGACCGCGGCCTCCATCGCGTCGATCGCCCGTTTGACCCGTGGTTCGGCCGCCTGCGTTTCGGACAGCGCGAGGCCCGCCAGCAGGATCAGCAGCGGCCGCATGCGGCGCAGCAGGCGGCCAGCGACGGCGCGTTCGGATGGCGTGCCATGCTCCAGCAGTTCGCTCAGGGCGATCAGAGCCCCGAACATCTGGTCCGCCGTCTCCAGCCGGATCAGGCTCTGCGCGGCGCGAAGGTTGCCGATGCCGCGGCCGCGCAGAATGCCCATGGCGGCGTCGCGCGCGGCCTCGACCGCGTCGCGGACGGCGCGGCGATGGGCGCGGGCGTGGGCTTCCCACTTCGCATCGTCGGCGGTGGGGTCGCGCAGCAGCGCGGACAGGTCGCCGGCCAGCGCGGCCAGCGCGTGATACACGTCGGCGACCGCCTGCCGGGTGGCGCGGTACGGGTAGAGCCGCCAGATCACCAGCGTCAGCAACGTCGCCCACAGCGCGCCCACCAGGAAGCCGCCGGACATTGCCAGGGCGACAGGGACAGACAAAGCCTGGTCGAGCGACAGCACGATCGCCATCGACAGCAGCATTCCGGCCTGTTGCGCCGCCTGGCCGTAAATCCGCGCGAAAGAGGCGGCGAACAGCGCCAGTACGCCCAAAGGGAGGGCGATCTCCATCCCGAAGCCCCGGATGACGCCGAACAGGCTGGTGATCAGGGCGCCAAGGGCCGCGAAACTCAGCAGTACCGGAACCCGGCGGCGCACCGGGCCGCCGGGGTCGGCCAGGCAGGTCCATAGCGCGGCCAGGGCGGCTTCCCGCAACAACGGCAGACCGAAATATTCGTTCAATGCGATGATGACGGCGACCGCGAGCGCGGCGCGCACGCCCTCGGCCACGCTGAGGGCACGCGGGTTATGCGCGATCGGCAGCTTCGCCAGGTCGGGGGCCAGGCGGCGGAGCGAGAGAGTGGCGGTGAGCTGAGACATCGGCGGGAGAATAGCCGAAACGACGCGCGGTTGCGTCACCGGCTGGCGATGGGAAGGCGGCGGTGATCGCGCCGTGTTAACGCCTCGTTCATTCGGGCTGCTTATCGTTACGCGCGAACCGGCGGATCGGCCGGCGCCCACCTGATGTCCGGAGTTCGCATGCGCCGTATTTTCGCTCTGCCAGTGGCGATCAAACTGCTGTCCGCCAGCGTGGTGACCCTGATCGCGGTGGCGGCCATCGTCGTGCTGGCCGCGCATCTGCAATACCAGACCATGCGGGCGGACCGCGAAGATCAGTTGCACTCCGTCATCGACGTGGCGCGCGGCGTCGCGGCGGAACTGGCCAAAGAGGAGCAGGCCGGGAAACTGACGCATGAGGCGGCGCTGGAACGGTTTCGCTCGCTGCTGCGGGCGGTGGCGTTCGGGCAGGACGGTTATGTTTTCGCCTACACCATGGATGGCGTGCTGATCATGCAGCCGCAGGAACCGGAAAATGAGGGCAAGAACCTGCTGAACCGGCAGGCCGCCAACGGGCGTTACCCGATCCGCGACCAGGTCGAGGTGGCGCGTCGGGGCGGCGGCACGTTGACCGTCTTGCGCCCGCGCACGCCCGGCACGCCGCCGATCGAGAAGCTGAATTATGTCGAAGCCTTCCCGCCGTGGAACATGTTCATCGCCGGCGGGCTGTTCATCGACGATATCGACGCGGCGTTCCGCGCCACATTGCTGCGGCTCGGGCTGATCGGCGCGGCGGTGATCGCGATCACCGGTACCGTTTCGCTGCTGATCGGGCGCGGCATCGCGGGCTCCGTCGGGCGGTTGAAGGCGGCGATGGAGCGGCTGGCGCATAACGAGCTGGACACCGAAATCCCCGGGGTGGAGCGCGGCGACGAGGTTGGCGCCATGGCCGGCGCGGTGCTGGTGTTCCGCGATCACATGCGCGCCGAGGCCGCTCTGGCCGCCAAGCATGAGGCGATGCGGGAGCGCTCGGTCACCGACCGGACGGCGGCGCTGGCGCGGATGGCCGATACGATCGAAGCGGAAACCACGGCGGCGATGGGGCAGGTGAGCGAGGTCAGCGTGGCGATGGCCGCGACGGCGGGCGAAATGCATGACAGCGCGGCACGGACCGGGGTGGCGGCGCGAAGTGCCGCCGCGACGTCGGCCGAGGCGGTGGCGAACGCCCAGACGGTGGCGGCGGCGACAGAGGAATTGAGCGCGTCGATCCATGAGATCGGCGGGCAGGTGGCGCAATCGACGGCGGTCGTCGGCCGCGCGGTCGAGGCTGGAAGGCGAACGCGGGAAACGATCGAGGCGCTGACCGGTCAGGTGGCGCGGATCGGCGCCGTCGCCGACATGATCGGGGAGATCGCCTCGCGCACCAACCTGCTGGCGCTGAACGCGACGATCGAGGCGGCGCGCGCCGGCGACGCCGGCAAAGGCTTCGCGGTGGTGGCCGGTGAGGTCAAGCAACTGGCGACGCAAACGGCACGATCCACCCAGGAGATCGCCCGGCATATCGCGGAGGTGCGGGCGGCGACGCGGGCCTCGGTCGAGTCGGTGGGGCAAATCGAGCAGACCATCGGCGAGGTGAACGCGATCGCGGTGACGATCGCTTCGGCGGTGGAGGAACAGGGGGCGGCGACGGCCGAGATCGCCCGGAATGTGGCTCGGACGGCGATCGCGGCGAACGACATGGCGAGCCGGATCGCCGAGGTCTCGACGGAAGCGGAGGGCACCGACCGGCGGGCAATTGAGGTGCGGACCAACACGACGGTGATGGCTGGCGCGGTGGGGGATTTGCGGCGCGCGGTGGTGCGCGCTGTGCGGACCTCGACGCCGGAAGCGGACCGGCGCGGGGAGCCGAGGGCCGAGGTGGATCTGACGTGCCGGGTGCGCGATGGCGGCGGGGTCGAGCAGGCGGCCCAGGTGGTGGATTTGTCGGAGGGCGGGGCGCGGATCGCCGGCGGTCCGGCGATGACGCCGGGAGCGGGCGGGAGTTTGATGCTGGATGGCGGCGGCGGGCCGTTGCCATTCGTGGTGCGGCATGCCGGGGAGGGGCTGCTGCATGTCGCGTTCCGGCTGGATCAGGCGGGGACGGCGCGGCTGCTGGGCGTGTTGGAGGGAAAGCGGAGAAACGCCGCGTGAGGCGCGATGGGCACCCTCGCGGCTGCCAGGCAGAATGGAGACCTTGCCGCTTCTGGTCGCGGTAATCCGCTATCGGCGACGCGCATCGACTTCTGACGCTGGCCGGCATCCTGGAAAGTCGCCGAGAGCCAGCAGCCTGGCGCCACCGTGGCGGAGTCGCACTGCGGCATGAGGTGAGCCGTGGTCTGGTCCGGACCTGGCGGGGGCAGGCGCGACGCGGGTTCGCGGAACAACCGGCGCCTCGCGAGGCCGAGACGCGCCTCGAACAACGGTTTCAACAAACGCCGCGGCTGGCTGCCCACCGTCCGTCCGGCCGGCCGCCAGAGGACGACGACGAAGGCCCGCTCACCTTCAGCGGCGTTCCGTCGTCGATTGGCCAGGCCGCCATGTCCGATTGCACCCTGGTCCGGGGATCCGCGAAAGCCGGCCGATTGCTTTGAAACCACGGCTCGATCCTGCCCGGTCGAGAGCGAGAGGGTGTACGGCCGAGGCCAATTCGCCTGGCGCCTCCTGACCGCGTTCCGCGCGGGAACGCGCGGGGAACCCCGCTTCGAGGTGTCGCGGGCTCACCGGTTCGTGCTATGTACGGTTGTCATCGCCGCCGGCATGTATCCGGCGGCGACCGAGCCTCAAGTAACACCGCTGGCTCCACGCGCGCCTCCCGCGCCGTCGAAAGGTCACATTGACATTCATCATCAGCCGCGTGTCCTGGCGCGGGCCGCTCGCATCCCCGTGGGACAGCGACGAACCAATTCGCGAAGAACTGTTCAGCGCCGAACGGCTTGAGCAGCACGCGCGAACCCTCGCGATCGCTCAGAAGGTCACGCCAACGCTTACGCGGGGTCATCCGCTCGCCGTTCGGCTGGCCGACAACGCGACCGTTTTGCTCGATGCCTATCGCTCGGTCGCCGCGTCGATCGATGAGCGCCGCGCGATCACGCCGGCGGCCGAATGGCTGGTCGACAATTATTATCTGGTCGAACGGCAGATCCGTGAAATCCGCGCCGCCTTGCCGCCGGGCTATTACCGGGAATTGCCCAAGCTGGCCAACGGCCCATTCGCCGGCTATCCTCGCGTATTCGGCCTCGCCTGGGCGTTCGTCGCCCATACCGACAGTCATTTTGATACCGAGATGCTGTGCCGCTTCGTCTCCGCCTACCAGGAGGTGCAGCCGCTGACGATCGGGGAGCTTTGGGCGGTCGCGATCACGCTCCGCATCGTGCTGGTCGAGAACCTCCGGCGGCTGGCGCAGCGCATCACCCAAAGCGGCGCGGCGCGGCAGCAGGCCGACCGGCTCGCCGATCGGCTTCTGGGCATGGGCGGACGCGCGATCGAACCCGTCGCCAACGTGCTTGCAGCCCTCGCCGGCCAACCGTTGCCGGAGTCGCTCGCCGTCCAACTCGTGCACCGGCTGCGCGACCAGGATCCCAGGGTCACGCCCGCGCTGCTGTGGCTCGACGAGCAACTCGCGGCGCACGGATCGACGGCGGACACTGCGGTGCGCGAGGAACACCAGCGACAGGGCGCCGGCACCGTCACCGTGCGCAACATCATCACCAGCATGCGCATGATCTCCGACGTCGACTGGCCGGCGGTGGTCGAGCGCATCAGCCTGGTGGACCGCGTGCTGTCCGCCTGCGACTCGTTCGCCGCGATGGATTTCCCCACCCGCGATTTGTACCGGCGCGGCATCGAGGATCTGGCGCGCGGCGCGAAACTCACCGAACTTGATGTCGCGCGGGAGGCGGTGCGGGAGGCGCGAGGGTCGCCGGCCACGCGTGACGCGGTGGAGGACGCCCGCCGGGGCGATCCCGGCTATTACCTGGTCGCCGAGGGACGCCGCGGCTTCGAGGCGAAGATCGGCTTTCGCGCGCCGATCGACACCTGGTCCAATCGGCTCGGCCGCCGCTTCGGCATCGGCGGTTACGTTGGCGCCGTCATCACCGTGGCGGCGATCCTGCTGGCCATTCCGCTGTTCGTTATGCATGCGCATGGGACGAGCGCCGGGTGGCTGAACCTGCTGACCCTTCTGGGCATGATCCCGGCCGCCGACGCGGCGGTCGCGCTGGTCAATCGCAGCGTCACAAGGGGCTTCGAGGCGGCCTTGCTTCCCGCGCTGGCGTTGCGCGGCGGGGTGCCGGAGCATCTGCGGACCGTCGTCGCGGTCCCCACGCTGCTGACCACCGTCACCGCCATCGAAGAGCAGATCGAACGGCTGGAGATCCATCATCTGGCCAGTCCGGAGGGCGATCTGCATTTCGCTCTGCTGTCCGACTGGCTGGACGCGGCGACCGAGCGGGTCGAAGGCGACGCGATGCTGCTGGACGCCGCGATCGCTGGCGTGGCCCGGCTCAATCAACGCTACGGTCCGGCGCCCGGTGGCGATCGCTTCCTGCTGCTGCACCGGAAACGCGTATGGAACGAAAGCGAGGGAAGCTGGATCGGCTGGGAGCGCAAACGCGGCAAGCTGCATGAACTGAACCGCCTGCTGCGCGGCGCGGACGATACCAGTTTCATGAACCTCGCCGGCCCATTGTCTGGACCATCGCGGGCCGCCACGGGCGCGGGGCCGGATGTGCCGGCCGACGTGCGGTATGTCATCACGCTGGACGCGGACACGCGGTTGCCGCGCGACACCGTGCACCGGCTGATCGGCAAGATGGCGCACCCGCTCAACCGGCCGGCGTTCGATGCCGTGGCGGGCCGGGTCGTAACGGGGTACGCCGTGCTGCAGCCCAGGGTGACGCCCGCCTTGCCGGTGGGCCGCGAGGGGTCCCTGTTCCAGCGCGTGTTTTCCAGCATGAGCGGCATCGATCCCTATGCCTCCGCCGTGTCCGACGTTTACCAGGACCTGTTCGGCGAAGGCTCCTACGCCGGCAAGGGGATTTACGACATCGACGCGTTCGAGGCGGCGCTGGCCGGGCGGGTGCCCGATTCCACCATGCTGAGCCACGATCTGTTCGAAGGCAGCTTCGCCCGTGCCGGTCTCGCCTCGGATATCGAGGTCGTCGAGGACTTCCCCACCCGCTACGACGTCTCCGCCATGCGCCACCACCGCTGGGCGCGCGGCGACTGGCAATTGCTGCCGTGGATTTTTGGCCGTGGCCCGCTCCCGCGGGTCTCCTCAAACGCCCCCGAAGCCGCCGCCGGGGTGCCCGCAGTGGTCGCTGACGCGGGCTCCACCCGGCTACCCGCCGGACTTAGGCGACAACCAACGATAAACGCGTCGCCTGACCCCTCGACCCCTACCGGCATCCCCGGGCTCGACCGGGGTGAGACCTTCGAGCTGGCACAGGGCGAACTCCCGACCCCTACCGTCATCCCCGGGCTCGACCCGGGGATCAGTCGCCGCACACCGCCGGAATTGATCCCCGGGTCGAGCCCGGGGATGACGGGGGTAGAACGACGACCCGACGCGATAATTGGTGGACGTCGCGTTACTGACGCGGACCCCTCCCTGGTATCCGCGGGAGTCGGTGACGCGGGCCCCTCCCTGACGCCCGCTGGAGTCGCTGACGCGCGCTCCACCCTGCTACCCGCCGAAGTCGCTGACGCGAGGCCCACCGTGGTATCGACCGGGGCGCCCTCGAGGGTCGCTGATACGGTCGCGACCGGGTCCCATGGCACCACCGCCGTGCGTGGCGACGTGCCGGCGCTCGGTCGCTGGAAGATGCTCGATAACCTGCGACGAACCGTTTCGGCGCCGGCGTGCATGCTGTCGCTGCTGGCGGCGTTCGCCTTGCCGCTGCCCGCCGCTTCGGTTTGGACCGGCTTCATCCTGCTGACGATCCTGTTGCCCTCGCTGATCCCGTTGATCGGCGCGGTATTGCCCAGTCGGGCGGGGATCGTGCCAAGGAGCCATCTCGGGGCGCTGGGGACCGATGTCAGGATGGCGCTGGCGCGATTCGCGCTGGTGATCGCCTTCATGGCGCATCAGGCGTGGCTGATGGGCGACGCCATCGCGCGAACCCTGACGCGGCTGTTCGTCACGCACCGGCATTTGCTCGAGTGGGTGCCGGCGGCTCAGGTGACGCTCGGCGCCCGGCTGGATCTGGCAGGGTTTTATCGGGTGATGGCCAGCTCGGTCGTGGCCGGGGTGCTGGCGATGGCGGTGGCGCTGCTGTCGCCGCATCAGCCGGGGGCCTTGGGCGCGTGGCCGCTGGCGTGGCCGTTCGCCGCGCTGTGGATCGCCTCTCCGGCGCTCGCGCGATGGACCAGTCGCGCGCTGCCTGCCGCGGAGCGTGCCCCCGTCTCGGCCGCCGACGCCGACAGCCTGAAGCTCATCGCCCGGCGCACCTGGCGGTTTTTCGAGACCTTCGTGACGCCGGCCGACAACATGCTGCCGCCGGACAATTTCCAGGAGGACCCGGTCCCGGCCGTGGCTCACCGGACCTCCCCGACCAATCTCGGCCTGTATCTTTTGTCGGTGGCGACCGCCCAGGATTTCGGCTGGTTGGGGACGATCGAGGCGGTCGAGCGGCTGGAGGCGACGCTGGCGACGATGGGCCGGCTGGAGCGGTTCCGCGGCCATTTTTACAACTGGTACGACACGACGGATCTGCACACGCTCGATCCGCCGTATATTTCCACCGTCGACAGCGGCAACCTGGCCGGACATCTGATCACCCTGGCGAACGCCTGCCGGGAGTGGACGACCGTCTCTCCCACGCCGGAGCGGCGCCTGAGTGGCATCGCCGACGCGTTGGCGCTGGCCCGCGAGGCGGCGGACCAGTTGCACGACGGGCGGCGAACCCAAACCGTGACCTGGCACCAGCTGGAGGACTCGCTCTCGGTGCTGGCGGACGGCATGCGCCCGCTGGAAGGCGACGAATCACGCCTCGCGGACCGGCTGGCGGAACTCGCGGCGCGGGCCGACACGATAGCCGACATGGCGGCCGCGTTGGTCGCGGAGCGGGGCGCGCCAACGCCAGGCGGGGCAAACCCGGGCGCGCCAACGCTGGGCGCGCCAGATCTGGCCGCGACCGGCAATGGCGCGCCGGACAGCGCCGACGCGGACGTCGTGTTCTGGATCGCGGCGGTGCGGCGGGCGATCGAAAGCCATCGCCGCGATATCGCCCAATCGCCCGCGGCCGTCGTCGCTTTGGCGGCACGCCTCGCGACGCTCGAAGCTATCGCGCGCGCCACGGCGCTGGAAATGGGCTACGGCTTCCTGCTCGATCCAGACCGCAAGCTGCTGTCGATCGGCTACCGGGCGCGGGAGGGCGTGCTCGACCCCAGCTGCTACGATCTGCTCGCGTCGGAGGCCCGGTTGGCGAGTTTCATCGCCATCGCCAAGGGCGACGTACCGGCCCGCCATTGGTTCCATCTCGGGCGCGCCGTCACGCCGATCGCCAATGGCGCCGCGCTGATCTCCTGGTCCGGTTCGATGTTCGAGTACCTGATGCCGTCGCTGGTCATGCGCGCGCCGGCGGGCAGCCTCATCGAGCAAACCACGCGGCTGATCGTCCGGCGGCAGATCGCCTATGGCCACGCGCTCGGCCTGCCCTGGGGCATCTCGGAGTCGGCCTACAACGCTCGCGACCTGGAGTTCACTTACCAATACTCGAACTTCGGCGTGCCCGGCCTGGGATTGAAACGCGGTCTGGGCGACAACGCAGTCGTGGCGCCCTATGCCACGGCGCTGGCGACGATGGTCGATCCACGCGCGGCGGCGCGCAACCTGACGCTGCTCGCCAGTGTCGGCGGCCGCGGCCGCTATGGGTTTTACGAGGCGCTCGACTACACCCCGGCGCGGCTGCCGGAAGGCGCCACGGTCGCGATCGTGCGTGCCTACATGGCACACCACCAGGGCATGTCGATCGTCGCCATTGCCGACGCCTTGCTGGATGGCCGGATGCGAACGCGGTTCCATACCGAGCCGATGGTGCAGGCGACCGAGTTGCTGCTGCAGGAACGCACGCCGCGGGATGTCGCCGCCGTCCGTCCCTGGGCCGCCGACGCCCGCTCGGACGCCAAGGTGCGAGAGCTCGGACCAACGGGAGGCCGGCGGTTCACCAGCGCGCATAGTCATGGTGTCGCCACGCATTTGCTGTCCAACGGCCGCTACGCCGTGATGCTGACCGCCTCCGGGTCCGGTTACAGCCGTTGGCGAGGGCTGGCGGTCACACGGTGGCGCGAGGATCCCACCCGCGACGACTGGGGCTCCTACATCTTCCTGCGCGACGTCTTCAGCGGCGAGGTATGGTCGGCCGGCGTCCAGCCGGCGGCAGCCGACCCCGATGCGTACGAGGTCATCTTCAACGAGGACCGCGCCGAACTCTCCCGCCGCGACCGCACCCTGACGACGACCATGGAGGTGCTGGTCTCGTCGGAAGACGATGCCGAGGTCCGCCGGATCTCGATCGTCAATCACGGCGGCCGGGCGCGCGACATCGACGTCACGTCCTACGCCGAGCTGGTGTTGGGAAAGCAGGCCGACGACGTGGCGCATCCGGCTTTCATGAAGCTGTTCACCATCACCGAGTATCTCGCCGATCAGGGTGCCATCCTGGCGACGCGGCGGCGGCGGTCGCCGACCGATCCGGAAATCTGGGCCGCGCATCTGGCGATCGTCGAAGGCGACACGGTGGGGAAACCCGAGGTGGAAACCGACCGGGCCCGTTTCATTGGCCGCGGCCACGGGATCCGCCAGCCGATTTCGGTGATCGATGGCCGGCCTTTGTCCAACACTGTCGGCACCGTCCTCGATCCCGTCTTCGCCCTGCGCCGCCGTGCGCGGGTGGTGCCAGGCGGAACCGTGCGCATCGCGTTCTGGACCATGGTCGCCAGCTCCCGGGAAGCCGTTCTCGATCTCGTCGATAAGCATCGCGATCCCTCGGCGTTCGATCGCGCCGCCACCCTCGCCTGGACCCAGGCGCAGGTGCAGCTGCACCATCTGGGCATCGATCCCGGCGAGGCCAGTCTGTTTCAGACGGTCGCCGGCCATCTGCTGTACGCCGGACCAGCGATGCGGCCATCGTCGGACACCATCCGGCGCGGGGCGGGCGAGCAGTCCGGCCTGTGGCCGATGGGCATTTCCGGCGACCTGCCGATCGTCCTGCTGCGGATCGCCGATATGGAGGCCATCGACCTCGCCCGCCGGTTGCTGCAGGCGCACGAGTACTGGCGGATGAAACAGCTCGCGGTGGATCTGGTGATCCTGAATGAGCGCGCGTCGTCCTACGTCCAGGATCTGCAGATCGCGCTGGAGACCCAGGTCCGCACCAGCCGCTCGCCGCCCGCGAACGAGTTGGAACAGCATCTGGGCCGGGTGTTCGTGCCGCGGGCCGACCTGATCCCGGCGGAGACCCGCGCGTTGCTGGCCTCGGTGGCGCGGGTCGTTCTGGTGGGACAACGCGGCACGCTGGCCGATCAGCTCGACCGGGTACCGACGCCCCAGGAACCGGTCCGGATCGCGCGGAAGGCCCCCGGGCTCCGCGCCGCGCCCGAACTGAGGGCGCCGGCTTTCGCGGCGACGGTGCCTCGGCAGGGCCTCGAGTTCTTCAACGGGCTCGGCGGCTTCGCCGAAGATGGCCGCGAATACGTGACGATCCTTGGCCCAGGACAATCGACTCCGGCACCGTGGATCAACGTCGTCGCCAATCCGGGGTTTGGCTTCCAGGTGGCGACCGAGGGCAGCGGCTACACATGGTCGGTCAACAGCCGGGAGAACCAGCTCACGCCCTGGTCCAACGATCCGGTCAGCGACCGCCCGGGTGAGGCCTTCTATATCAGGGACGAGGAGACGGGGGATTTGTGGTGCCCGACGGCAACGCCGATCCGCCGCGACTCCGCGACCTATGTGGCGCGGCATGGTTTTGGCTACAGCCGGTTCGAACATGACGCTTACGGGATCGCGGCCGACCTGCTGCAATACGTGCCGATCGGCGGTGCCGGCGACGGGTCCCGGGGTAAACCCACGAGGGACGAACCCCATTGGCATCCGGATAAGGCCGGCGAGGGCGAAAACCTTTCCCCGGATCGTTATCCTCGGCCGCCTGACCGTCATCCTCGGGCTCGACCCGAGGATCGGCCAGCCCAGGCTCCTGGCCCGACTTTTGAATCACCTGGTGCGTCGAGAGATCCTCGGGTCGAGCCCGAGGATGACGGTCACAGGGGCGAACCCACGCGGGGCGAACCCACTGGCGATCCGATCAAGATTTCTCGCCTGACGCTGATGAACGTGTCGGGCCGCGCCCGGCGGCTGTCGGTGACCGCCTACGTCGAATGGGTGCTCGGCCCGTCGCGAACCGCTTCGGCGGCGTTCGTATCGACCGAGATCGACCCGGAAACCGGCGCGATGTTCGCCCGCGATCCGTGGCACGCGGCTTTCGCGCCGAGAGTCGCGTTCGCCGATCTCGCCGGCCGGCAGTCCGACTGGACCGGTGACCGGCGCGAGTTCATCGGCCGCGACGGCTCGCTGGCGAGCCCGGTGGCGCTCACCGGAGCGGCGGCGGGCAAAGGGCCGCATCCCAAAGCTCCCAACGGCGACGCGGCGTTCGCCGGAGACGCGCCATTGTCCAAAACCGTGGGCTCCGGGCTGGATCCTTGCGGCGCGTTGCGGACCACGGTCGTGCTGCCGCCAGGCGGCGTCGTTGAGATCGTGTTCTTTCTTGGGCAGGCGGCGAACGCGGCGGACGCGCGCGACCTGATCGTCCGGTATCGCGAGGCCGATCTCGACGCGGTTCTGCTGACCGCCGGCCGCTTCTGGGACGGCGTGCTCGGCGCGGTTCAGGTGAAAACGCCTGATCGCGCGATGGACATCATGCTGAACGGCTGGCTGCTGTACCAAACGCTGGTCTGCCGCGTCTGGGCTCGCTCGGGCTTCTACCAGTCGAGCGGCGCGTATGGGTTTCGCGATCAGTTGCAGGACGGCATGGCGCTCGCCAACGCGCTGCCCGCGGTAACTCGCGCGCATCTGCCGAGGTCGGCGGCGCGGCAATTCCTCGAAGGCGACGTGCAGCATTGGTGGTTGCCGCATTCGGGCCAGGGCGTGCGCACGCGGATTTCCGACGACCGGGCATGGCTGGCTTACACGGTCGCGCATTATGTCGGCGCGACAGGCGATACCGCCGTGCTGGATGAGGTGGTGCCGTATCTGGAAGGGCAGCTTCTGGGAGCCGGGGAGCATGACGCCTTCTTCCAGCCGACGGTGTCCGATGAGGTCGGCAGCTTGTTCGAGCATTGCGCGCGTGCGCTGGACGCCAGCCTGGCGACCGGGGTGCACGGCCTGCCATTGATGGGCACCGGCGACTGGAACGACGGCATGAACCGCGTCGGCGAGCTTGGTCAGGGCGAAAGCGTCTGGCTCGGCTGGCTGCTGTTGGCGGCGCTGGAAGCGTTCATTCCGCTCGCCGAATCACGCCAGGAAACGGCCCGAGCCGCGGCATGGCGGGCGCATGCCGATGCGCTGCGAGACTCGCAGGAACGCGAGGCCTGGGATGGCGACTGGTACCGGCGGGCGTGGTTCGACGACGGCACGCCGCTTGGCGCCACGTCCGACACCGAATGCCGAATCGATGCGATCTCGCAATCCTGGGCTTTGCTCTCCGCGGCCGGCGATCGCGAACGCGCGGCGCGGGCCATGGCGTCGGTCGAGCGCGAACTGATCCGGCCGGTCGAGCAACTGGCGCTGCTGTTCGCGCCTCCGTTCGATAAGACCACGCTCGATCCCGGGTATATCAAGGGCTACCCGCCCGGGATCCGCGAAAATGGCGGCCAGTACACGCATGCCGCCCTGTGGTCGGTCATGGCGTTCGCGGCGCTCGGCGAGGGCGACAAGGCGGCCGCGTTGTTCGCCCTGCTGAACCCGATCAACCACGCTCGCACGCGATCCGAGGTCTTCCGCTACAAGGTGGAACCCTATGTCATCGCGGCGGACGTTTACGCGAGACCGCCTCACACCGGGCGCGGCGGCTGGACGTGGTACACCGGCTCGGGTGGATGGATGCAGCGCGCCGGGGTCGAGAGCATTCTTGGCGCGCGGCTGTTCGGGGATACCTTGGCGCTGGACCCGTGTATTCCGAAGACATGGCCGCGCTTCGAGATGACACTGCGGTACCGCTCCGCGCGGTATGAGATCGTGGTGGAGAATCCGGATGGGGTCAGCCAGGGCTTCGTCTTCGCCGAGGCCGATGGCACCGCGATCGCCGGGCGGCCGTTACGTTTGAAACTACAGGATGACGGTCGCACGCATCGGGTGGTTGTGAAACTTGGATGAGCGCGGGTTGATTGCATCCGGGGCGGCGTTGACGTTGCCTCTCGGTCGTGGCGCCCCCGTAGCGTCATCCTCGGGCTCGACCCGAGGATCGGCCTGCCCGGGAATCATGCCCACCCTGAGAGCTCAGGGTCTGCATCACGAGATGCCAGGGTCAGGCCCTGGCATGACGGATTAATGGCCGGTGCGTCATTGCGTTATCCGTTTGATATTGCTTTCGGTCAGTCGATGCTACTGGCCGACCGGCCAGGCCCGACCGGATTGATGCGCCGCGATCCACTTTCGCAGCTCGGCGACATGCTCGCTTTCCTCAGCCGCGAACTCCTCGGCGAGCACTTTGATTTCGGGATCGTCGGTCGTATCGAACACCGACTGATAGTACTCCTGACTCGCTTTCTCGGCGTCGAGCGCGATGTCCAGCGCCTGCTCCCGCCCGATGAACGGATCGGCGGCCCAGATCGCCGCGGTCTCCGGACTTTCCATACCAGGCCAGGAGAAATCACCCGCCTTGATATCCGGAATGGCACGGAACCCCGACCTCGCTCGCGCATCCGCCAGATGCAGCCGCGAATAATCCGCGAGACGGCGAAACAATTTCGCCACCTCGCGATTGCCACAGGCGTCCATCGCATCGGCGAGTTGGCCAAACCGATCCGCCGCCTCGCTTTCCAGGTTGATGGCGTAAGCGAGAAACTCTTCAACTGATTGCACGGCCCATTCCTCCAGGAGCGGTCATGGGTTCGACCCGCGACCGAACCGCGATCAAACCGTTTCACTTTCGTGGGCGTGCTTCAGAATCCACTCTTCGCGCGTGATCCAGGCCTCGAGCACCTTGACGTGCTCGGCTTCCTCCTTAACGAACTCCCGCGCCATCGTGGAGATTTCCGGCAGCTTCGTCGTCGCGGCCACGGCGGCGTAAAATTCGTAACCGCGCCGCTCGCCCTGCAACGCCGCGCGCAACGCATCGACCCGCGACAGCGTCGGATCGCCGGCCCACAACGACGTGCGCTCGGGGGTCGCGTGATCCGGCCACACATATTCCGGCGGAATCATTTTCGTCGCGTCGAGCGTTCCGGCGCGTGCCGTCGCCTCCGCCAGATGCAGCCGCGAAAAACCCGCCAACTGGCGGAACAGCTTTCCGACTTCCTGATTGCCGCAGGCTTCCATTGAGGCCGCGATCTCATCGAAATGTACCGCGGCGTCGGCCTCGACCTTCACGGCATAACCGAGGAACTCGTCCAGCGTATTGATCTCGATCCCGCCCGTGTAACGTTTCGCCGCGTGCGTGATATGCGGCCCCTGAGCCGGCAATGTCTCATCGCCCTCGAACGTGACGATGATGTCTTCGTTGCGCACGAAACACTGACAGGCCAGGCGATAACGCGGCGGCATGTCGCTGACCTCGGCGGCCTGAATCTCCGCCCGGGTGATCTTGCCGAGCTGCCGCAACATCTCCTTTTCCTTTTCGGTCAGCGCGATGGCATATTTCGCTTCCGGATTGAGATGCGTCACCTGCACAAGGCACGAGCCGCACTCGCCGTCCTGGCAATCGAACGGGATCGGAATCTTGTGCGCCTTGGCGACCGCCAGAATCGTGCCACGGTCACCCGCGACCGCGTAGACCGTGACATCTTTCGCCATGACCGGTGATGAGAACGTTACGTTGGCCACTGCTCTGCTCCTGTCTTTCCGTGCATGACGCCGGAGACCGCGTGGCCTCCAACCGAACTCACAGGCCGAAACAGCAATATCCATGCCACGGCTTAAATCGCGCGTGCGCGTGTGAAACGGCGGCCAGGGGACCGCGCATTGTCGGCTTTCGGACATGGTTCGGCGGCCACTCTCCGACATGTCGGATGCCACGCAACTCCCAACTCTCGCTATTACGCCGCATCGGCGCGATGGCACGCCCCTTGCTCAGACCCTCCTGAGCGATCCGCTCCCAACCGGTGAGTTGCCAGGAGAGCAATGATGGCATTCCCCCAACACCCATTCGACATCGACGCGACGATCCGTGCCGCGACCAAAACGCTCGGCGTGAACGACAGCACTTTGCGCGACGGCGAGCAGGCGCCGGGTGTCTCCTTCACCCTCGACGAGAAGGTCGCGATTGCTCTGGCCCTGGAACAATGCGGCGTCGATGAGATCGAGGCGGGAACACCCGCGATGGGCGATTGCGAAATTGAAGCCCTCACCGCGATCGGCCAAACCGTCCGCGACTCCGCCGTGATCGCCTGGTGTCGCATGAGCGAAACGGATGTCGATGCCACTCTGCGCACTGGCCTGAAACGCGCCAGCCTCTCGGTGCCGATGTCGGAGCGGCAGATGCGCGCCAAGGGCTACCAGGGCCCGCGCGATGTGCTCGCCCGTATCGCTCGCGTGGTGCGTTATGCGCTCGACCGCGGCCTGACCGTCGCCGTTGGCGGCGAGGATTCCAGCCGCGCCGATCCGGATTTCGTTCCGCGGGTGATCGAGGCCGTGCAACGCGCCGGCGCCCATCGGTTCCGTTTCGCCGATACTCTGGGCGTGCTCGATCCTTTCGAGACCTACGGCATCTTCTACCGGTTGCGCGCCAATACCGACCTGGAACTGGAGTTCCACGGCCATGACGATCTCGGCCTCGCCACCGCCAACACCATCGCCGCCGCCCGCGGCGGTGCCACCCATCTCTCCGTCTGTGCCCTGGGCCTCGGCGAGCGCGCCGGCAACGCGGCCCTCGAGCAGGTCGCGGTCGCGCTGGAGCGCACCACGTCGTGGCGCACCCGCATCGACTTCACCGCGTTGCCAGCGCTGGCCGACACAGTCGCCGCCGCCTCGCACCGCCCCATCCCGGTCAGCCAGCCGATCGTCGGCGAGGCCGCGTTCAGCCACGAATCCGGCATCCATGTCAGCGGACTGTTGCGCGATCCGGAAACCTATCAGGCGCTCGATCCGACCCTGTTCGGCCGTTCTCGCCGGATCGTGCTCGGCAAGCACTCCGGCATCGCCGCGGTCCGCCATGCGCTGTCCGAACAAGGGCTCGATCTCGACGACGAGCAGGCACGCGGCGTGCTCGACCGGGTGCGAGCACATGCCGAAGCCGTGAAACGTCCGGTCGCGGTCGAAGAACTTCTGGCGTTCCACGCCGCCCTGACCCCCTCGATGGCCGCCTGAGTAAACCGAAGCGGAGCCGGAACGATGCACATCCAACCCATTCGCCTCCACAACGACGAACCCCCGATCGCCCTCATCCTGGGCACCGGCGACATCGCCTCCGCCATCGGCCGCGAGCTGTTCCTGGCGCGTTGGGGCGTGGTCATGCTGCGCGACGAAGCGGTCCCGGTGATGCGCCGCGGCATGGCGTTCGACGACGCGCTGGAGGACGGGGTCACTCAGTTGGACGGCGTCTGGGGCGCGCGCGCGGCGCTGCCGGAGATGTTGCCGACCCTGGCTCGCGGCCGCGAGGCGGTCGTGGTCGCGCGGCTGGATCCCGCCGTGGTGATCGCCGCCTGCCGCGGCGTCGCGCGTGTGCTGATCGACGCGCGGATGCGGAAATACGCCGCGCCCGCCGACCTGCGGCCGCTGGCTGACCGCGCGATCGGTGTCGGCCCAGGATTCGCGGCCGGCGAAAATGTCGATGTCGCGATCGAAACGCTGCCGGGTCAGGAAGGCGACATCATCTCTCACGGCCCTACCGCAACGCCCACCGGCCGTTCCGTGCCCCTGGGCGGCGCCAAGGAGGAACGCTTCGCCTGTGCCCTCATTGCCGGCCGATGGGATCCGTGGGTCGTGCCAGGCACCTGGGTCGAGGCCGGGACCCCTCTGGGCTTTCTCGGCGAGCGCAAGCTTTACGCGCCGATCGATGGCTGTGTGCGCGGGATCGTCCGGCCAATGCCGAACGGTGTCGCGCGCGGCGCCAAGCTGGCCGAACTCGACCCGCGCCCAGGTGCCCCGTGCACCGGAGTGCCACCCAGAGCCGGCCGGATCGCCGCCGGCGTGCAACGGGCCGTGGGTGCGCTGCTGCCGGTCCGCCCCGTCTTAGCCTGATACCTGGGGCTTGGTACCCGGCGTTGTTCCGGCCTGACGGAGGCGACCTATTCCATAGGCATCGGGATACGCGAGTGGGACGGCAATGTTCGCCCCCTCCTGTCATCCTCGGGCTCGACCCGAGGATGACGACGAAAGGCCCGAGGATGACGTTCGGGGGGCTACCCCGCGGTGATCCGCACCTGCACGTCGCGCGGCCGCGCCATGTACGGCGCCGAGGTCACCAGAATATCCGCCCCGGCCTTCGCGTAAGCCGCCGCGTTCATCGCGGTCACGCCGCCCGCCGCCGCGATCCTGGCGTGGAACGTTCCGGCATCCGACAGTCGCGCGCGTAGCTCAGCCACCGCGTCGGGGGAGAATTTCTCCAGTTGCACCACGTCCGCTCCCGCGGCGGCGGCGCGCACCGCGTCGTCCGGATCGGCCACTTCGACGACGATCGCCCGCTCCGGCGCCGCCGCGCGCAGCCGGGCGATTGTCACGGCCAGTTCCTCGTCACGCAGGAACGCGCGGTGTTCGGGGAATACCAGGATGGTGTCGCCCAGTCCGGTGCGGTGCATGGCGCCGCCACCGGCGAGGACGGCTTTGATCGAAAACGCGCGGGTCAGCGGCACCGATTTACGCGTGCAGGCGATGGTGATCCCCGGCGTCACGGCACGCGCCGCGTCGCGGATGTCGCGCACCGCGCTGGCGATGCCGGCGGACCACTCCATCAGCGTCTGCGCCACTTTCCAGCCGGCGTGCAGAGCGCCCGCCGCGCCGGTCGCCTCCAGCAGCAGCGTGCCGGGTGTCACCGCCGTGCCGCTGGCCACCAGCAGCCGCGGCACCGCGCCGAGCCGGTTCAGGATGCGGGCGGCTTCCTCGGTCGCGCAGGCCACCATCGGATCGCGCGCGGCGAACCCGATCCGGCCGGGCTGGCCGACAATGCCCAGAGCGCGGGTGGTAAGATCGCCGAAACCGACATCCTCGGCGATCAGGCGATCGATCTCGGTTTCCGGGATTGGGATCATGCGCGATTACCGCCAGGCCCGCGCCACCTTGAACGCGTCGCCCAGAAGCCCGCGCCAGCCGCGCGCCTGGCGCACGTCGCGCATGATCTGCCGCTCCTTGGTGCGCTTGTCGACGCCATCGACGCGGAACCAGGTCTGCGCCGCCTGGCTCAGCATTCGAGGATACAGGTCCAGCAATTGCCGGTTGCCATGCAGCAGGCCGGGAACTTTTCGGTATTTTTTCATGTCTTTCAGCACGAAGCTGTCTTCCAGCAGGCGCCGGTAATCGCCGAGATTCGCTTCCGTGCAAGGGTCGCGCAGGCGTTTCAGCTTGACCACGGTTTCGCCGGCCAACCGGCCCGACGTCATCGCGAGGTTGGAACCCTCGCGATGCACCGCGTTGACCAGATGCGCGGCGTCGCCCACCACCATCCAGCCGTCGCCAACCAGTTTCGGCATGGCATTGAAGCCGCCTTCCGGAATTAAATGCGCGGCGTATTCCTTGACCTCCGATCCGACCAGCAGCGGCGCGATGCTCGGATGCGCCTTGAACGCGTCCAGCAACCCGTACGGCGTCTGGCCGGTGCGGGTGAACTCGTCCACCAGACAACCGATGCCGATCGAGATCGACTCGCGGTTGGTATAAAGAAACGCGGTGCCGGTCATGCCCCGGGTGATCGTGCCCATCGCCTCGATCACCACGCCCTCGTCGCCGCGCAGCCCGAACCGGCTTTCGATCAGTTCCTGCGGCAGGAAGTGCATTTCCTTCACCGCCAGAGCGACGTCCTTCGGTTCCGGTTGCGCGCGAAGACCCGCCTGCTGGCCGGTCAACCCATTCACGCCCTCCGCCAGGATCACCACGTCGGCGAGCAAGGCGCCGCCATGCCGGTCGGTCTTCACCCCGATCACCCGGTTCTGGCTGTCTCGCAGCAGATCGGTGACCGTCGTCTCGCACAGCAAGGTCGCCCCCGCGTCGCGCACCCGCCGGCTGAACCAGCGATCGAACTGCGCGCGGATGATGGTGTAACGATTCGGCTTGTCCTCGTTGAACAGTTCCGAGCGGTAGTGCATGCCGGTATGGGAATGATCGTCCATCATCCAGATGCGCTGCTCGATCACGTGGCGTTCCAGCGGCGCGTCCTCACGGAAGTCGGGCATCAACCGTTCCAGCGCGTCGGCGTAGAGGATCGCGCCTTGTACGTTCTTCGAACCCGGGTACTCGCCACGTTCGAGCTGCAGCACGTTCAGCCCGCTCTTCGCCATCGTATAAGCCGCGGCGTTGCCGGAGGGACCGGCGCCCACCACGATCGCATCGAAACGTTCTTCGGTCATGTCGCGTTCCTCTCAACCGGCCAGGCGGTTCACGGACAGGCGTTTGCGAAAGGCTTCGGTCAGCGCCGGCAGGATTTCGGTGGCGTCGGCGACCACGCCGAGATGGGCGAAATCGAAGATCGGCGCGTTCGGATCGGTGTTGATGGCGACGATCAGGTCCGCGCCTTCGACGCCGACGCGATGCTGGATCGCCCCGGAAATTCCGGCGGCGATATAAAGTTTCGGCCGGATCGTCTTGCCGGTCTGGCCGATCTGCCGGTCCGCCGGCATCCAGCCTTTCTGCACCAGCGGCCGCGAGCCGCCCCAGTCGCCGCCCAGTACATCCGCCAGCGCGCGAACCAGTTGCAGATTCTCCGGCGAGCGCATGCCCAAGCCGCCGGCCACGACAATGTCGGCGTAGGCCAACTGCGACTTTTGCGAGTCCCGGTCCGGCAGGAAACGCAAGACTTTGGTGACGATGTCGTCTTCCCGCATATCCAGCGCCCGCTCAATCACCCGACCGATCCGGCCGGACTGGCGCGCCGGCATCGGCAACACCCGAGGCCGCACCGTCGCCATTTGCGGCCGATAGTTCAGCGTGTGGATGGTGCACAACAGCGATCCGCCAAAGGTCGGCCGTGTCGCGGCCAGAGAACGCTCGTCGTCGATCGCCAGTTCGGTACAGTCGGCGGTGAGGCCGGTCAGCAGGGTGGTCGCCACCGCCCCGGCCAGATCGCGGCCGAGCACCGTCGCGCCGAGCAACAGAATCTCGGGCTTATAGGTGTTCACCAGATCGGTCACCGCGTGGGTGAACGGCTCGTTACGGTAATGTTGCAGGATCGGATCGGCGACGACATAAACCACGTCGGCGCCATACTCGGAAACCTCCACGGTCGCCGCCGCCAGCGCCTCGCGATCGGCCCCCAACAACACACCACCCAGCTCCACGCCGAGTTTGTCGGCCAGTTTGCGGCCCTCGCCCAGTAGTTCGAGGGAGACGGGATGGATGGCGCCGTGTTCGTATTCGATGAACACCCAGACGTGACGGTAGGCTTTGAAGTGTTCCGGCAGTTCTTTCTTCATGCCGGCCCGGCCGGCCTGGCGCGCGGGCGTTGCTTCGCTCATGATCCCGTCCTCTCGTTAGTAGCCTGCCGCCATGCGCAGCAATTCGCCTTCCAAGGCCGGTTGGCGCGCGTAAAT
>Ga0182030_10003836_pt1 | contig 32081 bp, 36 predicted proteins | sample 812S3MmetaG_FD_121299 | JGI IMG/M metagenome (GOLD analysis project Ga0182030, IMG submission 121299) | Permafrost microbial communities from Stordalen Mire, Sweden - 812S3M metaG (Illumina Assembly) | ecosystem: Environmental > Terrestrial > Soil > Wetlands > Permafrost | place: Sweden... | reverse complement strand
ATGTCGAGCCGAGACATCAGACAATTATACCAAGAGCGGTACGCGGGCGAGAGACTAGTAAAGGTATCCGGCGAGCCACCGAGCGTGAAAGCCATCAGCGGCAAGCACGGCGTAGAGATCGGAGGATTCGGCGTGCACAGTTCGGGGAAGCGGGTGGTGGTCTGTGCGACGATTGATAATTTGTTGAAAGGGGCTGCTACACAGTGCTTGCGTGAGTATCTCCCCTCCTTCAACCTCGTGAACATGAACTGAACATTCTTGCCAGAAAACATGAATCTCTCTCTCGGATTCGCAGAATATGAGGGGATTCCCCTGGACTAGAAAGGGAAGCCGGAGCATAAAAGTTGTTTATTTTTGAGGGAGAAGATCACAAGGATGCGGTTGTGATTTGTATATAGGAAGGATAATAGCTTGGAATGAATATAATCATTCGGCACAATTCTTTTGGTTTTGGAGTCTTTGTTAGCCCACTCTTGCCACACCCGCCTTCTGCCTCCCCATTGTTCGCCTTCTTGTCATAGTTATGTTTCCCAATGTTATTATTCTTTTCAAGAAGTCAACGTCGTTATTCGAGCTAAACTAGAGTGTCACAGTAATTAACACAATGATTGGATTTTGTTTCTCGAGCCGGTAATTTTGTCATCTTGTTACAAGAACTCATACAATCCATAATCGAAACCTACGAAACATGGACCAAGAACACGTTATCACTACCAGCCTCTTAACCCACACAACGAGATCTGATATCTTACACTTCCTACCTCCCTCTACGCACAATTAAAACCCCTTATCTCTCTAATTCATCGGCCTAACCTCAATAATGCCGACTCCCGAGATGGTATTCTCATCATTAACCTTACTGCCAACTCCATCCGCCTTCGACAACACCACATACACCTGTCCCGTAGGAGCAAACTTCCCGTTCATCCCAGCAGGTATATGGTCAAACTTAAAATCCCCACTATTACCCTGCGTTTCATACACAGGTACATAATATGTATCGAGCCCGGAAAATAGTACCGCGAATATATGGCACGAATCCGTAATCAAGCCAGCATTAAGAGCATTCCTCTTCGCGTGCGTGAATGTGACCGATGAGGAGCCTGCAACGTAGGGATATTGCGAGGGTTGAACTGTCAGGGGTGGGAAAGCAGCGAACGGTAATGGGGCAGAGCCAGGTGCGAACCCGGTGATGAATTGGGCGGCGAGGGAGAAGACTTGGTTGAAATCTAGAGGGGTGTCGAAGGGTTTGGGGAAGGGTGATTGGTGAAAGAGGGAGCGGATGTAGCTGGAGTGCCGGGACTCAACCGTGAGGATGGAGCCGGCGATAGTGAGGTAGGACTTGTTCAGGATGGTGGAGGCGGCGCCGAGGTAGGCGGACACGCCGACGCCTTCGAGGATGGAGGCGAGGGCTCTAGGGTAGATGTCAGCATTTGGATATAGAGTAATCCGCGGATGTCTAAAGCGGGAAGTGCAGGTATGGAGTCGAGGGTAAAAAAAGAGACAAGAATAATTTACTTACATGAAGGACTTAGGATCCGTCGACGGGAAGGAATAAGTTGCTTCCTTGACTCCCTTAGCTCCAAGAGCTCCAGCAAGTGTAGAAACATGAGTCTATTCCATCAATCAGCTTGCCACCCTCTTAACTCAAGAAATCACTCTCATACCTGCTCATCCAAAAGAACCTCTTTCAAATTCGCGTAGAAAGGATCAGGAAACCCAGCATCCACGAACTGTGTTTGAGTATAGTTGGCGAGTCCCTCGGTATAGAACTTACGCTCCAAGTATTCGAGAGTGAGAGCATAGTTGAGGATGTCGATGTCTCCTCCCGGTGGGGCGTTGTAGTCTTTGACGGTGTCGCGTTCTTCGATGGGTGCTGATGCAATGAGAGTTGTGCCCACGGTGAGGGCCGAGATGAAGTAGGAGAAACGCATTTTGAAAGTGAGCAGATGATTGAATTGCAATTGGAGTTTGAAGGACAGTTGGGAGCACTGGAAGAAGATAGATGACTTCAGGTATTTGAAGGACGGTGGAAAAGTTTAGAGGAAAGAGAGCTGGATGTTGCTGTATGCAAGGCTCAGATTTACGGGAATCCCTGAGAGAAGAGAGGGAATCGTGTGTGTCCTGCCACTTGGTCTGAATGGCACAGTAATCTCATCATGACCTGGAACGGTGAAGTTCCGAGTATCTCACGGCAGGTGCTGATCGAAACCAACATATCTTATCTTCCACAAAGGGCAGTCATGGTGCCCACATCGGGGTGTGGTTACTCTACATCAGAGCTTAGAATAATTCCCGATCTCGAGCTTATTTCCCAGTATCTCACTGCAAGACTAGCTTTAAAATATAAAATATATGTATATATATATATATATACATATATTTTCCTGAAAGGTATGTGTTACTGACGTTGATGGGAGAAGGGGCTTTTCCTAGTATATATGGTCTTACTTTGAGAAGTCGCGGAGCCAATCCGATGTCCGCACTCAAACCATGTTACACCGGGCCCAATAATATAATCCAAAATGGCCGCAATCTCATTCATATAATTCGGATCAAACCCTTCCCCTTCTCAGGTCACGCAAATCCGTAACCTTAAATTTTACCTCACAGTAGCGCGATCAGTCCCAGTGCTGTCAACCCGGAAGATCGACGAACAATGCGGGAGTTTCGGGTGGCGCTACTTCCGAGCCTAAGGGGCCCTACTCAAGTCTGAGAATGAGGAATTGAGCGATCCTACCTCTATTGGTATGACAATGGCATTTCTGAAGATACCGCTAATCATTTGCATGTCTGAGAATTCACGAGACATTGAAAATCTGAGGACAGATTCTCGTACAGGATTCTTGATGGCAATCTATCTGGCTGCCGTGATTTCGGGTATGATAGGTATACAAAGTGGTATATTGAACAATAGAACAGATGCAGCCGCAAATCATTTACACCGTTTCGATGTATCTTCGTACTTCCCTGCATGAGAGTTAGCGTTGTATTTCCAATGACAAGACGTGATCATACCAATCTGTCACGGCTTCATCCCATAATCGAATCTCGTGTTCTCTGGTTCCACCATAGTGCTCCACGAATTCGTCCCCGAAAACCTCTCTTGCAACGCTCTCCGGTCTCATAAATCGTTCTGTTGCTTCCTTCAGGCTCTTTGCCAATCTCACTCCTGGATCCGCTTTACCGCCAACATCCTGGCCCTTCCCAAGTGGTGGCTGCTTGATCTCAAGCTTCTTCTCCACACCTCTCCATCCTAGTGCTAGTATTGAAGCAAGTACATAAAATGGGTTGGCATCAGCACCAGGAACACGGACTTCGAATCGCGTGGCTCCGGGTTTCGACGTAGGTGGTGCAATTAATCTAATTGATGCTGCGCGATGCTCAAGACCCCAAGATACGGTCACAGGTGCCCAGAAGTTCTCTACCAGTCGCTTGTATGAGTTGACCGTGGGCGCGAAGAGAGGCATGATATCAGGTAGTCCTTCCAGAAGCCCAGCGAGGAAATGCCTGCCCATATCCGAAAGGTTTGCAATATCTTCGTACTCTGCTTCGGTGTCCTTGTTCTCCCGGAAGAACAGATTCTTCCCATCCTTATCGACGATCGAAATGTGCATGTGTCCACTATTTCCTGGAAGACCTTGTCGCGGTTTAGCCATGAAACATGGTGTGATTCCGTATTTGGTTGCAACAGATTTCACAACATATCTGCAAATATATTAGCATAGAATCCAGGGCTCTCCTTCTGTGAAGTACTGACTTGAACAATCCTGCTTTATCTGCCATTTGCTGAATCTCTCCAAAAGACAAAGCTGCTTCAAAAACTCCAGGTCCACTTTCTGTATGCCATCCTTCTATGCCACAATTAAATTTTTCGCATGCATCAAATATTCCATAATAGTATTCTTGGTTATGTACAGGTCGAGTCAAGCTGTATCCGAACATGCCTTCTGTCAATGATGGTAGGGAATTGACAGGGTTATCTCGCAGAAAGGTTGCTGTCGAGGAGTTGTTTCTTTCTGACAGAGGGGCATCTGCGTTGGCTGAAGGCGCTTTGAATTGGAAGAATTCATATTCAGCTGTAATGAATGTCCGTATAAGCACTGCAAAGAATTGTGTTCAAGCAAGACGTACCTCCAGCCATTGCACCGAGCCCCTTTGCCTGGAGCTTCTCCAAGGCTGTCTTTAGCAATCCTCTTGGACATGCACTGATAGGCTTTCCAGAATCAGGATCAAAGAAGCTGACCAAGAAGAACGGTACGTCATCCTCCCAAGGTATCCTCCGGAAACTGGCGAGATCTGGGATTGCAATTAAATCATGGTAGCCATTTTCTGCATTGCTAATCTTGAGCTCCCTAAAGTATGTCTGATCATGCATATCCCATCCGAAAATAACAGAGCAGAAACCGAAGCCCTCCTTGGCAATTCCTAAGAACTTCTTCTTGGAGATCAATTTCCCTCGCAATTGTCCATCGACATCAACACCAGCAAGCTTGACTTTGGTATCATTCTCTAGAAGTTTCGGCAGCGATTCGATCGATACCTCGTCCTTCTTGTCTGCCATTGTGTGCTGGGTTCGCGAATGATCAAGAGGACGTGATTCGGAGAGGACAAAGTTGTGAACCTGCAGTTGATGTTCCTGTTGTTCAAGAGCCCAATTGGCACCCGTAATAGCGTAATCAACGATGCTTCAGGGAATCAGAACGTCAATCAAATTTCTGTTGTGTGAGGGGGTCGTGAGGCGGGGCGAGAAGCACCCAGCCCAGCGATAAGAGCTAGAGGAAGCGATGGCTGGAATCTCAAGCAAGCTACCCCTGCAATCGCCATAGTGACCCAATGAAGCCCCTGAACTTGAAGCAAGATGGGCGGAATCTGGCATCAACATCGTCATTGGAGTAACAGGAGTACAAAAGACTCAGGAGATCCTGCGTGTAACCTTCAAAAGTTCTCAATCAATAACTTCCCCAGTCAATGGTACTCCTCATCGACTATGCACTATAATCATGGCCAGTCAAGAGCAGAGCCATCAGCGACAGCATTTCTATTTCTATTTCGGGATCCGGTTACGATATTCGGAGTGGAGTTCCTGAAATGTCAACGCGTGACTCCACCGCAGCGTTGCGATAGTCGCTGAGCATCCCTCTCTTTGACACATCGCAACCTCGCATAGGTCCATAAGTGTAACAGGCTGAGCTCCCGTGATTTATCCATCTTCAAAGTCTAGAGCTGATGGTGGATGAGCGGTCAGCATTCGATGGTTGTGTTGCCCTTTATTTCGGGAGAGCTTAGATAAGGGCAGTCATATCACCGTTTTCGGACCGTCGTGATCGTCAAGCAAAGGAAGGGGAATAGCCCTCCACACCTTTTTATTTTACCGTGTCATCAATTTGTGCCTTCACCTTCACTATCATCTATCCAATCTCTCATCTTTTTAAAACACCTCTTTCTTTCACTAGAGAATCATATCGCAGCTGTGGCAAATATCTATGTAGGTCATCGTCGATCATAAGCGAAGACTATCGCATATAATTCTTTGTTACATGATACAGCTTCAGTGGATAAAGGTCTAATTCTGCTTCAGATCTTCCAATTAAAGTTTCAATTCGACCCAAAATGGCAGAGATTTCGCGTCACAGCTCCAGTGGCAGCAGTGGCAAGGTTCACACCATCAACAGTATTGGTATGGGCAGGCTTCATGGCAAGAATGCGATAGTCACGGGAGCAGCTGGGTATGTGATTCTCTCAGCTTTTTCTCCAGCTATTGTAGGAGACTCAGAGTTTGGAGAGCATTGCAATATGCTTACGCTTTGAAATAGTGGTATTGGTCTCGAGACATGCATTCTTTTCGCCAAGGAAGGCGCCAATGTCCTCATGGCTGATATCTCAGCACCTGCTCTTGAGAAAGCATCTGCCAAGTTGAAGCAATTGGTCCCATCGGCTCATAAGGTTGAAGTTCAAGTATGATTCCCCTCCTCCCACCCATCAGGCACAGCATTAACAAATCAAGGTTTGTGATGTTGCCAAAGAAGCCGATATCAAGGCCTTGGTCGACCACCTTGATGCCTGGGGGGGCGTTGATATTATGTTCAATAACGCAGGTATCATGCACGCGGATGACGCTGATGCTATTGATACTCCCGAGAAGATCTGGGATCTGACTCAAGCCATCAACGTCAAGGGCGTTTGGTTCGGCTCTAAGCACGCAGTTCTGTCCTTGCGCAAGCACAAGAAGATAAAGGGCTCTATTATCAACACCGCATCGGTTGTCGCACTTGTAGGCTCAGCAACTCCTCAACTAGCTTATACCGCCAGTAAAGGTGCAGTCTTGGCTATGACGAGAGAATTGGCGATTGTTCATGCCAGGGAGGGATTTCGCTTCAATGCTCTCTGCCCAGCACCACTTAATACTCCATTGCTGCAAGACTGGCTCGGAGACGACAAGCCAAAGAGACACAGACGCGAGATTCACTTCCCTAGCGGCAGATTTGGTGAGGCTATTGAGCAAGCGCAGGCTGTTCTGTTCTTAGCTAGCGATGAAGCAAGCTTCATTAATGGTCAGGTATGTATTCTATCCCATCTCAAGAGGCACATTTCAAGCACAGTATATGCTGATACTATGCAGGACTTCGTTGTCGATGGCGGTATGACCAAAGCATATGTTACACCTGAGGGCCCACCACTTGCCGCTCCCAGCAACAACGCTCATCTCTCCGAGCAAGTTGATGCTATTCGTGGCACTGGTATTTGAATTCTCTCACATGCTCTTTGAACTTTGGCACAACGTTGGTGCCTCAACGACTTTACTCCAGTGCGGTTTAGCGTTGATTACAAATTCAGCGGATAGATTTACCTGCTTGCTTTTTCGATTCTACAACATGCCAGAAAGTCTTAGCGTACCGGCGCAGGTAAGATTGTGGATTGTTTAGATAGCCTTCAATTTTTTTCAAGAGCAAATAAACCGCTTCTTATTCCCTGAGCTGAGAATCGTATACGAACGGCAAGTTTCACGCTCCTTCCCCGAAAAGAATCATTATCCCCCACCTACAATATGGGAAGTCACGTACAGCCCACACGAGCTCCCACTCAAATTCTCTACTTTCTCGTATCCCAGAGACTTTTGAGATCCGGGTAATGAAATTTTCATTTATTTATCCCGAATAATAATATGCTTAAGCGAGCAGCCCCTTTATGTTCAGCGAAACGTACCGACGAAATTCTCTAATCCAGCACTAGTGGGGTCTCCAAAGGGGAGACCTTGTCGTCTGGTCATAATTGGAGCTTCGGTCTCCAACGAATAGGATCTTCGTTAGCCACCCCCATCACGGTGTCTCAGTCATGTGGCTGGACCAGCAAGCTCGCAAAGTTCTTATTCTCATATCTCCCATTCTCACGAGGCATGTATTGTATTTTGAATATACCTGATGGGTGGATATATGTTCGTTGATTATTTCTCGAAATGTGTCTCAAGTTGGAGACGCACAGTATCACGTAGAAAGCTAAGTGCAAGATATCTTCATGGCTTTGTTACCTTGAGAGTAGATTTGCGCAACAGAGAGAGAGAAAGATTGCTATCCCTCTGAAGCATTTGTGAACGTTTCAATTATCTCATTATTTCTTGAAGTCTCGTCATATGTCTTTATCTGATATTTTATAACCTCGCACTTCCCAACTTCAAATCCTCCCAATGATCCTTATGAAAGTCCACATAAGTATGTCCCTTCCCATGAGCATCAACCCACAGTACCTGATCGCCTGACTGTACTTTCGCGGGATCAACACCTTCTTCTCGCAACGGCACCTTGTTTTGCTTGTTATTATGTATCGGCGTCATCTCCTTCACAATTCTTATGAAGATAGGTACTGCATATTTAGGAAGATGGATTCGCGAATGTCTGAATCCGTCAGCGTCTAGAAGTTACGGGAAATGGAATACATACTTTAAGAGACCAGCGAAATCAAAGTTGCGTTGGTGATTGGGATCAATATAGATAGCAGCACAACCTGCCCGTCCATCATGCGTCGGAAGAGCAACACCATACACATTGGCCTCAACCACGCCTGGGTAATTGCCAAGAACCTCAGCAACCTCTGCAGTACTGACATTCTCTCCTTTCCATCTAAACGTGTCACCTAATCGATCCATAAAGAACCATCTCCCGTCTGCGGTTCTTCGCAGTGCATCTCCGGACCTATACCACAGATCTCCTTTTTTGAAAACATCTCTCTCGAATTTCTTCATGGTGGCGTCGGGGTTCCTATGGTATCCCGCAAATGTCTGAACACTAGGCACAGCAACAATAATCTCCCCGCCCTTCTCATACGGCTGTCTATACGCAAACCCCGTCTTTGGATCCCGTGCAATAGAGCCAGAAACCTGGTCTATGAGTACCGGAACGATGGTGTTTCTGTTTAGGTAACGATTGATAGCACCATGATGCCCCACAGCTGCCGCCAAATAATCCCCCCTACAATAATTATGCAGCGCAAACACCCCCTCACTGCTCGCAAAAAACTCCACTACCTCCGGAACGTTGAATCGCTCCCGGAACTTAATCCACACGTCGGGACGAAGCCCGTTGCCGTACATAGCGCGTACATTGTGGTCTCTATCTAGGGGTGAAGGAGGCGCGGCCAGGAGATACCGAGCAGTTTCGCCGACATAGGTTATCCAGGTGGCGCGGCTGTCGTGGACGTCGTGCCAGAAGTTGGTGGTGCTGAACTTTTTTCCGATGCACAGCGTAATGCCGATCATCATCATTTGCACGGCGAGGACGCCGCCGGTACCGTGGTATAGGGGCATGCAGTCGTACCACCGGTCGTCGTCGTATGTGATCATTCTTCCTCCGGCGATTCGCTGTGCTTGCTGTTAGTAGCGTGATCGGGTAGGCAGATTTTCTCAGTATTAATTACTTACTGAACACCCTTGCTATAACAGTAAAAAGTCAGCGGCGTCTTGGTAATATCAATAGTGGAGTTGGGGTATGAATCAAGCGTGAATGCTATCACCCTCTACATAATTCTCAACGAGGAAATAAATTTATCCTTGAACTTTGGGGATTCGTTAACGTACCACAAACCCTCTATCAACTTGAAAGGGTACACCTTTAGGCATCCCAGTTGTACCGCTTGCATTCATTAGCACGATGAAGAAATATTCAACAGTTGATCCAGCTCACCTAGTATAAAATATAGACATTGGCCAATTACCCTGTACCCCTTCCCTAAGCTCGTCTCCTGGTCGTTCCGCCTTTAAATTACGGATGATGTGCTTGGCATTTTCATCCAAGAAGGAAATCTTCATTCCTAATTCTCCCTCTATATCTCCTCTGGCTTCCTGGATCCTAGCTACCAGCTGAGGATCGTCGTCAACTAAGACTAATTTCGATCCAGCAACTTTCAAACAATGAATCAAGGCGTTACCTGCGAGATCTTCATTTGATTATAGTCAGTAATTTTACTCTTATGTTAAAAGATGGCAAAAGTGTGGAACCCCAAGAATATCTCGAATACAAGAGTGAAAGTAAAAAGTCAAGCGCAAAACTGCCAAAAGGAGAAGCCGCACTTACTATAATTAATCATAGCCGGCGCAGCCCCCACAGCCCACAACCCCAACCAAGCAAACACAAAATCTGGTGAATTCATCATATAAAAGCAGACCAAATCTTTAGGTTTAACTCCTTGCTCCAGATACCACTGAGCATACTGATTGACTCGCTCATAAGTTTGGTTCCAAGTATAGCATCCCTCTCGTGACCAGATGCAGTCATCATTTTGGCGCTTTTTGACCGAGTCTTCGAAGAAATAGTAGAGGGATTGGCGTTTCCTTTTTACTATTTTGATCATGTTAAAAGATTCGAGATTTAGAACAGGAAGTGGGGATAATCACCAGCTTCTGTGTAGATTTTGAGAACTCTTTTTGCTTTTCGTATGTCCGAGACGTCTTTTCTTATAGCATGCTTTGCGTCGAGATAGAGGGCACCAGCTGTTGTGGCAGCTATGGTAGCTGCTGTCACTATTTTTGATGAATATGTTAGCTATTGAAGGTTGAAGGTCCTCGCTACAGCTCCCTACTCAGCCGAAGGAGCCCTGGACAATGAGGGGTAAGGTGGTCTCGTGACTCTCCCACTTACCTAATGCCATATTTGAAGTCCGATTGTTGATTTTGAAGAGGGAATATTAGGGAAATTGCAATATAAACAAAAGAAGGAAAACTATTCACTAATAAATCTCAAAAAATTCTGGAAAGGCAAGTTCGGCAGTGTCTGTAGTGCACCGAGGCTTTATTCTGCGCTTCCTCCCCGGATTTAGCTTTCTCTCCCCACATTTTATACGTGGCTTGGCACAGGGGGGTCGGGGAACTGAAAACCTGATTGGGGTTGAAAGCCGCGGCCCACCTTCTGTGGTGCTTTGATATACATGAAGTATGAATGGCGAGTCATTCCGCCACTTCTCATTCATATATACATCTGCTCTGGTCCGATGTGGTTCAAAAATCGAACAATGTTTCATCGAATCATTCAGGCGAGTGTCTTCTGAAAAGGGTTCATGAAGTGATGAGCACTTTAATGCGCAGGGGGCCGCAATTCGATGCAGTGTTTGGAGTACAAAGTGACAAGTAACTCCTACTACCCAAAAGCCACCGTCGTAAGTTGCACAAGATGTGAGGTCTGATCAGGGTTTACGAAGTGCTCGTTGGGGTCTCTTTCCATATTAAGCATTCACGATTTCCTTCCCTGACGGTTCGGAAAGATATTTCTCATTTCCAGGCGCAAGAACGTAAGAACCCGCCTTCCCAGAAGGCTCTTGTATCACTCGCATTAGTGGAATGACGCGCAGAAGAACCACGAAATCGAGTACCAGCAGCGTCATGAGAATACCATGCCATTACCTATAGGTAGAATATATGTAGCTCTGAGATGGAGATATATTTCCCGCAGATCTGGGTTATGTAATCCCAAATTCTTATATGATGAGTAGCTAAAATATATATAAACGAGCGTGGTTATGTCTTTCAAGGACAAGAAGTAGACGATAATTCAAACGAATGTAAGATCTGAGAAGACAGAAGAAAACGAATTCTTTCCCTTAACACTGGAAAATCCATGAACGAGGACTCATAACTAATCCCCGGAAATTCATGGAGGAATTGGAGGTAAGGCTTAGTAGTCGTCACCTCGGGAAATAATCTCCTTCCCAGAACTGCGAAGCAGAATTGTCTAGCACGATCATTCAGTATTAGAACTTCCTGGGCTTATTGAGAGACCGTGTACTCACATGTTCGAATTGAGCAATGAAAGACCCCTTGATGTCGCTCAAGGGAGCATAATCTTCCACAATACCATTTGAAATGAGAGTTCTCATCTGAGAAAGCGCCCGAAGGTTAGTATGTGTTTGAATATATGAGAAAGTGGGAGGTAGCTCAAGCTCACAGCAGGTAGATAGTTCTTTACGCCCAGACGGTCAAGATATCGTCGGCAAAACACGACGGTCCCAAAGTTCTCATCGATGGTCTTGAGAAGAGACTTTGCGGCTGCATGATGCAGGTGAGCTGCTGTAGCCTTGGGGTTCCTTCCGTAGCCATAGATTCCAGCCTTTCAAGAAGTAAGTTTTATTCCAGAAGGATTTGAAAGAATAGCCTACCTCATCTCTCAGGTAGCCACTTCCAGTGGTACCAAAAGTTTCAATTGCAAAAACCTCTCCCTCTTCCATTCTTTGTTTACTCGAGTTCTTGATAAAAGGCACCTGCTTATCACCATGGATTTGGTACCGTTTGATATCGTGACCAGTGATGTTTCTGATCGCTTTAACAGGATAGGTCCGGCCTTTGATCTCAACTTCGTAGCTTTCCATGACTTCCTGAATTTCGCGACCAATATCGCTCATTCTCGCATCGATACCAGCATGCTGACAACGATTAGTGTCTCTCCGTTGATTGAACAATTGGAAATGCTTACCTTAATACCCGTATTAGTAGCATCCTTGACAGACTGAAGTAAGCTATCATAGATGGGATCAAAAGCGATGGTAAAAGCACTATCGACAATCCTCCCATTTACATGAACACCGAAGTCAACCTTCAGGACATCGTCATTCTTCAAGATCAATTCTTTCTGCCCCAAATTTGGAGTATAGTGGGCACCGACATTATTCAAGCACAGCCCGGTTGGAAAACCCAAGCCACCTTTCAAACTGTCCCCTGGCACCATCCCTTGGTGACCAATCAAAGCTCTGACGCCGTCCTCAATCCCCTCGGCGATCTCAGTTAGAGATTTGCCTGGCTTAATGACATTCTTGGTAGCCCATTGACGGACTTGGCGGTGAGCCTCGGCAGCTTGACGATAGTCATTGAGGAAGGTCGAGTCCATGCGGTCGTTGGCACGGATTTCCTCGCCAGTTACACGGACAAGATTCTCATCGTAAACTTGAATTTCGCCCTGTGGATACTCTCCGGATGGGAAAAGATCGGATAGCAAGACCCTCGGTGGAGATGACTGCTTGGTTTTCGGACCGGCAGCCTTCTTCTTCTTTTTGGATTTTTTACGTTTCTTCTTGTCTAGATATTCATAAGACTAGAGGCCATAACCAAAATTGCTGGACAGCCTTACCAGCATCGCCAGAGACATTCATCCCATGGGCAATCTCCTCATGATTATCGCCGTCACCATCGCCGTCACTCTCATCATCGTTGCCGCCGAGATCATCATTTGGGAATGATCCATCTCGAGGTTTTGCGACGATGTTGGGTTTCTGATCATTGGCGCTCCCACCTAATGAAATTAGTACATTTTATTTTATTTTCACGTCTTTATGAAGACTTACCGTCTGGTTTCTGTTGATGTCCTTCTGGAGTTTGCGATCCCATTGCGACTTCAATCCAGTGCCTATAGAATTGGTTGACAAAACGAAGGTGATGTGCACTTTAGCTAAGTAAGCTCTACAGCGTCGAAAAAAGCGGCCGAAATTGGCCTGTGCACTTGTAAAAATCTCTCTCCTTATATTAATATTAATACCTTATTATTTACTTGTTAAATTTTTTTATAATTGTATAATTTTTTTTAAAATATCTATATTATGTATTCCAAATAGCTTTGTTAACTTATTTTCTAATTTAAAAAAGGTTTTATTATTGTAGAGGTAAATAATCCCTGCTAATTCCACCATATGGGCCTGGTTCACAAGATATCGTCCAACAACATTTTGGATTTAGCATGGGAATGTTGGAGGAATTTGGGCCGGTCTTCTAATCTAAGAATTTCGTTCTTATTGTACCGCGCATGACAGGACGATAACGAAGAATGAGATGAAAACGGAACGTCCCACGAGCACGTGAGGTCAGTGCAAAACTTCTCATAAAAGTACATATTGGGAGCCACAACTTGACCAAAGCTTTTTCCATTTTTGATAATGCTGCGCTTGCTGAGCGATGATGTCTAGCCAGTGCCGTCTTCCCCCCACTGGATGTATTTAACATCTCAGGTAATTTATCGTACAAAGTCTTGTCTCTCATCACTCGGCTCGATCCTCCCCTTGCATCCGAATTTTCTGGTACCTAGAAGTTTAAATGCCATTATGCTTCATACTCTCGTAAGAGCCCACATGAAGATAAATTGCACAGGGTACGAGTATAAGAAGAGAAATTGGGTCCTTCGGCTCTTTTGTGATCGCGCAACAGTTTGCATGGTCCCCCTTTCATCGCTGGAATTTTCCGGGAGAAGAACATATTTGAGGGACCTTAGCTGTATTCATTCGATCAGCATCGGTATTTGTGTGTTTCCCAGAGATACATACCAAGAAAAGTGCATTCGCGAAGAAAGTATATGCGAATATAGTCCATCCCGCCCATCCACCCGTACCTGTTCCTCTATTGAATATCTCGCTCAGGACCAGCGTTACAATGATCCCCACGAATTTATATCCTGAATAAGCAATAAGATCAAGTAATTGAGACTCATTGGAGATGGATAAGAGGTAACACCCGAGCTTCAATCCAAGTATCTCAGCTGCAACACTGAAGAATGCCCACCCAGCGGTGGATCCGAGGAGTTCTGGCTGGAATGCACCCCTGAGACCGGCGAGAAGTGTAGAGACAATGATATACGTTACAAGCGCCATTATTGGAATATACATATCTGGACTGTTCAGGTCATCTCTTGGTGGTAAAAACCAACCTTCCTGACCATTTGGACCGACCGACTGTTTGCGCGACCAAGGTTTATGCCTCCAGGGGAAAAGAACGAGGAACAGCTTGTTGACAACATATCCGTTGCTAACGTTGAAATAATGCTTGAGCGCAGAAATAGGGAAAAAGCGGAAGAACTATATATATGATCAGCATTGCACCAATTGCTCTTCTAGAAAACTGACATTTTGTTCCACATATTCTGTTCCATGCCTTAATGCGGTCTGGCCAACTTGAAATCCCATTTGCGCAGTAGGGTCTGTTATGAATCCGCCATACGCGCCAAACGCCGATCCTCCTTGGGGAGCTTGAGGTTGATACGGATTTCCATAGCCTGGCTGGTGTTGTTGCTGGGGGACTGGAGGTGGAGGTGATCGAAGCTGAGGGACTGTAGAAACATGTTGGGGTACTGGATGATGGAGTGGAGGAGAGGTTGCTGGAGCAGGGTTTCCATAATTTGATCGTTGCATCTTTTCGAAAGTTCGAATATGGGCAAGGCGAATTTATCCGCGCTGGGTGATTCCTTATTTACGAAGATGCTCGAGCTAGGTGGAAGACATCTGTTATTTTTGGGTACGCGATCTGGTCAAAACCGAACGCCAGGCTGCCAGGAAGTTTCTAGCGTGCTTCGCCAATCTTATCAGTTTTCAAAATAATGGGCGACAGACATGTGCACCCCGTAGCAAGATTCTAGTAATACCAATCTTCAAAAATGCTAGACACCTTTGAGATTCTCACCACATCTGGCGTTGTGCTGTGGTCTAGGTCGTATACCACAATTAGCCCCGCTGTCGTTAATAGCCTCATCACGAACGTTTTCATCGAAGAGCGAACACTACCAGGAGCTGGGATTGCAGAAGATGTTTCGGCGGCCAACAATCCACCTTACAAGCATGATCAGCATACTCTCAAATGGACAACAGTGAAAGAGTTAGGTATCATCTTCGTCGTATGTCTGCACAACCCCTGGCGCATCTTGTCACTTGAAGCATCTATGGAATGTGCTAATAGAAGACAGGCTGTCTATCGATCACTTCTGCACCTTTCTTGGATAGACAAATTGGTTGACAATATTAAAACTATATTTGTTGACTTATATGGCGACCAGTTGAGGAAACCGCATACAACTGTAGTGGAGTGCCATTTCGATGAATATTTCGATCAGCAAGTACGGGAATTGGAAAAGACATCATTGAGTTCAGACACAAGGATCACCGACTCTCCAGACTTACTGAAAGACTATTCCACTGGAAATCTTGCTGACGAACCCCCTCCGTTGCCTGGACTGCTCTCAAGAGGACAATCCAAGAACAACTACAAAGACCTCACCTCAAATGAATCAACTCCTATCGCAACACCAGATACTTCTCGTCCGACCACACCAGCAAGCCATGTCCTTACAGGCAAATCAGGGCCCGGGGGCAAAGGCTCTCGTAGAGCTCGTAAAGCTGCAAACGCTCCATCAGCGCATGCATCCTCAGGAGAGGAATCGTATTCTAAGAAAAACAGAGCATCGAAAGCTGCAGCTCCAAAGAAAGGGAGAAAATGGGACGCTGATGGGTTGGCTGATGAAGATAGCGATACCCCACTAGATTATTCTGCACCTGCCAATGGGGCCACATCAGGAGAAGATGAGGCGAAAGAACGCCCAGGAGCTATGGAAGAAGTTGACCAGACATCTTGGGGATCGAAAACTGGGAAAGGTCAATTCGTCCTCAAGGATCTAGACGACAAGGTCAACTCCATATTAGCGTCCGCGGATGCTAAGAAAGCAGAGTCGTCAGCCACTTCTAGCGGAATTGTGGGATCTAGCATAAGTGCGATTGGAGGACTCTTCAGAAATGTGGTTGGAGGAAAGACATTGACGAAAGAGGACTTGGATAAAGCTATGAAGGGGATGGAAGACCACTTATTGAAGAAGAACGTTGCCCGAGAAGCAGCCATCCGATTATGTGAAGGTGTCGAGCGAGAATTGATAGGGGTCAAGACTGGGAACTTTGAGAGTGGGTCTTTCTTACTTTCCTTTAAAACTACCCCTAACAAACTCCAGGTGTACAAGCGAAGATTCAAACCGCTATGGAATCATCCTTGAAAAAGATTCTTACACCGACTTCATCTCTTGACCTTCTCCGCGAGATTGATGCTGTTACCTCACCATCTACCTTATCTTTACAGAAAAGGCGGCCATATGTCATCTCGATTGTTGGTGTCAATGGCGTTGGAAAATCCACCAATCTCTCTAAAATATGCTTCTTTCTTCTGCAAAATAAATACAAGGTCCTCGTAGTCGCTTGCGATACGTTCAGGTCTGGAGCAGTTGAACAGCTGGCAGTTCATGTTCGAAACCTCAAGGAGCTCAGTGCTCGAGAAGGTGGTGAAGTTGAACTATATCAGAAGGGATATGGTAAAGATGCAGCTAATGTAGCAAAGGATGCTGTGACATTTGGTGCGCAAGAAGGGTTCGATGTCGTATTGATTGATACTGCTGGCCGCCGTCATAATGATCAGCGTCTCATGTCCTCCCTAGAAAAGTTCGCCAAGTTTGCACAGCCTGATAAGATTCTCATGGTTGGAGAAGTAAGTTGAAATCTGTGGGTGTTGTCTGATTTTTGCTAACTTAGAGTAGGCCTTGGTGGGAACCGATTCTGTTGCTCAAGCTCGAAACTTTAACGCAGCTTTTGGGAGCGGGAGATCACTTGATGGTTTTATCATCTCGAAATGTGACACGGTTGGAGACATGGTTGGCACCTTGGTCAGCATGGTTCATGCCACAAATGTTCCGGTTCTTTTTGTCGGTGTGGGACAACATTACAGCGACTTAAGGAATTTATCCGTAAAGTGGGCTGTGGAGAAATTATTAAGCAGCAATTAATGATACCACATTGACCGCATTTGAATTTGACCTTTGGAATGCCATATCTGTGACCCAGCTGTTAAGAGCACGCCTTTGCCATTAATATTTTGACGGCCTCATACTAACCCATGCGAGGGTGGTTTTTGACCCCGGAAAAACTTCACGAATTTAATAAAGCAGAATATTGGTCTCGATCCCAATCTCCTATTCTACCGTTCAGTCTGGTGACTTTCTAATCTTCAAATTATATCGCGTTTCTACATAATACTCCTTTGGCGGTGGTCCTCAAAATCACCGCCAGACTGCGAGGCAGTGAAAGTCAGCATAATGCTCCCTCCCTCTTCACCGCGAGCCTATCCTGCACAACTACCAACCTATCAAGCTTCTATAGGTTCATCAACTCCATTCCATCCAGAACCCTCAATCATCCTTGAGACCCCACCCGCTCTCGATCCCCTGTGGCTGGCCCACGAAGAGGCCTCCAATCTCAAATCCAAGCTCGTCATTACAGATCCCAAAGACGCTCAAATTGCTTACAGCGAGGCTTGCAAACAACTTAATGCACATCTCTTGTCAGGCCGCGATTCAGATCTGAATCACGGGATCAAAATCCATGATACCTTCATTGATAGAGGTTACGGGACCCGTCATGATGCCTTCACTGATCACTCACGAAACGCTGCGAGAAGCCATCGAATCCCAATCCGCACTTACAATCCATCATCGTCACCAGACGGGCCATCACTCCCTCTCCCTCAATCCGAAAAGGGCATCGTCGAGGACAAAGACATCGTGATCTACTACTACGGCGGCGGTCTCTGTGTCGGTGACCTAGATAGTGAAGATTTAGCCTGTCGGCGCATCTGCAAAGAATTAGGATGCACCGTCTACTCAATCGCCTACCGGCTCATGCCTGATTTCTCCGCCGAAGTTGCCTTCAAAGATGCCATGCACGCTTTCACTGAGATCACGCGTCTGCGTCGAGCAAGAAGGTTGATAGTCATGGGATCTTCTTCTGGCGGACAGCTAGCAGCTATGGTTTCACAGGCGTATGGCAAAATTCCGTATTTGAGGATGCGGAGGAACAGGATTCATGGGGTACTGTTGCGGGCCCCTGTCACTTGTGACGCTACGGAGGGAGGAATTAATATTCCTTCGAGGTTTAGGGGATTCCATAAGAGCATGTCTGAGGCTTTTCATACCTCATTGTTGTCGAAACCGGCGCTCACGGCTTTAAATCGTACGGAAAGCCGGCTGCCTTTGGAGGCAGAGGATTTCGAGAAATTGCCGAGGCATTGGATTCAGGTCTGTACTAATGATATATATTATTCTGATGGGGTATTATATGCGGAAGCGTTGCGGGACGCGAGAGTAGAGGTTGAGATGGATATCTTGGAAGGGTACCCGCATACATTCTGGTTGAAAGCTCCGGAGTTGGAGAGGGCTGTTGAGGCAGAGGCTGACATGATTAGTGGTTTGAAGTGGCTGTTAGATAGTGAGGTTGAGAATGAAGAGTCTCAAGTGCAACGGAAAGGAAATGATACGACGGGGTTTGTGCCATTTTCCAACGAAGACTTCGAGAGGAAGTTTATGGGTTTGAATTGAGTTTGCTCCCCATCCAGGTAAATAGGAGGTTCTGGTAAAAACATCTATTAAAAAAATGCTTCAGCCATAGAAGATGACTGAATAAGTCCTTAAATTTTTTGGGGAAAATTGCTGTGATGTTCGACTGCACTTAATGTAGAGACACGTGTGAAATGGTGTTAGAGGCCTTGGTCTTGTATGAAGTGATACTGCTTCAATTTTCTTTCTTCTATTTACACTAGTACATGAAACAAAAGGAAAGGATGCGAGTTGAAGGTCTATAGTATAGAGAGGTCGCCGAATTTCTCCTGTATAGTTGTTAATATCAAATCATATCCCAAACAAATGTCTACACATACCTTGTAGCCTGGTACAGACCAGCGTCCCTTGGAAACGAGTTGAGAAGTCTTCTCATCGATGTCTGGACGGGCAGCAGCGACTTCATCCTAAAAAAAGCATCAAATATCAGCTCTGTCGACTTTAGCTCCCCCGTCAACCCAACGGTACATACCACAGTGAGCTCATCAAACGGTCTCGCCTCCTCAATGTTCTTCAATGTCTTCTCCAAATCCTTCAACTCTAAGTCCACCTTGCCCTTCGTCTCCTCGGCGTTCTTCACAGCTTGTGCCTCAAACGCCTCAATCGCTTTAATCTGTCGTCCAACATCATAAGTTGCAGGCTTGAAGGTGCTGAAATGTTTCTCAATCTCGTCAACTACGGCAGTGTTCTTCAGGATTGAGCGGTAGTGTGCAAAGTCGACTTTGGATGGTTGTTCCGAGAGAAGCTGAACGCGGCGACGGGCATCTTCATTGCGCTTCTTGAAAGCTTGGAGGGAGGCTACGGTCTGCCCACGAAGACCGAGGGAGTTGGTTACTTTCGCCCAGTCGAGCTTAAGGGCTGCACTGCGCTATAAGAGAGACATGTTAGCTATAAACTTGGGATGAACATTGAGGAAGCTTCGGGTCGAGTCGAAAGGGCGCATCAATTGAGTCTACTTCTGAGAGTATGTGGCGATGCTCGGAAAGAGTAATGGAGAGAAAGGAGCGATTGAACTTACTCCGGCTGCCATTGTGATCGGGTAAGGACAATTGAGGAGCGGAGACTTAGTGTTGTCGAAATCGTCGTCAAAAGCTTCAGGTTGGAAACTCGGCAAAGGGAGTCTTAAATCGATCACGTGACATACACCAGAGAAACTTTCGACCAAAAGACCTTTCAATGATCAATTTCGGGCCATCGATCTTCTCAATTGAGATACTTAGTAGTAGTTGGAGAGCAGCTGCTTTCACACATGTTTCACATGGGCAGTTCAAGCAGATTCATGTTTACAATAGCTGAGGTTTGCGAGTACTTCGAAAGCCAAACTCGGGACAAGACAAGAGATCACAATTCTACTTGGTATGAAGACGAATAGACAGTCGCTAATACCATTGAATTTTGTGATACAGCTGCCCATGGCTTGGAATACATGCTTTTGAATGTAGCATTATACTTTCTGCACCCTTGGAAAGACACACAATCTAGCAACCTATATGCTCAAAGCCATGATAGAGTTGACGATATCATTGTCGTTCTCCTTCAACGCCTTGACAGCCTTGTTCCGCGAGACACTTGCTTGAGTCATGACAAGCTCAATATCCTTGTCCTCCAGACCCGTAGCATCAACCTCCTCTCCATCGTCCTCGTCATCATCCTTCTTGTCGTCACCAGTCTCAATTGCCTTGCCCTTTCCGTTGTCGTGGGAGTGATCATGACCAGAATGGTCGTGTCCAGCATGGTCATGAGACTCTTGGGAAGCAAGTTGAGCAGCCGCGGAAGCCTGGGCTTGAGAATTGAGATCCTCAATCTTGGCCTCACCGAAGACACTGTATTGCATGGTCAGCATATCCCCCTATTCTTGTTCTTTGAATAAACCCTTACATGTAGGTGTTGCTGGTTGGTGACTTGAAAACTTCCGGGTTATTGATAACGAAGAGGATCTGATTAATAGAAAGTTAGCCCCGTGTATTGCAATATGCGATTGAAATGCAGAAGTCTCCAAGCTCCATCTCCTCCAGCACCATCTGCAAGCAACTTGCAGATTTTGAGCGCCATATACATCAAACGCGAGATACTCACGTTCTTTGGTCTTCTCAAAGTGACTCTGGTGATACCAGGAACTTTTGTGAGAGCAAGCTTGGAGATCAACTTGCGGGCCTTCTTCTCGTTACGGGAGTGGACAATTTGGGTTCCTCCAGTAGCTCCTCCTTCACCAGTCTCAATCTCAGAGTCAGAGCCACTGTCCGATGCGTCGTCCTCTGCGGTGACGTTCTTGGTTGGCTCATCGTCCGGGAGCTCTTCGATACGTGGGTTCGACATGATGGGTATTATGTCTGGTATTGAGGAGTTAGCAAGGCTGAGCAATGTTCTTTGTGTATTTATTGTGAAAGATTCTGCTTCTGATCTGCGACAGACGTTGACGGGAATCAATCGGGCGTTTCTAGTAACGCGAGAACCTTCGAAAATTGGGAGGACTCAAAAGGGAGACTGACCCGACGTAGGGAAGGTGTATTCTTTGTAGAAGGTCACGTCGTGAATTTCTGTAGATGAGTGCGTGAGGAAGATCGCTTAAAATTTAGGTTCCCGGATTAAATATTCAAGACGTTGACGAAGAACTCGTTTTGGAAGCAGGTCATTTCAAATTGAATTCAATAAATATGGTGAGATTATTCTATGGGAATCCCTCGTGTTTCACTATGCTTTAGGAGTATGAAGAAATTCATATGGTGGTGATCACACAGTAACTTCAATATACCACTCAATGCCCCAATTCCCAGGGAGAAGGACCGCAATATCTTTTGAAGTTCATATGCTCTTGACGCCTATCAAATTTGACGTAGGATACAAAGCTTCATAAGAAGCAAAGGAATCCAGCAACCCTATGCAGTAATGCGCGCAATCCCAAATTCCCACCATCTAAGCAGAAGCCTTGACCTTTGCATGCGCCTTCCGGACCTCGAACCGGGCTTGCTTTCTCAACCTCAAAACCTTGAATCGCTCGAAATCCGTCAAAGTTCGTCTCCGCTCCTTTTGAGTACGCTTCTTAGCCCAAGCACTCTCCTGCCACTTCGCCTCAATGCCTGCCTTCTCCCATTGTGCCTTGACAACACCAGTTCGTGCGCTCCGCGGAAGTTTGGCGAGAATAAGAGGTGTGAGGATGAGGTGTGAAAGGGAAATCGCTTGACGAGGAACAGCGGATTTGGTATCTGTTGATGGGCCGTCGATGAGTACCTGTAGTTTAATCAGTACTTAAAAATCGAGTTTCGTGTCTTATATGACAGCTACTTACGCGCTTGTGATCAATGATCTCAACGATGGCAGCGAGCTTGCCGTCCGAAGGTCCTCCATGAATGAGTACAACGCGACCGACTTCCACCAGTCTCCATGACGATGCCTTGATTTCTGCGTCACCCATTGTGATTATTCTGAGTATTTGATTAGCTGGTTACTTTGAGGTTTGCGAGAAAATTGAAGTGGACGTACTGGGCGCTGTTGTCGAAGACTTTTGTCGATTAATGTTGAGATGTTCTTGGCCTTATAAAATTCGTCGAAATCCAATGTGGGAGTCGCTAAAGTAGAGCCCTTCCATTGGCCGCTAGTTATTTAATGCCTGAGGCACTAATGCATATTTGCCCAATATTTCTTCAAAGAACTTTGAATATTGTAAACCACTGAACATTCACAAACAAAATTTCAACAACTTATAATCCAACCCTCGCACTTCACTTTTCAATTGTATCTCTGTACTATGCCATCGCGCTCTCTGAGTCTAATTTGTAAGTCAACTTCATTATTCTCTCCTACCCTTTCTCTTCCAATGATGATATAATTTGCGATTGACCTCATTCGGTGGCACCCTCGCCAGGGAAGCTATATCGTGCGAGTGGATGACATTCAATCTTACATATTCTGAACTCTGCTCTCAAACTCAAACACTACTTTCATCCGAGACGAGATCTCTTGCTGACTTCTCAAAGGAATCGATTAGCCTCCAAGCTCTTCCCGTCTTCGCCCTCCACTCCGGGTCGAACGGTTTCCTTCATGCCCTCCTGTCCCGAATAGATCATTTGAGTTTCTACACCGCTGCGACTGGATTATAGAACGTGGGATGGTGGCTGGGTGGAACGAAATAATAACTGGTAAGGATACGTTCTCTTTTATTACAGATTTCCTTGTCTATGATTAAAAACAACGCACTGAAAATAGTGAACTCTGCGGAGTACTGAACATTTCTAACCAAGATCACTGAGACCACTTTATTCCTCTTCATTGGCTTGCAAACTTCTTGAAGGAACCTTTGCTTACCATCACTTTATAGACTTCAACAGTATAACTTCGGAAGCGTCCATTAATCTATAGAGTCAATCTAGCAACCAGTGTTCTTTCATCAGTATATCGTTAGCTTTTGCATATTAATAGATGCTCAATTCAATATTTTTCATCTCAGCCTTCTAAGAACTGTCGTGACAAAATGTAACAACGACAAATTGACACCAAGGCCGGATATCTCAGCCCAACATCTGGTTCGACCTTGCAACGACATATTGAAGAATGTAACTCAGTCGGTTGGTTAGAATCTAGTCAACGAGTTAAAAATTCTGGTGGAAATACTAACAGAAAGCCTTAGCACAACGATTTTTTCAGTTCTCAATTCACCTATGAACTCCTTCAACCATTCAAGATTTATTTCCGATTTCCGATCTATACTATCCCAAATCTCGGGAACAAAAGAGTGCGGAAATTTATGGGTGGACTGATCTGCGGCTCTCATGTCATATGCCAGCCGATTGAGAAGTCTCAAAGTTCCATTTCTAGTCTTGCCATCTGATCTTGAAAAGTCACAGCAGTTGCTGGCGAGTGAACTGGGTAAGATCTAGATCCCGTCGGCAGTTGTGGTTGTTTACCTAGTACGGCCCACCATGACTTCACTTGTATACGTTTATAAAATGATCAAGAGATCCAGTTCATTGCGCTCCCTCAGAAATGCAAATATTTCCGTTTTTTTAAGCACAGTCACCATGTCTAACCAACCTACCCCATCCTGGTTTAACATTCCTTCGGGCACGATGACGGCCTCCGTCCTCGACATCCCCTCCAAAACTCTCTCCCTATGTACATCATATCCTCGCCCTGCTCTCCCCTCCTCCGAATGGATTCTTGTCCGTGTCTTCGCTGCAGGTCTCAATCGAGCCGAGCTGCGGTCTCGCACCTCAGATCCTCCAGGTCGTGGCGAGTTCAATATCTTCCAATCTGAATACCATGTTGACCCACCATCCATCCTCGGCGAAGAATTTGTAGGCCTTGTCCACGATTCCGGCTCCAACACTTCCTTTCGAAAGGGCGAGAAAGTCGCCGGTTGGATATATGGAGGCGGTAAAGCGCATGACGGTGCTTATGCACAATATGTGATTTGTCATAAGCGCAGGTTATTCAGATTGCCGCAAAATACGAAGCTGGATTGGGAGACGTTGGGTGCTATCCCAATGAGTATGTGGACAGCGTACGGGAGTATTTTCGAGGCTGGCGAGTTGGGAAAGGGCCAGACATTACTGGTTCATGGTAGATCGAGCTCCGTGGGGGTTTGGGCGATTTTACTGGCGAAGGATAGGGGATGTAAAGTTATTGCTACGACCAGGAATAAGGAGAAGGTAGAGAGGTTGAAGAAAACAGGGGCGGATCATGTGGTGCTTGAAAGTGATCTAGAAAAAGGGGCTGTTATGGAGATATGCCCAAAGGGTGCGGATGTCATTCTAGAGCTTGTAGGTCCGGACGCGTTGGAGAGCTTTACGTTGAAAACCCTGGCGAGACATGGTACTGCGGTATGTACGGGAATGTTGATGAAGGGATGGGATATCATAAGTTTTAGACCGAGTATGATCCCTCCGACGAGGAAGTTGACATTTTATGGTATGACGAATAGGGGTAGCTTAGGAGAGGAAGACGAGGGGTTGGAGATCGTTGAAGACGTTCTAAATGAGATAATTGGGAAGGTTGAAAATGGAACTTGGAAAAAGAGGTATTCTTGGATAAGATCTTTGATTTGGAGAAGGCACAGGAGGCACATGATTTCATGGAGGAGAATAAAGCGGTGGGAAAAGTGGTTCTGAGGATTCCGGGCTGAGAATGAGGATGAGATAGTGTTGATTTAGTGGTGTGTTTGTTCCAAATTAGCGATCGCAGGCATAACTTCCAAAGATCTCACCCGCTATAAATTTTAGCGATTGTGCCGTGAGACTTGAGACAGGACAGGGTCAGATCTCTGCTACAACAGCTGGATCAAATCTAAATCTGTTCAATCGGACTTGGTTGCTCAATCTAGAGGTGATCAGCAGCGGTAAACGGCATTTTCTCCTTGCCTTATAGTCTCCAAACCTAAAGAACGCCGCTTGTGGCGAAGGCCGCTTGTGAATCCATGGTTCGTGAATGTTGTGGCGCAGGTCTGGGCATTTGACAAATGAAGCCGATGATGCGACATTAGCTCAAGGTATTACATGATCCCCTTCTTAGGGAAATCCCTTGAAATCCCTGGCCAATATATATACCACTTACTTACCTGTGAAAATTGGGAAGGAAGTCCTCCAAACAATACCATCAAATGCAAAGCATAAGTATATTTTCACCATGCGTATTCTCTTTTGCTTATACGTCCTCTCTATCAATTCTTGCATCAATGCTGTGCCGATTTTTTTCAAGTCGACAAAGAGCCCCTCTGTGGGGAGCTCCTCAGCAAAGCGCCTACCGCCGACATGCACGTATTCCCAAACAGTTGATCCACGAGCGTACAACTTCAACCTCGAGCTCCCGGATGGTAGTATGACCAACCGTCTTACAGATCCCAATAATCCAGGTAACCTGAATACATCCCTTGGGAAAATTATAAAAGCAATCGAATCAAAGCCAGGCTGTGGTAAATCAAGCTCAGGAAGCTGTGTTAGCTTTCAGGCGCAGGAAGTCTTTGGCCAGCCAACGATTGCAGAAGTGAAAGACAAGGTTCTTGAAGCAATGAAGAGCATAGACAAAAACGCAAAAGCATGTGAGATGAGGAGCAAGGCGGTCCCTATGGCTGCTTGCACGTACTACATTCACCCATCATCACCGATGATAAAGAAAACTCATATCCAGGCAAGCTTTAGCGTTTTCGGGGAGAACTTCGACCCGAACAAGCTAACGACTGTCCTCGAGAAACAAATGGCGAAAGCTGCGAAAAAGTCGAAGGCTAAGAAGCTGTCGAGTGAACCCGAATCCGCTAGCAACGAGCGCCCAGCGAGCTCAATATATTCATACGCGACTGGCGATGAACGAGCGGGAAAATCCCAAGCAGCCGACCGCCCGTCATCGGGGGGGTCTTCATACTCGCTCCCAAAACATTCGAATGGAGATTTAGCAGCTGTTTCGGACTCCGGATATTCCAGCAATAACCCTAACCCGAATTCTGAATCGGATACATTGGATTTTGGGTTTCCCAAGCCCCCTACCGGCGTTCCGCAGCGCCCAAGTGCGAAAATCAGTAAAAGAGAGGAGGCCAGTTTTCTATATTCAAACCCTGATAAAGACCTTGTTCAATGGAATTATGCCAGTGATTTCTTAGCGGGAGGCAGAAAATACAGCAAGAGCAAGCCTTGGCGGGCGGTATTCACAACTCTCACGCAGAAAAATCAGTTTGAGGAGGCAAAGGCTACTGTGGTCAATTCTATGAAGTCGTCAATACCACTATTAACCAAACGGAATTTTGAGTGTAAAGAGGTACAAGGCCCTGAAAAATGAAAGGATGCAAAGTTGTGGAGCGACGGCAGTTACAATTAAGTAACATTGGGCTCGGTAGTTATTTGTTCTCATGTTCATAGTTTTGTTTCTCAACACTAAATATATCTTTCAAAATCAGATTCAAACTCCACTAGTGAAATACAAACAGTGATACTTCGAGCAAAGGTTGATCACACTAGTGTCGAGGCGCAGGTAAGCTTAAATTTCAGCGCTTCGTTCATGGGCCCGCGCTACCTAATTAGGTATGCCTGTGGCTAAACTAGATCCTGAAGGAATGAGAGGATATTGAAGGAGGAGGCGAGAGGCAAGAGGCGAGAAGCGAGAATTTAAAAGTGAAAGGTGAGGCTCATAATAGACACAGGCTAATAGAATTTCCTCTCGGGGACATGGACTATGTTGATCTTGGCATTCCATCACATTTGAATGTCCAATTATTGAAAGCATCACAGAAATCCAGGGACGGAGCACTCTCCGATCAGCAACAAGCACTTTGACTGTGGATTGCTATTTGTTCTGCTAGGCATATGATAAAGCCACCAACCCCATAGCAAATAATGCGCGAGAAGTGGAATCAGGTCAAAAAGACATCCATCTAGCCATTCTTTCCAAAATGATTCACTTGCTCGATGGCCCTCAAAAACGCCATTGCCTCCGTTACTTATAACGATACAAAAATCTACGCAAACAGATACCACATGCTAACAGCAATCACTTTGACACGCTCAATTAACAACGCAAGTTGGATCGATGTTTGAGTTGTAAAGGCAGCTAGTAGAACCGCACTGGTTCACGGACCTGATGGGAAAAGAGGCTGCCTCATCGACTGGGGCGGCTAATGCCAAGGTGATGAGAGCCGTGAGGAGGAGAAATTGTGCCTTCATGGTGGTATGATACGCAAGTCTGGTTATCCAAGATGAGAGGGTGTGATGATATGGAGAGGTAGTCGAGAAAGTAGAGGTTGTGTGATGGCGATGTCCGGAGATTGATGGATGTAAGCTAGCGTGATTCTTAGTTTCTTTATACATTTTTAATTGGGTACCTCGGAGAGCCCAGCGCATGTATATTTAGGGGCCATCTTCGATCCGAAGTTGTATCGTTGAGTATTTACCGTAAGCTTATATTGCATCGCAGGGGTAAGTCTCGTGGCTGTTGTGTTTTTCTATAAGCCATATCCTCCCGGCCGATATGGTCTTGTGCAACGGCGCTCTCTAAAGACATTCTCCATTAAAAACTCAAATGTAAGAGGGCTACGAAATCAAGAATTTAACCCCTCGGTGTGGAATATGAAAACTGTGGTAACGACATTCTTGCCACACTTCCATAGTCAACATTACTCCCTCTCTAAGAGGCGAGCTCCGAAAGTGTCTTGCACAAATCACTCGAAATATTCGGTAGTTCAGTTGGCTCGTCCTTATTCATTTTGTAGTCGACGCCGTACATTGTTTTTGCTCATACTCGCTTCCCATGATTCCAAGCAGAACAGCTCTACACCGGTAGAACGATGCTATCAAAATAGACTCAGATAGAAAAGCTTATTCAAGAGATGAACGCCAAAATGAATTGAACGATATGCAAACGCAAAATAGGTTCTACTGGATTAAATGATGGATTTTCACATCTTGCGTAACGGGGCCAGCCATGTAGATAAGTAGCCAAGAGCCTAAGATAAACATATGAAATGGCCAAGATAATCAATTCCATCTCAAGTCAGAACACGAATAGATGAAATACTGCAAGCCTCATCTTCCTACTATAAGTGCCTGCGAAGCTTCATCAACTCCACTCAAAACCTTGCCGTCACCGCCGGCGCCATTCGGAAGCCGGAGACAGCTCACTGGAGAAGTCCAAATTTGACCTCACAGCTCGCAATTGTCACGGGTAAGAGATAATCAAAAATTACCTTGCTATCTTAGTTAGTTGATATCCACGAATGCACGTTCAGGTATGTTTATGTATCTTGGTCGGTTGGCGTCAACCTTGAAACCCTACCTACCTTAAGCGGCACCAATAGAATACTCACGTGATGTACAACTCACAGCTTTTTATCCCAAGTGACAATAGTGGTCATACTTCGTTGTCTAAAATTCTAGCGCAATTCAGATAAGTAGAACTTTCTATTACGCCAACTTCCGGAAGTTTCAGTAAAACAAAGTAGATGATGAGATTTCACGTGATCGCTTTTTACATTGGCCGGATTCCGAAGCGTATAGTATACCACAGTGAACACAATTTAGCAAGCCAATAAACTTATCCCTTAAAGGCTTCCCATTTCAGGGGTGACTACTTTATCTCCAGCGACACTATTTCTCGGAGCGGATCAACACACAGATGAGCCTACCGACAGCCGACGGGGCGCCTGGCTCTCCTAAACCAGCGATTCTGTGTCTTCACGGTGGGGGCACAAACACTATTATATTTAATGTTCAACTGATCCGCATACAACGCGCCCTCGCCTCCCACTTTGACTTTGTCTTCTTAGACGGTCCATATGAAAGTGGACCGGGCCCCGATGTCCTTCCTGTTTTTGAAGGATGCGGTCCATATCGCTCTTGGATCAGCGAGTTTTTTCAGAAAGAGAAGCCTCCGCTGACGAAGGATTTGTTGGAGAAGACGCTAGAGGAACAGAGGGCGAAGGATGGGAGGGGCTTTGTGGGTGTTTTGGGCTTTTCGCAAGGTGTTAGGGTTGGCGCTGGGTTGTTGTTGGAGCAGCAAGTGAGGAGAAGGGAAGATGGGAACGGCTTGGCGTTCGGGGTCTTTTGCAATGGGACTCGTCCACCTTTGACTTCGGGCCTTTCCGAAGAAGAACGCAGGGAGATAATTGCTTTTCCTACGCTTCATGTTATTGGACTGCAAGATCCCTGGAGGGATGAGGGCAGGAAGATGTTCTTGGAGCATTTTGATGGGAATTTGGGTACAATAGTAGAGTTTGATATTGGTCATCGATTACCCCTTTTAGAGCAGGATACGGCAAGAATTGCGGAGGAGATCTTGAGGATGCATCAAAAGACTTCGTGTCAGATACAAGCCAATGTGCCATGAAATGGGTGCAGTGGTTGGTTCGCAAGAAGTTTTATTGAGATATACTATTGAAAGATATTCTAGACCGTAGACAATACAGGACAGAGAGTTCACTGCTCAAGAGGTTGTTATACTATGCAATTAAGAGTTTGCTCCTGCAAACTCCTACTTATTCTAGTAGCCACCCTCGAACAAAGAACAAATTAAAGGAAGTCTACAAATCAGGAGCTATCCTTTCACTTGATTTAACATCTGATACCGAGCGGTTTGAGGAGGTCCACAGAGTGCAGGAAAGAAAAACACAAAACATATACGGTTAGCAAAACTCAAGAATTAAACTATCAAAAGAGTTGTGCTCGACTAAGATCTATATTCTAAGATCTTGACATAATTACTCTCTGGAAAGGTCAACATGTAATAGGCGGGTGAGCTTTCTAGGTGTAAGCCATATGAAACAACAGGCCGGAAGGCTTACGAAGGAAGCGTTCTTATTTGAATGTACACGCGACTAAAAAGGGGTTGTGAGGTGTGGAGGTTGACGGCAGAACATCAGAGGTGGATTTAGAATTGAGTCACGTGTCAAGATGCTTCGACTCGTGATTCAACCAGAACTTCTTACCTACCTTAGGTAGTCTTGGATAAATGCATGTGTCAGTAAATTTGATGTCCCAATCTTCCCTCTTGACCAGTTTCTGTTGGTCCTCCGTTCGATGCAGGGAGCTACCTTCTCGGAACGCTTCGGTCACATGACATGGCTGTAGGTGCCTTTCCGCGTTTTATTTCTCGGATAACCTTTTCCATTAGGACCAATTCCCACAACGCGTGCTGTAACTGGGGGTGTAAAGTTCCGAACATCGAATTGCTGTAAGTCAAGCATGCGGGGGCAGCATAGAGCCTCTCAACTCAATCCTTCGGAAAGGAACTGCCATTTGCTCCTCCCCTGTTTGTTGGCCCGAGGTTCCTGATGGAAGTGCAGCGCTGAATGTTTCGCAGCGCAGTGTTCTACTTTTAAGTCTTCCCTCCATCTCTTTTGCGTAGATTCCAACACATACTCTGTCCCTCTACTGTTTGAGACTCTTCGTTATTATGGCGATCAATGGACATCTTAATGGCCTTCCCCAAACTCAAAGAGCCGCCCAATACTCCAGCAAAACAAACTCAATCTCCGTTAACACAATTCCTGTTCCGAAGCCATCAAAAGACCAACTTCTTATCAAGGTAGCAAGCGCTTCACTATGCCACAGTGACACCATGCTTCTCGAGCCAAACGAAACAGGTCTTATCCTTGGTGACGGACGACCTATTACCATCGGGCACGAAGCAACCGGCATGATTCTTTCAGTCCCAGACTCCTGTACAGATTCGACATTACAGGTTGGGGCAAAGGTTGGGTTTCTGTGCCCCGAAAATGTTTGTTATGAATGTTATGGTTGCCAGATTCACAATAGTTGGTGCATAGGTGGCAAAATTGCCATGTCCGGTTTTGGTCGCGATGGATTTTTTCAGGAGTATATTACGACAAATTGGAGAAATGCAATTGTTGTTCCAGATGCTCTAGATATCTACGAAGCGGCGCCTCTCTTTTGCGCCGGGGTCACTAGTAAGGAAAATTGGGGAGCAGATGGCTTCCTAACCCAGACTGTTTCCTGAGTAAATATGTTCGCTCACGAGATATTTACTCATGGGGCATGTCTTAACTCCCAAGTCTATCTTGAAGAAGTAATTGCTAACTACCCGATCTCCCAGGCTGGCAGGGAGTTATTGAGGCCAAGATAAATCCAGGAGAATATATGGCTATCATTGGCTGTGGAGGCTTGGGACATTTAGGTTTGTATCCTCAAATGACAAAGTCGACCTAAACTGACCCATAAAAGGCATACAGTATGCTAAGGCGTTGGGCTATAAAGTACGTATTTCTCCATCGGTCATCTTTCAATCTTACGGTATTACAATTCTTTGATTTAGTAACAACTGACTCTTAATCTTGCCAGGTGATTGCTATTGACGTTGGTAGCGTGCAACTCGAGGAGGCCAAAGCATCGGGAGCAGATTACACTTTCAATCCAACGAACGACAAGAACTATGTGGAGAAGATCAAGGAAATAACCGATGGAGGGTGTCACGCCGCAGTCAACTATACGGCTTCAAAGCCAGCGTATGACTCAACTCCCATCCTCTTACGGGCTGGTGGAATCATGATGATAGTTGGGATTCCACAAAAGCCTCTCGAACTGAATGCCCTCGAGATTGCATTGGGCAAATACCGAGTGGGAGGTGCTAGTAACAGCATACCTCAAAAAATGGGCCCTTGCATCGATTTCTCAGCGAAGCATAACATCAGACCTCATGTTACGTTCTATAAGTTGGATCAGATACAGGAGATGATTGATTTGATGCATGATGGCAAAGCTAGTGGGAGACTCGCTGTGAAGTTCGGGATATGATCACCGGCAAAACTTAGTTGACACCTCAATCTTCCTCAATATTGCAAACCTTACTCTTTTGCCTTCTTTGGGTAATCATACGCCCATGGTCTTGAGCACCTTTATCAGCGGGATTCTTGGGGTATCTTCTTCCTAGAACTCTAGCAAGTGCTGAATATAGCCCTAGCTTCCCCCCCTCCCTCTTTTTTTTTTTTCTTTTTTT
>Ga0182030_10003831_pt1 | contig 32104 bp, 31 predicted proteins | sample 812S3MmetaG_FD_121299 | JGI IMG/M metagenome (GOLD analysis project Ga0182030, IMG submission 121299) | Permafrost microbial communities from Stordalen Mire, Sweden - 812S3M metaG (Illumina Assembly) | ecosystem: Environmental > Terrestrial > Soil > Wetlands > Permafrost | place: Sweden... | reverse complement strand
CTGCATGCTATCCTCGATATACCAGCAGCAAAGGACCAAATCAGTCCTATAAGGCTACATCATCCTTCATTTCGCGACTTCTTGCTGAACAATCAGAGGTGCACGAATTTACACTTCTGGGTAGACGAGGCGAAGGCACACAGGCTTGTAGCTACCAAGTGTATCGAGCTTATGGCAGCAACTCTCAAAAGAGATATCTGCGACTTGAAACGCCCTGGAATTGACATTTCAGAAATCGATAAGGACGTCATCTTGCAACATCTCCCTCAAGAGCTTCAATATGCTTGTGCTCATTGGATTCTGCATCTGCAAAAGAGTGACATTGAGCTTGCCGACAATGACTTCATCTACGTATTCCTTCAAGAACACTTCCTGCACTGGATGGAAGCTCTGAGTTTAATTGGCAAAACTACTGATGGGGTCCTCGCTATTCTAGGGTTTGAATCTCGCCTTTCCGTAAGTGGTAGCCATCTTCTTGAACAAAGCTAATTAGCATTCAGCACATCAAAACTCCACTTCTACACGACTTTATAGAGGATGCCAAAAAATTCGCACTATATAGTCGATCAATTATCGAACGCGCTCCACTGCAAACTTACTGCTCTGCTCTCGTCTTTGCCCCGCAAACTAGCATCATACGACAGCAATATAAGTCTGAAGAGCCTGATTGGTTGGTACAGATCCCGAAGACGCCTGTAAGCTGGGGGGCTAGTTTACAGATCCTCGAGGGACACGTAGACTGGGTTCGTCATATTGCTGTATCCCCAAATAGTAAGATGGTAGCGTCTGCCTCCGCAGACAAGACGATCAAGCTGTGGGATACAGACACAGGAGGAACATTACAAACACTCGAGGGCCACACAGACTGGGTTTATGGTAAGCAAATTGTAGATTGTAGCGTTTAATTTGACCTTGCTTCTTGAGTAGATATGGAGTACATATGCTCTGAGGCAAAGAGGTGCCACGTATTGTCTATCTACTCAAGAGACAAGCTCTTAGCCCCCAAATGATAAGCAACTTCTAACTCTCCTTCTAGGAGTAGCATTCTCCTGCGATGGAACGTTAGCTTCGGGGTCATCTGATAAAACAATCAGACTATGGGATTCCAATTCAGGCGCACTCTTGAAAGTGCTGGAAGGCCATAAGCTCGGGCTTCGTGCGGTAGCCTTTTCTCCCGATGGGAAGATATTGGCATCAGGGGCAACTGACAAGAAAATTATGCTATGGGATGTAAAGTCCGGAGAAGTAATACGGACTCTTTCAGGACACTCAGAATGGGTCTATGGTATTGCTTATTCGAGGCATGGTTTGCTGGCGTCAGCTTCCGCTGATAGAACTGTGAGGATATGGAATCCTAGCACAGGCGAGACCTTGCATAAAATCGATGGCTACAGAAGTGCAGTTCGTGCTGTTGACTTCTCACCTGACGGAACCCAAGTCGCGACCGTAACTTCTGATCGAAGTGTGTGGTTATGGAGTACGAGCTCTGATGGGGACACGTTGCATGAGCTTTCGGGACATACCGACTGGGTCTATGGGGTTGCATTTTCTCCGGATGGGAACTTAGTAGCTTCGGTTTCGGCGGATCGCACCGTACGGTTGTGGAATGCCAAAACACGAGAGACGGTGCAGACGCTACAGGGACATAGTGACTGGCTATACGCTATAGCTTTCTCTCCAGATGGGAGGCTTTTAGCTTCAGGGGGAGCGGACAAGTCAGTTAGGCTTTGGGATGTGAAGAGCGAACCGCTACAGACGGTCAAAGGCCACACTACTTCGATTCATGCTGTGGCACTGTCGTCTGATGGCAAGATATTAGCTTCCGCAGCAGACGACGACAACACCATTAGGCTGTGGAATGCTGACTCGGGTGTGAACGCGCTAGTACTTGGAGGTCATGAAGATTGGATATTTTCTTTAACCTTCTCACCAGACCTCGCGTTGCTCGCATCGTCTTCAGATGATAAGACGATTCGAATATGGGACGCTCGCTCAGGGACTGCCCTCAAAATCCTGCAAGGCCACGAGAAATCTATTCGTGCCATCATATTCTCGCCTGATGGTAAACTGGTTGCTTCGGCATCCGACGACAAGACAGTGAAGTTATGGGACCATGCAGCTGAATCTGTTCAGGAAGTTCGGACTTTGAAGGGCCATATCGAGGCAGTTCGTGCACTTGCTTTCTCTCCAGATAGCAAGATTCTTGCAACATCTTCAGACGACAAGACTATCAAGCTATGGGATATCAGCTCAGAACCAGCTCTATTGGTCAAAACACTCGAAGGCCATCGAAGTTCCGTCCGCGCTGTCGCCTTCTCACCCATCGACGGCAAATTATTAGCATCTACATCCGCCGACGGCATGATCAGAATCTGGGACGCCGCCTCTGGCTTAGTTCTCCAAACCCTACAAGTCTACGTCTACATTGGCTCCATTGCCTTCTCCACCAAGGGACCCTTTCTGCGTACCGACAAAGGCCTCTTAAAAATCGATTGCTATACCCCGCCAGACAACCAACCACAAACAGGTTATTTTCTCAAAGGCCATTGGATAACTCGCGATGGCGAGAATCTTCTTTGGTTACCGCCACAGTATAGAGCGACATCTTCGGCTTTTCAGAAGAATATTTTTGGGTTAGGACATTCGTCAGGATTGGTTAGTTTTATGGAATTTGTGTAGATCCTATCCCATGCTGAAAATTGGCCTTGCACTAATTTGCATTCCTTCTTTTGGGTCTCGCTCAATTTGGGATAGGAGTTCTTGCTTGTATTCATTTATTGGTCTTCTGCGTGATGGACTGGAGCATATTCCTGCAAAGTCGCGGGCGAATATGTGCCTGGCGTAGCTGGGAGGAACCATCTTCTTGATGTGGTCTATTGAGAGCGAACCAGATTCTTGATTTACCTTGAAGATCTCCACTCCAATCCTCGATTGGAAAATTAGGTATGTAATTACGCTGGAACAAAGCCCAAGCGAATTGAATTTAGATATCATTCTCGAATTGACAAGTGTACGTCGCATCATCCTGCCCTTCCTCTTTTCAACGCGGGCAGAGAAGCCATTACTTCCCGATGCGATTTTATCATAACGCCAGATATTCGTTGGTGTGTCGTCATAACATATGAATTCGTATGGAGCCTCATGTTCGTCGTGGCTCATGTACTCATAACAGCTCAAATGGTATACCTGAAACTCTCCAAACCCTCAATAATCCTCTTTCCCTCATCTGCTTGTCTGTTGTGTTTTCTCAGTATATAAGATGTCATAGGCGCTAGCAAAATACAGATTACGGTAGGCACTAAAACAGCAATGACTCCAGGGACATAGCGGGGTGCGTCCTTTGCTTGTCAGCAATTGGATACCTGCCAGTTTAAGAGGACCACCCACCTGTTGCCGAAAAGTCAGACTGGAATAGATACCACTGACACCACTCATCATTACTATGATGGCGGTAGCGACTGATCGCTTGGCATCTCCTCTGATGTTGTTTGCCTGCCAAACGAGGGAAGTAGGGACAAATGCATTGATTCCAGCGTCGCCAAGAAACACGCCTATTATGTTATGATTAGCCGTTATTCCTGAATAGAACCTTTTCCCTGTTATATCTTACCAACTAGTCTTGCAACAGAATTATGCAGGAAACCGACCATGCAAAACCCAATAAGGGCAATAACACCCTCAATGATGATATATGGACCTCGTAACTTGGTCTTATCCGCAAGCTAAGAGAATACAAGTCCCACAAGTACAGCAAATAGTGCAAGGGGAGCTGCGAGAATGAAGGCTAACTCCTCTGTGAAGTTGAGGCTATCTTTAAGGATAACGGGAAGGAAGAAAGTGAAGGCGTAACTTCCGATTGCGCCGGTCATGTATATGAATGCACTTGACAATCAACTTAGGTCAGCAAATACTGTAGAAGGGGATTTGGCTTACAAGCACCAAATCTTCCAGTCTATCACAGTTCTGCCAATAGCTCCCCATGAGACAGGACATTTATCCTCTTCCCCAAGATCGGCTTGCAGCCGCTTAATAGCAAAGACCTTCTACTTCGCGCTAAGAAACTTTGTACGATGCGATTGCGGGAAATCAACTATGATGAACCATGAGATAATCCGAGGACAACAGTGATCGCTCCTTCACAGATGTAAATCCATCTCCACCCTTTGTATTTAGGTGTATATTGAGCAATTTGAATGAAACCGTACGCCGCGATGTTACCGAAGCTTGCTAGAGCCGAGGAGAAGTAAAAGAAATAGGCGAGGCGTCTCTGTACTTCATATCTTGTATACCAGCAAGTGATAAGATAAACGAAACCGGGATATAAACCCTAGAGTAAAGGAATTAGATTCATCTAAGGGGAGACCTCGGGACGCCCACAGCTTCAAAAATACCGAGAATAGCCCTCAGAGCCGCAAGACTGCCCCAATTGTGGATGAATCCTTCGCCGATAGTGACGGCTCCAAATGCAATCGTGATAAACGCTATCCAATTGGCCGAACCAACGATTTTGATCAAGATATTGCTGGGAATTTCGAAGATGATGTATCCTACGAAAAACACCAGAACTGGGTTGTTCTCAGCACGTTTCCTCGCGACTCCAGGACATTGACTTACGTGCTATTGATGCTCGTTTTCCTACCCCTAGACCAACATCCTCATCCAAGCCCGATATTCTCGCAACGGATATATTGCTACGATCCACGAGGCAAAACGTATAGATCAACCCAAAGATGGGCAGTATCCTCCAGTCGATTTTGCGCCTGGGGTCTTCCAGCCTATACTGTCACGGGACCGTAGACCACTAGCCCCACGCTAGCCGACCGTAGATAGTCCCTGCCATAGATAGTATAATAAGACCATGTTTCCCAGAAAGGCCTTACCCCCCAATATATACTCACAGAGATGCGAAAGGACTAGCATACATGGTTCTCTTTTCGAACTTAGAATCTTCAGCTTCTTCAAGAAGAAGATCCCCAGTACTCGCTTGTTCTAAGTCCCTGGTTCTTAGTTTCTCTTCTGCTTCAGTTGATGATGAAGCACCATCAGCAGGCGTTACGGCTGGTTTATCTTCGAAATCCATTGTGAGGTAGTGTTTTGGGAATGCTTCATACTCTGCAGAAGCGTTGACAAAACAGAGTAGGAAGATAATGAGAGAATAGCTAAAAGGATTTATGGGAGGGGTGAAGATGGCCATTTTGCTTTGAGGTTTTGGTGGGACCCCCAGGTACAACCGTTCCAAATCATACATACGCTCATCGACCCGTTAATTGCTATGTGAAGAGAACTGGGACTTTGATAGGCTCTCCATCATTCCTAGAGGCAATAGTGCCCTAATTCAAGCTTATTTGAATGCCGGGGTCGATCATGACGAGGGGCTCACCAGAAAAACACTAGAGAACTCTAGTAGCAAGCCGCGGATGTTAAACTTCGTGAGACAGCTTCAAAACTGTCCGATGCGGAATATAATTGGATAAGACCAACAGCTACGGCTTTTACCCACGCTGCGAGGTAAAGATCATGCCTGAAGCAAGATCTGAATGATCGGACACATGCGTACTCCATATACCAACTAACCACTTCTGACTTCGAGGAAGGTTGAATCTGTGCAACCAGCACCAGCATGCATCTGCTACAGAAGTGACTGGTGCGCTCCGATGGAGCTAGGCTCGGTGACTTATTTCTAAAGAGAGAAAAAGGACAAGTCTAAAAAAGGGGGTTATTTTGACGCGGGCGGGTGAGCGCACCAGCTTTGTACTCCGCAAATGGAAAGAAGTACTCGCGCCCAGTATGCCGCATCAATTCAATTTTCTCGAATGGAAATTGCGAAGACGGAAGCTTTTCTCAGCTATTATTTGGAAGAAATTTCAAATTTGGTACCTTTTAGCGACATTGGATGAGCTGGATGCATTAGATGCTTGTGTTGTCTCCAAGGCTCGTTTCGACGTCGTCTGTTTTGGTGTGTCCCGTTCCAAATCTTGCGTTGAAATTCGCTTGCCTGCTATTGAGCCGACAGGTCAAGTACATGATGAGTGAATGCGAATGCCTTGTTAATGTCCACGAGTGAAGTCAGGAGGTCGGAGAATATGTACATCGCGTGACAGAGAGCATGGTGTCGATTCTCCGGGCACACACTATGGCAGAAAGGCACGGAAGAATTCAGGCACTCACTAGGTACGAGCATGAGACCAAGTTTTGACAAAGACAAAGTTCACAACTATCTATATAATCCTTCAAACATTACACCACCCTCAGTGTCGAGCTCCCCTCATCCTCCCATCAACGACTCAAGCAACGCAAATAACTAACATAGCAAGCAAGAGCAAAATTCAAGTGTAGCAATCAGCCTCCATTCTCCACCACAAGCTTCATATCCTCCACTTTCACCCTGGAGCAAGGTCCATATGGGAATCCATGTGGCACACATTCCATATACGGATCAATCCACGGCTCCATGGCAATCCTCTGGGTCGTATCCTTTAGCTGGTATTTCCTTGGATGATCCGGGCAATATCCACGGCATCCATACGGCAGTATCCATGGCTTATGTGCATGACTGGTCCATGACTGAACTGTCGATTTCCTGTGGGCAAAGTATGCGTTCTGGGTCCGCAATGTTATCTAGTATCCAGGAACGCAGTGGTCGTCACCGCGGTTTAATTTCTTGATCGATAGAACTGTTAGCTTCAACGCATCTAAGGAGAGGAGGGCCTGATGCAGTATTCATCGTACTCACAATCATCCATTATTCATCGATTGATTCATTCAGCCAGATTGTTGACTAAAGTTCTGTGTCATTGCTGGAGCGGCATTGATGCGTTGCGTGGTCTGAGCCATAACCTTGATACAATCGCTTGCACTGCGGAGCAAGTCCATACTGTTAGCATTCCTTGGATCATGAAGTTGCTTCACGACATCCAGAAGTTTGCGCTCGCTGTCATGGTAGTGATCGATCAGGCTAGGCTCCTTGGGCTGGCGGGCCGTCACGGGAGGTGTTGCCACTCTCTTCACTGCTTTCTCCGTGGTTGCAGTTTCAATGACTTCAGCCTTACGCTTGTTCTTACGAACGGGTGCAGCAGATGGGGGAGGGGATCCACTGGCATTGCTCTTAGTTGGTCCTGGATCATTGTGCACACGCCTCATATGATCACGGAGGTTCCAGTGACGGGGAAATCCATTCCCGGCGGCGCCGCGCTCGCAGCCCTCATATGTACAGAGGTACGGTTTGTCGCCATGTCCGTGCATAGCGTGTGCTTCACGCTCATGACGGAGGAGGCAGGCAGTGGACGAGAAACGGGAGTTCTCACATGCAATCACCTTGCAACGGTATGGTTTGAGATGGGAGTCCACAAATTTACTGGAAGTGAGAGGTGATTAGCTTTGTCACGATGGGGATAAGAAAAAAGTCATACTCATAATTGCACTTGAGTTTTTCGGGCTTGTGTTGGCATCCTTCCTTGCCTTCCCATGGGCAGTGGTAGAGTCCATCGGCCTGGACGGTCACATTTTGATATAGTGCATGGTCCCGGGCAGTGTTATCAGCCTCCAGACTAGAGCGGCCAACAAACCTGAATGATTCCTCAGAAGCTTCCGAAGTCCCATTGAGGCGCGGATGCCTAGCTGCTGTTACATCGCCATTGATCTTAGACCGTGGTCCAACAGGCTTTCTCAAAGTCCTGTCACTAGTGGTGTAAGGGGGAAAGTCGGCGAGTTCTGGGAGATCCTGGACGTACTTAGGAGATAGGTCTTCAAGACTGGGCGAGTAGTTCAAAGGGCTGTTGGTCGTGGAATCCAACTGCGGACCTGGGAGGGTCCACTCATCAAGGGTCGGAGACGACCTTTGGGAGTCTGGAAATGCCGTTCCGTCCCACATAGGAGAGTCGTTAATCGCGTGAGATCCATAGATCATTGCATCCTGAGTGACAGGGATATGGAATGTCTCCTCATTAGTGGCTGCAAACATACTATAAGACGGCCCTGATGTCAAGGAAACATTGGATGGAAGGTCCGTGATAGAATCCCTATGAAAGGAGGATTGGTTCCTGGAATAATCATCTCCACCTGGGTAGGGAAATTGATCGAAGGTTTGCAGGTCCGTCTGCTGGATGGGGGTATAAAAAGCAGAGTTATCAGGGCTGGCTGATCTGCCTGTGATATCAGACCTAGCAGATGATATATGGAAAGACATCTGGGAGATGTTGGGATACATCCTTGCAGGTCGAGTCTGTTCATAAGAGTTAGCTGCAGAGGTCGTCCTTTGGGAGTGGGCTCCAACGGAATCATGAGAAGGCAGCCGGGACATCTCTGCACCATGAGAAGTTTCAGTATTCCACTGGCCCCTAGAAGCGGCTGGAACTGTTCCATGGACATTTCCTTGGCCAGATTGGATCATCTGGGAAGCAGAAAAAGAATGGAAAGAATCAGAAAATCCATTTTGGGAGAGTCCTTGGGATAGAGGAGCTTGGTGCAAGTACTGTTGTCCTTCACCAGTCCCGTTCCAGATTGATCCACTGTTGTTGCCCTGGATAGGTTCTGTCTGACTAAAAGAAATGCCAGGAGGTTCTTGGGCAAAATTGGCACCATTTAGGAAGCCGCTACACGGTCTGGGTTAGTGTGCTGTGCTACGACTTCGAATCAACCACAATCAAAATACAAAAGGAAAGAAAAAAAGACAAAAGATCCGTCCACGAGATCCTATACATCGACAGCGTCAGCGAACGACCAATAGTTTTGAAGGACATGACTCTACAGACCAGCAGGGAGGTTCAGGGATGTGGAACTCGGCACCCTCCAAACGGGAGTAGTCACTTGGTCCACAGAAGAGCTCCGGGTAGATAGCAACAGAAAACAGAATCAAGACCAGGCATCCTTTGGGTATTATTGGGTATCCTTAGGCATCCATGGAGTGTCACAGCCTTTCTTGGTATATACATGGTATCCAGTGGCCATAAGTCTGCAATGACAGCGACACAAACATACGGTTAGTTTATTCTCGGCGCGAAGAAGGGGAGCACAGCCTGACAATTGAGTCGGCGTTGAGTAGAAGTACGTACTCAATGGCATAAATAGATGCCTATTAGACCATCTGTTACCGGCTGGCAGCGGTCACTTGCTTGAATCGAAGATTGACTCCACGGATATCTGACGGAACCCCGGCGATGTTACGGATCCTTTCCTACGGCTTGTCCATGGACTATGGTCCACAACCTGTCCTTGGTGGATGATGCCGGAAATTCCAGGGAGTGTTGTCGACTACAAAGCTCCATGTGATGCGGGTGCAAGCAACCTGATTTAGGCTGGTGACGATCGGACGTGCACAACATACAGTCCTCATGAGGATAGTGCAGTTGTGACGACTCGAAGGTGGTTCGCGGTAATGTCGAGTCGGTATGATGTTTCAGCAGGATTTGCAGAACCACATCTCGGTCCAGGGGAAAAGGATCGGTCGTAGCACGTGATTGAAGTGGAAAGCTATCACGAGGTACGGACTGTACCCGGGACATGAGTGATCACGACGGACACAGCCTCCATGGTCAATGGGATATCCGTAGATTATAGCGGAGTAAAGTAGCCAATGATGACAATGGAGACCCGTAATAACCCGGAGGGTGATACTTACCAACGCTCGCCCAATGAGCTGTGGTATGAAATATAGTTCAGCGGAGATCAGGTGATCTGCATGTCCTGGACAAGAATCGTGACTGGAACACGACATGAGAAATCCCTAGGGTCCCAAGCCTTGGAAATTATGGATTTGGAATTGCCTGAATGGAGTCCCTGTGGAAGCCAGAGGTTTTGGAGTTGCGATAAATATGAAGGAAAAACATTGATTTCGGACCACATGATTTCAAGCATCTCGCAAAAAAAGCAAAGCAAAAGCATAGAAGAAAACAATATACCTGGCGGCGGCAGCCTTGGTCCTGGAAAGATCTTGTGGGTCGAATCCTGCCATGGCATCCGGCTGAAGGTTCACACAAGGTGCGTTTTGGACACAAATCATTTGGAATCCTAAAAATAAAAGAAATTGAAGTATCTCCAGTCGGACAAAGGCGTATTTTTGTTGCTCTACTTATGCCAGCGGCACTGTAGGAATGGTTGCTGATGGGTGCGTCTCTCAACGTTGCAGGTGGTTGCAAACAGTTATGAAGTCGACAGAAGAGGTTCTGCAATTGTAGAAATTTCGAGGCATATGGCAATTAGAGTTAATAGAGAAAGTTGGGAATGGATCTGAAAGGAAGGAGTGGGGGGATGGGCTCCTTATGTGATTTCGCGTGGTTAAGAGAAGCTGCATGAGACATTGATGCGTTGTCGACTTATCGCTTGATTTAACCAACTTATCACACCCCATCAAAATGCGGGCCTTACCAAAGCAGGGATGATGGTTGGAAAAGGGTTGGTGAATGACGCTGCTAGCTGGTGTGATACTTTCTGCCCGTGCAGCACAAGTCGCGAATCAATTGAGCGTACTAAACTGATTCGAGTGCGACAGAGCATCTCCCGCATGTGCCGACCACAGACCGACCAGCGTTGGCGTATAGAAATAACGAACGCAGCTGAAGGAACGGCCACAACAGAGATTTATAAGACAGCAGTCCTGCAATCGGGCGATTTGTTGCGTCGAAAGAAAGTAGGGCAATTTGGACCGGTATCAAGCCGCGCGAGATCAACCAAATAGAAAAATAGCGCATCGTCAGTCGAAGCACTCTTCGCGGGCCGCTCCCACTCCCTCACCGCTTCTGCCAACTTTCTTCAGCCAACTTTCTTCAGCCTGCTCCCCTTTCCACCGAACTAGTTAATCATCCTCGACGATCTTGTCAATCAACTCTATTTAACTTTTGTACCTGAAACAGGTTCAGGAGAGATCTATAATTTGACGATCAAAAGACTCTCGGTTCTCATTGCCGTGTATCTCAAAGTATTTTGAGATTGTAGTGACGACTTTACACATGCGTGAGGAGAAGGGTGGGCGTGGTGCGAAGTGATTGGACATTTCTCCCGATGAAGTCGTTGATGATCGCTCCAATAAACATCGGATGGCGGATGGTTGGTTAATCGTTCCGGTTTTGGTGCTATTGATTCAATCCGATGAGAGACTGCATAGAGCTCCGCAGGGCTGTGCAACCCTTCTCCAAGTCTTCTGGTCTTCCTACCTCCTTGTCTCCCTGTCTCCCTGTCTTCCTCTCTTCCTGCCACCTGTCTCCCTGTCTTGCTGTCTTCTTTCGAAGAGTTCGTCGATTGGTTTGACACCGTCCCGTCAACAAAATCTGTACTCATTTCTCTGCGAGGTGATGCCCGCTTCTCGAGGTGTTGTGGAAGTCGTGGAAGCTTACCCGTTTCCTTCAGCAAAGAGCAAGGCTGAAGCTTCCCCGCCAATCGTCCCCCTCTAGAAACTCGAGCTTCAAATCGAAATATCATTTACCTTCTAGCTCCAAACCTAGATTCTCTATACTGACTCAGTCAATATTACGTGTCCCTGAAACTTTGATACCAATACTAAGTTAGTCTTGCGGATCAAAATTTTGTAAATCAACAAATGACAATAACTGCGTTCAATGATTTGATATTGCGCTCGGGACGCCCTTTAGGATTCGTACTTAGAACCCCTTTGGAGATCAGCACGTGGCAAATATATGCGTTGGTCTAACTTTTGATCTAACTCGAGTCAAAGCATATCGGACAGCGGATGGCGTTGTACTACGAAAGTATATTTGAATCCTGAAACGGTGCACTACAACGCTTAAGTTTAAGATGCGCACCAGAATGATGTCTAAAAATCTTGGGCATAAAAATATACATCGTCGTAGTAATGATGATCTCGGGTTAGGGATGAGATGGAATGTTGTATAATGTTCATCTTAACAACCATCCCCGTCCTTACTGGGTGAACGCGAACACGAACACGAAGTGGAGATTTATCAATCATGACTCCATAATAATTACAATTAGGATACTCCTGGGAGCTCGCTGATCATTTTCTTGATGAAGAATAATTGAATCCAGTGATCTTCCCCATGGTTTAATGATAAACGCAGAATTGAGTTGGTGAATCGATCGTACGACGTGAAACGACAGAGGAAACCAACACAATGCAGATATCGAGGAATTACAGATCTAGAGAGGAAAAATGAAGGGATGCCCAATGTAAGAATAAGGGTGTCCTATCGTAGACGCAACTCCTCGGCAACAATCACCAGAATCTCAATGGATTTCCCGTCAACTTGACATGACTCGTATTTCTGATCTCCCCGAGGCGTAGATCTTGCGGGGAACTCCAACCTTCGAACCCGCCATCTGGGTGTAGATAATGCATGTAAATCCGAGGCTCATGGAAAAAAAAATTCAGATTTTTTTTTTTCAAGAATATGTCGTAAAGCTCCAAGATGAAGATGAATTCTGATTCAAGCTTCAAGATCGCCAATTTTTGAGGATGCGCACGTGATCCACAATCTTATCGCGAAAAGTCCAAACAGAGCAAACACTCTCGATTCTTCTCTAACCCCACCATGAATCTCAACCAGGCAAAACCCATATTCCACCATGCCTGTAAGTACTTCGTGTTTCCAGAGCTAAAAAGTTACTATTCATCTAACGTATCCACCAAGCTGATAATCGTAACCGGGCATCCCACCTCCGGTAAAACCCATCGAGCATCCCAACTACAATCCTACCTCACAGCGCGCATCTCTTCCCTCCCTAGCACCTCGCCATCCTCCTCTCTCCGCGTACACCTGATATCAGACCACACTCTATCTATACCACGTACAGTCTACAATCTCGAAACTAAAGACCAACATGAACGTTCCAACAACGCATCTGAAAAAGATGCTCGAGCGACCATCTACGCGGCGGTAAAACGAGTTTTAAGCAATAAAGATATTGTGATCTTGGATGGAGGGAATTATATCAAGGGTTGGAGATATCAACTATACTGTGAAGCGAAGGCTGTGCGCACAGGTCATTGCGTTGTTCATATTGGTACCGCGGTAGAGACCGCGCGGGGCATAAATGAGGGACGATTAGTTCGCAGATCGGCAGGAGAAGCGGAGGAAAAGGAAGAAGAAAAAGCGTATGAGAGCGAATGTTGGGAGAATCTGGTTTATAGATATGAGGAACCGAATGCAATGGCTAGGTGGGATAGTCCACTTTTTACGGTTCTCTGGGATGACGAAACACCTCCTTGTGTGGCAATCTGGGATGCTGTCGTTGGGTCTGAGGCTGAAGGGGGCAAGAAGATTGTGAGGCCGAACCAAGCGACGGTATTGAAAGCACCGAGTAGTGAGGATTATCTATATGAATTGGACAGGAGCACACAGGCGATCCTCAACCGAATATTGGAATGGGCGAAAGATCATCCTGGAGAAGGAGGTGGCGAGGTCGAAGTTGGAGAAGGGTCTGGAGAAGAGCTAGTGGTGGAATTACCTGCAAACCCTGTGGGATTGCCGGCCCTTCAGAGGCTGAGACGGCAGTTCATCAGTCTAAATAGGCAGAATGCTGTACCGGTTAAGAGGGTCAGGGAGAGCTTTGTGGGATATTTGAATGACTCTTTCGAAGCTGCATGATATGGAAAAGCATGGGTTTGTGTTTTGAGCATAGGATTGTGGATTGATACCCCAGGGCGTTAGCAGATAGACGAATCTGTCTATAAAAGTGGCAAAATATATCACACATTCATGATTTCACTAACTGCTCAGATTATTCATCCATCTCACCACATCCTCGCCCCATTTCTCACCCTCTTTATCCCCAGTCATCAAAGCACCCGTCGGGCTAATGTGATTATGCCCCTCCATCGTCCAGAGTTCAATCCGATCATTCCAAGCCTTCTTCCACAACTCCACAAAGTCCTTCGTTGGCTTCGTAATCTCTTCCGGATCAAATTCACTCTCCAAAACTAGTACCCTCGGGACATGCGCTTCCTCCCTCGACTTCCCCTCCTTCCCAAGAACGTTCAACAACCCCAACGGCGCCTTCTCTCTCACCTCTTCCTCATCCCCATAATAATTTCTCAACATCCCATTCCTCTCCTTCCCTGCCGCCCCAAAATGAAACGGAACACCCACCTCCACCGCCCCCTTCCACACCAGTGCTGCCTCTCCCCCAAGCAACCCCTTCCTCACATCCAAAAACCTCTGATCCAACAAAAAGGTCCCTAGATGCAGTCCCCCAGCCGAATTCCCCATAATAAACACATCTCGCTTCCTCCCTTCATCTATCTTCCCCAAAAACTCCAAAACTAGCGAAATATCCTCAGCTCCTGATGGATATACAGCGCCATGCCCCCCTTCCGATGAGTCGACAAGTCGATAATCGGCTATAATAGTTGTGAAGCCTCGTTGAGCGAAGAATGAGCCTACGTTGTGGTAGACTAGTCCTTCTGGGATGACGGGGAGGATTTTGGAGCCATGGACTAGACCGCCGCCGTAGAGGAAGATGAGGTATGGACTGGGAGATTGCGATTGGGAGGATGGGATTGCGGGGTATATGTCGAGCTTTTGACGGGGATGAGGACCGTATGAGTGCTTGGTGCGGGGAGTGGAGAGGATGGATGTTTTGTTTTGGAGGAGGAGGGGCGTCCAGATTTTGAAGGTGGGTTGAAGGACGGATGAGATAGCAGAGCCGTGGGATGTGTGGAGGGATTTGATTTGGTCCATGATTTGGGGTGGTGTGATGATGATATACTAATGAAGCAAAAACTATAGGAAAGTGATCCCTTGGATCATGAAGGTTGGGTGCAGTTTCACGCCAATGTAGAACGGCAAAAGTAGAGGAATGAAGCACGTTGGTTGTATTAATTTATATACACTGCGTTAATAGGGCGCTTTCCCTTAAGGAGATTATGAAAAACATCAATATCTTGTTGAGGGTTATGGCTCTATCGGACTTTGTGGCATCTCGAGCGGCACTTGCGGGGAACCTGGTTCGCGGCGCCGCACACGGCACCTGCACTGGAAGAAATCCCCTCGCCCCAAGATACATCGGCGTGTTGACTAGTACTACTTAGGCCTTCAACGAGTCGGCTCGAATCCCCTTTGAGAAAATGTAGGATGATGACTACTCTTTGAAGATGGATGGTTGACTACTTGAGGTCCGGCCCTGGTCGAAATGGAGGATAAAAGATTGAGAGTTCACTAATTGGAAAGTAGCTCATTCAACACCGAAAAAGACGAAAGATACTTCTAGACTGAAGGAATAACCACGAAACTACGCTTTACAATTTAAAAATATGCTTTCTGATAGAATAGCATTCGCTGAGTATCTGACAAGTGTCAGAGACCAATGGACATCCAACTCATGCATGAACAAGAAGATCATCTGTTAGCACAACAATACATGGCTATATGGTAAGCAAGAGCATGCTTCTCAGTTTAACAAGTCGAAATTAACAACAAAGTATCTTTGTATCTTTGCAAATGTACTAACCCTAAAGTTTTTCAGTGTCTTTTTTACACATCAGTTGCATCTTTAATAATTACTTTCTTAAACGTCACTGTTACAGAGAAAAAAATATCAGTTGAATTAGAATGTATTTGCTAGTATTTTTCCCCTCGAAGCTTTTGGCAAAGTCACTAGCTACGATAATTCTTAAGATTTCGTGGCCCGCAATGCATAATCAACTCATCAAGCACCTTCAATCTGTCAAGTACGTGTCTCCACAGATTGTCATGCTATTGATGCGAACCTTTGATAAGTCCGATTCAGCATTAAGATTTGCACAGATCGCATCCCAGCCTAGACGCCTTACCTTGTCGACAATGGTCCTCTTATGGGATTGATCACATAATGGGATACATCTGAAAGAGATTATGATACCGAGCGTTTTAAGTGCTTCCAAGTGACTAGGAATTTCAATTAGACTTCATCTTCCTTAATATTTCCTAGAACATCGAAATACGTACAATTTTCCAGACATCTCAGAGCCATAAAGTGCAGCCATATCATTGAATATTTGTAACTCCGCAACCAAGTTTTGCACTTTAGCCATATCGGCTTTGACCTTGGGATTATTCAGGAATGCATGTCGTTGTTTTGATACACTTAGTCCAGGGATATGAAGAGTATCTAGCTTGAAATTGAAGTAGCACTTATTCAAGGACTTTGGGGTGTTGAAAGCGATTTGGTAGGTCTTCTGAACTTCGTATCTGGTTTGCTTGCAGACATGGAGCAGAGTCTGGCTTTGTGAGTTTAAATGACCATCGAAGGGATTTTCAGAGAAACGTACAGGGAAGTCATTGAAAAACTTGTGCTGGTGGTACCGCGCATCTCTCTTGAACCTGACCTCCACCAAACGAGGTCCAGGCATGGCAAATCCCCAGATCTTCAGCTGAAGTTCGACTGGTAGCTTAGGGAATAGCTCGAATTTATCGAGTGGAGTTGAGCTTTCGGCTAACATGGTTTCTGGTGGCATTGCCATCTTCTCAAAGGATCCCAGGACTAAGAGTCTTGGTACTTCTGGAGAAGTCGCAGATTGTCGTTTGCGTAGTTTCTTCTTCGTTCTACGTTGGAGTTTATCTTATTCTGTGGTCTCAAGAATTTTGACTTTGTAATCAATCTGGAGAGGATCGCCAAATAAATGCTAGCTGGTGAGGAGGTCGCGAACTCGCTTAGGGAGGATTAAAAGGAGAAAGAACCTCCGAGTGAATCTGAACTATTTCCACGACGAGAACAAGACCTTGCTGCATTCGCTCACGAAACATTCATTCGAATGTTGTTTATGATTGTCAGAGTGAGTGCTCATGCCGCGTCAAAAGGTCAACCTTTTAATACCTCCAGATTCCGAAGACAGCTCCCTCATGCGATCTCTGCAACAGACAATCAGATTACCCGCGTTTCTTTAAGTGAGCATTTCTCGAGGCGCTTGATGCTTGAGTCTAAAATTGCTAATTTCTGTTCCTCTAGAGTACTTTCTACAACCTGCGATGGCTTCCGACCTGGCTATTGTCTCTGAATCTGCCTCTCTGGATCCTATACCAGCCCCCTTGGACAAGTTCAAGGTCTTCCCAAAACTACCCGCCGAGCTCCGTGTTAAAATATGGAAGATGTGCTCGCCTCCAAGAATCATTGAGGTTCGCTGGGTAGGAGATAAAAGAAAGAATCAGCACAGATTCGTTGCAGACTTTCCTGTTATCCTTGGCGTTTGTCAAGAATCGCGTGCTGAGGGCAAGAAGATTTACAAGTTGTCATTTGAAAACAAGGATACCATTGATAAGGTACGAACTTCCTAAAGGCATATGGTGCCCCCGCCACTTCTTCAATACCCATATTAATCAAAATGTTTATATTAGGCCAAGATATGGTTCAACTTTGAGATGGACACCCTATACATTTCCCGATGTGCCGCATATAGACAGCGAAACAATTTCATGCTTCGTGGTCCAACGGGTGACTTGGCGAAAGTTGAGAAGCTTGCCATGGACTCAAGCCATTTCACCGATATGTTCGACGCCTCACGGACGCCTAAACCCACCCTATTCCAATTAAAAACCATTAAGCACCTCATAGTTCTGATTTCGCCCAACTTTAAGATTAACAGATGTCCTCGACCTTGCGTTCATGATTGGTCTTGTATTTTTGATTTGGACGAGTTTCGAAACTTGAATCAAAACGATCAAACCCGGTTATCATCCGAGAAGACCTTCTTTCAAACCGAGACGTTTGCTCTCGAAGTTGAACTCAGTGCAGCTAGGGAAGGTCGTAATAATCGGTTTTCGCAGGCTGGCTGGACTACTGCTTGGTCTATGCCAAATATTTCATTGATGGCTCTGTGCGAGAGGGCGATACCAAGAGAGAGGCGATTCCTTGAATTGTCGACTTTGGAGAAGTAATGCTTGCTATTTCTAGACTAGGTGTTGCTGGAGGTACAGGGACAGATTTCTTTTCCATGGCATTTTCAGGGACTACATGATCGAGTTGGTATCTTGCACGCATCGGGTTTGCCATCCCAAGCTGCGTCAAATTAGCTAGCAACCCATGGATATGGTAACTAGTAAGTCCGTATTCTGTGGATCCTAAAGTATAACAGCACTTGGTTACCTTATACAACCACTTAAAATGTTTTGTTGCGATACTTCATCCTTATGTGCTACATTTTTGAGTTCGTTCCCGTTCCGCCTGTCACAGATTCGTGCATTATTTACCAGCTCAAATATCATCCGACACACACGGCAATTGGGGGAAATTGGCGTCGCATCCAAAGAAAGTCGCGTTCACCAGCAATATCTCTGCAAATAACTCAGTAGCCCCCAAATATCGCTTTGACGAAAACCCACCTTCTATCAAAGCCACAACAAAACCAGCACCGAAAATGCTAAATCCTTTCAAACAATAAATATAAGCATACTCAAAATAGGAATTCCAACCACTTCTTTATCTCAAAACTCAGTTTTCAGGCCTGTAGAGCCAACATCAACCGTTGGAAATCAACACTCCCTCGCTTCTAGCCCAGCCTCTCAACCCACTCATGCTCTTTCGCCTCTCAATATCCGACAAAGGGCCTCCCCCAAAAGAGTGCGGTGACTTCGAAGTCTTTCCTAAACTGTTCATTGAGCTATGGCTCAAAACTTGGAACTTCGCACAAGGAACTCGGATTGCGAAAGTGCCATTCGACAAAGCTGCTCCATGCCTCCTCCCACCATTTTAAACAACTAATCTAACTAACCTAATCTCATACAGACCGCAGTCAATGGAAGCACACTTTCATCGCCTCCTCCGCGTATTCAGCGAATCTCGCCAAGAAACGAAGCTCCTCTACCCCCCACCTTCGCCGGCTCCAACCTCGCCAGAAACGGCGTCTCCTTCAACCCAAAACTCGATACGCTGTATTTCTCAGTGGCATCAACGTATACACAAAGGAAACATCTTAAGAAGCAGAACTGGGAGGAGTTAGGAAGGGTAAAGAAATTGGCAATTCTACTAGAGATGTTTAGTCAAGAATTTCGAATGTGGAAGAAGGTGTTTGAGCCGGATGATGTAAGTCACTTGCCCTACTCCCAGAGGTTGCTGTTGAATTTGTGTGATGTTTGCTGAGGAGATAAGTTGATTCTTGTTTTATAGACATCGTTTAAGAATTTGAAGGAGATCTTGGTGCTCAGAAAGAATCATTGTAATCTTAAACATGAAAAATGTAATAAAGACAGGGTATGTTTTACCATGGGGGGGGGCGAAGCTGGATGGCCGTTGCATGCTTGATTGAGCTAGGGAGTTTCTGTATAATCCTATTTTGAACCTGTGTTAGCTTGTTGAGGATTGGGAGAGGGAGACCGGGAAGAAGTGGTCCGATCGAGTATGCCAATGTGCGTTACTTTGTACCAAGAAGGTGGTGAAGAATGACGCGTTTTGTTAATTCGCTGAGGTCTAGATTGAGTGGAGAAGAAGGCAGAATCTAAATCGAACAGAAATCCTTTGGATATGCGTTCTGGATCACGGTGTATTCTTTTTGTACCTCGTTGCTCTTGAAGCATTCGGTACTTTCGTATAGCTCAATCAGTTGTTGGCTGACTAGTCGGAGATTTCCATGCAGCTCATGAACTCGTAATTAATGCTTGCCAATGCTAAACTGAGCGAATCCTAAGCATTCGGAATAAACCCATCTGTGTTCTTGTACATGTATCCTCAATTAAAGGAATCAATAAGGTCGTTCATATACTCCACTATCTCTACATCGCGCAATAATACCTCCTCACTTTTGCCGAAGCAACTTCCGCTTCCTTTGTAGTCGTAGAGGAGCATCTGTTGCTCGATGAAACTTCGATCCTGTTTGTTCTACTTACAGTCGTTAGCGACTTTCTCAGGAGGATCTTCGCCCACGACGTGTGAAATCCAAACAAATAAAATAAGAAGATCGAGGCTAGCAAAAACCAAAAGGATAATAAAGTAGGGCCGTGAATGTGCGTCTTGGATGCGCATGCCTTTGAAATAAATAGCAAAACTCCAAGATGCCAGGGGTAATATGGCATCTCTTAGAAAATCTAGACGGAACTAGATTTTTGAAGCAGGCAAATCAAAGACTGACTTCGCCGAAGCTACGTGTCCGGCAAGTCAAGTGTATTACCACTAGACCACCCGTCTTTGATTTAAAACGATTTGCTTATTTTGAAATATACGACTTTAAGTAAAGTAGGCGGGATTTTTGGCGAGCTCTTTTATTTTGATGCCAAAAGATCGAGACGCGCCAGGAGGGCAGCTTTTCTCTGAAAGATAAACTTAAAGCAATCTGAAAGGCACGTATATGTAAAGAAGCAAAACAATCACCCAAACAGAACACGGAGAGAAAAGATACCACATACCGCACTCCTACTCGCCCAAAGGCCCTTCAACCACGCCACCCCATCAAAAACCGCACTCTCCCCTCCCCAATGCCAAAGCATCTGCCTCTCTTGAACTTCATGTAAAAACTTAACCGTAGCACCTAGAAACTCATGGTACTCCTTGATGACTATCTGACATTTCGGCTTCTTGGTCTCCTGCTACCATCAGCCCGTTCCCCACCAATTCAAGACCAGACACATACCTGTTCAGGAGGGAAATCCTTCTCCAACTCCACCAAAAGATCGGAGCATAAAACCCTCAACGCAGCAGCAATTGTCTGTTTCCCAACCATACAATCAGCCTCATTCTCATTCGGGGCCTCATTGGTGAACGGGAAGAAACATACATCTTCAACCTCCCCCCCATCTTCATGACCGCTCTGCAGCACCACCTGGCCGCCACCCAATATCTGCACTACGTTCTCTCCTCTATCGGTAGCGACGATCCGAGCTCTACACTCATCTGTTACGGTGGTGAGGTTGCGGATTGTTTGGAATGTGAGGGAGGCGCTTATCAGGTGACTGAGTGATAGGGTTAGGAAGAGAAGGAGTTGGTGGGGGAGGCGCATTTTGGGTGGCTTTAAAGTTGGATTCTTTATTTATTGGTGCGCGTCATTCAGAGAGGTAGTGTATTAGTCCGGTGTTGGGATGGTACTTCAGGTTGAGGTTGATGTTGACAGATTTGATGTTGAAATTTGGAGTTGCCTGATGTTGACGTGGATTTGAGGATCCAATCATTTCATCACAACCCGGCCCCAGGATTTTCACAATAATTTGAAGGTCACTCACTGCACATGGGTCAAATATTTAGTGAGGATAGCTCCGTCTATTCAACTAGCAACCGGCCACCATGTATCAGCAGAGCCTCCTAGCCACTCCATCAATTCATAAACTTCGCTATCATATCCTCCTCTGAATCTCCCTTTATCCCTCATCACCGTACAGCCATGAGCAACATCTTTCAGCAGCCAGTCGCAGAAAAAAGCACGCCTTCATCAAAGTCGAAAGAGGTTTTGTCGTCGCTATTAATATGACACTAGCAAAAATGGGATAATCTCAACAGGTAGTAGAAAACTCCTCAATAGCCATCAAGGAATCCTCACACAAAGGAAAAGGAACACTTTCAAAATGTAATGGAAAGGTACAAATAAGCACATTGAAGCAAACAACAAAACCGCTGCTGTTGGGCGGAAGAGCCCTACGGCTGTCACCAGTATTTCCTCTCGATCATCGGACGCTTTGAGCGACAGTTGTGAGGCGAAAGTGAATATACTGTGGGTATGACAACGCGAGCAATTGCTGGTATAATAAATAACCACCGTATTTTGGAAAACGAACGCCATGTATCCGATTTAAAGAAATGCTATGTATGCATATCTGTTGCACGCCCAGCTCAAAATTGTTGATTGTGGGATTAAATGAGGCCGCAGAGACGAAGATTCTCCTGGATGATGATATCTGCAAACTATTAGTATGCGCCATAAAGGACAGGGAGGTATGACTGACCATTGACAGCAGCCATGACGAAGCGGATTTGAGTGGTATCAGTAGCGCAGGTAAAATGTGTGTAGATTTGCTTAGTTTCATGCTGATTCAAGCTGACGAATCTGTTCAAGATGTAGTCGCAAGCCAAAGCATAATCCTCACCACCTTCGTAATCCGGGAAGTAGTTCTTCATTGGGCTAACTGGCAACTTCTCCTTGAATCGATCGATCTTGTTCAAGAACAAGATAATCGATGTCTTGATGAACCATCTTGAATTGCAAATCGAATCGAAGAGGGTAAGGGCTTCCTGCATACGATTGACAGTCTCATCTTCGAATAGCAGTTGGTCGTATTCGGAGATAGCGACAAGGAAAAGGATAGTTGTGACATTCTCAAAGCAGTGAATCCACTTCTTTCTTTCGGAACGCTGTCCTCCAACATCGAACATTCGGTATGTAAGGTCTCCAATGATGAAAGTGGTCTCTGTGATACCAGTGGTCTTGACACGAGATCGCAGAACGTCCTGGTCATTTGGCATATAGTCGGGTTGGGCAATGCGGTCAATGTTGTCGAAGTAACTGGGTGACCAAGTTAGCAATTAATAGGAGATCCTGCGTGCAATGGTAACTTACTATCTAGCGGAATCGTTCAATTGATACTCTCTTGATCGCTTGAAACAATCTTGAACACCAGCATCTTTCCATAGGTTGCCAATGGCATTTCCAACCTCCGGAGGAAGATTGTCCCCTTCGATCTGTTGTGGTTGCATGAAAATGGTCTGAACGTGGTACTCTGCGCGCTGGTCGTCCAAAGGAAGCTCCAACGACTCCATAGCCTCCAAGATCACTCGCATTGACTGCACTGTATTGCTGAAGATGATTTCTTTAAACGATTCCCTTTCATCGCGCGAGTATCCACCCTCGTGAATAAGCTTCATCTGCTTCAGAATCGTAGACTTTCCAGACTCTCCAGCTCCTACTCGGATATTAGGAATGCACCAAAGGAGTATGATTGCGCAAGTATACATACCTAGAAGAAGCATCTTGATCTCGTTCCGTTGCAGCATTTTGTCCCTCTTCAGTTGATTCTCAATTTCCTCATTTCTCTGTCTTCCCTCCTTCTCCTCTGTGCTCATACCACAACCCATCTTGGCTGCTTCTTATGCTGAAATCAGGTTGGGGGAGTCTGAAGGTGCTCAAAGAACGATAATTGCAAATCGCGGAGAGAAATGCGATCTGGAGCGAAATTACGTTAGCGACCCAGCCTAATAATATAATCAGCAACGAAGAAGAGATTGGACGACAACGACGTTTCGGAACGACAATGTTGATGAAATGAATCGCAGAAGTGTTCTCAGAATACAAGAGCCCCTTCTGACCGCCTCTTGTGCACCAGTTGCATTATCAAGCAGGAAATCTTGAGTTTGAGAGTCTACTGGTAATGCGGGTTTCGAAGCTCGGAAATGACCCCGAATGTTTTGGATAGATGAAAGTCCCGGACATTACTCACCAGTATTCAATTGCCCCTTCGGCGACGATGAAAGAAGACTGGTCAACACCCTTCGATTGAACTGCGTCGTTGGATTGTTGAATGGATGTTGGATTTTCAACTCGTGAACAAAAGGAGACTGGGGAAGGAACAAAAGTCGTGAGTCGCTAAACTTCTAGGGGCGGGAAGGCCACGCCGCTTTTGATGTACCAAAACGTCCTTCGTTGTAGATGTATAGATAAACCGTTTGATGATGTGGTTCGAGTTGTGCAAAACTTGGTCAAGTTATTGAGGAAGGCGAAGGGAATTTTTCGCAACTGGTGCTTGTTAACCACCTTCTCACTGCTTGTCAGCGATTCAATTTCTGCCAAACAAGGGGCTAGGAATAGCTACCGGCGCTCGCTAGGAATAAGGTAAGAAGACTTTCAAGGATCAATATGGGTCCAAATCTAACGATCTCCGCTTGGTGTTATGTTTAGATCGAATTGAAGATTTCTGTAAGCCTCATGGTGACATTGAGGTGCTGTCTCAGGGGTCAAACAGCTTGTTAGTCAGTCTAGGCCTCTTTCAAATGTCTCTTCTCGTGAACAGCTCTTTGATATATATCGCACTGCTAATTTTTAATACCTGAGTCAGGACGATAGATTTAGGGGGACTAGGGTATTTCATTCTTCTGCACGTTAGACGCCACAGCCATATCACCATGCCTGATCCAATAAACCCTAGAGTTTTAATTAATAATTCGTTTCATTGTACCTGATGCACATTCTTGTTGAACATAAGATCCTCCCTTTCTGCTCTCGATCATCCCGCTCGAGCCTCTTTCCTGCATCTGCATAAGCCCGATGAAACAGTTTGTTAAGCAATCCTTGTCCAATGAGACACAGGCATCACTGTTATCTTTTTTTCATCTGAGGATAGTGGGGAGCCAAATCACTTGCAGTCTTCTAGAAAATGGATAGAACAAAGATCGTTTAATTTTCACTTCTCATATCATTTCGCTTCCAGACTGGCTTATTCAGAATTAGCATTTCAATAAAGCCTCAGCCGTTTCCATTATCCTTGTTGCCATGTGGGAATGAGTGGGTCTAGAAGAAAAGGGGTAAATATTGGAGTGTCTTCGTATCCACGGCGGAGATGAAATGAGCCATGAAATCTTTGGCCACAATCCTTCTGGAACATTTGCTCGTTCATCCTAGCATTTCGCCTTCATGATCCTCAAGGCGCATGAATTTATAACCCCAAAGAAGCAATTAGAAGTGTTTGAGAATTTAGCCGAGTCAGCCGATTTGAGCACGTGACATAATGTGACTGAGCTACTGCTGAGCTTGGCCCTTTGATTGTTGTTGTAACTATTGAGGGTTAAGTGATGAGTCTATGAGCCTTGATGAGCCAGTGATGAAGCCATCTCTGGCTTTCCTCCATAGTTGTTGTCAACTAAAAGCCTTTGAAATTTCCTTAAGCATCATCCTGCATTGTGCCTTCGTGATAACCCGTCTGATGCTCTGGGGCATTTACATTTAATCAGCCAGAAGAAAGGATCAAGAGAACCACTTCTCTGCAAACCTCCATCGCAGTTTCTAGCAGAATGGAGTGATTGGGGTGCACATGGCAAAAGAGTTGCAGAAAAAGAGGAAAGAGCGAGCCTTCTCACTCGAGCAATTAAAGCAAGCGCAGTAAGTGCTCGAGACCTGCACAATACAACACCTAAAAACAATCATCATTGTCGACCCATTGTATATTCTTAAGTCGCACATTCTCATACATCAATATTTATGGCATATGTGCCAGCAGTTACACACATTCAGACGACCCTCCAGTCTGAATTAGACCGATCGAGAGCCCGATCTCAAAGTCAGAGCAAAAAGCAGTGCCCGCACACCCCACCATGCCGTCCTACGTCCAGCACAACCAACAACAACAGCGAAGACACAAGCTCGCCGTCACAGCCCACACCTGGCTCCCGCGTTCACAGTCCACAAACTCACCCTACACAAGCAACAGGGCAACCCACCTCTCTAGACCTCACAAAAACGAGCTCGACGTCCACGCCTCAACAGGCGAGCTCATCATCCTCCTCGGGTGTCTCTTCCTCTTAGTAGCGCTTATTGGTTGGCTGGGTTGGATCTGCGTCTCTCATTGTGTCAACTTCATGAAAGAGAAGTTAGACATTGAGGCGCAGACGAAAAAGACCGGGAGGCGGGTGGAAAGGGTGGGAGAACAAAGTGCCAAAATGGGTGACGCTCTCAGAAGGTGGCTAGGAAGGCGAACGGTACATGTTTATGACGATATGGCTGAGAGAGTAGGGTTACTGGATGGAGGGGACGATTGGACTACAGGTGGGATGACAAGGGTAGGCCAGATGGAGGACTGTGAGGGACAATGTGGACCATACCAAAGGCGACCTAGCGTTCCTGAATATTGAAGAGGTGAAGGAAAACTGAGCTGGGTTGCAAGATTGAAGAATTGATAAATTGAAATTCGAAGGTGGTCGGACTCCGGGCAGGGTTGCAAGATTGTCGTGGAAGCAAGCTGAGAAGTTAGTCGAGCCACTACTTAACCAATGTTCCTTGCTAAGATGCCTCTCTACTGCTTTAATCCCTGAATACATGGAAACTCTGTAAGCAATCAGATATTCTTACCGGTCAGCTCATGCCTCTGCTACTAACAGATGGAGACTATAAATAAAACGCATTCAAAGGATTCGAATTTGGACACGTCAAATAGCTTAACAGCTTGAAGGACGCAAATAATAAGACTTCCTGCCTCATTCAAATTCTTCTTGTAAAGAGCACGGGATTCTGGAAAAAGTTTTACAAACCGAGGATTTCTATTGCCGTATGGGCTATTTGTCGGCTTACTGCCCAAGTTTTATAACAAAAAAGTGGACCTTTGCTGGTGTTCTACTCCCGCGGAAGCATGGTCCAAAAGTTTCTCCATGCCCTCAAGTATTTTCCTAGCCGGAGGTATCCCGAAGATTGCCTTTAAGGCAGCTTAATCACTTTGATCGATTTACGTTCTTCTTAATCGGGTAGAGTTATAATTTCCTCTATGCTCGGCTTCCATTTCCTTCTGCATTTGTTATACCAAGTGTAGAGCATGATTGCCAACACCAAGAGCTTGTACAAGATCACCAAGAGGGCCGCTGACCATGTTCGCATCCATATCCCTTCGGAGGTTCCTCTGCATCCTCGTCCCCTCTATCCTTGTCCGGTTCTATATTCTTCTCAACCGGGTAGTGGTAATGATAATGCACGTGTTTTCCCACCATAGTTGCTTTCTCTGCATCCTCGTCCCCGTAATCTCCATTCACTACTTCATCCTCAGCTTCACCCTCCATGTTTTCTTTTCCCATGCAATATAAACGTCCAAAACTATCAGATACAAGAATTTATGCCAGGAAGTAGAGGGGAACCATCAGGAAAAGGGATCATCGCCACACGGATGCCCTCGTGTATTATATGTTTTTTACAACGAAGGGGATAACAAATACGACAAGGAAGACCGTGATTAGATAAGAGACAATGAGTCCGAAACTCAGATCCGTATCAGCCATATTGAAGGTCATCAATTTCGAACTACGATATTTGTTAATAAACAACTATGTCACGACGAGAGGAATATTTAAGAATAGGAAAGGCCGGGGTAGAATTGAATGATGAAAATCAAAAATTAAGAAAGTGAAGATGAAATTATTGTGTGAGCCAAAGGCAGCTCCAAGGAATCCTGATTCGGTGAAGACAAGGTTTGCATCAGGAGCGTTTTATAGGCCCAACCCAAGACCAAGTACTTCACATCTATATCATAGGAAACAGGAAAATCCGACAATACAGAATGACATAGACACTGGTCTCGTCATGTGCGTTGCTGATCAAAACCACGGAAACCCCCGAATGCGGCTCCTAAGAGAGGTGGTAGTATGTATTAACGTCGTTCTTTCAAAACCCTGAATTCTTTCTGTACAATCATACACCTCAAGGCAACCTGCCCCTTCTAACAATGCCTCATCTTTCGTTTCTACCCCGTTCGCCCAGTATCCCCTTCAAACCCTTTATGGCCGTTGAATCCTCACGCCTTCCTTTCCTGTCCGTAGAAATGAACCATTACACTCTCCATATGCCCGTCCTGCACCAAATCCCAACCCGACGAAAGCAGGCCATGATCTTCGTTTAAACAATAAAACCGAAAAGACGACACCGAAGCCGAGGCCAATTGAGGAGCGGATGAGGAGGGAGGAGAGGCAGCGATCCCACTGTCAATCATCTCGCGATTAGCAATCATTCTTGGAATGAGAAATGGGTTCCGCCAAGAAGAAGGGAGGCATGGTAATAGCTATCAAAGCTTACCTTCTCATTCAATAGAGCTTCAGAAACAGGCTTGCTAGGCCGCGATACCGCGGGAGGATCGATTGAAGTCTCCGGCATGCTTTCGGATTCCTACAGGTGGGTTTTAGCAAACTACCAAGGCTCCACGAAGGCAATTGACCTACTGTGATGTGTGAGAGACTGAAATGAGGCCTCTGGAACTCGTGTTGCAGATTTATTGACGTCCCGGTTCCTGGGCAAGTTGAGAGCTCACCGAAAAATCATGGCCGAAAATGGAATGGTGGGGCTTTTCTGCCGATATTTTCTTTATGCTCCAGTGAGGGTGCGTTCGAGATTTTGTGAAACAATACTGCACAATGGTATGTCGAGCCTATGAAGTAAAAGAATACAAGGCGAAATACTAACGGAAACTGCAATAGGCGTCCAGATCTCGAACTGCGCAAGAGAAACTCTCAGAGCTCGAGAAAGGCTCTGCGCCTTTTGCAGATCAGCTTGTTGAAGCCGCGAATTTTATCGGAATTAAACTCAAAAATGTTGCCAAAAATTTTGAGGATCTTTCAGAGCCTGCCGCTTTTTATGGCAGGCAAGAGTGGCTCCTAAGATGGCTGTTGAAGAAGTTACAAGCTCCAAAAGGTGGTGTACCTAGGTAAGGAGACTACAGAGGGTTTGAGTTCAGAGGCTGACATTCATAGGCAAACACCATCATCATGGAAATTATTGCTTCATCTTCTGCGGGAAATACCACGGGCAAAGTCTGCACAAATGCTCACAGAGAAGAAGTTTGCTTCGATAACGAGGCAGACGCTGGAGGACATATTGAACGTAGCGAATGATTCCAATAAGGACAATGCGGATAAAAGCGAAGACTCAGACTCGGCATCAGCGGATGACACTTCCTCTAGATCCTCGAGGAAGCGGAAGCGTTCGGGTGAGCTAGTTGCAACAAGAGCAAAGCCGCCGAACGATGGACTACCAGACCTGCTAGGAGCTATCTTTGAAGCGGTGAACTACGTGATAAGATCCACGAAGGGCACGGCAGGTGCAGAAAATGAGGGACAGAGCACAACATTTGCAGCCGAGTACATGAAAACTGCTCTGAGGACTTCAGCCGAAGAGTCCGCAAAAATATTGGGGTCATGGCTCCGTCTGTCCCACAACATCTTAAGATATTGGGGAGGCAACCAGGATACTCGTGTAGAGAGCTGGCTTTTGCCATTTACTGAGATATGGAGCCTACACGATGCTGGGACTGAGGATTTGATGGAGTTCTCACTTCACTGTTCCCAATATCTGCTCTCATTGCTTCAAACGGTGAAACAAGAAGATTCGGTTGCGCCTATCTGGGAATCTGAGTTGAACCGGCTTATTGCGCGAAATATCATGGTCCCCGCAAAGACTGTGATGGCAGAGAACCCTGAGTCAGATCTACTGAGCACGCTAACAAGAATATCTGTCATTCAAGACTCGTCCAATGCCACAGTACTATTTGAAGTTGCTATACAATCATTGCAACCTCAAGGAAATCAGCGCCGACGTCCACAGGATGATCTTTGGCTGCAGAATGTTTTTACTGTACTCAAAGAAGCCATGCCGCCCTCAAGAACTGACCAAAATGGCAAGGCCATACAAGGCATGTTCGAGAGCGCAATAAATCACAAAGTAGGATTTGAACTTTCAATCTTACATTCCATCGCCTCGGAGTATGCACTTCCTGAATGTAGCACGAATTGGAGTCTCCTATCTACAATGATCAAGCTCGATGCAAATACATTCTTAATTCCAAACGAGGAACACGATTTGCTCCAACTTTTACTAGACCGTATCACGGCTGTCTGCGTTGAACATTCATGGTTAGAAATGTCTAGTCAGATTGTGTCGAATGTGGTCGTTCCCCTGATCAATGAGTGTGCCAAAGCACGAGATCTTTCTGGCTTCATCCGTCACTGGTATGCCCAACTTGTCAGTTTGGAGAGCCTTCGAAAAGAGGGCAACTCGAAAATTGCGATATTTAGCGCTTGGGAAGACGATGCACTTCAGAGGGAGCTTAGCAAATTGCTGGAACCATCATTGACGGTTCAGCAAATCGTTCAAATTATTGATTGGCTATCCTTGGAAGTCAGCGAGAATCCCGAAGCTGTCTGTGTAATACTTGAAGCCATTGCCGGGTCAATTGCTGGCGAAGAGGTTATTGATGCCGTGGGATTACGCCTCTACTACATCATGTTTAACGATGATAAATCAGACGAACTTGGTGACAGATATAAGTGGCGATCTTGGAGAATCTTGTCACGTACTTTATCTTGGTTACAACCTGCCGAACTTGGTGAAATTGCACGACTTTGGAAAGAGCGCGAGAAGCCTTTTGACACACTCAATGGGAAGATTGGCGTTGGCGGGTTGCTTGAGGTTGTTGACGACAATGTTGTCGAGCTCAAAACACTCGAGTTCTTGAGATTTGGATGTGCTGCTTATACATTTGCTCCAAAAGCTAGTCATTTGGAGGGCCTTGCAAAGGATTCAATGATTGACTTTTTTCAGTGTTTGGCACGAGATATCAAAACACTTCCAAGAGACTTGCAAAGCGCACAAGACCTCGGGCAGGAAATATGCGGCACCAATCTTAATACGTTGCTAAGAGGAGTTGGATGGATGATATGGTCATTTGCTCGATGTGTGTTTGTCGAATATCCAAAAACACTGCAGCTTGCAGGAGATCTCCCCGGCAACATGTTCAAAGAGATGCTCCAGCATACTTTCTGGATAGCCTCAGCCTCTTCGTCTGACAACGAAATTAAAAATGGAAACCCTTGGCTTCGTATCAATGCAGATGCTTTCCCAACTTTGTGGAAATCTACTCTGGACAGCGCTATCGGCGTCAACAACTCGAAAATCACCAGCCTCATTATCGACATTATGTTGTCCTCTCCAACAAATTTTAACAATCCTTTGCTGAAATCCACCACCAACAACATCTTAGCTATCAAGTCACTCTTACAGTTACCGTCTGAAGTATTTTCGAAGAAGGACCGGGAGCGCATAATGACGAGTTGGCTTCCTGACTTTGGAGGCGATAAGTACGGATTTACTTACGAGTCAACTGCGATGCACTGTGACGTATTGAGCTTGAAAGTCAAAACCATGCTTCGTCCTACTTTCTATGAGGTCTGTCTTCCGAAACGATGCTCATCATTTTGCTGACTAGCTACAGGGCGTGAAATACAAAGACCTTATAGGTTTAAGTGATGCTTTGGCGTATTCCAAAGCTCCAGATTTAAAGATTAATTTAGGCTTGCTCAAGGAGCTTGTAAGGTTAACATTATTGTAAGTTCAGGCTCTTCCCTTCCCCTTAGATAGAACTAAGTTGGGTTGTAGTCACATCACCGCAAATCTCGATCAGGCACGAAATCGGGTATACGCATTGGAAGTTCTGGGCCACATCCAGAATAAGACTAAGAATAATATCGGGGAGAAGAGCAAATCCAAGAATAAGTGGAATTTTGCTACAATTATGCTTTTCGAGACTGCATTTACTGCCTTTGCCAGCAAGGCCACCCCTCTTAATGATCTCGATATCGTTAGCAACGATGAGCTAGCGAGCCTAATCGAGGGTTTTAAGGACTCACTTCTAGCATACTTGCAGACCCTTCTCCAAAAGTCCAAGAAGGTCAAGAGTTTGTTGGCACTCACTTGCACAATTAATGCATTATCAACGCTAGGTGTCGATGGGATCAAATTAGCCGAGCTTGCTGAAGATGCGAACTCCTTCATTTTGTCTTTGGATAATTCGCAGAACGAGGTAGCAATCCAGCTAGCAAATTTCATGGCTACACACGTTCGAAATACCGAGGGAGAGACGTCAAATATTGAGCTCTCCGGTGATGTCACTACCATCCAAGGCCGGGAGTCAATCAGAGAAAAAGTCAAAGCTTTGGTCACAGAAGCAAGCCAGGGTGAGAAACTGAGAGTACTGGAGTCGCTATGTGGCCCTCGGCTGACCGAGATTGATGGCCTATATGCTGCGAGGAATGTCGTCATAGCTTGCGAAGGTCAGTAACGATTCACCCACCTCAAGTCATTCGAATAACATTGTTAGACGCCCGGGGAGTTGCGGATGACGATTCTAAGGCAGATGCGTTCGACGTGTCTTCAGCATTTGCCAGGCTCTGCAGTCGGTTATGGAGGTCTAATGGATACCGCCAATTCTGTATAACAAGCGAAACACTGGAATTGATGCTTCGGACAAAGGTAAATGCAACATTATGCCCATTTAAATTATGATTAACGGACATATCAGGGCCGGGCGATATCCCAATGGAATATTGATAGTATTCTTGGTAGCATATCCATAATGTGTTCTCGAAACGGTCCATCCCTGCGACCATCCAGAGCAGGCGGCATCTATCTACACCTCTGTCATCTCCTACAAGCGATCCTTATCTCCCACCGACTGAAACTTCAAGGCCACTTTCACCTAGTAGTCCAAACCATGCAAGCGCTTCTCCGCTG
>Ga0182030_10003829_pt1 | contig 32110 bp, 35 predicted proteins | sample 812S3MmetaG_FD_121299 | JGI IMG/M metagenome (GOLD analysis project Ga0182030, IMG submission 121299) | Permafrost microbial communities from Stordalen Mire, Sweden - 812S3M metaG (Illumina Assembly) | ecosystem: Environmental > Terrestrial > Soil > Wetlands > Permafrost | place: Sweden... | reverse complement strand
GCATCTAACTCTAAACTATCTCACGTTATCGGTCTCCGACGATCAGGGGGTCAATGCGCTTCGCGAGCTGCTATCGCTCTACGCGGACCTATCCGATGAAGTCTGCCGACGTCAGATCGAGGGGCTGAAGTCGACGAGTACGCGAGCGACGGTTCGGCGCCTGCCGTTCGAGGGGCCGCCGACGCTGGCTCGGGGAACCGAGATCACGGTCGACTGCGACGAGACGGCGTTCGAAGGAACGAGCGTGTTCCTGCTTGGGCTCGTTTTGTCACGCTTCTTTGCGCGCTACGTGTCGATCAATTCATATGTTGAGACTGTCATCCGAACGAGTCAACGCGGGGAGATCGCAAGATGGCCGATGAGCATCGGACGCCGCCCCGTGATCTAAGCTGGCTCGACCGATTGGCCCGGGAGCCGAGCGCATTCGATTTCTACGTCGCGATGCGCCGATTCGACACGTTGCGGGACGACTTCCCTCGCGTCGGGAATGCGGAGCGAGCAGGAGATGAATCGGTGCGCCTCGGTCAGGTCCCGTCCTCCACGTTCGAGCCGAGAGCGCTGACAGCGTATGAGCCGACGGATGGCTCGAAGCCGGCGCAGATCAAGATTGGGTTTCTTGGACTCTGGGGCCCCTCCGGCCCATTGCCTGCGCACCTGACCGAGTACGCGCGAGAGCGGATGCGCAACCATGGAGACGCGACTCTCGTTCGCTTCGCGGACATCTTTCATCACCGAGCCTTGGCACTTTTTTATCGCGCGTGGGCGCAGGCACAACCCACCGTGCAAATGGACCGACCGGAGTCGGATGCGTTTTCGCGGTATGTCGGAGCGTTTTGTGGACTCGGGGTCGGTGCCACTCGTGGCAGAATCCCGATGCCCGATGCCGCGATTTTTCACTATGCGGGTCAGATCGCGGCCGGTCCGCGCAATCCAGATGGCCTCCGAGATATCCTTTTTGATCTGTTCGGATTACCGGTCACAATTGAGGAATTTGTGGGACAGTGGTTAGAGTTGCCAGCCGATTCCACCTGGAAGCTCGGAATCTCCCCTGACACCGGGCGCTTGGGTCGGACGACGGTCATGGGCCGCTCGGTCTGGTCGCGCACGAACAAGTTTCGAATTGCTCTCGGACCACTCGATCCGTTCGGTATCGAATCGATGCTTCCCCATGGGGCCGATCTCGAAGCGCTTCGGACGATAGTCCGCCTATACACGAACGATGAGTGGGCGTGGGACGTGGCGCTTCGGCTCGACGCGTCTTCGATCCCGCCTTTGCGGCTTGGGTCGGGCGCGCGCCTTGGTTGGTCGACGCGCCTGCCGGGTGCGGCCGTGGGCGAGCAGCAGCTCGTCGTTGACCCAGAAAAGATGCTCACTCAGCGACTTTCCGCACATCGGAGCTCGTCCCCATCTTGAATCGAGGAACCACGACATGGCCGATATCAGCCGCGTAGCTCTATTTGGCAAGCTCGATGAGCTAGCATATAAGGCGCTCGAGAGCGCCACCGTATTCTGCAAGATGCGGGGTAATCAATATGTGGAGCTCACGCACTGGATACACCAGATCCTTCAACTGCCCGATTCGGACTTGCATCGAGTCGTTCGTCACTATGAACTGGACAGTGGACGTCTCGCTCGGGATATCGTCGAATCCCTAGAGCGACTTCCGAGGGGAGCTACGTCGATCACGGACCTGTCCGCGCACGTCGAGGATAGCGTCCAGCGAGGATGGCTCTACGCCAGCTTGAAGTTCGAACAGAATCGGGTCCGGGTGGGCCACCTGCTGGTCGGTGCTGTCAAGACGCCATCCCTGCGAAACGTGCTGACAGCGATATCCCGAGAGTTCCTCAAGATCGCTCCCGATGACATCGTCGACCGTCTGCCCGGGATTGTTTCCGGGTCGCCGGAGGACAGGATGGTCGGGGCCATCGGTTCTTCCGGTGGGTTACCGGAAGGCGATCAGCCTGCTCCGGCAGCGATGGGTAAGCAGGAAGCGCTCAAGAAGTTCGCGGTGGATCTCACCGAACGAGCGCGCCGAAAGGAGCTGGACCCCGTCGTCGGGCGCGACGACGAGATCCGCCAGATCATCCATATTCTGATGAGGCGCCGCCAGAATAACCCCATACTGACGGGCGAAGCGGGCGTCGGCAAGACCGCTGTCGTGGAGGGGTTTGCTCTCCGTATCGCCACGGGTGACGTCCCTCTGCCTCTGCGGGATGTCGCGCTTCACGCTCTCGATCTCGGGCTGCTTCAGGCGGGGGCTGGTGTCAAAGGGGAGTTCGAAAACCGACTTCGGATGGTCATCGAGGAGGTTCAATCCTCCCCCAAACCGATCATATTATTTGTAGACGAGGCCCACACGCTGATTGGTGCGGGTGGCTCTGCGGGAACGGGCGACGCTGCCAATTTGCTCAAGCCAGCCCTCGCCCGCGGCACGCTACGCACAATCGCGGCGACGACCTGGGCAGAGTACAAGAAACACATCGAGCGAGACCCGGCGCTGACCAGGCGTTTTCAGGTCGTCAAGGTCGAAGAGCCGTCCGAAGAAAAGGCGATCTTGATGATGCGCGGGACAGCTCCGGCGCTGCAGAATCATCACCGCGTGGACGTCGTCGATTCCGCCATCAAGGCATCCGTTCACCTTGCGAAGCGATATATCGCCGATCGGCAGTTGCCGGATAAATCGGTGAGCCTTCTCGACACGGCATGCGCTAGGGTGGCTATCAGTCAGCAGTCGGTTCCGGCGTCGGTCGAGAGTGCACGCCGCAGCATCGAGGCAAATGAGAGCGAGCTTGCGCTGATTGAGCGCGAGGAGTCGATGGGCATCGAGGTCGCTTCGCGGCGCAGCGCAGTGGAGCAGGCGCTTCAACTCGCTCGCGAGCAGTTGAGCGAATTTGAGGCTCGGTGGCAGACGGAAACTACCATCGTCAACAAGATTCGGTCCGAGCGGGATGGGCTTCGGACGGCTCTCAAGGATAAGTCCGAGGAAGCGACGAAGGCGCGACGCGATGCTCTCAAGGCGCTCGAGGATGAGCTCACTCGGGTTCAGGGCGACAGCCCGCTGGTGTTGCCGACCGTCGACGATCAGGCGGTTGCCGCGGTTGTCTCGGAGTGGACAGGTATACCGGTCGGTCGCATGGTGCGAAATGAAGTCGAAGCGGTACTCAATCTGTCATCGATTCTAGGCAAACGTGTGATCGGTCAAGACCATGCGCTCGAGCTCATTGCGAAGCGAGTTCAGACGGCGCGAGCAAGCCTCGAGGACCCGAACAAACCTATCGGCGTATTCTTGCTCGTCGGCCCGTCGGGGGTCGGCAAGACAGAGACGGCGCTCACTCTGGCCGAAGCCTTGTACGGGGGTGAACAGAACGTCATCACAATTAATATGAGTGAATTCCAGGAGTCGCACACCGTGTCGACACTGAAGGGGGCCCCGCCGGGATACGTGGGATATGGCGAAGGCGGCGTGCTCACCGAGGCCGTTCGACGACGTCCGTTCAGTGTCGTGCTTCTCGACGAGGTGGAGAAGGCCCATTCCGACGTGCACGAGCTCTTCTTTCAGGTCTTTGACAAGGGTTGGATGGAAGACGGGCAGGGAACGCGCATCGACTTCAAGAACACCATCATTCTTCTGACGTCGAATGTCGGTAGCGACGTGATTATGGAAGCGTGCAGCGACGGGAAGGCTTCGGTCTCGGACGCAGAGCTCAATGCGCTGATACGCCCGGCACTGCTGCGAGCGTTTCCAGCCGCTTTGCTCGGACGCATGTCGGTGATTCCGTACTACCCGCTCGGTGACGCGAACCTCGGTCGCATCGTGGACCTTCAGCTGAAGCGAATCGTTTCGCGAATGAAGCAGAACTACGGTGTGGTTCTCGAGACCGATCCATCTGTCATTTCGCTTGTCGCGAGTCGCTGCACCGAGGTCGAAAGCGGTGGGCGAATGATCGATGCGGTGCTCACGAATTCGCTGTTGCCCCTGCTGAGCCGTGAGCTGCTGACGCGTCGGCTTGAGGGGGTGGCGATAGAAGCGGCGCACGTGGGCGTCGTCGACGGTCAGTTTCAGGTGACGCTGAAGCCTTGAGGATCGAGGCCATCCGGCGCGATGTTCTCAAGCGACCTCGATTCGAGGTCCTGAAACTCTCGACAGCGAGTTCGGGCAGCAGAATCCATCCAGCGCGAATACGGTCATCACGTGCATGAAGCGGAACCGCCCGTATATGTCTGCTGTGAACGAATCGCTTGACACATTTCCGTGCAGGTTGCGGGGGTCGCCAGGCATCCCTTCCATTGCGTAACGCTGGAGGTCGGTGACGGTGGGCACTCGCTTGGCAATACCCAGCATGAGCCGCTCCCCTGAGGGACACACTGCAGGGGTCGGGCGCGTCAAGCCTTGGGCCGATCCGCCGTTCTCGAATGACAGCCGCATGAACATATCGTCCATCCAAGGCACGTCATCCACCTTGGCGAACTCCGCGACCCTCAATGCGCAGCTCCAGGCGCAGATCAAGAGCGTCCAGAAACAGATCAGCAACGTCAACAAGGACAAGACGCTCGACGCCAAGTCCAAGCAGCAGGAGATTACGCAGCTTACCGCCGAGCTCACGCAGCTACAGACTGAGCTCGAGCAGACCCGAGCCACTGCGCCGCAGGCATCTGCAGGCTCCGCGGCGAGTTCGAAAAAACTGGTACGCGCGTCGAACGCGGAATCGAGTGCATCGTCGACGTCGAGATCCTCGTCGTCCGTCAAAGAAACGGGACGCCTCATAGACGTCATAGGCTGACACGTTCAGTTCCACCAAAGCCGAGTCCTGACCGCCAGGAATAGTAGCCAGAAGGTCGGTCAATTTCGGTCGAAACGGCAGCGAGGTCGGCGGCGAACGCCCGGAGCCTACTTCCCGTAGGCGAGGACGATCGACGTCGAGATCGCGAAGGGATCGACCGAAAGACACCGGCCTTCTACGTGCACTTTCCGCTTTGGCAAGTCGACGGGGACACGCACGTCGTACCGCATAGGCCGCAGTTGGTGTCGCTCGACGACAGGTTGACACAGTTGCCCGAGCACTCGGTGTACGGCGACGCACAGGAACAGGTCCCGTTGACGCACGAGCGATTCGTGCCACACGTGTTACCGCAGCCGCCGCAATTGGATCCGTCGCTATTCGTGTCGACGCAATTCAATCCTCCGCCACCGAAACCACCACCGCCACCGAAACCACCACCGCCGCACGCCGTCGTCCCACTCAAACAGGACGCCTCACACGCTCCGCTAGAGCACACCTTGCCCTGAGCGCAAGTGGTCCCGCAACTCCCGCAGTTCGCACTGCTCGACTGCGTGTTGACGCAATTGCTCATCCCTCCGCCGTTTCCAAACGGTCCAAAACTCGCCGCGCACTGGGTCTCTCCCGATGGACAGCTACACTGGGTCCCGGCGTCCGTGGTGACGCAGCTGGCGTTGATCGCGCACGAGTTTCCGCAGGCTCCGCAATTCTGGGTATTCGAGCTGAGGTCTGCGCATACGGTGGAAGTGCTCCCGTTCGGTCCGGTGACACTGCACGCCGTAAGCCCCGCGTCGCCGCATCCGGTCGTGCACGCGCCGCTCTGGCATGTTTGTCCCATAGTGCACCGGGTGCCGCACACTCCGCAGTTATTGTTGTCCGTGGACAAGTTGGTGCACGTGCTGCCGCACTTCGTGGAACTGCTCGAGCACGTGCATTCGCCACTCACACAGGTTCCGCCGGTGCAAGTCGCTCCGCAGGACCCGCAATTGCTAGAACTGGATGTCAGGTCGACGCACGACGCACCGCACTGGGTGAGCGCGGTACCGGCGTCGTTGACGCTGCATTTGGTCGAGCAGGTTCCGTTGTTGCACACTGCGACGCCGCCCTCCAGTCCGCCATCCGAGGTGCACGAGTTCCCACATGATCCGCAGTTGTTTGGATCCGTGAGCACGGATATGCAGGTCGAGCCGCAGAGAGCCATGCCACTCGCGCATTGGCACGAGCCAGCAGCACACGTCTCTACGCTGCTGCACCGAGTATTGCACCCGCCGCAGTTGCCATTGTCCGTTTGCTCGTTGACGCAGGATGTTCCGCACTGCGATGTCCCGGATGCACAGGTGCATTTCCCGGAAGAGCAGACGAATCCGGTTCCGCAGGAGACCCCGCATCCACCGCAGTTTTTGACGTCGGCCTCGACTGGAATGCAGCCGCCGTTGCAGTACGCCTCGCCGCTCGCTGAGCACGTGCACGCTCCAGAAACGCAAGCGGCACCGCTGCCGCACACGATTCCGCAACCCCCGCAATTGTTGTCGTCTGCCTGCTCATTTACGCAGGAACCGCTGCAGAGGGACAGTCCGTTCGCGCACTCGGTCGCGCAGATGCCAGAGCTACAAAAAGGCGTACCGCCAGAGGACGTGCACACCGTGCCGCAGCTGCCGCAGTTGTCCGCACTCGAGTACAAATCGACGCACTGGTTTGAACACAGCGCGGGCTTCGTGCCGCCAGCGCACTCACACGCGCCGCCGACGCACTGTTCGCTCGCCGTACATGCCGTCGAGCAGCCGCCGCAGTGAGCGACGTTTGTCAATAGATCGACGCATGCGTTGCTGCAGTTCGTTAGCGCTGTACCGGAGTCGGTCGCGCAATAGGTTGTGCACGTGCCATTCAAGCAAACCCCGCCGTCGCAGTCTTGGCCGCACGAGCCACAGTTTGACGGGTCGGCATTGAGATTGGCGCAGCCGCTGCTGCAGACTGTCAGTGGGGAACAGTTTTGACCATCGGGCAACAGCGATGCACTGTCCTTGGCGGCGTCTGACGCGACGTCGACCGTGGCATCAGCCCCTGGACCCTTCACGTCGGCCGCAGCATCGCCATAAGCGTCGACCGACGGTCCGTCGGCGCTGTCGACCGACGGTCCGTCGGCGCTTTCGACAGTGGTTCGGTCGAGCGATGCATCGGTCGTTGCGTCGCCATGAGCGTCAACCGACGGTCCATCCGCGCTTTCGACAGTGGTTTGGTCGAGCTCCGATAGCGATGCGTCGCCGGAATCGCTCGTTTTGGATATCGAGCCATCGCTGGATGTGGACGGGGTCGAACCATCGCCGATCGCCGTTCTCGCATCTCCGTCGGCAGAGGAATCTCCGCCATCATTTAGGACAAGGTCCGACGAGTCGAGGCCCGCCCTTCCTCCGCAGGCTCCGGCAACTGCAGCCATCGCCGGCAAGAAGCCTAGATACCAAAACGCCGCCGCTCGAACTGATGTCATGTCTAAGATCCTCCAAGACAGCAAACAATGCCCGCAGGCATGGTCGCGCTGTGAAATTCCGTTCTCGAAAGTGGCGGCTCGATCCACATCGATGTCGAAGCCAACAGCAGTGACACGCGCGGTTGAACTCTCCGCGCCTCGGCTGCAAGAAAGGAGGCCGACCGAGCGGGGATGTGGAGCGCGGGAAAAGAACTCACCATGCCTTCGTTAAGATGAAGTGGACGTACGACCGTCAAATCGATCAGTCGGATCGAAAGAAATCGGAAAAAAAGATGGCTCCTCCAACAAAGTCGTGGCTGAGCGCTGGGTGGGGACGCTTCCGCGTAGGTCATCCATCGCAAGTGTTCACGTTGGAATTTCCCACTCTTATGCCATGTCGGCATGATCGGAGGATAGGACATTAGTAATGCGGAGGCTTCTCGTGGCGTGGGACATCTTCGTCCCCCCGCCCGCGGGCTCGCCAGCGCTGGGCCTCGAGCTTCAATGCGTCGATGACGCGTTGTTGCGAGACGACGACATCCGACAGCTCATGGAGCTCGCGCTCGAGCTTCATGAAGCGCATCTCCAAATCCACGATTCGTTCCAGGGAGTCGTTCATCGCAAGCAGTCATTTCACGCCTAAAGACGTAAGAAAGCAATCCGCGAAGCGTGCCGCGGGATGCGCCCGGGTCGGGGGCATCTGTCACTTGGGACCCCAGAGCACCCAGCCGAGCCACCCGAGGAGAAGCGCGCACACGCCGAACGCGCTCAAGGTGATCGGGACGGGGACGGGACCCCGTCTCGGAGTCTTCGTGGTCGCAAGCTGGGCGGTCACTGCCGCGATGATCGCGTCTATCCGGGCCTTGGCTCGGGCGCCGTGAGCTGGATCGTCGAGGAGCTGCCGGTAGCGCCCTGCGAGCTCTGGGAGCGCCTGAGTTCGGAGGCCATACTGAAGCAAAGCTTCGTGCACCCGGTCGTCATCCCACGACGAGAGAGCGCGTTCCCACAGCGTTTCGAGCGTCGGATGGTCTCCCGAGATCACGCGAGCTTGATATCCGGGCACGATGCGGCGTTCCACTCCTACAGAATCGCGATTCCCAGGTCGCGAACGAGGCGCCCAGTCATGTCGAAGTATGCCGCGCGGTCATAGGGTTCGTTGAGAATGTGGAAATCCTTCCGATAGAGCCCGACGCATCCGAAGCAATACGCGCACTCTACGCACCCTATGGAGCGCACCAGATAGGCGCTCGCAGTGCACCGCTCGCTGGCGATGCAGTGCTGGCACTTCTGGCAGGAGACACAACGAAAGCATTGGGAGCAATCCGAGCAATCAGTACATTCGGCGCAGTGATGGCAATGCGTGAGGCCTTTGGATCGCGAGCAGAACGTGCTCTCTGCGCATCTCTCACAGTCCTGGCAGGCGATGCATCGGACGTTTGCGCCGTCGCGGGCCACGGAAGCGACTAGGCGGCGATAGGCTGCTTCGAATTCGGTTCCAGTCATGCGAGCCGAAGCGTCGGCGAGGACTCGCGGTCGCGTCAAGTCGTCACTTTCTTGGCCCGGTGAAACCATATGTGACCCAATGTGCGACACGGAGGCTGCCGATGTTGCTCGATGCCCGAGGTTTGGTGATAGCTGCGTTGTGTCTTGTGCCGACTCTGGCCAGCGCGGAGGAAGAAACGGAGTCGCCCCGCGCGATCTCTCACTCGAATGAGACCGTTCGAAGCGAAAGGGGCGGCTCGAAGCGGACAAGATCCGAGCGCCAGCGCGAGTCGCATTCCTGCCTAAAGGCTCCTGTGGAGATCGTCTCCGCCGGAGAAGCGACCAAACTCTCGCTGACGCGCTGCGATGGCGGTGCCAACGCTGCAGGAGTCGAAGAGCTTTCAATTCTCGCCAGATCGCCGGGGATCGACAAGCCCAAAGAGGGTCCTGGAGAGCTCGAAAAGGTGCACGGAACGGAGGTGGCGCCCGGTATCAAGCGCCTCGACGTTCGCCTCGTCGAGCGGATGCAACTCGTCGTCGACCACTTCAGGCAGGCGGGCGCCACACCGCGAGTGGAGATCGTCTCGACGGTCCGCTCCAGCAATGAAAACGCGTCTCACGGGCTCGGTCGGGCAATGGACTTTCGCATCTACGGCGTGGATGCCAAGTCGGTGGTCAACTACTGCAAGACCTTGCCCGATACGGGATGCGGCTACTATCCGGCGGGTGGTTTCGCCCACATCGACGTGCGTAGCCCCGGAGCGGGACGGGTCTCCTGGGTCGACGGAAGTCGTCGCGGGGATCGCCAGCATGTGGTCGCAGCCCTGCCGGCCGTGCACCATTCGCAGCAACGGACTCGAACGCTCCCCGCGCTCCCCGCCGCACCCCACGAGACCTCCGAGCCAGCCGCAGCGGTACTCGCGGCGCCAATCGACGGACCCTCTCACGGTATCTAGAAGCGCGGTGCTTATCGCCGATCCCTTCGCGATCCCGACGTCGAGCGTGCTCGCGTACGGAAAGTACGCTCCGCGTGACTCGCCGTCGGCCTCGCTCGGGCTCGACGAAAATCACCGCACATCTATCTATTTCTTCCTTTAGCGGGAGCAGAACCCCTCGTAGTCGATGTAGCTCGTGATCGTGGGGTTCGGTCCGCACACCGGGCAGTCAGGCGAACGCCTCAGGCGCAGCTCGCGGAATTTCATCCTGAGACTGTCGTAGGTGAGAAGTCGCCCCGCTAGCGACGTTCCGCGACCTAGGAGGAGCTTGATCGCCTCGGTCGCCTGAATCGTTCCGATGACGCCGCAGATGGCCCCGAGAACACCGCTCTCCTGGCAGCTGGGAGCGAGATGCGAAGGTGGCGGTTCCGGGTAAAGACACCGATAACAAGGGCTCGCCTGAACGGAAAAGCGGGCCGCGGCTTTCTCGGGGATGAATGTCGTCGCCTGCCCGTCGAACCGGAAGATGCTTCCATGGACGACGGGTTTGCCGAGAAAGACCGCCGCATCGTTCACCAGGTATCGGGTCGGGAAGTTGTCGGTCCCGTCCACGACCAGCTCATAATTCGAAAATATCCGCTCTACATTCTCGCTCGTGAGCCGCTCGTCATACTGAACCACCTTGACGTCCTCGTTCAGCTCGGCGATGCGCGCAGCTGCGCTCTTCACCTTTGGTGTGCCGACGCGGCCCGTCGCATGGACGATCTGACGTTGCAAGTTCGAGGCATCCACGACGTCGGAATCGACGATGCCGAGCGTTCCCACGCCCGCGGCAGCGAGATACAAGGCTGCGGGGGACCCAAGGCCGCCGGACCCGAGCAAGAGCACGCGGCTCTTGAGAAGGCGAGCCTGGCCGACCTCTCCAATCTCGGGCAGAAGGATGTGGCGTGAGTAGCGATCGCGCTGAGATTCCGTCAGTGACGGCGGCGTCTCGACCTCATATCCTGTGTCCTTCCACCGGACGAACCCGGGATTGGCCGTCTCGACGCGCGTGTATCCAAGATCTTGCAAGGTCAGGGCTGCGAGCGCCGAGCGAACGCCGCCCGCGCAATACACGATGATCGAGGCGTTTCGATCGGGCAGCTTCTGCTCGGCTTGCATCTCCAGAAACCCGCGAGGAAGGGAGAGCGCCCCGGGGATGAACCCGGCTCGCCATTCCTCCTTCTCGCGTACGTCCACCAAAGTGAATTTTTCGCGGGCATCGATCCGACGCTTGAGCTCGTCGAGCGTGACCTGGCGGGTGCGTTTACGGACATTTGCGATAAGGTCGGTGTACGTGAGGGTCATGGGCTCCTGCTCCGCTCGAGTCGTAGTAGCGCGAGCGGCCATGGTGAGCCAGATACCGCGCACGACGTCGGGGGCGCGGACAATAGAGGGGGAGACCTGGTAGTCTACCGGTAGCATGGCGAACAATAACCGCCTCGGCGAGCTGCTGGTGCGCGAAAAGCTCATCTCGCTGTCGCAGCTTCGACACGCTCAAGATGAGCAGCAGAAGTCCGGCCAGAACCTTGGATACACGCTAGCGAAGCTTGGCTACGTCAGCGACGACGAGATCACGAGCTTTCTCAGCCAGCAGTATCGGGTGCCGACGGTCAACCTCGAAGAATACGAAATCGACGTCGAAATTCTGAAGCTTGTTCCGAAGGAGCCGTGCGAACGGCACAGGGTGGTTCCGGTGTCGCGCACGGGCAATGCCCTCATCGTGGCGATGGCGGATCCCACGAATCTCAACGCCATCGACGACCTGAAGTTTCTCACGGGATATAATATCGAGCCTGTCATAGCGAGCGAGACCGCAATACAGAATGCGATCGAGCGCTATTACAACGTGGGGCCCTCATATGACGAGGTGATGGCCGGTTTTGATGAAACCGAAATTGGTTTTTCCGGCGATGACGAAGACGTCAATCTGCTCGAACTCGAGAAAGCGAGCGAGGACGCTCCTGTCGTTCGTCTCGTGAATATGGTGTTGCTCAACGCCATCAAGAAGGGCGCAAGCGATATCCATATCGAGCCATACGAGAAAAAGTTGCGAGTTCGCTATCGCATCGACGGCGTGCTCACCGAGGAGATGACGCCGCCTCTCAAGCTCAAGAACGCGATCACGAGCCGCATCAAGATCATGGCGTCGCTCGACATCGCTGAGCGTCGCCTGCCCCAGGATGGTCGTATCAAGCTCAAACTCGGCCGTGGGCGCGAGATGGACTTCCGTATCTCGGTTTTGCCCACGATCTGGGGCGAGAAAGTCGTCATGCGCCTCCTCGACAAGGGCAACCTGCAGCTGGACATGACGAAGCTCGGCTTCGACGCAGCGCCACTCGACGACTTCAAGTGGGCGATCGCCCAACCCTGGGGGATGGTTCTCGTGACGGGACCGACGGGATCCGGCAAGACCACGACTCTCTATTCCGCCTTGACCGAGCTCAATAAGGTTTCGCAAAACATCAGCACCGCGGAGGACCCGGTCGAGTACAATCTCCACGGGGTCAACCAAGTTCAGATGCACGAGGAGATCGGTCTGAACTTCGCGACGGCGCTCCGTTCATTCTTGCGCCAGGACCCCGACATCATCATGGTTGGCGAGATTCGAGACTTCGAAACCGCAGAGATCGCGGTCAAGGCCGCTCTCACCGGGCACATGGTTCTGTCGACGTTGCACACCAATGACGCGCCAGCTACGATTTCGCGTTTGCTCAACATGGGAGTCGAGCCCTTCCTGATCACGGCGAGCGTGAATCTCGTATTGGCGCAACGCCTGGCTCGCAAGATCTGCTCGGAATGCAAGCAGCAGGTGACGTATGACCGCAAGATCCTTGTCGACTGTGGCTTTTCTCCCGAGCAGGTGGCGACAGCCAAGCTCTACAAAGGTGGTGGGTGTCGCCTGTGCAACGGGAGCGGATACAAAGGTCGAATCGCTCTTTACGAGGTGATGAGATTCACGGACGGACTCAAGGAGATGGTGCTCCAGGGGGCGTCCACGGCCGAGCTGAAAATAGGAGCCGTAAAAAATGGAATGGGCACGCTTCGCGCGAGCGGCATTCGCAAAATTCTCGACGGGGTGACGACCCCGGAAGAGATCATGCGTGTGACAATGTCCGATTGAAATGACGACCCAGGCATGCATCGGGCGAGGACCATCGGGAACCTGCGCCCTTCACCATTCCTCGCTCACGCGTGGCTCTGATCCATATTCCCCGGCAGTTCCCGAGAGTGTACTCCAATGACGCAGCCCACAGAGTTTCGAGTAAATCTCCACCAGCTTCTCAAGACAATGATTGAGAAGGGTGCGAGCGACATGCACATCACGACGGGAACTCCTCCGCTTCTCCGCGTCGACGGAAGCGTCGTGCCGCTGAAATTGCCGGCGCTAGGCCCGGTCGAGACCAAGCAGCTTTGCTTTTCCGTGCTCACCGAGGAGCAGCGCGCTCACTTCGAGAAGCACAATGATCTTGACCTATCGTTCGGCGTGAAAAATCTTTCGAGGTTTCGCGCGAATATTTTCATGCAGCGCGGCGCCGTGGCCGGCGCATTTCGGACGATCCCATTCAGGATTCTCACGGTGGACGAGCTCGGGCTTCCTCCGCTCGTCGGCGAGTTTGCGCTGAAGCCGAGCGGACTCGTGCTCGTGACGGGACCGACAGGATCAGGCAAGTCGACTACGCTCGCGGCGCTCGTCGACAAGATCAATTCGGAGCAGCGTGTCCATATTCTCACGGTCGAAGACCCGATCGAATACCTACACCCGCACAAGCTTTCGATCGTCAATCAACGAGAGGTTGGGACCGACACGGACGGATTCAAGTCGGCGCTCAAGTACGTGCTGCGGCAGGATCCGGACGTCGTTCTCGTCGGTGAAATGAGAGATCTCGAGACGATCGAGGCGGCGCTGACGATAAGTGAGACCGGGCATCTGGTGTTCGCGACCTTGCACACGGCGAGCACCGTCGCGACGATCAATCGAATCATCGACGTCTTTCCCCCTCACCAGCAGCCGCAGGTTCGATCGCAGCTGTCGTTCGTTCTGCAGGGGGTCGTGTCTCAGCAGCTGCTCCCGCGCCACAACGCGCCCGGACGCGTGCTCGCCGTGGAAACGCTCGTTCCGAACGCTGCAATTCGAAATCTTATTCGCGAAGACAAGGTCCATCAGATCTATTCTCAAATGCAGGTCGGGCAGGACAAGCACGGGATGCAGACGTTCAATCAAAGCCTCTATACGCTCGTACAGAGGCGCCTCATTTCCCACGACGAGGCTCTCGGTCGGTCGCTCGAACCGGAGGAACTACGCATGATGCTCGAGGGACGCACGTCGGCGCAGCAGACGACGAGCGGGATCGCCATCAATGCGCCTCCGCAACCGCCGGGGGCGAAGCGCTGAGTGGGCGCCGAAGTCTTAATCGTCGCGGCGGTCGAGGGCGAGCTCGAGGCGCTGCGCGGGTTCGAACGCGACGGTTCGTGGGACGCCTGTGCGGTCGGGTTGGGTCTTGTCGCGGCGACCATCGGAACCGTTTTGCGATTGAGCAAGGGCGCGCCCCGCACGGTCATCCTGGTTGGAACATGCGGCGCCTATGAAGGCAGTGGGCTCAGTCTGGGGGACGTCGTGACGGCTCGTCGGATCGGTCTTATTGAACCTGGAGCGGCGAGGGAACAAGTGGAGTTTCCCGAGCGCTTGTCGACGAATCTTCTGGCAGATGGTCCCCTCGTGGACTCGCTCGCGCGCGCGGGAGCCGAGCCGGCGGATGTCGCGACGACCCTCGGCATCACCGTGGACGATGGCCTTGCGAGCGATGTGGCGCGGACCTGGGCTACGCAAGTCGAGCATTTGGAGGCCTTTGGTGTCGCGGCAGCTTGCGAGCGAGCGGCCGTGGCGTTCGGAGCCGTGTTTGGAGTGGCAAACGTCGTGGGCTCGCGCGCACGCCGCGAGTGGCGTGCAACTCATCGGGTTGCGGAGGCGAACGCAGCCCGCGTACTAGGGCGCTGGTTGGGCGCTCGGCCAAAGTAGAGATTCTCCCGTGGCCGATTCCCTTGTCATTCGCGACGGCATCGTCATTCCGGCTGATGGGATGGAAATGCACGCGGTTCGCTCCGGTGGCCCAGGTGGGCAGAACGTGAACAAGGTCGCGAGCAAGGTTGAACTCCGCGTCGACCTCTCGTCCGTGACTGGTTTGGACGCGGGGGCCCGCATTCGCCTGAGAGCGCTCGCGTCAAATTCGGTCGACAGCGAGGGTCGATTGCTCGTAACAAGTCAACGATCCCGCGACCAACGCATGAATCTCGAAGATGCGAAGGACAAGGTGAAGACCTTGATACTGGCCGCGCTCGTGCGTCCGCTCTCGAGGCGCAAGACGAAGCCGACGCGAGGCAGTGTGGAGCGGCGAATCGAGGAAAAGAAGCGGCGCGCAAGCGTAAAGACGACTCGCCGCAACCCAGAAGGCCGGTGACTTTCGGTCGATACCTTCGCGATCCCGGCTAGAAGGCCGGTGACTTTCGGTCGATACCTTCGCGATCCCGGCTAGAAGGCCGGTGACTTTCGGTCGATACCTTCGCGATCCCGGCGTCGAGCGTCCTCGCCTACGGGAAGTAGGCTCCGGGCGACTCGCCGCCGGCCTCGCTTGGTTTCGACCGAAATTCACCGGCCTTCTGCTGTTCTATCTCCGAAATGGGATGAGTAAATTTGTGCAGCCCGGAGACGGGACACGATAGCTTCAGAGGAAGAACGACAATCCTATCGATAGCGTGGGATATCCGATCCGGAATGTCAGACCCAGTTTATCGGAGAATTGATATCGCCCGCCGAGATAGAGCACTGGGCTTATTCGGAGTGCTGAGTAGTCATCCCAATACATTGCGAGCCCGGGCTCTCCGAACACCGACCACTTGTGGGTCAGCCAGAAATTCCACTGCAAGACGACTGGGATGACCATGTAGTCGGCCGGACTGCCAGGCTGATGGATCTCGGTGCACACGGGCGGGCCACCCGAGGGATTCGAAGCCCACGCGACGCATGTCCCGCGCTGAGCGACTGAACTGCCACCATAATGAAGAAAGTCGAGGCCAAATCCGATGGCGACCGAGTCGTTGATGGAGTCGACGAATCCTCTCTTGACGAGCTCAATGCTGGCCCTGCCCCCCGCTCCGAGCCCAGTCCCCGATCCCGACCCCGGGGGATCGAACGCTCCTAGCAGCAGATGGGGTTCGAGCTCGACCTGGTAAAGCGATCGGTCGCCCGGATAGCGAATCGTGCTCTGCGCCGCCGCGTCGACTGCAGTTGCGGTGATGCCAAGGCCGAGGACTGAAGCGAGGACGGATGCTATCCGCCAGCGGACAATAGGAAAATGATGCGATCGAGGCATGGGATGCGTTCGCGTTTCTCTAACAGCCGCCGCAAGCCTTGACGCCGTTCGAGCAGGCGGTGAGCGGCGCATTGCCTGGACACGTGAGGTTGCACTGGGAAACGTTGTTGCAAGTGACGTGGCAGGGACCGGCGCATGACACATCGCAGGTGGACACACTCGTGCAGGTGATAGTGCTGCCCGCGCCCGCGCTGATCCCGCAAGACGGGACATTGCTACACGCAGCCGTGCAGCTGTCTCCGCAGATGAATCCGCACGTGGAGACACTGTTGCACTCGAGATTGCATCCGTTTCCGCACGACGAAGTGCAGTTGGGCGCGTTGGAGCATCTCGAATAGCAGCCGTCGTTGCAAACGAATCCGCAGACGTCGCCCATGCTCGTGCACGACTGAGTGCACCCGTTTCCGCTGCAACCGAGATAGCAGTCCTCACCGTTGGTGCACGAGCAGTCCTGACTCGGGTCGCACCCTTGGGTCCTATGACATCCGATCGCCCCAAATAGGACGAGAACACCCATCGTAAACAGTGCGAGTGCTCCCCATGGCTCGAACGGCTTGCGAACGACCGGACACGGCGAACGGTCGGAGGCAGAAATGTACAGTTTCATGAGGCGATGTTTGAAATTCCGAGGGCGGTCCAATCGAGCTTGCCACCGCGTATCGGGGGACAAAAATAGTATCCACCGCTCTCGGCGTGGCTCAAGGCGAAGAGGCCGTCGACGATGCCGTCGTCGAGCCCCGAGATTCTCGTAAGGATTCGTTCGTAGGTGTCTAGGGACGCTCCGTACGCGACGAAATAAAGCCCGTGGTCCACGGCTCCGCCCCAAGGCATCGATCGCCGAACGATGAACGCTGGAGGCGAGAATTTCTCCTGGGCGGCGCGTTTGTCGTGGGCATTGATGGGCGCGTCTTCAATCTCCTCGTTGGTACGCAGGCGTCGGCCGACGGCGGCGTCGCGAGCGCTTTCCGGCAGCGCGAGGAACCCGGTCAAATCGTGCTTCCATCGCTGAACGGCGACGAAGCTTGCGCCTTCGAGTCCCGGGCCGGCACCCGACAGGATTGCGGCTTCGATCGCCTTGTCGTCCCGTGGGTTCTCGGTTCCGTCCTCGTAGCCCGAAAGGTCACGTCCCCCACGGTATTCGAAGGTTCCAACGTCTTGGCGCACGACGAAACTGTCGGCGACCGAGAGATATGCGGTGCGCGCTAGGTCAAAGCGATCGCTGTCATTGGAAGCGGCGACAAAGATCCACAATGCGCACTGCGTCGACGGAAATGCCCTCCCAGCTCCATGCAATGTTGGAAAGGCTCGCAATCCCGGGATCGTCACGCCGAGAGCTACGGCCAGCGGAAGCCCAGCGCCGATGACCACATGTTCTGGGGTCGTGAGGTCAGCGAGTCTTCGCAGAGCGGTGCGGGGATCGACGCCGTCACGCAGATCCAACTCGAGGTACCGCCCCATCGCAGGTGTGGGCGCGAGGATAAGAGGTTGCCAGGTTCCCGGAGACGCCATCGCGGGCGACAGTATGGCACGGTCGGAGGGCGTGTAGTCAGCGAACGTCGTCTTTGTCTCGATGAACGTGAGTCGTCGAGGTTCGGCTGTCGTCGTGCGGGTGTGAAACCTCTCGCCCGCTGGGGGATGATTCTTGGGCTTGCGCGACGATCTCAATCGAACCCTGGAGAACTCCGCGGGTGGCGAACAGTTTTTCCGCGATCTTCTGGAGTTTGTCCGCCCGTCCGCGCATCACGATGACTTCAAGGCACCGATCGTGATCGAGGTGCACATGCATGGTCGAGCGGACCTGGTCCCCGAGCTCGTGTTGCATGCTTGTAATCCTCTCGGAAAGCTCCCGGATGTGATGGTTGTAGACGAGGGTGACACTGGCAAATGCGCTAACACGTCGTGCCGCGAGCGCTCGAATGATCTCGGCGCGAGCAAGGTCACGAAGGAGCTCCGACCGGCTGCTCTGCCGCTCCTCGACGAGCTCGTCGAGCTGAGCCAATAAGGACGTTTCCATAGCGACGCCAAATCGGGTCAGGGCCATGAAGGCCCAAGCTTACGATGTTCGCGCCAGCGGCGCATCGGCGTAGGCACCGAAACCGGTTCGACGCGCAGTCCTGATCCCTTGGCCCCGGCATTCCACAGGCTCCGAGACTGGCTCAGTCGTGTTCTGAAGGAAGATCGTGCAACTTCCGGGTTCCCCGTCGTCCGCACAATGTCGAATGGCGCGAACGACGGCGTTGACCTCGTCGTCCGGACCGCACCATTCGAGCATCACCTTGCGAACAAACGCGAGAGACACAGAGCGGCCCCGCACATGGATTCGACGGCCCTCCCCAGCTCCAGAGCAGCGGACGGCGTAGACCGACAGCGGCTGGACACCGAGGAGCTCGAGCCGCTCAATCACCGCCCCGAGTCTCTGTTCCCTCACGACCGCTTCGATCTTGGTCATGGCGGAAGTCTGCACGCGCGGGTGAACTTCCATGTTTCGTCCGCGTTTCTCCGACGGCATTCCGGCGCCCCGGAATTCGACCCACCGCGGGGGGGCCGTTGGCGGGTGAGGCTCGCCGTGGTTGCCCCCTCCGGGGTCGTGCTACCCCTTCGCCGCAAGCGATGACTCTACTTCAGGTCGCCGACCTACGTTTCGGGTACGCAGGCGCAACACTATTCGAAAATGTCACGTTTTCCTTGTCTCAAGGCGACCGAGTGGCGCTGGTTGCGCCGAACGGCAGCGGGAAGACCACTCTGCTGCGTTTGATCGGTCGGGAGCTGGAACCCGACTCCGGCTCGGCCGTGCTCCGAGGCGAGACGACGTTGGGATATTACCGCCAGTCGCATGAGGTCTCACCCGATGGGGACGTCCTCGGAGCGTTTCTCTCCGGTTTCGGAAACATTGTCGAGCTCCGCGCTGAGCTTCGGGCCGCCCAGGAAGGCGCAGCCAGCGGATCGGACGCTGCGCTCCGAATGCTTGCGGAAGTGACGGACCGATACCATGTGGCTCGCGGCGACGATCTCGAACATCGGGTGGCGGCTCTCGCAAGCCATCTTGGATTTTCAGAGAAGGGTCTATCGAGACCGGTCGCCTCGCTATCCGGCGGCGAGCGAGGTCGTCTCCGGCTCGGCGTCGTGCTCGCGCAGGGGCCCGATGTCTTGCTTCTCGATGAGCCTACGAACCATCTCGACCTCGACACCATCTCGTGGCTGGAAAGCTGGCTCGCTGACTATCGCGGGGCGGTGCTCATCGTCAGTCATGACCGGGCATTTCTCGACAATACCTGCAGCGCGACGCTCGAGCTTGGGCGCAAAGGGTTGCGGTCGTATCCGCTCAAGTATTCAGACTACGTGGTCGCGCGCGAAGAGGACCTGGCTCGGGAACGAGCGCTAGCCGAGCGTCAGCAGGAGATGGTCGCGAAGACGGAGGACTTTATCCGCCGCAATATCGCGGGTCAGAAGACCAAACAGGCCCAGAGTCGACGAAAAATGCTCTCGAAGCTTGACCGCATCGAGCGCCCGGAAGACGTCTGGGCGGTCGCCGAGAAGGTCGCGTTTCGTTTCCCGCCATCGGCGCGCACGGGCGATATCGTGCTCGAAGCGACGGGGCTAGGTGCTTCGCGCGGCGGGCGCGTGCTTTTCGAGGGGCTCGACCTGCTCATTCGCAGAGGCGAGCGAGTTGGCATCGTAGGGCCCAACGGTTCTGGCAAGACGACCCTCATCAAGCTCCTCGCGGGACGCGGGGCGCCTGAGGACCGGGGCGGTGTTCGGCGAGGGACCAATCTTCAAGAGGGCTACTTCGACCAGCATCTCGGCGACGTCGACACGCTACTGACCGCAGTCGAAAACGTGCGCCGCGTACGGGGCGATTTCACGGTCGAAGCCGCTCGGCAGTACCTCGCGCGATTCCGCTTCTGGGGCGATGACCCGCTACGCGTTGTCAGCGGTTTCTCAGGCGGCGAGTGCGCGCGCCTAGCTCTCGCCAAGTTGCTTCTCGAACCGAGAAATCTGCTTTTCCTCGATGAGCCGACCAACCACCTCGATATCCCGGCATCGGAAATTCTTGAGGAGGCGCTGATGTCGTTCGACGGAACGGCTCTCATCGTGTCGCACGACCGCCGATTTCTCGAAAATGTAACCACTCGAATCGTGCACGTCCGCGATGGCCTGACGGACGTGTTTCAGGGGGGGTTCCGAGACTTCGTCAAGAGCTCCCGTGCGGCTTCGAGAGCTCCTGCAGTCGCTCCAGAGAGGGTGGCGAAAGCGGCATCGTCAGAAGCGTCGACGGAAGAGCAATCCAAGAAGCGCTATCTCGCCCAGAGGCAGGCGGCGCGCGCGGTCGAGAAGAGAGTTCGTCGTATCAAAGAGCTCGAAATCGACATCGCCGCGAGCGAGAAGGATCTCGATGCGCTACGCGCCAAGCTCAAGGAGGCTCCGGGCGATGACTGGGAGAAGCTTGCCACGATGGCCAAGGATGAGCAGATTTTGACGAAGAAAGTGGATGCCATGCTGCTCGAATGGGCACGGCTCTCGGAGGATGCATCGTGATCTCGATCCGCGTTCGTCGCTCCGTCTGGACTCTAGCGGTCCTCGGGCTCCTGCCGCTCGCGGGTGGCGAGATGTCCGCGTGCAAGGAGCGCGCGCATCCCAGCGCGGCGCAAGAACCGGGTTCGCCCCCGCTCATCGTTCATGACAGCTCCGAAAATCTGCAGCTCACGTGGATCGACGACAAGGGCGACTTCCATATTGAGCTGCGGGTGGCGGATGTCCCGATGATGGGACGGGATACTGTGCGCGTCGTCGACACGAATTCCACGAGGTTCGAAGGTGGGGATCAGGTGTGGGTCGTGGACTTGCGACTCGCCAAACCCGACGGGACGTACCGCGTTTCTCCGATGAAACGGGCTGACTTCGAAGCGATAGCGGTCGCCCGCCGTGAGAAGAATGGTCCGACTCTGGCGGGCAGTCCTCCACCCGCGGAGACCTCGAGCGCTGCACCGTCGCCGTCCGCTCCCGCAGCTCCCGGCGCCGCCGTCGGCGCTCGTCCTCTCGTCACCGTGTACGGGGCGGAGTGGTGCGGAGCCTGTCACGAAGCCGAGAGATACCTGCGAAGCAAGGGCATCTCGTTCGTCACCAAAGACGTCGAAAACGACCCGTCGGCAGCGCGCGAGATGCAGGACAAGCTGAGTAAGTCGGGCCTGCGCGGCGGGTCGATCCCCGTCATCGATGTGAGGGGCAAGGTGATGGTGGGGTTCAATCCCGGCGCGATTGAAGCGGCATTGGGCGACAAGACCTAGAAGGCCGGCGTCTTTCGGTCGATCCCTTCGCGATCCCGGCGTCGAGCGTCCTCGCCTACGGGAAGCAGGCTCCGGGCGTTCGCCGCCAGGCTCGCTCGGTTTCGACCGAAATACACCGACCTTCTGGCCAATAGGTCCCGCGAAAGCTACCTGGCGGTCAGGACTCAGCTTTGGCAAGCCTCGGGTGAGCCTCCGGATTTGTCAGACACTCGGTTTGGCGTCTAGCGGCTCTTTCGAGCCTCGCTTCATTCAATCGGCGGCTGCTCAAATTCGATGGTGAACGTTGGATCGCTTTGAGTTAGCGTGGCGCGCCTCTTGATTACCCCGCTCAGTCGCCCCTTTCCCACGCGATGGTTGGCTCCCACGGTCGACCGCGTCGATACCGCGATATTCGTCCAAAAGTATTTCACTCACTGCATGGACTGCACGTTCTGCCACGATTCGTGCTGCCAATATGGGGCGGACATCGACGGGACCAATGTCGCTCGCATCGACGCCGTATCCGACGATCTCGCGCGGTTCACCGGGGTGGCACCGGAGAGCCGATTTACCGGCGAGTGGAACGATGATGTCGAATTCCCCGGGGGCCGGCAGACTCGCACGAAGGTTGATGGCGGCGCCTGCGTGTTTCGCAGTCGAACGGCTAGGGGATGTGCGATCCACTCGTACGCGGTTTCGCGATCGATCGACTACCATGAGCTCAAGCCGCTCGTGTGCGTCCTGTTCCCGGTGACCTTCGACTACGGCCTTCTTCACTGCTCGAACGAGATCGAGGACGCCTCGCTCCAGTGCTTCGGGCAAGGGCCGACCATTTACGAGGGCGTGCGTAGCGAAATCGAGTGGTATTTCGGCTCGGATCTCGTGGCAGAGCTCGACCGGATTCGCGACGGCGTGCTTGCCGAACCGGGGGACGCTCTGTAGAGTGCGGAGCCGTTTCGCGGCAAGGAGTTTCGTAATGGCTCGCGTGACCGTTGAAGATTGTCTTGAGCGTGAAGAGAACCGATTCGCGCTCGTCGTGCTGGCTGCCCAGCGCACCCGTCAGCTGATGAAGGGTGCTACTGCGCTCGTCCACTCGAAGAACAAGTCGGCGGTGACCGCGTTGCGCGAAATTGCTTACGGCAAGGTGCACTACGACCGGGCCACCAATGGTGCGGTGCAGGAGTACATCGAAATGGTCAACCGCCGCGAATTCGGTTGAGATCCTCCCGCGCAAGCGGAAGAGGGGATCGCGAACTCGAAGCGGGTTCGCGAGCGCACTATGAAGATCCGACGTACTACACGGCGACGTATGCCAAACGTCTCGAGGACGTTGCGATGTACGTCTCGCTGGCCGAGCGTATCGGTGGACCGGTGCTCGAATATGGGATCGGCAACGGCCGAATAGCGCTTCCGGTTGCTCGCCACGGCCTCGACGTGGTCGGCGTGGACCTTTCTCGAGCGATGCTCGCGGACTTGCGTGAGCGGCTTCGGGCTGAGCCGGCGGAGGTTCGACGGCGCGTGAGAAGTGTGCGGGCCGATATGCGCCAAGCGCGCCTTGGCCGACGCTTTCCCTTGGTCCTGTGCACCTTCAACACGGTGCTGCATCTTTACTCTCGGGAGGATGTGGAGCGGTTTCTTGCTCGCGTGCACGCGCACCTGACCCCGCGGGGCCTTTTCGTTGTCGATATGTCGATGCCCCCTGTCGACGAGCTCGCGCGAGGTCCGATCCGTCCCTTCACGGCACCCCGATTTCGGCATCCTAGCGCGGGAGTTGTCGTCAAGAACCGCGAGTATTTCGACTACGACCCCGTGAGGCAGATCCTCTTCGTGTCGGCCGAATTCGAACCGGTAGCAGGCGGGCCGGAGCAGGCTTGGACTACGCCGCTTACTCACCGCCAGTTCTTTCCTCAGGAATGGGAAGCGCTCCTCCACTACAACGGGTTTGAGGTCGTGGCGATCGAAGGCGATTTTCAGGGGGGCAAATTCGACAAGAGCAGTGAAGTGATGGTCTGGCATGCGCGGAGGCGTCGGTGAGCATCGCGGATCGTGTTGCGGCGGTGCGCGAGCGTATCGCTCGAGCGGCAGAGGAGTGTGGCAGGAGGCCGGAGGGCATCGAGCTCATCGCAGTGTCGAAGAAGCAGCCAGCGGAGAGCGTGCGTGAGGCCTACGAGGCGGGACTGCGGGCGTTCGGAGAGAATTACGCCCAAGAGCTCGTCGCGAAGGCACCTGCTCTCGCGGACCTGACAGATCTTCGGTGGCACTTTATCGGTCATCTCCAGTCGAACAAGGCGAAGGTTGTCGCCCAGCACGCCGATGCGGTTCACTCCGTTGATTCCGTTGGACTGGCCGGCGAGCTGGGAAAGCGGGTGGCGGCGGGCGCGCGGTCGAAGGCGATGCCGGTGCTGATCGAGGTCAACGTGAGCGGCGAGGCTCAGAAGTCGGGAGCCAATCCGGGCGCCGTCGGGGGGATTGTCGATGCCGTGCGGGGGCAGCCGTCACTGCACCTTCGGGGGCTCATGACCGTGCCACCAGCCGCAGACGGGCCTGCGGCCAGGCGGGCATTCGAGGCGCTTTATGAGCTTCGAGAGAAGCATGGCGGATCGGCGGAGCTGCCCGAGCTTTCGATGGGAATGTCTGCCGACTTGGAGCTGGCGATCGCCTGTGGCACAACGATGGTCCGGGTTGGAACGGCGATATTTGGGGAGCGGCGATAAGGCCCGCCAAGATTGCCGTTTTCGGTCGAACAATCGGACGGAACGTTCGGTTCCACAAGGGAGACAGCGATGCGCTGGTTTCACTACGTAGCGTATTTCTTCGGAGGCGCCTTTTTCGCAAATACGCTTCCACACCTTATCAACGGGATTTCGGGAAGTCCTTTTCAGAGCCCTTTTGCGTCGCCCCCTGGTCAAGGTCTTTCGTCCTCGACGGTAAACGTCGCGTGGGGACTATTCAATCTGGCGATAGCGTATCTGCTGGTCTGCCGCGTCGGCTCCTTCGAGCTGCGCAAGACTCAGCATGTTCTCGTGTTCGGGGCGGGCATCCTCGTCATGTCGATCATGCTCGCGCGGGCGTTCGGTCGGCTGCACGGCGGTCTATGAGCCGCGGGCCTCTCGGGTTGCATTCGCGCTGAGCGTCTCGACCAGAGAGTAGGCGTCGATAGCGTCCTCGGTCTTGTTGCCGACACGATGCGCCTAATGTGCTACATAGGAAAATGATGGTGGCTGTGCATCATCGGATGCCAGGGAGGGCTCATGTCACAACTTCGTGTCGCGCTCATATTTTCACTTCTGCTCGGCGGAGCAATCATTCCTGCGGCCTGCACGCGGGAAACGGCAGCTCCCGTGCAGGCGCCTGTGGCGCCAACGCCGGCCTTGGGCGTGGGCGTCGCGGAGTCGCAGCCCGTCGCCGAGATATCGGCAGAAGCTGCTTCTCCGGAGCCGCCGGCCACGGCCGAGAGTGCTCCTCTGCCTTCTGCGCCTGAGTCGACGCTGCCAGCTCCTCCTCCGACCACCGCCGCACCGCCGCCTTGTGTCGACGGCGAGCTCATGATGGGTGCGTGCATTTGCGACAACGGCAAGAGCGCGGACGCGACCGGTCACTGCGTGCTGATCCCGTGTCCGGCGACCGTGGCGGGGCGAGTCGCGTTTCGAGTGAAGAACACCGGTCAGTGCATGGAATGCCGCTCGGGGTTCAGGCCTACCGCCGACGGCAAGTGCGAACCCTGACAGGTTCGAGAATGGCTCCGGCCTCGACATAGGAATGCTCGTACGGACGCGCCGCCGGCCGTCGCCTGGTATAGTGACCGGCTGGCTGTCGTGTTCGGTCATTCGTCCCTTTTCGAGGTCTCTTACCCATGAAATTGCTGTACGCCGCGTCGCTCTCGTTGCCGCTCGCATGTCTTCTTGTTGCCTGCACGCCTACTGGAAGCTCGGACGATAGCTCGAACGCCGGAGATGCTTCGACCAGCGGGGGAGGGAGCGGAAGCGGATCTAGCAGCTCCAGCGGCGGGTCATCGTCCGGGGGACGCTCGTCGAGCAGTGGCAGCGGATCGAGTTCGGGAGCGGGATCGAGCGCAAGCAGTGGATCCGGCGGATCGAGTGGAAGCGGTGGGTCGAGCGGATCGGGCGGAAGTGGGTCGGGCTCGGGAGGAGGGGGATCGGGCGCGAGCGGCAGCGACGCAGCGCTGGATGGCGGGAGCGCGAGCGACGGCGGTTTCGCGGACGGTCCTGGGTCCTATGCGCTCAATCCGCCGAACGCATGTTCCAATCAGTTTTCGAATCAGAATTGCAGGAAGGGTAACGCGAGCAGCGCGTGCGCAGGGGTCTGTTCGAACGACTACGGAGGGACAGCCTCCAACGTGTGTTCGGGCGGCGTCACGGGAGTCCCGGTCAACTACGCGTGCCCGCGCGACATGCTTTACAGCGACGAGATGAATCAAGCCGTTATCGACGACGGATACGGCGGCAAGTTCAATTATAGCATCGTCGGGCATGACGCCGACAACGGCTCGGGAGGCATCGACAATGGCCTCACCGACGCTTGTTGCCAGTGCTATCAACTTGTATTCGACTACCCTGCCGAAAATCAGGCTTGGGTGGATCCCAATAACTCTGCAAGCCCTCAGTCCGCGATTGCGATTCCGATGCCCATGGTCGTCCAGAGCGCGAACACGGCGACGAACGGCAAGGGAGATATGGATATCTTCATGGGTGCCGGGGGATTCGGGGCGAACAATGGCTGCTACGTGCAAGGCGGAATGTGTCCTGGCGGACCCTGCATGTATTCGGCATTTCCAACCACCAACGGAGGAATGATCAAGGCAGCGGGAGATTCGTTTGACACGCCTTCACCGGATGCATGCAAGACCACGTCGACTCAATGGGTTACCGAAGCCACTCTCACATCGTCGGGATGTGCGACCGACACGGTGACCGCCTGCAGTCAAATCGAGTCTCCCAATGCGCAGATAGGCGCCGAAACCGTGCGATCTTGCATTCAGTCGAACGGCGTCGAAGCCAACGATGCGGGACAAATCCCGGGTGACTATCACCTCAATTGGTACATCTGGGCCAAGCGCGTGGAATGTCCGGCGCACCTGACGGAGGTCACCGGTTGCAAGCTGGCAAGCCAAGGCCTGCCCCAGCCAGATCCCTCCGTCGCCACGGTCGCACAGGCCAAGGCCGCGGGTTTCCTCCAGCTTGCCTCGGACGGTTCGAAATTCAATACGACGCAGATGGAAGACTGCTGCATGCCCACGTGCGCATGGCATGACAACGTCAAAGGTACGACGACTGGGGGATACGATTCATTGTATTCGTGCGATCAGAATGGCGTGCCGTGGACCGTGGACGTCACGCGCACGAATTAGGATCAATGCGGATTCGCACCCCTGGATATCCAACGTAGAACTTATCTAGAGACCCGACCGCGCAGAATTGGGTTCGTCGACATCTCACGAGGTAAATATCGTGTCTATCGGACGACGGTAGGCCCAGTCGGTGCCGCGCTCTGTCCGACTGGGACGAGGCAACTCGAAAGGTCGAAGAGCATGAATTCGAGCGCCTCTTCTTGGGGCGTGAGAGGATGAGTCGCGCACTGAGCCGGGGCGACCAACTTGGCGTTTCCTCCGCGACCGCCACCGCCGCCACCACCGAACCCCCCGCGCCCTCCACCAGCGCCGGCTGCGCTCGGGTAATCCGCCGCGACCCCGGGCTCGTTCGTCCCTGGGCCCCCACTCACGTGCAGATCACTGTAGACGACGCGACCGCAGACATCCGTGCCGCCGATCGGCGTGTCCACCGAGAAGTATTGGGCGGCGCTCGGTGCCTGGCTGCTGCTCGAATCGAGGTGGATCCATTCCGTCGACGGCGGCTGGACGAGCGCCTTCACGTTGTCGCGCGCAAACCAGATCGGAAGCTTATTCGCCGTGAAAGCTCCCACGACGCCAAGCCATTGCTCGAGCGCGGCCCCCTCGGGGAACGCCGCACCGCTCGCTAGCGTCGTATCGATGTCGGCGGGAAAGGACTTCGAGTCATCGATTGTTTGAGCACCCGTGGTCCACGTTGCGAGCTTGTCGGATCCCGTGTCAAAGGGGCCAGTATTGAACCAAGCATAATGGAAATGGGAAGCGAACACGCGCCCGCCCGCGTTGGCGTAATTCTGGAGATAGGTCTGGTACGTCGAATTCAGCGCGACGCCCGGACTGCCGCCCGTTGTCTCCTGGCCTTCGCACGAAAGAAGTACGAGATCGTGCTCGTTCAAGTCTGCCTGCTTGTCCCAGAGCGCCTGATAGGACTCCACCGAACCCTGCGCGGTGCCTGCACCATTGTACCCCGAATAGATGTGGATGTGGCCGCCGGTGGCCGAGCCGAGAACGTATTCGCTTGCGGAAACGCCGATGCGGAGGGGCAAGCATTCGAGCGAATCCGCTCCCCCGGTCGAAATAGCGATGTTCGGGAGCGAGCCCTCCGTCGAATTGGCGGGAAGTCGCATATTCGGGACCTTATTGACCTGATTTGCCTGAATAGTGACTCCCGGATAGCTCATTCGCCACTTGCCGGTCTGGACGACAAGAGTGACCGCTCCGCTCGGGGCGCACGGAATTTCGAAGTACCCAGTCGCGTCGGTGGGCGAGCCCGTGGCAAGAACGGTGGCGGGATAAATTTCGCTACAGCCGCACGTGAGCGGCACGCTGTCCAGATTGGGCAGAGGTGACGACGGATCTGCGACGTATACCGAGACATTGTAAAGGGGATGACTGTTGCCCGGGTCATAGACGTAGCCCGTGATTGTCGTCGTGTTGTTGCCCGAGCAGCTGCACTGGCCCGCATCGTTGCATTGGACCGCCGTCGTCCCTCCCGATGAGCTCGTCCCGCCTCCGCTTCCGCCCCCGGAGCTTCCCGTCAATATGGACCCAGAATTGCTGCCACCCAGCCCGGATGACGAACCGGATCCCACTTTCTTGCTGTTCTCAGCGCCTCCGCACCCGACCCCTGAGGCGACCACGACCGCAGCACTGGCGATCCATGCGAATAGAGCGCGGAGGTTATGAGGCTTGCGCCTGACGATCCCCGTGTTGCCGCATGTACACCACAAAATTGAAGCATTCATTGCCACGGGTGTCCTCTTCGCAAGGAGGGTAGGGTTGACGTACTCGCACGGAGATGTGCCGCCGCAGCGTCGCTTGCAGGCAACAATCGCAGATAACGGGCTCGAATCCTACAGGACGCGCTTTCTAACGCGATCAAACGTAAGGCGTCGAATCGGGTCCGCTCGCCGGACACTTGTCCCGGACGTGGCTTGGCTGTCGCCAAGCGGTGAAGCAATGACCGAGGAATCGCACCGCTGTGCGAGTGTCGCCGCCATCCACTCGAAAAGGTCAGTCTTTAGATTTTCGGACCGGATCTATGGCGTCTGATAGTTCAGCGACGCGCAGATTGTCCCGAGCGTATTGCAGCTATCGGGCGAATCAGCGCCCACCCAAGTCCAGATCGCTGACTCCCCGTCTTTCGTGATCGTCGCGCAGTCAGGGAACGTGGCCACACCGGTCGTGTACGCCGTGGCCTGGTCCACCATGCACGCGGAATACTGCGCCACGGTCGCCGTGCAGGACGAAGGGATGGCGCTGCACGCCGGGTTGTCGGGACCGGATTGGGTACAACTATTTTCGTGTGTTGTGCACGTTTGCTGCAGATCGGCATCTGTTTGGGGGCTCGTAGACACCGCCGCAGTCATCGCCTGTCCCTTGCACAAGGCTGCGTTGCCGATGGCATTCGCGAAGTAGGTATAGGTGTCGTTACAGAGCTGAGTTGCTTGCGCGGTCGTCAGCGCGTTAAGTGCCGTCGAGCCGCTGATCGAGGTGACCGAGCCGCTCCCTCCACCGCCTCCGCTGCTGGAGCTGCTGCCGCTTGATCCGCTGGAGCTGCCGCTGCCGCTGCTGGAGCTGCTGCTTGACCCACCAGAGCTGCTGCTGCTTGAGCCCTTGGAGCCCCCGCTGCTTGATCCGCCGGAGCCGCTGCTGCTTGATCCGCTGGCGGCTCCGCTGCTGGAGCTGCCGCTGCTCGTTCCGCTGGGGCCTCCGCTTCCGCTCGAGCCACTGCTGCAACCTGCGACCGCAATCGTAGAACCAAGCACCGCCAAGCCCACAACACCGATCAACCCGATTCGCATTGGACCTCCCAATCGTACCTTCTGTGACTCGCCGGCCAGAGACTATTTCCCGTAGACGCCGACAATACTGCTCTGAATCGCGTTATCCGTTGCGTCCGTCGATTCGCCACTCATGACCCCTCCTTCGGAGAAGCCGCCGGCCCCGCCTGAGTCGCCGGCTCCGCCCTCACCGAGCGCAAGACCTCCCTGCTGTTGGAGGGGCGAGTACCCCGTAGGCAGCGCCGGCAGATCGACATTGACCGAAAGGGCACCGCTCTGAGCATTCCCGGTTTTCAAGGCCCAATGGTTGACGCCGTTGTGCTTGGCAAGAGTGGTCACGATGTTGAACGTGACGGTTGGATTCGCATTGGCTCCCGTCGCAGTGCAATCGGTGTCTGCCGCCCCGGAGTTGCACTTCGCGATGTTGCCGGCGTACACGCCGGTTTCCCAGTCGACCATCGGCCACGGCCCATTTCCCGTGCCCTTCGACCAGAAGGTCATCGTCGAGAACGTGAGAGCGCTCATCGTGCCGGGCCCGGAATAGTGGATAAGATTGCCGGTGTTGCCGTAGTCGTAGCAGCAGTTACCGTTCACGTATTTGCCGTGAAAAATGGCATATGTCGTTTGGGGTTTGGCCCCCGTAGGCATGTTCTTGGTCTTGTCTCTATTGCGAAGGCATTGCGACGTGCTCTTCCATAGGAGGCTTGACTCCCAACCGTGCTCGAGGGCAATGGGCACGTACGTCCCGTCCGACATCTGCCAGTATGCGAGGTCCATCAGGTCGCAGAGCTTGGCCGTGCCGGGTGCATTCGTGCTTACGTCCCCGCGCCACATGTCGTTGCTGTTTCCGGCTTGATCGTAGAGCGTCGTCACTTTGCATGCACCGGTCGTTGCGGTCGTGCCGGCACCACAGAACGCAGTGAGAGCCGCGAGATCCACGAGCCCACCTGCCGCTACAACGCCTATGTCCTTCGTCGTGCTGTCGGAGACGCGCATGACCTGGAAGAGAGGGCCATTGTATGCGGCGAAAAGGGCGCGCGTAAGAGCGTGGGCAGCTACGAACGGCGTACCCGCCGCCTGTGCTACATCGCCCGGAAGACTGCCAGGCGGGGAAGTTCCTCCAGAACTGCCCGCCCCGGAGCTGCTGCTGGCCGATCCGCTCGAACTGCTGCTGGCCGATCCGCTCGAACTGCTGCTGCCCGCCCCAGAGCTACTGCTGGCCGATCCGCTCGAGCTGCTGGTGCCCGCCCCAGAGCTACTGCTGGCCGATCCGCTCGAGCTGCTGCTAGCCGACCCGCCCGAACTACTTTTGCCCACTCCCGAGCTGCTGCTGGCCGATCCGCTCGAACTGCTGCTGCTGCCCGCCCCAGAGCTGCTGCTAGGCGATCCACTCGAGCTGCTGCTGGCAGATCCGCTCGAGCTGCCACTCGACGACCCGCTGGAGCTCCCGCTCGCGTTGCCGCTTGAGGCTCCGCTGGACGTTCCGCCCGACGAACTTCCGCTTCCGGCTGCGCCAGACCCTCCGCTGCCGGTTCCGCCCGAGGAGCTTGCGTTCGCAGGCGTTCCGCCCCCGTTGGAGTCACTGCCGCAACCAGTTGTAGCGATCGCGGAGGCGACCACAAATACCCCTACCAATCCGACAAGCTCGCTTCGCATCAGGATCTCCCTGAGTGGACTTGCGCGACGCCGCGAGCGTTTGTTACGAGATCTTCGACGGCACTCAGACAATCTGACGATAAGTAGAAACAAGTCCGCGCGGCGTATCATGGATAACGACGCCTCGTGCAAGGGGACACCCTACGAGCTACTTCGATTTCTCTCTGGACGCGCGGACCCGTTCGAGGAAGTCGGCATCAATGAGATCCTGGGGACGCCCCACCGCGCGCTTATTGGTAATGAGATCCACTAGGTCGATGACGCGCAGGGGAACGCCATCGATCTCGGTCGTAACAGCGCGAGCGGCGAGGCTTTCGGGATCGACGCCATCGACCACGCGCAGGAGGTCGATGCGGAGAGGGGGCTGCCCGAGGTACACGACGTCGGTTGGGGCCATGATGCGGACCGCGTCTACCACGACCGAAGGCGCACCGAAGCTATCGAGAGCTTCGGAAGCACGACCGAGATTTGCTGGGCTTCCGTCGAGCACGAGGTCGATATCCTTCGTCGCTCGCGGTCGGCCATGGAATGCGACCGCATAACCGCCCACGAGCACAGCCTCAACCCCGTAGCGCGCGAACTCCGCCAATAGCTCTCTGAAATCGCGGGGTAGGTCCATCTTCGCCTCCCATGACACTCATCTCGTCGACAAGCATCGTTACACCGCGGATCCGTTCGGCGGGCGTCGCGGCCATCCAGAACGCAAGGTCGGCATCCTCCATCTCAGCGAATCCGTGAGCCACTCCCCCGATCCACGCCCTCCGACGTTCATCTCCCCGACGCGATTGCATGTCGCGGATTCTAGCACGGACGTGAGGTCAAACGATTCACGGGCGGCCGGGCGCTGGCTCGCTTCGCAGGCGGCCCCGCGAGACGGCACCAAAGAACATCGCTCGCCCAATCGCGGCGCCGCTGAGTTGAGCGGTCGTCCGATGTCCGCCGGTCGCCCGATCGTAAAGATCGTAAAGATCGT
>Ga0182030_10003828_pt1 | contig 32117 bp, 36 predicted proteins | sample 812S3MmetaG_FD_121299 | JGI IMG/M metagenome (GOLD analysis project Ga0182030, IMG submission 121299) | Permafrost microbial communities from Stordalen Mire, Sweden - 812S3M metaG (Illumina Assembly) | ecosystem: Environmental > Terrestrial > Soil > Wetlands > Permafrost | place: Sweden... | reverse complement strand
CTTGTTTTCGATCGCCCAGTCGCCGACATATTGTTCGACGCCATTGATGCCCACGAAATCGTCGACTTCATTGCGATTGCAGCCGTCCTCGCAGGGCGCGGGACAGACACGGCCCATCGAGGCGGGGAAGGGATTGGCCTCCATCATGCGCGTGAAAGCGTATTCCTGCCAAGCCATCCCCGCTACCGGCGGCTTGTCCATGCCGCGCGCGATCGAAAGCCAGCCGCGAATGTCATGGCCAGACGGGCAGCCGCCCTGGCAGGGTGGCGCGCGATGGACATAGGTCGGGCATTTGTAACTCTTGTCCTGCTGAAAAATTTTCTTGGTCAGGTCTTGCTCATCCCAGACTGATTGACCGTTTTTGTATCGGCGGAAGGTGAGCTTTGTGTTCGGAGCCGCTTCGTTCATGCCGGTGTTCCCCTGTTTCCATGGTCGGCGGCGTCGCGCCGGTCGTATTCTTCGGCCTGCGTTGAGCCGGTGAGGATGATCGCGTTCGACACCATCTGGTGCACGCTGACGATCGCCTCGCGATCGAAGCCGTATTGCGGCAGCACCTTAGAGAATTGCGCCTTGCAGATGGCGCAGATCGCAGCCATGTGCGTGACGCCGTTCTCTTCCGCGACCTCTTTCAAAGCGCGCATGCGCGGGAGCGCGCCCTTGGTGCGAACGTCCATGATTTCGTCGCTGAGCAGACCGCCGCCACCGCCGCAACAAAAGGTCTGCTCGCGGATCGTCTCGGGCGCCATGTCGAAATAGTGGTTGCAGACGGCGCGCAGCACGGCGCGGGGCAGTTCGAACTGGCCGCCGACCTTGTCGCCCATGCCGGCCCCGCGCGCCACGTTGCAGGAATCGTGGAAGGTCAAGCGGAATTCGTCGTTCTTCGCCTTGTCGAAGCGAAGCCTGCCCTTCTGGATCAGGTCGTAGGTGAATTCGATGATGTGCTGGGGAATGGGATAGTTCTTGTCGAGGAAGTCGAACGGGCCTGCGAGCGTGTCGAGGAAAGAATAGGCGACTCGCCAGGCGTGTCCGCATTCGCCGAAGACCAGCCGCTTGACGCCGAGATCGAGCGCCGCGTCCCGGATGCGCAGCGCAATCTTCTGCATCGTGTCTGTTGAACCGATGAACATGCCAAAATTGGCCGCTTCCGCCGCATGGGTGGAGAAGGTCCAGGAAACCCCCGCCTCGTGCAGAACCTTGGCGTAGCCGATCAGACCTTCCATGTGCGGCGAGGCGAAGAAGTCGGCGGAAGGCGTGACCAGCAGGATGTCGGCGCCTTTTTCGTCCAGAGGCAGTCGGACCTTGACGCCGGTCTCCTCCTCGATCTCCTCTTCGAGACCTTCGAGCGTATTGCGCAGCGCCTTGGCGGGAAGACCGAGATTATTGCCGATTTTGAACACTTTGCCGATGATTTCGGTCGAGTATTTTTGGCCGATGCCGATGGTGTCCATGATGTCGCGACCGGCCATGGTGATCTCGGCCGTGTCGATGCCATAGGGACAGAAGACCGAACAGCGACGGCATTCCGAGCATTGATGGAAATAGCTGTACCAGTCCGCCAGCACGTCCTTGGTTAGATCCTCGGCGCCGACCAGCGAGGGGAAATATTTTCCGGCGATGGTGAAATGGCGGCGGTAGACTTTTCGCAGGAGATCCTGGCGCGCGACCGGCATGTTTTTTGGGTCGCCGGTTCCAAGGAAATAGTGACACTTGTCGGTGCATGCGCCGCATTTGACGCAGGAATCGAGATAGACGCGCAGCGCCCGGGAATTGTCGACGAGTTCGCCGAGGCGCGCGATGGCCTTGTCGTGCCAGTCCTCGACCAGCTCGCCCGGGAATCCCAAGGGCTCCATATGGTTGGGGCCGGCGGGGAAGGGTTTGGACTCAGCCATGGCGCCGCAGGCGAGGCGCGGTAAATCGATCGGGTCGCCGGCGACCTTTTCCTTTGGATTGAAATCGCTCTTTGCTTCGGCCATTTCAGCTAGTCCTCGAAGCGCGACGCGGCGTCGATTCCAGGCGCGCAGACGTCGCATGGCGACGTTCGCGGCTGTCGTCGGCTTGATTGCGGGATGGGCTGAAAAAGACGCCCGGCGCATGCAGAAGTTTCGAAAAAGGGAAGACGACCATCAGCGTCAGCACCAGCGAGAGATGGACGAGCAGGGCCGGGTCTGCAGGCAGCGGACGCCAGTCGAAATAGATGAGGCCCAGGAAGAATTCCTTCACGGCGACAATATCTGTGCGCGCCAGATATTTCATCGCGAGGCCGCTACAGCCTATGCCCATGATAAGCGCCAGCATCAGATGGTCGGAGGGACCGGTGATATAGCGGATGCGCTCGACGAAAATTCGCCGCGCCCAGAGACCTGCGAGACCCGCGACCATGGCGAAAGCCGCTATGATTCCGAAGGGCTGGATCAGGACGATGAGTTCGGGAACAGGCTGAAGAAAATAGCGCAGATGGCGCAACAGGACGACGGCCAGCGAGACATGAAAAATCCAGCCGAACAGCCAGATCCACTTGTTGGCCTTGAACAGGCTTTCGAACAGCGTGACTTCGCGCAACATCCTCAGCGCCACGCCGCCCTTGGTCTTGGGCGCCGGCGTCGTGGGAATTTTCAGCGGAGCGGGGGTCGCTGCATAGAGCCAGATGCGCCGGAAAAGGGCGACAACCAGCAGCAGCGACGCCGCGTAAAACGCCGTCGCGTAGAGTGTCGTCAGCATGATTTCCTCCCGGATCCGTGGGCTCTTGTTTGGCCCTTCGGATCAGTTCTATGGGATCAGACGCAACCGGTCGGCTTGGGCAGGCCGGCGATCTTGCAGGCCTGCTTGGCCGGTCCATAAGGGAACAGGGCGTAGAGCGCCTTCTGGTCGCCCTTTTCCTTGCCGTATTTCTTGGTCATTTCCTTCACCAGGATGCGAACCGCCGGGGCGATCTGGTATTCCTCGTAATAGTCGCGCAGGAAGTTGACCACCACCCAGTGCTCGTCGCTCATGTCGATCTGCTCGGCCTTGGCGATCACATCAGCAATATCCTTGTTCCACTGCCCGATGTCAGTGAGATAGCCTTCTTCATCGTGATCGACCACTGAACCATTCACCTGATAACTCGACATCATGTTCTCCTGAGAGGTTTGGAAAATTACAGCCACGCGCATACGCGCGCGGCATCGGCGGCGAGGTTGACAAAGTCGCCGTAGTCGACGGCTTCAATTCCCTCCACAAGATCACTTGCGCCAATGCCCCTCGCGGAAAGGTCCGGCCCGAGCGCATAGATGGCGCAGGTAGATTTCGCGTCCTGCAAGGCCTTCGCGAAGGCGCCGCCCTTGCGCGCGGCGAGGACTCCGTCTTCGATCAGCAGGACGCGGTCGCCTGATTGTAGATGATCGAGGCAGCTCTTCAGAGAATTGCGCTCGTAGGGCGATTTGTTGACGGTGTGCAAAGTTGACATGAAACAAGCCTCAAAAGCTGAGAACCACATCCTGGCTGGCGATCAAGCCTGTCATTTCCGACCGGCCGACGAGAATGATCGAGGGCTTTTCGGCGTAATCGTCATCCTCGTCCTCGAAGGTAACGGGCATGAGGTCGTCGATCGTCAGGCCTCGCAGGTCGAGCGATTCCTTCTCGACGTAAAGCTTGCGCACTTCATAGTCGCCGAGCGCCCGGTAGATCTTGGAGAAGGTCTTCATGCCGGCGGCGTTCGCATCCTGGTTGTTCATCAACTGGAAAACGCCGTCGTCGATGAAGGCGAGGCTGACGTCCTGCTCGAAGGCGGCGCCGATCAGCACGACTTCAAGCGATTCCAGCGCATAGATGGTGCCGAATGGCGCCTTGCGGTTGATATAGAGGAACTTTTTCTTTACCTTTTGGTCGGACATCTCTAACTCCTCAATCGCCGAACACGACCGTGCGGTCGGCCTGGATGCCCGCCTCGATCAATTGACCGAGACCCGAAATGCGGAAGCCGGGCGCGATATTGTCGCCGTCCTTGCCCTGCCGCTTTGCTTCGTTGGCGTCGAGGATGCCTCGGCGCTGCGCCGCCGCGATGCAAACGACGAGGTCGAGCTTGTGGGTCTCCGCGAGTTCGGTCCACAGCTTCTGGAGGTTGCGGTCGTCCTGCGGCGGCACGGTGTAGCGCGTGCCGTTGTTGACCCCGTCGTGATAAAAGAACACGCGAAAGATCTCGTGTCCCTTGGCCAAGGCGGCCTTGGCGAATTGATAGGCAGTGTCCGACGCTTGATGCGTATAGGGGCCTTCATTGACTTGGATGGCGAAGCGCAAGGCGACCTCACGGAGTTGGTGAGAGTTTATACAAATACGCGGATATACGAATATGTGTCCTGCTAGCAATGAGCTAACGCAATATCCGGATCAGACGGTTTGCGACACGGCGCCGCCGTGGGCTGCGGCGCCGAACAAAATCAGAAATGGACGTGCGCCGACATGTTCATCGTTTTCCGGGCGCCGGACCACGTGTCGAGATGGTGTTTGGTGAAGGCGAAGCCGGTCAGTTCGAAGAAGCGCGGCCAGCCGATGCGGTCGATCCATTCGCCCATGCGCTCGTAGTCTCTGGCATTGTCCTTGTAGGCGTAGAGGATCTTTTTCACCACCTCTTCGACCTCAGGCCAGCGCGGCGCATTGTTGGGCAGGTTGGCGATGACCAGCTTGTGGAATGTCGGCTTGGAGCGGGCGTTGGAATGCTTGCCGCCAACCCAGACTGCGATCTTTGTCGAATCCGCGCCGTTGATCTGCATCGGCGGGCAGGGCGGATAGCAGGCGCCGCAGCACACGCATTTCTGCTCATCGACTTCGAGCGACGGCTTGCCGTCGACCATGGCGGGACGAATGGCGGCTACCGGGCACCGCGCCACGACTGCCGGCCTTTCGCAAACCTTTGATACGAGATCATGGTTGATTTTCGGCGGTTTCGTATATTGCACGTTAATGGAAATATCGCCCTGGCCGCCGCAATTGATCTGGCAGCACGAGGTCGTGATGCGCACGCGATTTGGCATTTCCTCCTTGATGAATTCCTGATGCATCATGTCCATCAGGCTTTTCACTACGCCAGAGGCGTCGGTGCCAGGGATGTCGCAATGCAGCCAGCCCTGGGTGTGCGAAATCATGGACACCGAATTACCGGTGCCTCCGACAGGAAATCCGTGCCTTCCCAGCTCCTCGATCAAGGGTGTCACCTTGGATTGGTCGGCGACCATGAACTCGATGTTTGAGCGCGTGGTGAAGCGGACATGGCCCTCGGCGAATTTGTCGGCGATGTCGCAGAGCGTTCTGATGGTGAAAACGTCCATCTGGCGCTGGGTGCCGGCGCGCACTGTCCAGATCTCGTCACCGCTCTTGGCGACATGATGGAGGACTCCGGGACGCGGGCGGTCATGCCAGGCCCAGGCGCCGTAGTTCTTGACCATCAAAGGATGCATGAGCGGAAAGGGGTCGGGGACTCCGATTTCGTCTGGGCGGCGCATGGCGACGGCGGTGTTCATCTATGTCTCTCCCTGCAACTTTCTTGAAGGCCCGCATTTTTTCGGGCTATTTTTAATTCAGCTTCAGTCTGCCGCGACGTTGAGCCCGGCTTCGCGCGCTTTACGTTCGAAATATTTTTCCGCTTCGTCCGTAAAATCGTCGGTGCGGACATAACAAGAGGTTCGCGGGTGATTGATCATGTTCGGATCGGGCTCGATCTCCACCGCCTCCAGGAAGGCGGGCAGGCCGATGCGGTCGATGGTCTCGCCGATACGCTCGTGCTCCAGCGCATTGTCGGCGAAAAATTCCAGCAGCTTGCGCGCTAGACCCACGAGCTTCTCGAAGTCCTCTTCCGTGTCGAGCTTGATGAAAGGAACCATCATGATTCCCATCATGTCGCCGACCTTGAGCGCGCGCTTGCCGCCGATCAGGATCGAGGCGCCCTTGTCATCGCCCGGCGCGAGCGCTTTATTCATGACATTGAGGCAATGCATGCAGCGCACGCAGGACTTGTTGTCCACGTCGAGCGTGTCGTCGTCGTTGAGACTCAAGGCGCGGGTCGGGCACCGTGTGATGACCTGGTCGATCGCATATTTGCGGCCGACGCGGCCGACGTAGGCCTTCACTTCGTCCTGGTTGACCTTCATGTCGTCGCGCCAGGTGCCGATCACCGCAAAGTCGGCGCGATGAATGGCGTTGACGCAATCATTACCGCAGCCCGAGAACTTGAACTTGAACTTGTAGGGCAACGCCGGACGGTGCATCTCGTCGAGAAATTCATTGATGACTGATCGATGCGCCTTGACCTCGTCATAGCAGGACATTTCGCAGCGGGCATGCCCGACGCAGCTCATCGAGGTGCGAAGGGCGGGACCCGCGCCGCCCAGATCGAAGCCTGCTTCGTTCAGTTCGTCAAAAGCCGGCTGCACGTTCTCCGTCGAACAGCCCTGGAACATGATGTCGCCGCTCTGGCCGTGGAATGCGATCAGGCCCGAGCCGTGCTTTTCCCAGATGTCGCAGAGCTTGCGCAGCGTCGCCGTGTCGTAGTGCAGGCCGGCCGGCGGCTGAATGCGTAGGGTATGGAATTCCTTCGACGCCGGAAATTTGCTTGCGACTTCGGAAAAGCGGGGGATGACGCCGCCGCCGTAACCGAAGACAGAAACCGTTCCGCCCTTCCAGTAACCGAGACGGTTTTCGTAGGAATGTTCAAGCTGCCCGAGCAAGTCGTTCATCATCGGGGCGTACTGAGCGCCCTGATTGTCGCGCAACCGCTTCAGGCCGGTGACGAAGCTCGGCCAAGGGCCGCCTTCAAGCTCATCGAGCATGGGCGTCGCGTGGTGCTCCGGCTGCTCATTCTTGCTTTCGACGCGATTGGAATCGTCCTGCGACATCGTCAATCTCCCCTGGCGCGCGCCGTGAGTGCATGGCGCTGCGTGGTGCGTTTCACAACCTCTCTGGAATGAGAGGTTTATCCCTGTTTGGGCGATCCATCATCCTCCCGAGGTCGGATCCTGATCGCATCCTTTATGTTTGATGTTGCGATTATAACAGGAAATGCGAATATGAGAATAGATAACGGGTGGAAATTTTAATTTTTCCGATATGGAGCTGTAACCAACGTGAAAACAGTGGACTACACGGCGCGAGGCAATACAGGCGTCCTGGTCGGCGGCGAGGGGGGCAGCGCTTTTTCGCTTGATGACCAGGACGCCTATTGCCTCTGGCGGCGCGAAAAGCTGATGCGCCTCGAACGCGCGCATAAACAAGCGCCGACGCCGATCTCGAATCCGCAAACGCTGACGAGAGCCGATAGCGAATCGCTGCTGGCGCAGATTGCCGATTCGAACCTGGCGCTTTACCGTTGGGACGCAGCGCCGTCGGACGAGCAGGACATGGATGAATGGCTGCTGGCCTTCGCCTCGCAATTCGGGCTCTGCGCTTTGGAGGACCATCGTTCCGCGAACCACAATGGCGTCGTGCGAATCGAAAATGCTCAGGGCGGCGGCAGGGGCTTCTATATACCCTATACCGACAAGGCTATCAGCTGGCACACGGACGGCTACTACAATTATCATGGGCAGGATCGGGCGGTTCGCGCCATGGCGCTGCATTGCGCGCGACAGGCTCGGGAAGGCGGCGAGAATCGACTTCTCGATCATGAACTCGCTTACATACGAATGCGTGACGAAGGCGAAGCGGCGCTGCGGCTGCTTTTCCATCCCCAGGCCATGACGATACCAGAAGCGACGGATGACGCTGGACGCTGTCGTGCGCAAAATACAGGTCCAGTTTTTTTCGTGGATGCGGCGGGACGGTTGGCGATGCGTTACACGGCGCGAAAAAAATTCGTCGATTGGCGCGATGGGGCGACGCGCAAGGCAGCGGAAACATTGTTGGCGCTGATCGATTCGGAGCCATTAGCGCGGCGCGTCAAAATGACGGCGGGCGAAGGCGTGCTGTGCAACAATGTACTGCATGACCGCGCAAGCTTTAGGAACGGCGACGATTCGCAGCGGCTGCTTTGCCGCATCCGCTTTCACAATGTCATCGATCTCACGGCAAGGAATTGACAATGGCCCGGATTAGCGAATTGATCATCTCCCACCCGGAAGTACAAAGTTTCGCGGGACTTGAACAACTGGTCGTGCAGGCGGCGCGCGAAGGAGAAATCCATCTCTATATGGACATCAAGCCGGAATTTCCCGATACGCCGCGCAAATGGGAGCTAGAGCTTGAACTTGCCTTCTACCGCGCGGAAAGTCCGCGCCGATGAGCGCGACTCCGAAAAACAATCTGGGTGAAATCGTCGCACCCTATGGGCGGCGCATCAAGCTTGATGAAATCGCCTATGAGAGCGGCTTGAATATGCTCCGCCTGACGATCCGGGAAGGCGCCCGTTTCACAATTCTCGAAATCGACCGCCCGACCGCCGTCGAATGGGGTCGAATGCTGACAGAATGGGGTTCCGACCAAAAAGCGCCAACCGACACTTGATCGAATAAATCGATCATTACAACAAGAATTATGCGCTGGATCGACAAAACCAAATATTTGATGATGTTAAATCAAAGACAAGGTTGCTACATGACCAGCGCAAATGCCACCGTTGCGGTTGCAAGTAAAAATCCCCTTCTCATCCTGGCTCCGGGCCTGGCGCTTACCGTCAGCATCGCTCTTATTGCTTACGGTTTGCGCCTCATTCCAGGTGTGGACAAGCTGAGCCCGATGATCCTCGCAATACTGATTGGCGCCGTGATTCATAACTCGGTCGGCAAAATCGCCGTAACCGAAGAGGGCGTAAATTTCTCGCTGCGCCGGATACTACGCTTGTCGATCATTCTAATTGGCCTTCAAATCACTGCGCAGCAGGCGGCTGAGGTCGGTTTCGGCGGCCTCGCGATCATTGCGACGGGTCTCCTCGCCACCTTGGGCGCGACGATGGCGATGGGGCGTCTGTTAGGCATTCCGCGTGGTCTCGCCTTGTTGATCGGGGTTGGCACCTCGATCTGCGGCGCCTCGGCAATTCTCGCCGCCAAGGCGGCCACCGGCGGAAAGGATGACGACGCAGCCTACGCGGTCGCCGGCGTCACGCTGTTCGGCACAATCGCCATGTTCCTTTACCCATCCTTGCAGGGTGCTCTGCACCTTTCTGACGCTTCCTATGGCCTGTGGGCGGGCGCTTCGGTCCACGAAGTCGCGCAAGCGGTTTTCGCCTCCGCACAGGGCGGCCATGAAGCTCTTTATGTCGGCACGATCGCAAAATTGACCCGCGTCGCCATGATGGCGCCGGTGATCATCGTGCTCGGTGAATTGAGCGTGCGCTTCGGCTTTGCTGGCGAAGGCGTGCGCGGCAAGCCGCCGTTTCCCTGGTTCCTGATCGGCTTTCTCGCCATGGCAGGCCTGAACAGCGTCTTCGCCATACCTGCCTTCGTCTCCAGCCCGGTTCGCGCGGCGACGACCTTCCTTCTGTCGATGGCGATGGCGGCGATGGGACTGCACACCAATCTGCGCCATGTATTTTCGGCCGGCGTACGTCCGCTGGCGCTGGGCCTGTTCGCTTCTGCATTCATCAGCCTGCTCGTGCTGGCGTTGATCAAGTTGACGACGTAATCGCGGATTGAACATCTCATGGCGTCGCGCGCGCGGCGCTATGAATTTATACGGACGCACCGTGCATGCACGATGCAAACCGCGCCAATAGGATCGCGGCGGGGGGAACCGCGTCATATGCCGAAATGAGTTTGTGGAAGTGGTATCTTGACAGCATGACAACAGATGCAATGATACGAATGTTACAAAGTTTATCGCGCGAACAATATCGCGCCGTCACTACCGAGAGACGAAAAAAACTCCTGAGGTGGTGTTGATGGACAATTCAGCGATAGGACGTCGTGGCGCCCTTCTGGCCATGGGGCTGGGACTGGCGGCGGGGCTTGCAGGAGAAGATGCCAAGGCTGAACCGCCCGAGGCCATGACCCCTCCCGATGGCGGCGACACGCTCGGCGCGCTCGCAGTGCGGCTCGAAAAGGCGCCGCGCCGCCGCGATTTCAAGACCGTGCCGATGATCGTGACCGAGAGGGAATTCTGGGATCACGAAGCGCTTTCCGAGGTCATGGCATACAAGAGCGGCCCGAAGCAGGCCTGGGACAATACTGACATAGCCGGCCCCTGGATCAACGGCATGCGGAATTCGTTGAACGCCCAGGTTTTCGCCTTCAAACGCCCGAATTTCTTCGTCGTCTCCGCCACCCATGGAACCGCGCATCTCGCTTTGCTTGACCAGGCGATGTGGGACAAATATCAGCTGACCAAGCTTGCCGGCGACAAGTTCCCGACCAATACGCTGATCGTCGAGCAGCCTGGCGCAACTGTTGACGCCCAGGATTTCCAGAACCCCGAAGGCGTCTATTCCGGACATAATCTGTCCATCCAGGCGCTGCAGCGGCGCGGCGTGGTCTTCCTTGGCTGTCACAACACCATGTGGGAAGTCAGCGAGAAATTGGTCAAGGCCGGCGTCAATCCCGACAAGCTCTCCCATGAGGCGATGGCGGCGGAACTGACGAACAATATCGTTCCGGGTGTCGTGCTGACGCCGGGCCTCGTCGCGACACTGCCGGAGCTTGCTGCGGCTGGGTTCTCCTATGTTCGCTGAGTGAGGCTTGCGATGTTGCGATTGCTTTCACGTGCGGCGATCGCCGCGGCCGCCGGTCTTTGCCTGAGCGGCGCCGCCACGCGGGCGGACGATACGGGGAAGACCTATGGCTTCTCGCCGCCGTGGCAGAAGGGCGCCAACAACGATATCGACCCCGCACGACGGGGTCTCGATTTCACTGAGCCCGACGCCGACAATCTCGCCGATTTCCACGGTTCGCCGATCGATCCGAAACTGTCGCTCTTCGTCGGTGGTAATTATTTCTTCGCCATGGCGCAATTAGTCGAAGGCTTCGAAAGGCTGCATCCAGAATTTAGGGGGCGCATCTATTGGGAGACGATTCCGCCGGGCCTTCTGGTGAAGCAGATTCAGGCCGGCGGGACCATCACCGTCGGCAATATGACCTGGACAGTGAAGCCCGACGCCTATTTCGCCGGCTATATGAAGGTGAAGCAGTATGTGGCCGACGGCATGCTTGACGCGCCGGCCGTTCCTTATGTCACCAATACGCTGACCATCATGCTGCCGAAGGACAACCCGGCAAAGGTGGCGGCCCTCGCCGATCTCGGCAAGCCCGGCGTAAAACTCGTCATGCCCAATCCCGCCTATGAGGGTATCGGCCTACAGATCAAGGCCTCGCTCGCCAAGACGGGCGGAGACGATCTCGTCAAGGCGGTCTACGAGACCAAGGTCGCCGACGGCAGCGCGATACTGACCCACATTCATCATCGGCAGTCGCCGCTCTATCTGATGCAGGGTCGCGCCCAGGCCGCCGTCACCTGGCAGTCGGAAGCTCTGTTCCAGGAAAAAGCCGGGAATCCGATCACCCATGTGGAAATTCCGGAAGCCGAGAACAGCACGGCCATCTATGCCGGCGCTGTGGTCAAGAGCGCGCCGCATCCCGAAGCCGCAAAAATGTGGCTGGACTACATTCGCTCGCCGGAAGGTCTCAAAGTGTTCGAGAGCTACGGCTTCAAAGCCTTCAGGGATGAATGACATGTCGAACGACCGGCGCGGGACAATGGGTGGAACCGCGGCGGCGGTTTCGGAATCGGCGTCTTGAGTTAAGCAGTTTTCGCCATTGTGAAGGAGCCTTCAGCTACGCCTGGATCAAGACGCATATCCTCAACATCTCGGCTTTCAGAAATATCCGGGCGCCCAAGCTAACAGGCGCGCCAGACCTCGTCTTGCCGCCGGCGTCGGCCTTTTTTGCCCTCGGCCTTTTCGCCTGGGCGAAGGCGCGGAAAACAGCAGAATAAAATATGGACGCGCTATCAAGGCGCGCGATGGGTTTTTGGGAGGAAGGCATGAAGTTGCGCGGATTTTCCGCAAGCGCGGTCGCTTGCGTCCTTGCGATGCTGACGCCTGCTTTGGCGGCGTCCGACGACGACGCTCTTGTCAAGCGTGGCGAATACCTGGCGCGGCTCGGTGATTGCGGCGCCTGCCACACGGCCGAAGGCGGCAAGTTCATGGCCGGCGGCCTCGCCTTCAAGACTCCGACTGGCGTAATCTATTCGACCAATATCACACCAGATTCCAAGACCGGGATCGGAGGCTACACGCTGGAGCAGTTTGACCGCGCCCTGCGCCGCGGCGTTGCCGCCGACGGGCACAATCTCTATCCGGCCATGCCTTATCCGTCCTTCGCCAAGACGACCGACGAGGACATCAACGCGCTCTACGCCTATGTCACGAAGGGCGTCGCTCCGGTCGAGCAGGCGAACACGCCCAGCGAAATGAGGTTTCCCTTCTCAGTCAGGCTGGGAATGGCGGTCTGGAACTTCGCCTTTCTCGAAAAGGGCGCTTTCGTTCCAGATGTGGACAAGGACCCGCAATGGAATCGCGGCGCCTATATTGTCGAGGCGCTTGGTCATTGTGGAACCTGCCATACGCCGCGCGGTTTCGGCATGCAGGAAAAGGCGATGAGTGACGACGGCAAGGCTTATCTTGCGGGATCGACGCTTTCGCCCTGGCGCTCCATCAGCCTGCGCAATCTGACGTCCGAATCGGATACCATGCAATTGCTGAAGACCGGCGCAAACGCCCATGGCGCGGCTTTCGGCCCGATGACCGAAGTGATCCACTACAGCACCCAGCATTTTACGGACGAGGATCTGCAGGCGACCGTACATTATCTGAGGTCGCTGGCCCCCGCAGGCGCGGCGCCGCCAGCCGCGCCCGTCGAAGTCAGCGACAAAGTGCTTTACGGAAGTCGCGGCGGACTGGGCTATGCGCAATATTGCGCATCCTGCCATCGCCGCGACGGGCTCGGCGCGGAACGCGTGTTTCCGGCTCTGGTGCACAATCCCTCGGTGCTATCCAACGATCCGACTTCGGTGGTTCATGTCGCGCTGACCGGCTGGACGGCGGCCGAAACGGCCGCGGCGCCGCATCGCTTCAGCATGCCCGGCTATGCTGCGCTCGGCGACGATGAAATTGCGGAGATCCTTACCTTCGTGCGCCAATCCTGGGGCAATAACGCCGTTGCAGTGACGGCAACCCAGGTGCGGGCGATGCGCGAGGAGTTGGCGCTTCCGCCGCCTGCGCCGAAAACGCGGTTGACGCCGCGATTTGCAGAACTGTTGACCGAAGCCGATGCCGACCGCTTAATCCTCGGCGCGAAGCTGATGACTGAAACCAGGGCTTTACTGCCGAAAAATGTTGGCGACGCGATGAATTGCAGTTCCTGCCATCTCAATGGCGGCACGGTGGCGAAGGCGTCGCCGCTGTGGGGACTTGCATCCCTGTTCCCTATCAATAATCCACGCGCGGGACGCATCATCACCATCGAGGAGCGCCTCAACGGTTGTTTCAAACGTTCAATGAACGGTGCTCCGCTCGCCAAGGATTCTAAGGAAATGCAGGCGATGGTCGCTTTTATGGAGTGGCTGAAGGTCGATGCCAAGCCTGATGCGAAGGCGGACAACAAGATCGAAGGACGCGGAACCGCAAAAATCGATCCGGCCCTGAAAGCCGATGCGGCCCGCGGAGAAAAACTCTACAAGGCCGAATGCGGCGTCTGTCACGGCGAAGACGGCGACGGCGCCAAAAACGCCAAGGGCGAGCGGATGTTCCCGCCTTTGTGGGGCGACGCATCGTTCAATATCGGCGCCGGCATTGCGCGGAGCGCGACGGCGGCGGGATTTGTCAAGGCCAACATGCCGGTCGCCCACATCCACAATTTCCCGCAGGATCAGGGTGGGATATCCGACCAGGACGCGCTCGACATAGCCGAGTACTTCACTCATCAGCCACGCCCGGATTTCCCGGAAAAGGCCAATGACTGGCCCAAGGGGGGAAAGCCACAAGACGCGCGCTATTGAGACGCCGCTATTGATCGGAATCGTTGCGGAGTCGGGCGCCTGCCGAAAGAATGAAGCCGCTTTGGAGTCTTGGCGCTCGACATTTGTATAAATACGAATAAGCTAATATGATAATCACAAAAATGCGACACGGCGGGACCGCAATCGCAAACTAAAATGAGGGAGGAAACCATGGCGGAAATCGTCATCATGGGCGCCGGTCTGGGCGGCGTCATCATGGCCTACGAAATGAAGGACAATATGCGTCCGGAGGATAATCTCACGGTTGTCACCCGCGATCCCATCTATCATTTCGTGCCATCCAATCCCTGGATTCCCGTGGGTTGGCGCACGCGCGAGTCGGTCGAGATCGACCTCGCCCCGACCTTCGCCAAGCGCGGCATCAATTTCAAGCCCGTGCCGGTGGTCAAAATGGACCCCGAGGGCAACCAGATTGAACTCGCTGATGGTTCGTTGCTTAAATACGACCATCTGGTGATCGCGACCGGTCCGGAGCTGGCTTTCGACGAAATTGAAGGCCTTGGCCCGGACGGCTTCACGACCTCGATCTGCCACATCGACCATGCCGAAAAGGCCGGCGTCAGTTTCGAGGATTTCTGCAAGAACCCCGGACCGATCATAACGGGCGCTGTGCAGGGCGCGTCCTGCTACGGCCCCGCCTACGAGTTCACCTTCATTCTTGAAACTGAACTGCGCCGCAGGCAAATTCGCGACAGGGTTCCGATGACATTCGTGACCTCGGAACCCTATGTCGGCCATCTCGGCCTCGACGGCGTCGGCGACACCAAGGGGCTGCTGGAAAGCGAGATGCGCGAGAAGCACATCAAGTGGATGACCAACTCCCGGGTGAAAAAGGTCGAAAGCGGCAAGATGACGGTCGAAGAGGTCGCGGACGACGGTTCAGTCAAGGCGACCCGTGAATTGGCCTTTGGCTATTCGATGATGCTGCCGGCCTTCCGTGGCATCAAGCCGTTGCGCGGTATCGACGGACTGGTTAACCCACGCGGTTTCGTTCTCGTGGACAAGCATCAGCAGAATCCGAAATACAAAAATATTTTCGCGGTTGGCGTCTGCGTCGCTATCCCGCCGATGGGCGCCACTCCCGTGCCCTGCGGCGTGCCTAAGACCGGGTTCATGATCGAATCCATGGTCACCGCGACGGCGAAGAATATTGGCGAAATTTTACGCGGTCGCCCCGCGAAGTTCCAGGGCAGCTGGAACGCCGTCTGCCTTGCGGACTTCGGCGATTCCGGCATCGCCTTTGTGGCGCAGCCGCAAATCCCGCCGCGCAATGTCAACTGGTCTTCGTCGGGCAAATGGGTGCATGCGGCGAAAATCGGCTTCGAAAAATATTTCATTCACAAGATGCGCAAGGGCGAGAGCGAACCGTTTTACGAGACGGCGGCACTTAATATGATGGGCATCGGCAAGATCAAGAAGGTCATCGCCGATTGACCGGATCAGGACGCGGGTCGCCGACGAGGCGGGCGACAGGCGGAAGCTTTATGTAACGCGCTTCGCATAAGGAAAGGTCTATGCCCGAAACTGTCAACAACGCCAAGACGATGACCATCATCGTGACCAAGGGTTCGCTGGACTGGGCCTATCCGCCCCTGATCCTGGCGACGACGGCGGCGGCCATGGGCGTCGACGTCACCCTGTTCTTCACCTTTTACGGTCTCGAAATTCTTAAGAAGAAGCTTGATCTACAGGTGACGGCGCTGGGCAATGCGGCGATGAAAATGCCGGTGGCCGGTATGCACATGGCCATGCCCAATATCGTCAACATGCTGCCCGGTGTGGACGCCGGCGCGACGATGATGATGAAGAACCTGATCAAGAAGAAGGGCGTCGCCTCCATTGAGGAATTGCGCGAGGCGGCGATCGAATCCGACGTCAGAATGATCGCCTGTCAGATGACGCTCGATCTGTTCGAATACAACAAGGCGGACCTGATCGATGGCGTCACGCTGGGCGGCGCCGCAACCTATATGGAACAGGCGCTGAAATCCGACATCAACCTGTTCATCTGATCGAATCAACTGAAAGCAAAGAGGAACTGATATGGCTGACAAGACGCTCGACGCCAAAGGCTTGAACTGCCCGCTGCCGATCCTGCGCGCGAAAAAGTCGCTGAAGGAAGTGCCGGCTGGCGGGACCCTGGAGGTTCTCGCCACCGATCCCGGCTCAGTCGCCGATTTCGCGGCCTTCTGCCGCACGACCGGCAACGAATTGGTCGAGTCCACAGCAGACAGCGGCGTCTATCGATTCATCATCAAGCATGTGGCTTAAAGGATATGCCCGGAAGGCGACGACCTTCTGGGCTCATCCGGCAAATCCGCGCTGGATTGCGTCAGGCGGTTCCGCCGCCAGGGCGGCGCTTTCTTTTCGGCTTGTGACAGAAAACCGAATAGACCGCCTGCAGAATTGTCCGCACGTCCTCATTGGCCAAGCTGTAATAGATCGATTTGCCGTCGCGGCGTGTCGAAACCATTCCATCGAGGCGCAATCGCGCCAATTGCTGCGAAACCGTCGATTGCCGCTGATCCAGCAGAGCTTCGAGGTCGCCGACGGATTTCTCGCCCTCGGATAGAATGCACAGGATCAACAGTCGCGATTCATGCGCGACGGCCTTCAGAAAATCTGCGGCGTCCTTCGCATTCTGAGCCATATGACCGAGATCCTGAGAAACCCGGAGATTGTTCAATTTCGGTAAGGCCATTTTTGCATCTTCTTCGCAGTGCAGCATTGTTAGTTGACAAATAAGGTCAATTGATGCCGGCGACAAGCGTTTTTTTGAAAAGCCGAATATGAGGATATTTGATTGAAGCGATGTAACTGGGTTCGATCATGTTAATTCAGTGGCTTAGATGATTGTTCCGGATCGGACGCGACTTCGATGACGGCAATTATATTGCCATTGCGCCTTTCGGTCCGCGTGGCAAATCGCCGCGCGAGTCCTTGCATTGCGAGATTGTCCGGCAAAATCTCTAGTTCGAGATGCGCTAAGCCCTCTGCCTTCGCGGCGTCGATCATCGCCTGCATCAGGGCGAGGCCGAGACCACTCCGCCGCCAGTCCCGTTCGACGCTGAAGGCCAGTTCGCCATATCCAGGCCTTTCGCGGTCGGCCAGAAGCTCTCCGACGCCGCGAATCTCGCCCTCCGATTCGCAGGCGTGGAGGGTGCGTCCGTCCGACGCGGCGAAACCGGCGTGCAGCGCGATGAGATGATCCGGTGGTTCCTCGAAAAAGCGGAAACGCCGGTCCGTGGCGTCGAGCCGCATCAGATGATCGCAATAGCGGTCGCCGTCGCGCGGGCCGAGACGGACGAGGCGCCAGGGCGGGTCGATGGAGCGGGTGTCCGATTGCTGCATGGCGGTCCTTCCTCCGAACCAGAACATAGCGCGTCGAAGCCGGTCAAAACTGTTGCTGGAATGCCGCACCCGAAAAAAATTGCAAAGCTTCCGAACAATGTCCCTGTCGCACGATACATTCATATGTGATCATGCGTTGCATAAGTGGAGTTCCTGAGGCGGCATGCGTCAACGCATGCCGGGAAACTTCGCAAAGGGGAGGAAAAATGTCGTCGAGCTTGCGGAATTCACTTCGCGCGGGGATTTGCGCTCTGGCTTTGGGCGCTGCGGCGACAGGCGGAGCGCAGGCGACCGAAGGCTATTTCGTCGAAGGCGTCAGCGCCCGCGACCAAGCGCTCGGTGGCGCCGGTATGGCCAATCCGACCGAGGCCCTGACCATCGCCAACAATCCGGCGGGCCTTGTCGATGTAGGTCGCCAATTCAACGGCGATCTTTCACTGTTCAATCCGAACCGGCAATATAACACGAGCACGGCTCCGGGTTTTGTCGCACCGGGGAATGTCTCCAGCTATCGCGATATCTTCGCCATACCTGCGCTTGCTTACTCGCGGCCCCTCGACGCTGACAGAGCCGTCGGCATTTCGATGAACGCCAATGGCGGCATGGACACATCCTATGCCGGAAATATTTTCAACCCGAATTGCGGTGGGGGATCTGGCGTATTTTGCGCCGGCCGCGCCGGCGTCGACCTGAACCAGGCGTTGATCAGCGTCGCCTATGCGCAAAGGTTCGGCAATCTTTCGATCGGCATTGCGCCGACGATGGCGATACAGGTGTTTTCCGCTTATGGCCTCGCCGCTTTCAGTCCGATTTCTTCCGCTCCGACGGATCTGACCGGTCGGGGACCAGACTGGTCGGTCGGCGGCGGCTTGCGCGCTGGCGCGCTTTATCGGGTCAACGAGCAGCTGTCCCTGGCGCTCGCCGGATCCACTCCGATGTGGATGTCCAATTTCACGAATTACAGTGGGCTATTCGCCGGCGGCGGCAGTTTCAACATTCCCGCGACCATCGGGGCGGGTGTGTCTTACAAAGTCCTGCCGACTCTCGCCGTCATGGTGGACTGGAAGCATATTTTCTACAGCGGCGTCAAATCCATCGCCGACCAGATGACGGCGCAGGCGCTGCTCGGATCCGGCAGCGGCCCGGGCTTCGGATGGCGCGATGTTGACGTCGTTTCGCTCGGCGTCGAATGGAAATACAGCGATATGCTTACCCTGCGCGCCGGCTATGCGCATAATACCCAGCCTATCACACCCAACAACGTGACCTTCAATATCATGGCGCCAGGGGTTGTCACCGACCATATCGCGGGCGGCCTCAGCTATAATATAACCCGTAATGCGGCGCTCGACCTCACGGTCGTCTATTCGCCGCGCGCTGGCGTAACCGGGCCGGAAATAACACCCCAGGGACCAACTGGGCGCATGGTCAATATCTCCATGTCACAACTCCAGGTCACACTTGGCTATACCTATCACTTCGGCGCGCCCGAGCCGGTGATCGCCAAATATTGATGGAATCCGGCGATCACATTCGTCCATTCATCCGAGACTTGAAAGACCGACTGACGTCGGTCTTTTTTTTTGAAAAATCATTAATCCAGATCAACGCGCGCGACTTGGATCGGGCGTCTCATATCATAACATTCGCATGGATATGATCGTCATGAACGTACAGCGATCCGTCCTCGTCCTCGGACTGGGTAACAGTCTCATGCAGGATGATGGCGTCGGTATTCACGCCGTCAATGCACTCAAATCCTGGGCGGAAGGGCGCGAGGGCTTAGTCCTGTTGGACGGAGGCACTTTGGGCCTTTCATTGTTGCCTGTGGTCGAATCCTGTTCTGGTCTTATCGTACTCGACGCGGCCATGCTCGACGAAGCGCCAGGTACGGTGAAGATCTTTGTCGGCGATGCAATGGATGCCCAGCTTTCCGGCAAGAAATATTCTGTGCATGAAGTGGCGTTGTTCGACCTTCTGGCAGCGGCCGAATTGCTGGGGGGCAAACCGGAGCGCCGGGCGCTCGTTGGCGTACAGCCGCAATGCATCGACTGGGGCCTTGAGCCGACTGCCGCCACGGCCGCCGCCATTCCAGAAATACATGCTGCCGTTCGCGAACTGTTAGAGAGGTGGTCGCAATGACGTCTACCTGCGCCGAGCGCGGAAAGCCGGTCGATCCCCGGATGATCGAGGCCGTGCTGGGCGAGATCGCCGCCCAGCTTGAAACATTCGCCCTATCAGGCGAATGCGCGTCCATTGATCTTGGCGGCCTGCCGTTCTCGGGCCGCGACCGCGAGGCGCTCGACGCGCGGCTCGGGCGCGGTGAAATCCAGGCCACGATCGATCTCGCGGGCCGTTCGGAGGTCTGGGAAACCGGATTTTCAGGCGTCTGGCGCGTCCGCCATTTCGACGCGACAAAGATCATTGTTGACCTCGTCGAAATCGCGTCGATTCCTGAAATCCTGCGCTCTGACCGGCGCGACGCGAAGCTCGCGGCGCAAAGGCTGAAGGCTGCGTTGGAACGAGAAAATGCTGTCCTTGCGGAGAACGCCCATGAGCAATGACCAGACATTGGCCGCGATGCTTAGGCAACGCGGGGTCTCGCGGCGGGCTTTCCTGAAATATTCGTCCTATGTCGCCTCTCTGATGGCGCTGCCGCCGTCCTCGGCCGGCGCGCTGGCGGAGGGGCTCGCCAACGCGAGGCGCCAATCGGTGATCTGGCTGTCCTTCCAGGAATGCACGGGATGCACGGAATCAATCACCCGCTCGCATAGCCCGACCCTCGAAAACCTGATGTTCGATTTCATCTCGCTCGACTATCACCACACCTTGATGGCGGTGTCTGGCGAGGCGGCTGAAAAGGCGCGGCAGCAGGCGATGGAGGCCAACAAGGGCAAATATATCGTCGTCGTCGATGGCTCCATTCCGACCAAGGATGGCGGCGTGTATTCCTGCATTGCCGGGATCAGCAACCAGCAAATGCTGGAAGAAACGCTGCGCGACGCCTTCGCGGTGGTGGCGGTCGGCAGCTGCGCGGCCTTCGGCGGCATCCCCAAGGCCAATCCCAATCCAACTGGCGCCGTGGCGATCAAGGAGCTCGTCGGCGACAAGCCGCTGATCAATATTTCCGGCTGTCCGCCAATACCCGAAGCCATGACCGGCGTGCTTTCCTATGTGCTCTCATTCGGCAAACTGCCGGAGCTTGATCATCTCGGACGTCCGAAAGCCTTTTTCGGCGAGACCATCCATGACCGCTGCTACCGCCGGCCCTATTACGAGCGCGGCCTGTTCGCCGAAGGCTTCGACGACGAAGGCGCGCGGCAGGGCTATTGCCTTTACAAGGTCGGCTGCAAGGGGCCTGTCACCTACAACGCCTGCGCGACGCTGAAATGGAACGGTGGAACTTCCTTCCCGATCCAGTCCGGCCACGGTTGCCTTGGCTGTTCCGAACCCGATTTCTGGGATCAGGGTGGTTTCTACCGGCCGTTGCCAACGCCGCTCGGCGCCATGGGGCCGATGCTCGCTGGAGCCGCTGTGGCTGGCGCGGCGCTCGGTTTTGGCGCCTCGTTGTCGGCGCGACAGCATCAGAAAACCTTTCTAGCGCCGCCAAAATCCGGGGAGGAATGAGCCATGGACCTTCTCACTTTCGCGCGCGGCCCGGCGCTTGAAATCGCTATGGCGATCTTCGTCATTGGCGTGCTGTGGCGGATGGTCGGCGTTCTTTCGCTGCCGGCCTGGCGCGACGATTCGCCGCCGAGAAAAGGCGCGCCGCCGGCCTGGCTCGCCGCGTTGCAAGCCATTTTCGGCAAGATGGCGCCGCATCGCACTTTTCTGAAAGCCGGCATGTTCACGACGATCAACGGCTATGTGTTCCATATCGGCCTGGCGATCTGCGTCTTCGCCTTCGCGCCCCATATCCTATTTCTGAAAAGCCTGTTCGGCCTGAGCTGGCCGGCCCTGCCAAGCGGAATGATTTTCGCGGTCGGCGCCGTGACGGCCGGCTCGTTGATCGCGGCCTTGATCTATCGACTCACCAGTCCCGTGTTGAAACTGATTTCGCGCGGCAATGACTATATCAGCTGGGGGCTGACCTTCCTGCCGGTTGTCACCGGGCTCGCCGCCGCCAGTCACATCGGCGCACGCTACGAGACGCTGCTGGCGATCCACATCCTCAGCATCTGCGTTTTCCTGGCCTGGTTCCCGTTCGGCAAGCTCATGCATGCCTTCCTCTTCGTATTTTCGCGTGGCGCCACAGGAATACGCTTCAGGCATAGAGGAGCGCAGATATGACCGCCAAGACCACGGCCTCCGGCGTCGCCTATGACGTCCAGGGAACGCAGGGCGACCTCGCGCGGCGCGATGCCGCCATGCAGGCCTTTGTGCAGGACTTCGCCAAGACGGCGGCGATCCACATGGAAAGCTGCCTGCGTTGCGGCATGTGCGCCACCGCCTGCCAGTTCTATGTCGGCACTGGCGATCCGAAATATACCCCTATCAACAAGCTGAAGCCTTTCGAACAGGCCTATCACCGCCACGTCGGCCCTTTCGCGCCGCTTTACCGGCTGTTCGGGATTGGCTCCAATGTGAACGTCGAAATGCTGCAGGAATGGGAGGCGCTGCTGTTCGACGCCTGCAGCCTGTGCGGCCGATGCACGCTGGCCTGTCCGATGGGCATCGACATCTCCGAACTCATCAAGGAAGCGCGGCACGGGATGTACAAGGCCGGCCTCGTGCCGGACCGTCTCGAGCTGATGGACCGTACTGCGAAAGCCTGGGGCAGCCCGGCCACGCCTTCCGACGATTTCGCCGACATCATCAAGGACGCCGGCGAGGAGAACGGCGTGCCGATGAATATCGACCTGCCGAAGGCCGATTATGTCATCACCACCGCGCCGGCGGAGCTGACCGAACATACCAAGGCGCTCGCCGACATCGCGAAAATCCTCAACAAGATCGGCGCGAGCTGGACCTATTCGAGTGAAGGATTCGAGGCGTCCAACATCGGCTATATCAACGGCGATCTCGAGCTTCAGGAAAAGATGACGCGGAAGATGATCGACAATGCGATCGCCATCGGCGCGCATACGTTGATCCTTCCGGAATGCGGCCACGCCTACGGCGCAGCGCGCTGGGAGGCTGCGCGCTGGTATGGCGGCAAGATTCCGCTAAAGATCATCCACATGACCGAATTCCTCGACGAGGTCGTCGCCAGCGGAAAGATCACGCTCAAGCAGATCGGCGAGACGACCTCCTTCCACGATCCCTGCCAGCTGGCGCGGCGCGGCGGCGTCGTCGAGGCGCCGCGCGCGGTGCTGAAGGCTTTGGGCCTGGAGATCAAGGAACTGGAAGATCACGGCGCCCTTGCCTGGTGCTGTGGCGGCGGCGGCGGCGTAGTGTCCAACACCCGCGCTGATCCCCTTCGCTACAAGGCTTTCGAGCTGAAGAAGAAACAGTTCGAGGGCGCCAACGCCCAGCGTTTCGTCACCGCCTGTGGCCAGTGCCGCATCACCCTGACTCTCGGGGCCAAGCATTTCAAATGGGACAAGAAGGTCGAAAGCCTGCTGGAGCTGGTCGCCGATAACATGATCGTTTGAAGCAGCCTTTTGACTGAACGCCGATTGAGGAAAATCCGATGAACAAGCGCATTGTCGTGGATCCCATCACGAGGATCGAGGGGCATCTGCGGATCGAGGCAGAAGTCGCCGAGGACGGAACGATCAAGCAGGCCTATTCGTCCGGCACCATGGTGCGCGGCATCGAGCTGATTCTGAAAGGGCGCGATCCGCGCGAGGCCTGGGCCTTCGCGCAGCGCATCTGTGGAGTCTGCACGCTGGTGCATGGGCTCGCATCGGTGCGCGCCGTTGAAAACGCGCTTGGCTATGACATTCCGGCCAATGCCCAGCTGATCCGCAACCTGATGGTCGGCGCGCAATATGTGCACGACCATGTCATGCATTTCTACCACCTGCATGCGCTGGACTGGGTCGATGTGGTTTCGGCGCTGAAGGCCGATCCCAAGGCGACGTCGGAACTCGCGCAATCCATATCTTCTTACGCCAAGTCCAGCCCCGGCTATTTCGCCGACGTGCAGAAGAAGGTGAAGACATTCGTCGAAAGCGGCCAGCTCGGCATTTTTGCCAATGGGTTCTGGGGGCATCCCGAATACAGGCTGCCGCCGGAAGCCAATCTGATGGCTCTGGCGCATTATCTCGAAGCGCTCGCCTGGCAGCGCGACGTGGTGCAAATCCACACGATTTTCGGGGGCAAGAATCCCCATCCGAATTTTCTCGTTGGAGGCGTTCCCGCGCCTCTCAGCGCCGGGCCTGGAACTGCGGGCGATGGCAGCGCCTCCACGGCGGTCAATATCGTCACGCTCAACCAGGTGCGCGCCATCATCAAGTCGATGCGCGATTTCGTCGAGCAGGTCTATATTCCCGACACGCTCGCCATCGCCGGCTTCTACAAGGACTGGTTCGCGCGTGGCGAGGGCCTTGGAAATTTCATGACTTATGGCGATTTCCCCGCCGACGGCCACGCCAAGGATTCGTCGCTGCTCATTCCTGCGGGTGTGATCATCAATCGCGATCTCAGCCATATCGAGCCGGTTGATCTGAACGACCCCGAGCAGATCCAGGAATTCGCATCCCATTCCTGGTATGATTACAGCGCCGGCAAGGACGCAGGTCTACATCCTTACGCCGGCGAAACCACGCTCGCCTATAGTGGCCCGAAGCCGCCCTACGATCAGCTCGACGTGGAAAAATCATATTCCTGGCTTAAGGCGCCGCGCTGGCGTAACAAGGCGGTCGAGGTCGGGCCCTTGGCGCGCGTGCTGATGCTCTATGCCAAGGGCCATCGCCAGACGCGCGAACTCGCCGATTATGCGCTGAAAAAACTCGACCTGCCGCTTACAGCGATGTTTTCGACGCTCGGGCGCACCGCGGCCCGCACCCTGGAAACGAAGATCATCGCCGACCAGATGGACGGCTGGCTCGATGCGCTGCTCGCAAATATCAAGCGCGGTGAAGTCAGCGTGCATAACAATGGCCTTTGGGACCCGGCGACCTGGCCGAGCGAGGCGCGTGGCGTCGGATTCATGGAGGCGCCGCGTGGCGCCCTGGCGCATTGGGTTGTGATCAAGGACGGCAAGATCGACAATTATCAGGCGGTGGTGCCAAGCACCTGGAACGCCGGCCCGCGCGACGGCAAGGGCGTGAGCGGCGCCTACGAGGCGGCCTTGCAGGACCGGCACAAATTGTACGACCCAAAACAACCGCTGGAAATACAGCGCACCATTCACAGTTTCGATCCCTGCCTCGCCTGCGCGGTGCATGTAGTCGATCCCGACGGCGAGGAATTGGTCTCGATCAATGTGACCTGATCGCCCCATTTGAGGCGGCGTGAAGCGATGGTTCAGCCGGTGCTCCAGACGCGGGGTCGGCGCATGCCGGCAATTTTGCATGCCTGTCCGACATAGCCATAGGGGAAAAGCTCAAACAGGCGATTGCGGCCGGCGCCTCTGGTCTCGCTAAGATGCCGCATCACGAAGCGGGCGTCAGGCGCGACCTGATGCTCTTCCAGGAACGCGCGCATGAATCGCAGCGCCTCCCAATGGTCTTCATTCAATTCGATCTGGAGGCGTTCAGCGGTCTCCCGCGCCCATTCTTCGCTCCAGGCGGCGGGGTCGGTGAGATAGCCCTCGGCGTCAATATCCCGCACGATCATGTTTGCAGCTCCCGCGCTAGACAGCGAAAATTAGATCTTGATCGAATTTGAATCCGGATGTTTGCGCCCGCGCAAATCCATGTCAATAATTTCGCTGAAATATTCAGGATGTGGCATCCATTATCTGACAATTGCCTCAAAAAATGGCGTCACGGGTTGAACAGAATGAGACAAGCTTTGAGGACCAAAGCGCATGACGCTTGAACAATTGCGCATTTTCATCGCTGTCGCCGAACGCGAGCATATGACCCATGCGGCGGCTGCGCTGAATATGACGCAATCCGCGGTCAGCGCTGCGATCACGGCCCTTGAGACGCGCCATTGCGTAAAGTTGTTTGACCGCGTGGGCCGGCGCATCGCTCTCACGTCCGTAGGAAAGGCCTTTGTTGTTGAGGCCAAAGCTGTGCTCGCGCGGTCTTTGGCTGCTGAACAGGCGCTTGCCGATCTCGCCGGATTGAAGACGGGCGCTTTGTCCTTGGCGGCAAGCCAGACTATAGGAAATTACTGGCTTCCACCTCGCCTCAGTCGTTTCGCCGAACTTTATCCGGGGGTCTCGATCAAGCTAACCATAGGGAATACGGAAGAAGTTGCGGCGCTGGCGGTCGCGGGCGAAATTGATCTCGGCTTTGTCGAAGGCGAAGTCGACGCGCCTGCGCTGGCGATCAGGCCGATCGATGAGGACGAGTTGATCCTTGTTGCGGCGCCCCATCGATCTCCTCCGGTTAACGGATTGGATGTGAAATGGCTGACCCAGGCGCCTTGGGTCGCGCGCGAAAGAGGTTCTGGCACCCGGACCGTTTTTGAAGCGGCCCTGAAGAAGTTTGGTGTGGCGACCTCGGACCGCAATATTGTCCTTGAACTTCCTTCCAACGAGGCCGTGTGCGCGGCGGTGGAGGCGGGCTCCGGTCTCGCGGCGATGTCGCGCCTCGTTGTCAGCGCCTCGATCAAGGCAGGTTCTTTGGTCGCCTTGCCGCTGGCGCTGCCGAGGCGCCAGTTTTTTCTTCTGAGGCACAAGGAGCGTTATGAATCGTTGGCGGCGCGGGCTTTTGTAAATACGGCGGAAGAGTTTACTTCATTGGCGCGGTAGAAGCGCATACACCGCTGCAAGTCCGACCTCGCCGTCGATCACTCCCGTCTCAGCGAAAATTCGCCGGTGATAGTCGCAGGCTTTGGCCGGGCGTTAGAGTCTCAGGCAAACGCATCGAGGTCGACTGGCAGCCGCTCCAGATCGGCTACCTGCGACGCGCCGAGGCTGATGGAACGAGCGCGAAGCCTAACCCTAAGATAGACCCGCGCCGGTCCACAGCCACTCCTTTTTCGGCGTTCAGCCGACCGTGAAGACGGGCGCCTTGCGGCCCGTCTTGCCCAGTTCCTCGATCACGCTGCGCGCCAGCGCCAGGTAAGGCTGCGCCTGAGGCGATTCGGGCGAGAGCGCCGCCACCGGCGCGCCCTCGTCCGAGGTCTCGCGGATCATCATGTCGAGAGGCGAGGCGCCAAGAAAGCGCAGTCCCGCCTTTTTCGCCTCTTTTTCCGCCCCGCCGTGCGAAAAAATGTCCGAGCGCCCGCCGCAATGCGGGCAGAGGAAATAGCTCATGTTCTCGAACAGCCCGAGCACGGGCGTTTTGACCTGATTGAACATGGCCACGGCGCGGCGCGCATCGATCAGCGCCAGATCCTGCGGCGTCGAGACGACGATCGCGCCGGCCAGGTTGGCGCTTTGCGCCATGGTCAGTTGCACGTCGCCAGTGCCGGGCGGCATGTCGACAACCAGAATATCGAGATCGCCCCAGGCGACATCATTGAGCAATTGCTTGATCGCCGTCATCACGAGGGGGCCGCGCCAGACCACGGCGGCGTCCTCGGGCACGAGGAAGCCGATCGACATCAACTTGACGCCATATTTCTCGAAAGGCAGTAGGCTCTTGCCGTCGGCGGCGAAACTCGGCTTGCCCTTGATGCCGAACAAAAGCGGCAACGAAGGCCCGAACACGTCGGCGTCGAGCAGGCCGACCTTCTGTCCCGACGCCGCTAGCGCGGCGGCGAGATTGGCGGCGGTGGTCGATTTTCCGACGCCGCCCTTGCCGGAGGCCACGGCGACGATTTTCTTCACGCGTGCAAGACCGGAGCCTTCGGCCGGCCAGTCGCCGTGCGGCGCATGGGCGTGGGCGGCCTGCGCCGGGCGGTCGGCGGTCAGGGCGACAAAGGCGGCGTCAACGCCCGGCAGCGCAGCAATGGCCGCGTGTGCTGCCTCGCGCATCGGCTCAAGCGCCCTCGCTTGTTCGGTTGCTACCGACAAGGTGAGATAGACCTTGCCGTCGCGAATACTGAGTCCGGAGAGCGTGCCGGACTGCGGCAGGGGGGTCTTTCCGTCCGGTCCCGCGATCGATGCGAGCGCCGCTAAAACCTGTTCATTTGTCGCCATGTTCCGCCTCGGATTTTGGTGAGTACCAGTTGAGTTTTTCACGCAATGTGACGACATGCCCCGCGATGATGATGGTAGGGCCGCGCAGACCAGCATCGGCCGCCTTTTGCGTGATGTCGGAGATGTTTCCCGTGACCGTGATCTGGTTGAAGCGGGTGCCGTTTTCAACGATCGCGACAGGCAGGGCCGGATCGGCGCCGTGCTTCAAGAATTCCTGCATCAGGAAGTCGAGATGGGCGAGCCCCATGTAGATCGCCACGGTCTGTCGCGGGCGCAGAATCGTCGACCAGTCCAGGTCGATGGGTCCGTCGCGGCCATGTCCGGTCACGAAGACGCAGGATTGCGCGTGATCCCTATGGGTCAGGGGAATGCCCGCATAGGCCGAGCAGCCCGCCGCCGCCGTCACGCCGGGGCAGACCTGGAACGGAATGCGATGCTCCGCGAGCTTTTCGATTTCTTCTCCACCGCGCCCGAAGATGAAGGGATCGCCGCCCTTGAGCCTCAGTACGCGCTTGCCCTGCATGGCGAGCTTCACCATCAGTTCGCCGATTTCCTCCTGCGGCACGGCGTGATGCGATCGACGCTTGCCGACATAGATGCGTTCGGCGTCGCGCCGCACTCGATCCATGATCGCCGGATCCACCAGCCGGTCGTAGAGGACCACATCTGCCCGCTGCATCAGCCGGAAGGCGCGGAAGGTCAGAAGGTCCGGGTCGCCCGGCCCGGCGCCGACCAGATAGACTTCCCCGTGCTGCGTTTCGCCGGCGGCTGAACCATCTGGCTGGCAAGAACTGATTTCATCGTCCAGCGCCGCCATGGCCTTCATCTCGTCGCCGGTCAGCACCATTTCGGCGATGGGGCCATCATAGATTCGCTCCCAGAAGCGCAGGCGCGCGGAATGGTTGGTCAGCTTTTCGGCCAGCGCGGCGCGGCCCGAGCCGGCAAGCGAGGCCAGGCGGCCATAGGCGTTGGGAATCAGCGTCTCCAGCCGCGCTTTCAGCATGCGCCCGAGCAGGGGGGCGTCGCCGCCGGTAGATATGGCGACGATGAGCGGGCTGCGGTCGAGCACGGAAGGCGTGATGAAGTCCGAAATATCAGGATGATCGGCGACATTGACCAGGGCGCCGGCGTCACGCGCCTGCGCCAGCAGGGCGGCGTCGGGCTCCTCGCCTTCCTCCGGCGCGAAATAGCAGAGCGCGCAGCCCTTGAAGGCGTTCTCAGCGGCGAGGTCGCTTAGCTGATACTGGCCCTTCAGCGCGTTGAATTCATCGTTCGGAGCATTGCTGAAAAGCATGACTTCAGCGCCGGCGCGGAAAAGGGTTTCGACGCGGCGGGCGGCGAGCGCGCCGTCGCCGATCACGCCGACGCGGCGGTCTCTCAGATTTAGGAACAGAGGCAGGCGATCCATGATGGGCTTTCCGTTCACGCGGCGAGCCATTTTTCGGGGTCGCGCGCGGCCCAGCAGGATTCAGCCTTGGACTGCGCTTCCGTCATCTCCCCGGCAAGTCCCATGGCGCGCAGGGCAATGGCCAGCGTGCCCGTGACGGCGGCCTCGGCATAAGCGTTTTGGGCCTCGCCTCGCCAGACGGCCAGCAGATGCGCAAGGTCCATGGACTCGTCGGGCAATTGACGGGGGTCTTCCAGGATCGGAGGCCAGCGCTCCTCGACCTCGACGCCGTTGATAATACCCAGCGTCTCCGTGGGCTTGCCGGGCCGGCGCTCGATCTCGCCTCCCTCGCCGCGGAACACCGCCATGTTCGTCTCGCCCAGCAGCAACGCGGCGTCGCGATGGGTCTTCATGTAATTGGGGTGGAAAATGCCCTGCAAAAGGCAGGGCGCGCCGAAGGGATTGATCATGCGGGCGAGCGTATGCACGGGAGAACGCAGGCCGAGGATCTGCTTGAGGCCCATCATCCGCGCAAGCGTGGGATTGATCTCCGCGAGGTCGAGATAGGCGAATCTGTGCTTGCTGAGCTGGGCTGCGGCCTGTGAAAAGTTTTTCGCCGGCGGCATGTCGAGGGCGCGCAGCACGTCGCCCGTATACAGCCGCCCGGCCGTGTGCCCATCGAAGCCATGCATGAACACGCTGTGGCCGTTCTGGGCGAGACACAGCGCCGCGAGCAGGAACCAGGGCAATTGCCGCTTCTTGCCGGCATAGGAGGACCAGTCGACATCGGCCAGCCCCGGCGGCAGCGCCGGCAGATGCTTGCGCACCGCCTTGACAAAGCCGGCGATCTCCGCGCCGCTCTCCTCCTTGACGCGCATCAGCATCAGGAAGGCCCCGAGCTGTTCCGGCAGCATTTCGTCGCGCAGGATCATGCCCATGGCCTCTTCCGCCTCCTCGACGGTGAGAGGCCGGGTCAGATGTTTTCCACGGCCGAGGATGGCGATGAATTTGGCGAAGGGGTGAGGCGTATGCGGCATCGGATTGATCCCTGTGTTGGGAAGGCATATTTGTAAGGCGGCCAGCGCGAAGCGAGACGCCTTATGGGCAAGGTGCGGCTCCTCGTCATTTGGCGAGAAGAACCAGTGCGCCCCGATAGATTACATAGAGGCCGACGCCGGCCACCAGAACGGCAAAAATCTGAGTGAGAGCTTGTTTACGGACAGCCATGCGACCCGCCAGCAAGCCGCCGCCAATGCCGCCGACCACTCCGCCGGCAAGAAGAAAGCCGGCGATGCGCCAGTCCACCATGCCGGAAAGAGCGTAATTGGCCGCCGTCGCCGCGCCGAATACCGCTACCGACACCAGCGACGAGCCGATCGCGTAGAGGATAGGCATTTGCGTCGCCGCGATGATCGCCGGCACGACCAGAAAGCCGCCGCCAATGCCGAAAAAACCCGCGAGCGCCCCGGCGCCTAAGCCGTAAACGGCCAGCGAGGGCGCCATGCGCCAGGCGTTGGAAGTGGTCATCCGCACCATTTCAATGCTGTTAGCCGGTTTTTTCAGCGCCATCTGAGCGGCAATGACTATCATGAGGACGCCAAACAGCAGCAAGAGCTTCTGCCCGTCGAAAACTTTGCCGAGCGATGAGCCGATTAGCGCACCGAAAAAGCCCGCGGTCGCGAAGAAGATCCCGCAGGGCCAGCGGACGTTGCCTGCCCGAGCGTGGCCGACGAGATTGAACAAAGCATTGATCGCCACAGCCGTTGCGCCCGTGCCGATGGCGATGTGCGGATCGCGCAGGCCGACGAAATACACGAGCAAAGGCGTGGCGAAGACTGAGCCGCCGCCGCCAATCAGACCAAGCACAAAACCGATCAGAACGCCCGAAAGCAAGGCAGGGCCGTCGCTGGGCGAAAACACCATGAATTTGCGCTCCTGCGAGTTCGTGCTCGATATATTTAGACATTAGAATATATCTACGCGAAGTCGATGCGGTCAAGCGCTTAGGCTCGTTTCGTGGAATTTGAGGATCGGATCAAATCGCGCGAAGAGGTGTCCGGGCATGGTGCGCAGTTCAGGCGCAATTCGTTCGTGCCGCAACTCCGAATAACGGGGCGCGTCATCATTCCGGCGGAGTTTCGGTATGACGCGGCGCTTGCGGCTCGCCTCAAGCAGCATTGGTGGATTCGATCCCTCGTTTGGAACCTTCCACTTGACGACATGGGATCGATCATTAGCAAGCGAATTGTTTTTGAGTAGTCAATATTGATATTTATAAATTTGAATGTGACAGTGTGTTGTGACGCCCATCAATCCAAAAATAGGCCGAATAGGGAGCAAGACAATGAAAATTGAAAAATTGACGATGAGCGCCATCGCATTCGGGTTAAACCTCGTAACTTTTGTAAGCGTGGCGCAGGCCTCGGAAGTTGCAGGAAATTACAAAAGACCGAATGGCGACGAAGTGAACGTCTCAGTCAGCGGTGGAAAGCTTTTTTGCAAGATTGTTTCTGGGAAACAAGCAGGATTCGAAATGTGTCATGGGATGGAAAAAACTGGCGGTGACAGCTGGCAGGGCGCAAATATGAAACATCCGTCGATGCCTGAAATTATGACTTTTAATGGCACGGTAAAGGTCGGCGGCTCTGGGCTGTCAATCAAGGGATGCGCTGTAGGCCAGTCCATGTGCGATTCGGAAAGCTGGACCCGGAACTGAAAACGGTGATTGAAATGGACAAGCCGCCTTGGCCAACAAAATTGCGATTGACAGAACAAGGGAGAAATCTCGAAATCCTCTTCGACTCCGGGGAAGTTTTTTCGCTTTCCCCTGAATATTTGCGCGTTACGAGCCCTAGCGTAGAAGTGCGGGGGCATTCTCCCTCTGAGAAAAAGGTGATCGCGGGCAAGAGGAGTGTCGCGGTGTTGGCATTGAAGCCGGTTGGAAGTTACGCAGTTTTGCTGGAATTCGACGACAAGCATGCGAGCGGAATTTATTCGTGGGACTATCTGCATCGCCTAGGCGCCGACCGGGAGCAAATCTGGCACAGGTATATAGAAGAGCTTGCCAAGAAAGGGCTTTCGCGCTGAGAATGGGAGCGTCGCATTTAAATTCGCCACCCAATTCAAACACGAGAATATCAGAGCGTCGGACTTAAAACTGGTTATGATCTTTGTTATAATCAATAAGCCGACTGAGAGACCGGTGGGTTCCTCTCCTAAATTACGATCCTAAAATGAGGCAATCTGAAAAAGCGGTCTATG
>Ga0182030_10003825_pt1 | contig 32127 bp, 24 predicted proteins | sample 812S3MmetaG_FD_121299 | JGI IMG/M metagenome (GOLD analysis project Ga0182030, IMG submission 121299) | Permafrost microbial communities from Stordalen Mire, Sweden - 812S3M metaG (Illumina Assembly) | ecosystem: Environmental > Terrestrial > Soil > Wetlands > Permafrost | place: Sweden... | reverse complement strand
TGTCGAACGCGTTCAAGTTCACGTTCGAGGGCGAGATCGCGGTTCGCCTGCGCGGGCGTGACGGATGCGCAGAGTTCACCGTGAGCGACACCGGCACGGGCATCCCCGAGCACGAGCACATCTTCGAGCGATTCCATCGCGTCGAGGGGGCGCGCGGCCGCAGCTACGAGGGGACGGGAATCGGGCTCGCGCTCGTGCACGAGCTGGTCAACCTGCACGGCGGTTCGGTGCACGTCGACAGCGTCGTCGGCCGGGGGACCACCTTCACGGTCTCGATTCCGACGGGAACCGACCATCTGCCGAAGGATCATGTCGTCGACCACTGGGGGGCTCGAGCGGACGAACGGAGTCGCGCCCTTCGTCCTGGAGGCTTCGCAGTGGTCGCAGGCGGAGACGGGCGTGGAGCCGTCGGGCGATGTCCCGCTTCCACCGCCGGAGGGCGGAGCGTCCGAAGAGCGGCGACGGATCCTGGTCGCCGACGACAACGCCGACATGCGCGAGTATCTCGTCCGCCTGCTCCGTCCGTACTGGACCGTGGATGCCGTGAGCGACGGCGAAGCGGCGCTCGCGCTGCGATGCTGGGGTACTCGCGCGACGACCTGCTCGCCGGCAAGCTCGATCCGGCGACGCTGATACCGCCCAATGGCCGCGACCCTGCCGCCGCCGCCGATGTCCCAGTAGAGATCGACGGCGTCCGGCAGCCGTGCGAGAGCGAGTATCTCCGCAAGGACGGGAGCCGCGTGCCGGTGCTCGTCGCCGTGGCCCCCCTCGAGGGTGACGAGAGTCTGTCTCTGTCGCTCGACCTCTCCGAGCGCAACCGAGCGAACGAAGAGCTCCGCAAGTCGCGCGAGGCGCTCGCGCGCACCGAGAAGCTCCGCGCGCTCGGTCAGATGGCGGCGGGCGTGACGCACGACGTGAAGAACATCCTGAACCCGCTCTCGTTGCACCTTCAGATCGCGCAGCGTGCGAACGTGAAGGGAAGCAAGGAGACCGTCGAGGAGGCGCACCAGGGGATGAAGCAGGCGCTCGCGCACGGCCTCGAGGTCCTCGAGCGCCTTCGCAACTTCAGTCGCCAGACGCCGGAATCGAAGCTCGCCCCCGTGGACTTGAACCTGCTCGCGCACGAAGCGTTACTCCTGGCGAAGCCGCGTTTGGCGTCACCGAGCGGCCGCATCCACCGCGTGCACGAGGAGTATGGGGCGCCGCAGCCAGTCTTGGCGGAGCCTGGCGAACTCGTGTCGGCCGTGCTGAATCTCCTGGCAAACGCAGCGGACGCGATGATCGAGGGAGGCGAGATTACCGTGCGCACCGGCGAGCGGGACGGCGGCGGTTGGATCAGCGTCAGCGACAACGGGCCAGGAATGTCCGCGGAGGTCCAGGCCCGCGCCTTCGAGCCGTTCTTCACGACGAAGGGCCAGGAGGGGACGGGGCTCGGGCTCGCCATGGTCTACGCGGCGGTGCACCGTCATGGTGGAACAGTAGGCCTCGAGAGCGAACCGGGCAAAGGGGCGACGTTTATACGCTTTGGTTCCCCGCTGGCGGATAGCGCCGCCCGTCGCCAATCCCAGATTGGGACCTTGTAACGAACCCACCGGACCGAAGGGGCTTCCGGTATGTGACAAGACACCCTCGTGGCAACTCGCCGCATGGGCGAGCTGGCGGGGAGGATCCTGCGGGAGCGCCGGAAGGGCTGAGGTGGACGCGACGCAGCCCCTGCGCGCGTGCGCAGGCGCTGCATCGGCCGACGGCGTGCGCGTCTCCCGCGCGCGATTGCAGGGGGGCTCGAGGTCGGCCCGGCGATTGCTCTCCATGGAGGGTGGAGGCTCGATCATGCGTTCCCCCTCGCACCTCATCCTCGCCGCCGTCGCCTCCTGCGCGGCCCTGGCCTGTGCACCATCCCTCGCCGGCGGTGGCGGCCCCGACACCTCGCGTGAAGCGCGGGTCGCGGCGGCCCGCGAAGACCGCGACCTCGGCGTGCTCGAGCGCCAGAAGCCGGGCTCGGGCGATCTGCCGTGCCCGTCGGCGGTCGCGGGCGCACCCATCGCGATCTGCTGGGCTTCCACGTGGAGATCGTCTCGGACGACGAGCGGGCCGGGCGGGAGATCGCGCGGCGGGCCACGGCGCTGTGGCCGTAGGGACGCGCGGACGAGCTTCCCGCGGAGCTCCTTTCGAATGACCCGGTCCTTCGCCTTGTCCGCCCTGGCGAGGACGACTTCGATCTCCGCCGCGAACACCGAGTGGATCCCTGTCGAGGCCAGTCACACGAAGACTACGGCCGCCAGCGGCGCCACGGCACCGCCGTTCCACTTGGCCACCTGTCCAGCTGCGAGGCGACGAGGTCGTGCAACGCCGGAGACGTGGAGCCCGAGCATCATGACGGCCAGATCGGCGAGGGGCGGGCACGTGCTAGCTCCAGCTGGGCTCTGCTCGTGCGCGTTCCGTGTCTGGTTCAGTCGCGACATGGACGCGACAACGGCGCGCGCTGCTCCGGAGCGCCATCGGGAGGCGTGCTTCCGTTTCGCTCGTATGCGGTTTCTGCAACGGACCTGGGAGGGGGGCCGAGCCGCACCCGGACTTCGTGGCGACCTTCTGCGCGCGGTTCGAGGACGATTCGATTCGAAGCCACCGGCGTGCCGTCGAGAGTGACCTCCGCGACGCCGGCGCTCACCGCGTCGGGATTCTCGACCACCACGTGGATCTCCCCAGCGCCGTGACGGACCCAGGCTTCGAATCCCTTCCAGGTCGAAGGAATGCAGGGCTCGATGCGGAGCTCACCGTCCTCCCAACGCAGTCCGAGGATGGCCTCGACGCCGAGCCGGTACGCCCAGGCAGCGGCGCCGGTGTACCAGGTCCATCCCCCCCGGCCGACCCAGGGCGGACGCCCATACACGTCGCCGGCGAGAACGTACGGCTCGACCAGGTAACGACCTGATTCGTCGGCCGTCCGCGTACGCAGGACTGGATTGAGCAACCGGAAGATGCGCTCCGCCCGCGTGCCGTCGCCGAGGACGGCGTGGGCCCAGCCGAGCCACGTCGCGGCGTGCGTGTACTGCCCGCCGTTCTCGCGAATGCCGGGCGGGTACGCGCGGATGTATCCGGGGTCGTGCTTCGTGCTGTCGAACGGCGGCCGTAGCAACAGCACCAGCCGGTCCTCCTCGGATACGAGTTGTTCTTCGGCGGCGCGTACCCCGAGGCGCGCCCTCTCGCGGTCGCCCGCTCCGGAGAGGACCGCCCAGGACTGGGCGATCGAGTCGATGGAACACTCGCGCGCCTTCGCGGAGCCCATGAGCGAACCGTCGTCGTGGAAGGCGCGCAGGTACCACCCGCCGTCCCACGCGCACGCTTCGGTCTTCGCGCGCAGCGCCTCCGCCCGGCCCCGCCACCTCTCCGCCTCGACGGCGTCATTCGTGCGCTCGCAGAGCTCGGCGAAACGCCGGATCGTCGTGAAGAGAAACCAGGCGAGCCATACGCTCTCGCCGCGACCCTGCGAGCCCACACGGTTCATCCCGTCGTTCCAGTCGCCGTCGCCCATCAGGGGAAGCCCGTGGCGCCCGTGCGTCGAACCGCGCTCGAGGGCGCGCCGGCAGTGCTCGAACAGAGGAGCGAGCCGCGGCGCCGCTTCGAATTGCGCGTACCGATCGTGCTCGTCTCGCCGCAGGAGATCGCCCGCCAGGAACGGCACGGGCTCGGAGAGAATGGTGTCGTCCCCCGTGGACGATACGTACTCCGCAACGACGTAGGGGAGCCAGAGCATGTCGTCGGAGCACCGGGTTCGCACGCCACGGCCGGAGGGGGGGTGCCACCAGTGAAGGACGTCGCCCTCTTCGAACTGGTGCGCCGCCGCGTCGAGAATGTGTGCGCGGGCGCGCTCAGGCGCCGCGTGGAGGAGCGCCAGGACGTCCTGGAGCTGATCGCGATAGCCGAACGCGCCGCTCGATTGATAGAAGGCCGTGCGTCCGAACACGCGCGAGGAGAGGCTCTGGTAGAGCAGCCATCGGTTGAGCATGAGATCCATGGACGGCTCGGGCGTCTTGACCCGTACGCTCCCGAGGATGTCGTCCCAGAATGCCTTCGACGCGATGGACGCCGCGTCGATCATCGCGGGATCGCGGTAGCGCGCGACGAGCTCCAGAGCCTGTTCCCGATTGGCGGCCTGACCGAGCAGGAAATGCGTCTCGATCTCCTCGCCGGGCGCGAGCTCGAGGTGCACCTGCAACGCCGCACACGGATCGATGCCACCGTCGACGCGACTGGCCAGGCCCCAGCGTTCGAGCGCCGGAGGGCGTGCGTAGTCGCCGCGACGACCGAGAAACTCCGTCCGGTCGGCGGTGAATCCGTGCACCTTTAGCGCGGAAGCGACGAACGCCACTCGCTCCGAGAACTCGGGTCTCCAGCTGCACCGCGCGAGAAGACACGCGTGGGTGCGCACGAGCTCGGACGTGATGTATGCCTGCTGCTCCTCGCGCTGCGCTCCCAGAACCCACTCGGCGTAGTAGGTCGCAGTCAAACGCCGGTGGCGGGCGAGCTTGTTCTTCACTCGAAGCCGCAGCACCTTGAGGGGCGCGTCGGGTGGAACGAAGACGGTGAGCTCCTGCTCGAGGCCGTGACACTCCCGCTGGTAGGTGGTGTAGCCCGCGCCGTGGCGAACGAGCACTTCGCCGTGCTGACCTGCCGGCAACGGCGTCGGCGACCAGACCGCCGCCGTCTCCTCGTCGCGCAGATACAGGGCCTCGGACGGCGTGTCGAACACGGGATCGTTCCTCCACGGCGTGAGCCGGTTCTCCCCCGCGTTGAGCGACCAGGTGGAGCCCAGCGACGACTCGCTGACCAGGCAGCCGAACTCCGGGTTGGCGAGCACGTTGCACCACGGCGCCGGCGTTGCTCGACCGGGCCGGACGCGGGCCACGTACTCGCGCCCATCCTCGCTGAAGCCTCCGAGACCGTTGTCGAAGAGCAGTTCGAGCCCTGCGAGAGGAATGGCGGCGCCGTCATCCACGAGCGTTGGTTCGAGCCGTGGAAGGTTCGGCCGGCCTTCGGCGGGTTTCGCCAGCCGACCTGCGAGGGAGCCGTCGCGCGTATCGAGCACGGTGCGCGCGCATGCCTCGAGGTGACGGCGCTCGTCCTCCGAGATCTGATCGGTCGCCAGGACGAAGACGCCGCCGCGTCGATTGAGCCAATCGTCCACTTCGTGTTGGGCGAGCACGCTCCGCAACGTCCCGGAGCCTTCGCTGACGTAGCCCGAGGCCTGCTCGTCGATGAGGACGACGTCGAATCGCACGCCGCAGAGGCGAAGGTAGCGGTGCGCCGCCAGCGCCTCGTGGAGGAGCGGAGCCAGCGCGTCGTGCACGCGGACGAGCAAGATCGGATCGTCGCCGGAGATCCCTCGACCCCAGAGGCGGTTCTGCGACGGCCGCCCCGCAACGAGCACGTCCGGAGGAGCGCGAAGTGCGGGGTCGGCGAAGAGGAGCGCGGAGTAGAGGCGTTGCACGCTGGGCAAGAGCGCGGGTTCGAGCTTCGCGCGGTGCATTCGCCGCAGGCTCTCCTGCTCGGCGTCGCGAAACGCCCAGCGCACGGAGTGCATCGAGCCGTACCGCCGGGCGAGTTCGAGCGCCCCGCCGCGTGAGCCGGCGACCGCGGTCACGAATGCGAAGGTCACCGTCGCCTTTGGCTTTAGGTCGACGCCCGCCATCAGGCTCATCACCGGATCGAGGACGGCTCCCGCGCGACCGCGAAGAGCCCCTCTCCGGGCCAACAACGCGGCGGGGGTGCGCGCGCTCCCACCGCGGCCGAAGAAGGCAAGGCGGTCGGTCTCGTAGCCGGCGTAGGTCACGGCGGCGCCCTCCCGTACTAGGCGGTGGACGAGGACCGCGCGCTCCTCCTTCGCCGAGCGCGAGCGCCGTGCGAAGAGGAGACCCTCGAGCTCGCCGGCAACCTCGCTCTCGACGAACAGCTTCGAGAACGCTGGATGGCTCATGGCCTGCTCGATCGCGAGCAGCACGGGCTCCCCCGCGCTCGTCACCGACAGGCGGCGGTTTCGATCGGTCTCGTTGTGCAGCGTGACCCGCCTCACCTCGACGTCGTCGGCGGGCGCGATCGCGACATCGACATGCACCGAGATCCCCTGCTCGCGGCGCTGGAACTCCGCCCGGTGGGCGGCGTAGGTCGTGCGGCCTTGCTCCGACGTGGCGAGCCACATGCGACCGCTCTGCTCGTCCCGCACGTGGAGCCACAACCCCTCTTCGTCGTGATTGCGGTCGGTCCCGTAACGCGTGAGCGCGAGCCCCTGCCACAGGAGGCCGCCTCCGCCGGAGTCGGTCAACAAGCTGGTGAGACGACCGTTGCTCAACACGAAGGCCTGTGGCCGACCGTTCGCGTGGGCCGACCATGGAGAGGGTGCCGCGGACGGGGTGGCGGTCTCGGCGGCGAGCGCGGTCTCCGCGTGCTCGGTGATCGGCCATTCGGCCGGCGCGGTGGCGGGCGCCCGCTCGTTCAGCAGCATCTCGCCGGTCTCGACCAGGGCGTCGGAGTGGAATCGGGCGACCATGATCTCGCGGTTCAGACAGTTGTCGAGCGCGACCAGGAGCATTCCTTGGTGGTGGGCCATGTAGGAACGCACCACCGCATACGGCCTTCCGTCGGGGGCGCGGTCCGGGCGCAGATCGACCGCCTCGAACAACCCGTACGTCCCGAGCATCCCCATGGCTTCGAGCTTGGCGATGTTGTCGAGCACGGTGCGAGGCCGGATCGACACCGCGAGGATCGAGGCATAGGGCGCGACGACCTGATCCTCCTCGAGCCCGCGCTTGAAGCCGAGGCCGGGCACGCCGAACGAGCGATACTGGTAGGTGTGGTGCGCATCGAGCCGCGCGTAGGCCGATTCGGAGACGCCCCAGGGCGCGTTCTTCCCCTTCATCTGGGCCACCTGGGCGTCGACCACGAGCGCGCAGGTCTGCGCGAGTAGCGTCCCCTCGCGGCTACGCATCAGGAGGTTCGGCATGAGGTACTCGAACATCGTCCCGCCCCACGACAGGAGCGCCGGAGCGCCGCCGATGCGGGTCATCGGACGCCCGAGCGCGTACCAGTGCGACTCGGGCACCTCGCGCTTGACGATCGCGAGATAGCTCGCGAGCCGCGCCTCCGAGGCCAGGAGGTCGTAGTGGTGCGCATCGGCCTGGTCGAGCGTGACGTTGTAGCCGATGCGAAAGAGCTTCCGGTCGCGGTCATAGAGGAGCTTGAAGTCCATCCCGTGCACCTCGGCCTCCGCGCGCGCCGCGAGGCCGAGCAGATCGTCCTGCAGCGTCGTGGCGAGGGCCCGGGCGTTGCGCAGAGCTTCGCGGACCCTTTGCGCCGACGCCTCCTGGTCCGGCGAGAGCTGACCGGCGTCGCGTCGCTCGGTCTCCCAGCGATCGAGCCTGGTGAGCTGGCGAACGCATTCGTCCGGGATCTCGTGGAGCGTCGGCGCGACGGGGTGGTCTTGCGATGGCGCGGCCGGCTCGTCTTGGAGCGCGAGCCACGGGAGCAGCGCGCCGAGTTCCGCCCTCACCTGCTGCAGCTGCTGGTGGAGGTTGTCCATCCACGTTCGAAGGGCATGGAGGGTCTCGGCTTCGTGCCGGTACGCGCCCATTTCGAGCAGCGCGATGAGCTCCCGGTCGAGTTCCGCCGAGGTGTCGTCGCAGAGCGCTCGCACGGCCGCGTAGGCCTCGCGGGGAGTGTGCTGCCCCTGCTCCTCGAGCGCGCGCCGGATCCGCTCGACCACCGCCGCGAGCCCGTTCGTCGACGGGCCCCCCGTCGAGTCCATGACCTCCCGGAGCACGTCGAGCGTGTCGATGAGGCCCTCCCAGACCTCGGTCCGGAGCACGGGCCTGCGCGCTGCCTCTTTGCACCCTCTCGCGAGCGCCAGGAGGCACCCGGCGAAGTTCCCGCTGTCCACGGTGGACACGTAGCGTGGCAGGAGCGGCTGGAGGTTCTTCGTCTCGTACCAGTTGAGCAGGTGCCCCTGGTAGTGCGAGAGGCGTGCCACGGTGTCGAAGGAGTTTCTCAGACGGAGCGAGAGCTCGCCCGGTCCGACGTAGCCGAGGTCGTACGCCGAGAGCGTCGAGAGGAGCATCATGCCGATGTTGGTCGGCGACGTCCGGTGCGCGATCTGCTCGCGAGGCTCCGCCTGGTAGTTGTCCACCGGCAGCCACTGGTCGCCCGGTCCCACGAACGTCTCGAAGAAGTGCCACGTCCTGCGCGCGAGCCGGCGCAGCTTCTGTCGATCGATGGCGCGCAGCGGCTCGTCGCGCGCCCGGGGCGGTCGGCTGATCCAGCGCGCGATCTCGGGAGCGAGGAGCCACATCGCCAGGAACGGCGCCGCGACGACGAGCGCCGAGGGGCGGAGCCAGGCGGCCAGCGCGGCGACGGCGAGCGCCAGAAGTGTGGAAGAGTACATCTCGCGCCAGAGGACCGCGCGCGGCGAACGTGCCCCGAGGCCGAACGCCGTGTGCTCGGCTGACGTCCATTCGAGCAAGTTCTTGCGCGTGATCGACAGCCGTACGATCACCCGGAGCACCGCATCGACCACGAGCGCTGACTCGTGGGCGAGGAAGGCGATCGCGAGTAGATAGCGAGAGAAACCATCCGCGCGCCTCCTTCGATCGCCCGAGAGCGCGGGCAACAGAGGAACGGCGAGCGCTACGAGCGCGGCGAGCGTCCACGTCAGGGGCTTTCCGGGGAGCCACGTCCAGGCCGAGACGAGGAGCGTGAGAAGAGCTGCGCTGGCGAGGCTCCGCCGGAGGTTGTCGGCGATCTTCCAGCGGTCGATGAGCCGCAGCGGGTTGGGGATCCGCCCTCCGCGTCGCGACGGCACCCAGGCGAACAGCCACGGCAGGAGCTGCCAGTCTCCGCGCACCCACCGGTGGAGTCGCCTCGCGTGGGTGGCGTAGCTCGAAGGGTATCCTTCGAAGAGAACGATGTCGGTGGCGAGCGCCGTTCGTCCATGGATGCCCTCGAAGAGATCGTGACTGGCGAGGGCGTTCTCCGGCACACGTCCCTCGACGCTGCGCTCGAACGCGTCGACCTCGTAGATGCCCTTGCCGACATAGATCCCCGAGGAGAAGAGGTCCTGATACGTGTCGGATACCGCATGCGTATAGATGTCGAACCCGACGTCGCCGGCGAAGATTCGCGAGAAGCGCGTGCTCCGGGTGCTCGAGGGAGACGTCTCGATGCGAGGCTGGACTATCGTGTACCCGGAGAAGACGCGCCCCGTCGTCTCGTCGAACACCGCGCGGTTCAGCGGGTGGGCGAGGAGTCCGACGAGACGCGCCGCGCTCCCCATCGGGAGCTGCGTGTCGCTATCGAGCGTGATGACGAAGCGGATCCCCCGGAGCCCGTCCGGGTCGCCCACGTGACGCTCGTAGCTGGTGTCCTTGCGCCCGCGCAGCAGCCGGTTGAGCTCCTCGAGCTTCCCTCTTTTCCGCTCCCAGCCCATGAAGCACGCTTCGCCTGGATTCCAGCGCGGTGTGCGGTGCAGGAGGTGGAAGGGCCCGCCCCCGTCCTCGCCGTGCCTCACGTTGAGCGCGTCGATCCCTCGGGCTGCCCTCTCGACGAGCTCAGGGTCCTTCGGCATCGTCGTCGAGTCGACGTGGTCGGTCAGGAGCGCGAAGTCGATCCGAGGATCGGGGTTCGAGAGGTAGTGGAGCTCGATTTGCCGGATCATCGCGTCCACCTCCTCAGCTCGGCCGAGCAGGGTCGGCATCACGACGAGGGTCCGCGCGTCGTCGGGGATGCCCTTCGCGAAGTAGAGCTTCGGCAGCGCGCGCGGCGGGAGAAGGTGCGCCAGCGCCCATTGCAGCGCCGCGACGGCCGCGACGGACGAGGGCACGACGGCCAGCATCACTGCCAGCGCGATCGAGAGCTGCGGCGCGCCAGCGTGCGCGACGTATCGCGCGACCAGCGGCAAGGGCGCTACCGTGAGGAGCACGAGGGAAGCGAGATACGTGAACGTGGGCCGGCGCCTCAGCGCTCGTCGGGCGCGTTCGAGCCCGCGGGGGCGATACCCGATTCGCTCCTCGAGTACGCGCCGACCGGCGTCGACGAGATAGAAGCCTACGTGCCCGTGACGCGCGTCAGCGAACCGCTCGCGCGCGAGCGTGATCGCGCGACCAGCCACGTCTTCCTCCGAGTGGGTCGTCTCCCACGCGAGCTCCTCGACCGCCTTGCGGTAGGCATCGCAGGTGGCGAACTCCATGCGCGCGTAGACTTGCGCGGGGTCCTTGCGGAGAATGGCCTCGACCCGGTTCGTTCGCTCGAAGAAGGTCTTCCAGTCGATGTCCGCGAGCAAGCGCAGAGCGCGGACCGCCCGCTCGACGCCCGCGCCTGGGTCGAGGGCGAATGGTTCGGGCGGCCCTCCGGCGGCGTCGACCACCGCGAGGTCGTGGAGAAACTGAAGAAGGCCACGCAGCACCGACACGCGCAGCATGGTCGGGAGCGCCCACAGCTCGGCGATCGTGAGCGGCGAGACCTCTTGGTAGCCCTCGACGAAGCGCCCCAGCGCGGCCACGTCGAACTCGATGCTGCGGCGTACCACCAGCGCCCGCGCCATCGCGTAGATCCGCGGCAGCCCCTTCGCGGGGCCCGACGCGAGTTCCGGGAGGCGTCGAACGAAGCCGCGCGGGAGCTCCTGGTCGATCTGCCGCGCGACGCGACGAATCAAGTAGTAGTTGTCGAGGAACCATTCGGCCGCCTTCTGCAGGGTCGCGTCCTCCGATGGGCTGGCTAGGAAGAACTCCTGCGCGCGCTCGAGCGCGTGCGCGATGACCGACGGCTCGAGGAACCGTGTCAGCGCTCTCGGCGCCCGTCGGAGATGGAGCTGCGTCTCGGCGAGCGCCCGCGCATCCGCATCGGCGCTCGGAGCCTCAGCCATCTCCTGGGGCGGCACGATTTGCTGGGCGGCAGTCAACTGGCCCCCGGCGCGTAGCTCCCTCGGAGCGGCGGCGCGACCTCCTCGTCGACGACGTCCCCGGCGCGGAGCTCGGGCTCCGGGAGGTCCTGCATGACCAGGAGCGGGACCGCCGAGTGCGCCAGCAGGTATGCGGTGACGCTGCCGAAAGATCGGGCGACGTTACAGGTGACGCCGTGTGCCGAGAGGACGACGAGATCGGTCTGCTCCTTCTGCGCGAGCTCGAGGAGGGCCTGTCGCCCGTCCATGCAACGGATGACGAGCGTGCGCACCGCCGCACCCTCCCTGGCCAGCCGGTCGCGAAGGTGATCCAGGTATCGCCAGGCGCGGGACTCGAGGCGGGTGAAGAGCTCCCGCGCGAGCTCCAGGTCCTCTGGCGCGTACAGCACCCCGGTCGGTTGAGGCTCCTCGATCACGTGCACGAGGACGAGCTCGGCACCATTGGCATTGGCGATTCGCGCGGCGGTCGGCAATACGCTCTCGGTCCGCGGCGAGCCATCGAGCGGGACGAGGATCCGCTTCGGGCACGCCACGCTCGGGGGCGGAGAGGAGGACGGGGGCGCCAGGAGCACGGAGCCTCGCGCCACGGCGAGGACCTGCTGCGCCGTGCTCCCGAGGTTCCACGCCGCGATCCCGCCCTCGCCGTGGCTGCCGAGTACGGTGAGATCGGCGCGGAGCTCGCGGGCGAGCGCAATGATGCGCTCGGCAGGATGGCCCTGCTCGAGCCGCACGTCGACCCGCCTTCCGCACTGTTCCGTGGCCTGCCGCTCCATGCGCTCGAGGTACTCGCGCGCCTCGCGCCGGTAGATCTCCCAGCCGACCGCGTCCGTGGAGTGCGGCCCCGAACGCGGCCCGGAGCCTTCGCGGCGCGACTCGAGTACGTGCAGGAGCGTCAGCGTGCTGCCGAAGGTCTTGCTGATGGATATTGCGTACGGCAAGCACACTTCGGAGAGCGGCGAGCGATCGAGACACACGAGCACACTACGAATCCCGGCGTCCCTGGCTGGCAGCGGCTGCGTGGGTGAACGGAGCGGCCCCTGCGTGAAGCGGCGTGAAGTGTCGGATGTGGTCCCCATGTTGCGCCGTCCTTTCAAGAAGCTCGCCAGCGCGGGGGGCCGGGGCACAAACCCATTTCGCAACGCGCGGAGCCCCCGCGCGGACGCAAGCAATGCGGGAGCGTGCAAATCGAGGCGTGCCCCGACGTCCGCGGTCCACAGAAGCGACGCCCGCCTGGTGCCGACCTACCCTCGCGAGCCGGCCTCGCGAGCGTCGACCACCTGCCTGGCGTTGTACACGGCGGTGACCAGGTCGTCGGCGTCGAACGGCTTGTGCAGCACCCCGACAGCGCCGAGCTTGCGCGCCATCCGGGTGACGGATAGGTGCGAAGAAGAGGCCGTCATCACCACGGGCACGTCCCAGTGCACACGGTTGAGCGCCTCGAGCACGCCGAGGCCGGACAACCTCGGCATCCTCACGTCGGCGACGGCCATGATCGACGACGGGACCGTGAGCCCGGACGTTGCAATGAGCTCGGCGCCATCGTGCGCCTCGTTCACGATGTACCCAGCGACCCGCAGCGCCTCGGCTACGAGGGAGCGGACGTCGTCGTCGTCTTCCGCGACGACCACGACGGTACCTGGGGGAGGGCCACTCGGCCTGTGCATCACGCATCCTTCGCAGCAAGCAACGAGCCAACGGTCGACGTCTCTCCCCTTCGCTCCGAGCCGAGCGCTGGGCACGGCACGGCACGCGGACGCGACGAGTGACGAGAAGGCGCCCTCGCCGTCCGCGCGCAGCTCGCGAACTGCGCTGGGCCCGGTCGAAGGCATCACGCCGTTGTTGTACCGGGCGCGTCATCGGGATCGACTCGGTCGCTTTGAGGGACACCGGCTTCGGGTTCGACGGGCGTCGACCGAGGTCGAAACGCAGCCTCGGGAGGTCTCCTTGGCGCGCCTCCGAGTCTTCGGGCTTCGTCGCCCGTGTCGCAGGGCGCCTCATCGAGTCGGCAGGCATCCTCACGCGCTTCGAAGAGTGTGTCTTCGATCTCTCGGGAAGCCGCATTCTCTTCGAATCGGGTGTCGTCGTGGTCGCAGCGCGCACCATCGAGTCTTCGAGGAGCGTCTTCCGGTTCGGTCAAAGACGCGTCTTTCGACCGGGATGACACACTCTCGTCGATCGATGCGGCGGCCGCTCGACTCGAAGCAGCTTCCTGCGACGAAGAAGAGGCTTCTTGCGATACGGATGCGGGCTCTTCTCGACGAGAAGCCTCGACCCGTCGGGTCGATGAGGCTTCTTGAAGACTCGAAGACGACCGCGACTCGATCGATGACTCTGCGCGAAGAGAGGGTGACTCTCCCTGCTCAATCGCCCAGGCTTCCCGATGACTCGAGGACGACCGGTGCTCGATCGATGACGCTGGCCAAAGACTCGATGACACTGCCCGAAGTGAAGGGGGCTCCTCGACTACAAGCGGCTCGATGGGCTGTAGATTCAGCGATGGTCTCCGCGGTGATCGTCTTCGTGGTGCTCCTCGTGATGGCCTCCGCGCCCATCGTGTACATCGTGACCCCAGAAGCAGGCGCTCGAGGCCACGCCGAGGCAAACAATAAGGGCAGAGACCTTGATGATCTTCAGGCAGATAGTGCGCATGATTCCCTCCGACGTGAGACCTTCCTTCTGGTCCCCATGACGGGTTGCATGCCCGATGCCACGCGATCGTGCTCGAAGAAGTCCGCGCGCTGATTGCCAATCGATGCCGGTCCACGCAAGGCTTGCGGTGCGAGCCTCACCGCGGCGAGGGAGCGGGGAAATCCTTCTGACTTCGAAGCATCCGGCGAACCAAGGAGTCAGACCAGCCGGTCGGCAGCACGCGTGGCGCTCGACAACCGCGTCACCCGCAAGAAACGCGCGCCGACGACGCTCTTGCAGGGCGCAGCGGTTTTAGGCGATACTGCGGCATGCAGCTACGCTGAAACGTCGACAAACTGAGTCATGAACGTCGTGGGACGCGGAGGTGCTCATCGTGAACGGCAGCCGGTAGGACGTGCACCTCGTCGCGGCCCGCCACCTGTGTCCCGCCCGAGCGAGAGGAGCCTCTCGCCTCCCGCTGGCAATGGCGGGCCCACACGAGCATGCCGACGGCCGTCACGAGGATGAGCGCCTCCGACACCAGCTTGATCGATCCGTGCGATGGCGTGAGGCGGAAGACGGCCTCCGAGAGGCGCACGGTGAACCACTCCTGGGACGCGCCCTCGGCGCCTCGTGAACCGCGGCTCCAGCAGGCGCGCGCGAGCGTGGTGAGGAGGCACTCGCCGAGCCACAAGCGCGAGGCCTGGTTGATGACGATGAAGACGATGGCGTATACGGCGTAGGCGCGCGTCGCGCGCGGCCAGCGGTGCCAGAAGAGCAGCGGCATCCCGACGACCCAGGACGCCATCAGCACCGCGTGGACAAAGTCGACAGATGCTCCGAGCGTGGCCCACATCGCGTCTCCATGCTTGCAAGGGCGGCGCCACGCAATCCATGCGCACCTGGCGCACGCCGGCAGGGGCCTTACGTTTCGCGGCGTGCGGAGGCGAAGGCGAGTCCTCGTGGTCCTGATGGTGATGGCGACGCTGGCCAGCGCCGCAGCGCTTCGTGCCGGGGTGCGGTCGGTTTCGCGCATCTTCCTGTTTCCCTCGTGGCGGGTCGCGGCGCGCGCGACGCCGGACGATCTCGTTACGCACGAGCTCGTTGCGTCCGACGGGGTGGCGGTGCGAGCGCTCGAGCTGCCCGCCCCGGCCGGGGCGCGGACGGTGGTGCACTTCCACAACAACCGCGAGACGGCCGAGGCAGGCGTAGAGCTCGCGCGCGCCCTCCGAGCGCGCGGAGTCGGCGTCTTGCTCGTCGAGTACCGCGGCTACGGAGCGTCGCGCGACGGCGCGCCTTCCGAGGAGGGACTGTATCGCGACGCGGAGGCGGCGCTCGCCATGCTGGCCACGCGCGGCGTGGGGCCCGAGCGCGTCGTCCTCTTGGGCACGTCGCTGGGGACGGGCGTCGCCGCCGAGATGGCGCGCCGGGGGCGCGGAAAGCGGCTGGTCCTCGTGAGTCCGTACACGTCCATTCCGGACCTCGTCACCGGGGTGGTCCCGGTGCTTCCCGCCCGCCTGCTCCTCACGGACCACTTCGATACCCTGGCGAAGGCCGCAGACGTGCACGTGCCGGCGCTGGTCATCCATGGCGATGCCGACGACGTGGTCCCCTTCGCGATGGGAGAGCGCGTCGCGGTCGCGCTGGGCGCCCGCTTCTTACGAGTGGCGCACGGCGGCCACGGGGACCTCTTCGCGCGGGAGGGCGAGCGGCTTCTCGACGCCATCGTCGCGCTCGCGAAGGACTGAGCGGGACAAAGTCGCCCTGACCTTGGCCCGCACCTTGCTCGAAACGGCGCCCAACATGACGACAGCGTTGGTAGTGATGGAGCCCGGCGGGGCATGGCCGTATCCGATCGGGGACTCGACGGACCTGGTAGCCTTCCGCCCCGCAGGCGAGGATCTGCTTCAGTGGACGGAGCAGAAGATCCATGTGCTCCACCGCAGCAAGCAGAACGTGCGGGTGGCGGTACTCGCGTGCAACTCTACGGCAGGCGGTGCGGCCGCCGACCGCCGCACACAGCTTGCTCGCATGCTGCTCGGCGTCGTGACCAGCATCACCCGTGGGCGCCTGATTCTGAGCGCCAGCGGACGTGCCTCCGCTCAACTTCGGCGAGAGCTACTCGCGCTCGCTGGGCAACTCACCGACGATCTGCGAGGAAGCACGGCGACCATCTCGCTGCGGTTCAACGATGCCCCCGCTCGGATCGCGGAGAAGCGCACGCTCCCGATGACGGGGACGCATGCCTGACGCCTGCTGTGGAGCCGACGGCCCGAGGCGCGGGGAAGAAAACGGGGACATCTCGCGGCGGAATGGTTGCCGTTCAGCCTGCCGATCCAGACAAGGGGCGTTGCGCGCACACGGGGGCGTGGTCGAGTCGGCGGCCATTCGCCGATAGCGGCACGCGGTGGATGACGTGCTGAGTCGCAAGCCGGGGAGTCGAACCCCGCGGGCCTCATCGGCACCCTTCCAAGCCCCGGTACCGCCGGGCACGCCTGCGATAGGAACGAGGGTCAATCCCGGGCGCGGGCCTTGGACAGGGCTACCACCTGGGCGTCGGGAAGCCGGGCGATGGTTTCGGCGCGACCGAGCAACGTCTTCGAGCGCCGCAGTGTTAGTGGCGCGCGCCACGAAGCGCCGCTGACTGCTCAGTGCGCACCTCCTGTGTCGACCACCGCTTTCCGGGAGCAGGGCGCCTCAATACCAGCAGGAGTCGGCGGGCGGTGGTCGGGCAGCCCGGGTCGTTCAGTCTGCCTGCGGCACGGCGTACGGTTCATGCATCCGACGTCGGCGTGCGCGACGATCCGCGGGGGAGCCAATCGACGACGCCCAGCCGCAGCCGACCGTCTCCTCCGGAGACGACGGTCGAGGCGGCGGCGCGTAGCTTCCACAAGGAGGCCGCAGGCTACGGCTTCGCGCTCGCGGACTTCGTGCACTTTGCAAGCACACTCCTCGGGATTGCCATGACACGGCAGCGCGCCGGAGCGGCGCAGGAAGATGACCTTCCGCTGGCGATCGACCGCCAGGCCCGCTTGCCCATCGTAGGTCCGAACGTGACCGTCCGGGCGTTCGGCGTCCCGGGGGACCGGGAGTGCCTCGAGCGCTGGGTGGCCGACGCCGAGGGGCGCTTCTTCCTGCTCTCGACCGCGTCGGGCAGGAGGCAGGACGTCGAGCATCTCGTCCAGAGCCACGCCAACCGGGTCGGCATTGTGACGGTGGCGGACCGGGCCATCGGGTGCGTCGCGTACCTCGACCACCGTGTCGACCAGGGGCGCGCCGAGCTTCGCAAGTTGATCGGCGAGCGCGACATGCGCGGGCGCGGGCTTGGCCAGGAGGCAGCCCTCCTCTGGCTCGGCTACGGGCTCGGCGCGCTCGGTTTGAGGAAGATCTATCTCACGACGCTGGTGACCGACATCGGCAACATCAAGATCAACGAGAGGCTCGGCTTTCGCGTGGAGGGCATCCTGCGGAACGAGGTCCTCATCGACGGCGAGTACCACGACGTGCTGCGCATGGGACTCTGGCCGTAAGCGAACGCAGGACGTTCCGTGGCGCGCAGAACCTGCGTGCGGCTGCCGTTGTAACTACCTCGGACCCGGTCTTCGGCGTTGGAACGCAACGTGCTCTTCCAGCGCGAAATACCGCATGAAGAGCGACGTCGAAGGCGCCCCCGAGACCCTTGCGACTGGCGCCCGCCTGTTCGATCGCCGCGATCGCGAAAACGTCCGCCACTACGTTTCCTTCGTGGCGGGCTCTGTTCGCAGGCACCGGCTCCTGGTCCTCGCGACCTTCGTCTCGATCGTGGGAGCGACCATCGGTTCGTTCTTCGCCTTCCCGAAGACGTACCACGTCGAAACCAAGGCCCTGGCCCAGACGAACTCTGCATTGACGGTTCGCGGTGACGGGCCCGGCGCGGACTCCCCCACCCGGGCTGCGGCGGACACGGTGCTCCGGAACGACAACCTCCTGGCGCTCATCACGCAGACCGATCTCCTTCGATATAGCAAGGAGCATCGAGCGCCCGTCCAGCGCGCGAAGCACGCGATCACGGACGCTCTTCATCTCCCCGAGGACTCCGAAGCCGACCAGCTGGATGCTCTGGTGAAGCTGCTCGGGGAGAAGCTCAACGTCTGGACCAGCGACAACGGGAACACGGTGAGCGGAACCACCGTGACGATCGCCATTGACTGGCCCGACGCGCCGATGGCATGCCGGCTGGTGGACGCCGCCCAGCGGGCCTTCCTCGATGCTCGCTACGCGCGCGAGATCACGGCGCTGACGGAGTCCATCGAGATCCTGCAGAGACACACCGCGAGCCTGCATGCGGACATCGACGACGCCGTCAGCGTCATCGAGAGGATGCGCGGCCCTGGAGAGGCACCCGGACCCGCCCGGGCGGTCCCGGCCTCCGCGACGTCGCCTCGCTTGGTCGAGGTGAGGCGCCCGGTCGCGACGCGCCCGTCGGCACCCGACCCCGAGCGCGAGCAATTGCAGCTCCAGCTGCAGGCCAAGCAACGCGCCATCGACGAGCTCGAAGATCTCCGTCGGCGCCGTCTCTCGGAGCTGCAGGGCAGTCTGGCCGAGGAACGGACGACGTTCACCGAGAGCAACCCGGCCATCACCGATCTGAGGCAGTCCATCGCCGCGCTCTCCATCGAATCCGCCCAGGTCGCGAGCCTCCGGAAGGAGGCGGCAGCGTTGAAGGCCGAGTACGACGCGAGGGCCGCCGGCACGAGCGCGCCGCAGGCCCCGACGGTCGTCTGGACGACGGCGGCGCCCTCCGGTCAGACGGGCTCCGGCGCGACCCCTCCACAGGTTCCGGGCGACGTGCTGCGCCTCGCTCTCGACCTCCGGGAGGACCGCGATCCGGGGATGGTGTACGCGCGCGGTCAGTTGCGCGACGCGATGGACAAGTACGCCGCGCTGCGCACCCAGATCCAGGCGGCCCAGATCGACCTCGAGACGGCCCAGGCCGCATTCAAGTACCGGTACACCGTCGTCACCCCCGCGCGCCTCCCGAAGACTCCGACGGTGCCCAACGTCCCTCTGGTCACCTTGGCGGCCCTCATCGCTGCGACGCTTTGCGGCCTCCTCTTCGCGGTTCTGGCAGACGTCCGCGCGGGGAGGCTGCTCGAGCAGTGGCAGCTCGAACGGCTGCTCGATCGGCAGGTACTCGGAGCGATCACGCTGCCCGAGGACGTGGAAAGGGCGTGACGGTCAGATGAAGGCGTCCGCCCTGCCCACCGCCGCGCTGGCGTGCGCCTTCTTCACCGTGGCCTGCATCCTCGCGGGCAACGGGGACCTGATTGTCGCGTTGACTCCCGTGCTCATCCTCGGGTTCCTCTACGCCACGTGGAAGCTGCCGCTCCGGTGGCCGCTGCTCGTGACCACCTTTCTCGCCCTGACGCTCGAGAACCCGAGCGAGCTGCCCGCGTGTGGTCAGTGGAAGTCGCCGTTCTACGAGGTCGGCGCGGCCTTGCTCGTGCACCTCAACGTGACCCTGCGACACAAGTCCCTCGTCTTCTCGGGTCTGGACGTCATCTTCGCGTACCTGTTCGCCGTGACGGCGGCGCGATACTGGACGCGCTCTCCCATCGACGGATCCGACGGCGCCGAGAGCGCGGGGCCGATCGGTCGGTTCGCCGCCTTGAGCCTGGCGGGAGCCGCGTGGATGTGGGTCTACGGGGTCGCTCGCGGCGACGCCGACGTGGACAGCTCGTTCTGGCAGGTCCAACGCGTGGCGTACTTACCGCTGCTCGTCTTCCTGTTTCAGCGCGCTCTGCGGCGCCCAGGCGACGCGGCCGCGCTCGGGAAGGTCATCGTGGCAGCCGCCTGCCTCAAGGCCTCCCTGGCTGTCTATATCCGCGCGACGGTCCCTCCGCCACCCGGCGAAATCGCGTCGTACTACGCGACCACGCACGCGGACTCGATGCTCTTCGCGGTCGCGTTCTGTTCGGTCCTGGCCCTGGTGGTTCACCGGCGCGGCAAGAAGAGCCTTCCCTTCGTCGCCGGCGTCCTGCCGCTCCTCGTCGCAGGCATGGTGGCGAACGGCCGGCGCCTGGCGTGGGTAGAGCTGGGCGCGGGCGTGGCCACCGTCATGGCGCTCACGCCCTGGTCGTCCGCCAAGCGCACGGCCGTGCGAGCGCTGGTCGCAGGATCACCAGTCCTTTTCGCCTATGCGGTGGCCGGATGGAGCTCCTCGTCCGCGCTCTTCCAGCCCGTGCATCTGCTCCGGTCAGTCGTCGACTCCAAGGCGGACCCGTCGACCATGTGGCGCGACCTCGAGAACTACGACCTCTTCTACACGCTGCGCCACCATCCGGTGCTAGGCACGGGTTACGGTCACGGATACGTGGAGCTCGTCTCGCTCCCCGACGTCTCCAGCTCCTACGCCCTCTACCGCTTCCTTCCGCACAACAGCATTCTCGGCTTGTGGGCCTACGGCGGTCTCGTCGGGTTCACGATGCTCTGGACGATGCTGGTCGTGGGGTTCTTCCTCGCCGCACGAGCATACCGGTACGCCGTCACCGTCGAAGACCGGACGATAGCGCTGACCGCGGTGTCGCTCCTCGTGGTCTACCTCGTCTACTGCTATGGGGACCTCGGGCTCGGCACCTGGACGAGCGTGTTCACGGTCGCTCCCGCGCTCGCCATCGCGAGCAAGCTGGCGGTCACCACCGGCGCGTGGCCGTCGACTGTTCCGTCACAGTCGCGGATACACGAACATGATGAGAAGCAAGTAGCAGACGTTGAAAACGCACATCCCAAGAAGGGCCTTCTTGAGCCCACGGATGGCGTTCGGATCGCGGGCAGCCCAGAGCGGGATCAAGACGTCGACGAAGAGAATGGAGATCAGGATGAATTTCGCCATCGACAACGACCCGCTCTCGGTTAGTCAACCACGCGAATCCGAGCGGCGCAACGCAACCAGGGCGCCTCGGGAGCGCCTCTCCGTCCTCTTCGTCACGCCGTTCCTGCCCAGCCCACCCACCTTCGGCGCGCAGCGACGGTTGCACGAGCTCATCTCCGGTGTGGCGGCCTTGCACGACACGTCGGTGCTCTCCCTCGTCGACCCGACCGAGAATGCGGAGGCGGCGATCCGCGCGACGGAGGAGTATTGCCGACGCGTCGTCACGGTGGCCAATCCCGCCTACCACGCCGGTCACGCGGCCAAGAGGTTGCGGCAGCTCGCCTCGCTGGGCTCCCCCCACAGCTACGAGTGGCAGGGCCACAACGAGGAGCGGTTTAGCGCCGCGCTGGAGCAGATGCTCGCGCACCACTACGACGTCGTGCACTTCGAGCTGGCCCCGATGGCCGCTTATGCCGCGGCCTGCGCCGGAAAGGAGGGCCGACCCATCCTGTGCCTCGACGAGCACAACATCGAATACGACATCGTGAGACGGACCGCCGCCGTCGAGGCCAGCGTGCTACGGCACGTGTACAGCGCGATCGAGTGGCGCAAGGTGCGGAGAGAGGAGCGGCATGCTTGGAGTCACCTGGACGGGTGCACGGTCACCTCGGTGCGTGACCAGGTGATGCTGCTGTCGGAGGCGCCGGCGGCCCACACGGCCGTGGTACCGAACGGGGTCGACCTCGACTTCTTTCACCCTTCGCCGCAGCCGCCGCCGAGAGAGCCTCTCAAGCTGCTCTTCTTCGGCGCCATCGACTACTACCCGAACACCGATGCGATGCTCTTCTTCCTGCACGACGTGTTTCCGCAGCTCGCGGCGCGCTATCCGCAGCTCTGCCTGAGCATCGTCGGTCGCAAGCCTCCCGAGAGCATCGTCGCCCAGCAGAGCGCCACGGTCGAAGTCACCGGAGTGGTCGACGACCTCCGGCCGTGGCTCGAGCGGGCCAACGTGGTCGTCGTCCCCTTGCGCATCGGGGGAGGCACCCGTCTCAAGATTCTCGAGGCGATGGCGATGGGCAAAGCCGTGGTGTCCACGACGCTCGGCGCCGAGGGGCTCGACGTCGTTCCGGAGCGTGACCTCCTGCTGGCGGACGACCCGGCGACGCTCGCGGCTCAGGTGGGCCGGTTGCTCGACGATTCGGAGCTGGGGCAGCGAATCGGGGCGTCTGCGCGGCAGCTCGTCGAGTCCCGGTACAGCTGGCACGCGGCAGTCGAGAGGCTGTCGACGTTCTACGCGGAGCTTCTGGAGGCGCGCGCGGCGGCCCGATGACGCCCGGACGCGCAGAGCCGGTGGCGCCGCGAGGCGCAGGCGGACACATGCTCGCGCTCGACGGCGTGCGCGGCGTGGCCATCCTGATGGTCCTGTGCGTTCACTTCATCGGCGACGCTCCGGCGTACACGACGCTCGAGAGGACCATGGTGAAGCTCGCCAACTACGGTATCTGGGGCGTGGACCTGTTCTTCGTACTGTCCGGCTTCCTCATCACCGGCCTCCTCTACGAGGCAAAGCGCTCGGCGCACTATTTCCGCGACTTCTATGTCCGGCGGACGCTCCGCATCTTCCCTCTCTATTACGGCGTCCTGGCCGTGCTCTTCATCTTGCTGCCGCTGTGGCCGGCGGCCTATCCGGCCGCCCTGGCCGAATCGGCCCGTCACCAGGCGTGGCTGTGGCTATATGCCAGCAATGTGTACCTGGCGATTCATCGAGCGTGGGCGCTGCCTTACGTCAGCCACTTCTGGTCGCTCGCGGTGGAGGAGCAGTTCTATCTCGTGTGGCCAGTCGTCGTCCTGTCCTTCGGCGGCCGCTCGCTGCAGCGCATCTGTGTGGCCGTGACGATCCTCGCGCTCGTCCTTCGCAGTGCCCTGTCGTATGCAGGCGCCGGCTATGTCGCCCAGGTGGTCCTCACGCCGTGTCGCTTCGACGCTCTGTGCGTCGGCGGTTTTCTCGCGCTCGCGGTGCGAGGGGTGGGGCTGGAGCGCGTCGCGCGGACGGGGAGACGGGCCCTCGGCCCGCTCGTGGGCCTCGTCCTGCTGGTGTCGGCGTGGAATGCGGTACGGGGCTCGTTCTCGGACGTGGTGCTCCCGCTCCGGGGCACGCTCATCGCGCTGACCTTCGGTGCACTGCTGGTCACGAGCCTCGCGGCGCCGGCGCCTGGCCTGCTGAGCCGTGTGTTTCGCAGCCGCGTGATGTGCTTCCTGGGCACGCGCAGCTATGGTCTCTATGTCTTCCACGGCATGATCGCGTACTGGATGGGCGAGCACCGGGCCGCCATCGAGTCGCTGACCGCGGGGCTCGGCTCGAGCGGGGCCATGTTCGTCGAGGCGAGCGTCGGCGCGGGGATCTCGATCCTTGTCGCTGCCGTCAGCTACGAGCTGTTCGAGAAGCACTTCCTCCGCCTCAAGAAGCGCCTGGCCCCGTCGAACCGAGTCGAGCACGCGGTCGTCCCCGGCGGCGCCCGGTCGGCCGAGTGACCGCGATGCGCGCGTCGCACCCCATCCTCGTGCGGATCGTCCTCGGGGGCGCCCTCGTCTGGTGCGCGCCGTCGGAGGGAGCGCAGCCCCGGATGGCGGTGGAACCCCGCGCCGTGGTCGCCGCTGCCGGGGGGCGAGCCGCCGCGCGCCGGCAAAGCGACGAGCCTCCGGCCGAATCCGCTCGTATCCCGGTCCAGGCGCGTGGTCGGGTGGTCCTCCCTCCAGTTTCCCCAGGTGCAGAACGTCAACGATGGCGACTATTCGACCTCCTGGGGTGCCGCGGAAGACACGTGGTTCTTCGCGGGCGACAGCATCACGGCGCTCGCGTTCAACCGGACGCCACCCGAACCAGCCGAGCTTCGCCGCATGGGTGAACAAGCAGCGCCCGGCGTTCTTCCCTGCGCTCATCGACGGCGGCACGGGCGGCCACAAGAGCGACGAATGGCGCGGCGCACAGCGGCGGGTGGCTCGCGCGCAACCCCGACATTCACTTCTGGGGGATCGCCTACGGGCGGCCTTCAATCGCGTGATCGACGCGCTTCGCATCGAGAATGCGGTCGCCACGGGCCCGGACCTCTACGGATGGTTTGCGGCTCACCCCGATGAGCTGCGGGACGGCGTGCACCCGAACGACCGGGGGGGGGCGCGTCCATGAGCCGCCTGTGGGGTGAGGCGATGGTCGCGCTCTATCCGCGCTGACCCCGGTTTCACGCCGGGACGCGACCCTTGCTGCGCACCGCCGCGATCACCAGCCGCCACATGTCCCCCGTCCGCAGGGCGCCCGTGGCCACGACAACCACGAGATACACGGCGGCGTCCACGGCCAGCCGCGCCCAGCCGAGGCTCGCGGCGAGCCTATCGACCACGATGACCAGAGCGCAGGCCGCGAGGCTCTTGCCCACCATCCGGAGCGTCTGCTGGCTGACGACCTCCCAGCCGGCGAATGCCACCATCGCGACGGCAGCGAGGACGTGGGTCGTCAGCGCCGCGATGGCGCACCCCACCCCGGCCCCCCCCTCGCCGAAGAGGGCGGCCGAGGGGGGAATGAGCACCAGGTTGAGCACCACGTTGACGACGAGGCTCACGACCGAGATCGCCGTGAGCGTCCAGGCGCGCTCGAGCATGATCAGCGTCAGCGCGTACACGATGGCGACGTAGATGGCCACGGACGACGCCGCGAGGATCCGGAGCGCGAGCGTGGCCGGCGCGTAGGCATGCCCGAAGAGGAGCCGGAGCCAGAGATCGGCTCCCACGCCCACGAACAGCGAGGCGGGGATGGATATCGCGAGGATCAGCTCCATCGACTGGCCCACGCGCGCGGCGAGGTCCTCGCGAGATCGGGCTGCGCCTCGAGCCAGTACGGGCGTCAGGACCCAATCGATGAGAGGCGTGATGAGGAGCGTGAGTCCCGTGATGGAGGAAGCGGCGACGTACCAGCCGACCTCGCGAGACGTGCCGAGGACCCCGAGCAACGTCACGTCGAGCTTGTTGTAGGCGGTGATCGCGCACCCGTTCAGAAAATACGGGAGGCTGCTGAGGATCATCGCCTTGGTGGCGATGCGATCCACACGAAGGACGACGCCCAGGTGGCGACGCGAGAGCGCGAACAGGCCGAGGGTCTTGATGCTCTCCGAGACGAGGAATGCGGCGGCGAAGCCCCACAGGCCGCTGCGCACCAGGATGGCCGCGCCCACTCCGGCGGCCCACACGAGCTTGGTGGCGACCGCCAGGGCGGACATGCCATCGACACGCCCTTTCGCGTGAAGAAGCGCGGACAGCGTGCCGTTGACGCTCACGAAGAACTGGGCACTCCCGAACAGGTACACCAGCTGCATCACCTCTGGCGAGCGGCTCGTCGCGTGCATCACGATCGCCATGACGCCGAAGATGGCCACCGACAGCATCGCGCGGAGCACCAGCGTGCCGCCCAGGAAGTCGCTCGCGTGGCCGGGGCGGACTGACACTTCCTTCCGGATGTACGGCTCCGCCCCCAGACTGAGGAGCACGAACAGTGTAGCGGTGAACCCGTCGGCAAAGCTCAGCGTCCCGAAGTTCGTGGGCCCGAGGTACCGCGGCATCAGGAACCTCATCCCGATCGCGATCGCCAGCGTGGCGGCGAGCGAGGTCCCGAGCTTGAGCGCGTTGGCGATGGCCAGCAGCGAGTCGCTCGGACCGTCCTGGGGGCGATCGAGCGGGACGGCGGCGTCTCCGGTCTCGCTGCCTCCAGGAGGTATCATCGTCGCGCCTTCGGTGCGGCGGACGGCCCGACCAGCAGGCTTCCCCGGAAGTGCGTCCGTCCGATCTCCTCGATCGTGATCCGTGTGGCGGCCAGGGAGGTGGACCCTGGAGACACGCAAAGGATGGTGCAGTCGGCAGCCTGCGCGAGGGGAACCGCGGCGAGGCTGCCGGAGGGAGACTTCGTCGCGAAGATGACGCGAGTGCTCCGGTTCGCTTCCCGGCGCGCCTCCTCGAGGAAGGCCTCGACCTCGTTCAGCCGGAGCGCGCGCGTGTCGGCCACACGGATCGACTCGCCGCGGTCGCCGGCGAGCCTGGCGATGAGATGGGCGACTGCGAGGGTCGAGGTCTGCTCGTCTCCCGGTACGAGGGCGAGGGTGCGCCAGTCCAGGTCCTGAGTACGGAGCCACATCCGCTGCCAGTCGGCGCGATCCCACGAGCTCTCGAGGGCCGTGGGGGCATCCTCTTCGGATGCGTTGCTTCTCTCCAGCTGGGTGAAAGGAACGAGTGTAGTCATGTCAATCGTGCCTCCTGGTCATAGACGCGCCGTGGGCGCACGGAGCGTCACCCCGACGAACACGATCCCCTGCACGATGCTCGCCTCGACGATTTCCGTCGTCCCCGGCGTCGCGGTCGACACGATGGGTTGATTGGCCTTCTGCCAGAGGCCGCGCACGCCGAGGTCGAAGGTGACGGCGGCGCTCGCCGCGTAGGACAGACCCAGCTCGCCGGCCAGCAACGTGGTCGCGTTGGGTCCCCCCGTGGGCACCGACTGCTGCGCGCTCGCGAAGGTGTCGACGATGAACGGGCCGTGAGTCCACTTCGCCTGGAGCGTGCCCTGGGCGCGCTCGTCCACGATGCCGAGGAGGCGGTTCACCAACGGGGCCCAGCCGCGCCCCCGCGTGGAGGGTCACGCTGTCCTTGGCCGACAGGATGCTCTGGTCCAGGATGGCCTCGGCCACGAGGTTGGTCCGGCTGAACTCTCTGGCGAAGGGGGCAGTCCGTACGCGTCCCTCGCCGATTCCGAGCGTGAGGTCTGTCGTGGTGACCGCCGACCAGCGGTGCTTCCAGCCTTCATCTTCCTCGGCGAGACCGATCGCGGGACCCGAGGAAAACGTCGTCTCGTTTCCGCTCACCGTCGTCGCGAGATGGTCGACGGGTGAGGCCGCGCGGCTCACCGCCGCCTCCGCGAGGGGACCCTTCAGGAGTGGCATGATCTGCCGCGCGGCGTCGTCCGCGCCACCGGCGACCTGGTAGCCCACGTTCGACCGTAGCTCCCAGCGTCGCACTTCGGCGCGGGAGCCGAGCGTCGTCGAGGTGGACTCGTACTGGATGATCTGCGACGTCGGCATGACGTCCACACGGGGCGGGGTCCCCGCGGTTCCCTGGGGAAGCACCAGGTCCGCGAAGCTCATGCCGCCGTAGCTAGCGTCTTCGTCGAGCCACAGATTGGCGTGGGCGCTGCGCCAGTCGACGCGGGCCGAGCCCGCGTTGAGCCAGGTCGGCTGCACGCCCACCTCGTTGACGTCCCAGAGCGTCAGTTGGGGAGTGTACGCAAGCGTGCAGCTCGTACGCGAGGACGCCAGGACTAGTCGAGCGTCCGGCGTGGTCGAGAGGTCGAGCGACGCTCCGGCCCCGGTGTCTCCCGGAGCCCGCAGGCGGGTCTCCGTTCGATCCGAGAACGCCACCGTGGCGGCGACGTCTGCGGTCAGGGGCAATGCCGCGAGCATCGGCGACTCACTCGACGACGACGTCGTCGCCCGTGCGCACGCGGAACATCGCGGCCGGCCCCTCGCCTTGAGTCAGGTCGTCGAAGCGGAAGCGGATTCGCTGGGCCGGCGAGTGGCGCGTCAGGAAGATAGAGGTATGGCTCGCGTAGTCGTTGAATCCACCGGCGGCCGCCAGCGCCTGCAGCACCCCCGAGGCGGGCTCGACGGTGTAGACACCGGGGTGGGCGACCTGGCCCAGAACCGTCACCGATGTGGGCGGGCTCTCTTCCACGGCGATCGTCACGGTCGGCGAGAGGATCAGCTCCTTGAGCTTCACCTCCAGCTCCTTGGACACCACCGTGGGCGGCTTGCCCCGCACGTCCATCTCGCCGACGAGCGGCATCGCGATCTTCCCATCGCGTCGCACCCGCGCGTGCGTGGACAGGCTCTCCTGGTTGTAGACGCGGACGCTCAGGAGATCGCCGGGCCCGATGACGTATCCGTCCGCCGTCTGGTCGGGCGGCAGCTGGTTTACCCAGACGTAGCGTCCGCCGCTCGAACAGCCGAGCATCATGGCGAAGAGAGGAGCGAGCCAGGCGACGGAGCCCATAGGCCCCCCTCAGAAGCAGCTTGCGTACCGACACGCCGCGCGCCCTCCGGCGGGAGTTCCGGGTCAAGGAGGGGACACGACGGCGCAAACCGTTCGCCGGCGCGAAGAATTCGCAACGACGGAAGGCCATACGCCCGCTCCACCGCGACAGCGCCCCATGGCCGGTTTCCTGCTATGGCCCGCGCGAGTGGCCGCCGTCGCCCTGCCCGTGCCCGAGAAGTCCCACGAAAGCGCGGTCCCTGCCCGCCGCTCGACCTCCCACATCCCGTCGCTGGACGGCCTGCGGGCGGCGTCGTTCTTCATCGTGTTCGTTTCCCACGCGGGCCTGGACTTCGTCGTGCCGGGCGCGTTCGGCGTGACGGTCTTCTTCTTCCTGAGCGGGTACCTGATCACGACGCTGATGCGCGTCGAAGCCGCGAAGACCGGCCGCGTCAACCTGAAGGACTTCTATCTGCGGCGTGCCCTGAGGATCCTGCCACTGGCGTCTACTGGTCCCTCGCCGTGGAAGAGCACTTCTACCTGCTCTTCCCCACGGTCTTCCTGGCTCTGAGTCTGCTGCGCCTCGACGGACGTCAGAAGGCGTTCGTCTTCTGGGGGACGTGCGCGGTCGTCCTCGTGTGGCGATGCGTCCTGGTCTTCGCGCTTCACGCCAACACCGAGCGCACCTCACTGTGCTCGGACACGCGAGTCGACTCGATTGCCTTCGGGTGCGCGCTCGCCGTGTGGAACAACCCCGTGCTCGACGGACTCGACGATCGGGCCGAGTCCCCGCTCTGGAGGCGCGTACTGCTCCCCACCGGGATCGGGCTCCTTATCGTGACGTTCCTCCTCAGGGGCCCCATCTTTCGCGAGACCCTTCGCTACACGCTCCAGGGCATCGGGCTGACGCCGCTCTTCATCATGGCGATGCGCCATCCTCGCTGGTACGTGTTCCGCCTTCTCAACTGGCGGCCGATGCGCTTCGTGGGCACGGTCTCCTACACGCTCTACCTGGTGCACCACGTCGCCCTCAAGGCTGTCGCCGCGCACTCGCGACTGGGCGCCATCGCGGGCGCGATCGTGGCGCTGCTCATCTCCCTCGCGATCGCCTGGGCGATGCACGTGGTCGTCGAGAAGCCCTGTGCTCGACTCCGCGGTCGGCTCTGACCAGGCCGTCACACGCGCAGGCGTCGCAGGTCGGACCGGCTGCCCGAGTCGCTCTGGAGCAGCGCGCGCACGTACTCGACGAGCCGGCTCGTGGTGAAGGGCTTCTGCAGGAAGGCGTTGGCGCCCACCTCCTCGGCCTGCGCCATGTCCGTTGGGAAGGCCTGCTCGCTCATCACGAGGACCAAGGTCCTCACGAGTCCCCGCGGCCCGCGAAGGTACTCGCAGAGGGCATAACCCGACTCGTTAGGGAGCTCGAGGGTGGCGCAGACGAGGCGCGGGGAACACTCCTCCAGCTGGGCCACTGCGCTGTAGTAGTCGACCGCCTCGATGACCTCGAAGCCCATGGACGACAGCTGCGCGGCGATCACCGACCGCAACACGTGATCGTCCTCCACGACCAAGGCCACGTCACAGTTCTGGTTCGTCAGCTTCATGTTCCCGGCCTCAGCTAGCGCCTCGCCCGGTCACCACGACCGGCACGGTCCTGACGATGAGGGACAGGTCCTCGGCGAGGCTCCAGTGGTCGATGTACTCGAGATCGAGGAGCATCCAGTCGCGGAAGCCCACGGCGTTGCGCCCGCTGACCTGCCAGAGGCAGGTGAGCCCGGGGCGAACGGACAGGCGCCGGAGCTGCCACGCTTCGTAGCGCGCGACCTCCGACGGGAGCGGCGGGCGTGGCCCGACGATCGACATGTCGCCCTTCAGGACGTTCACGAGCTGCGGCAACTCGTCGATGCTGAACTTGCGGATGAACCGGCCGACGAGGGTGACGCGCGGGTCGCGGCGCATCTTGAAGACCGGGCCGGTCTGCTCGTTGGCCGCGGCGAGCTGCGCCAGAAGCGCCTCGGCATCGACCACCATGGACCGGAACTTGAGCATCGCGAAGTGGCGCCCGTGCAGACCGACGCGCTGCTGGGGGAACAGGACCGGGCCGCGGGAGGTCACCTTCACCGCCAGCGCCGCGAGGAGCAACACCGGCGACAGAACGAGGACGGCGAGCGCGGCCATGAGGACATCGAGGGCGCGTTTGAGGGCGACCTGCACCGGGTGCGGCTTCACGCTGAGGTAGTGGAGGAAGCCGTCCGGGACCACCCTTCCGTTCGCTAGTCTTGCGCGAGCGATGCGATAGCCGCATACGGGGAGGGCGAACGGCTCGCCGAAGCGCTCGCAGGTCTGGATCGCTGCCTGGATGGCCCCGGCGTGCGCCGGCGCGGTCGACGCGACATACACCTCGTCGACGACGTGGTCGCGCAGGACCCGTTCCAGAGCGTCCACCCCGCCGACGATGGCCTCGCGAAGGCGGCCGTTCGCAGCCTCGCCTTCGAAACCCAGGTGCCCGATGATCTGCCAGTCGGAGTGGTGCTCCCGAATCTCCTTCGCAGTGACCCGCCCCAGGGGACCGATGCCAAGCACGAGGATGTTGATCGGAGCGCGCATTGCTCCTCCGCTATGAAGCAGCCCCCGTGCCACACGACCGGCGAGCAGCCGCGCGCGCCAACTGGCGAATCGTCGATCGATCGGCGATGGCCCGCAGTGAAACCGTTGCGTTCCGGCGAAATCGTTGCTCTTCCGTCCCGGCGCGCAGCCGGCGAACTCGGCGGTTCACCGCGCCTCGTAGGGCTCGAGCGTGAAGTCCACCGGATGCGCTCTCCAGATGTCCCGCGCGTAGTCGCGAACCGTCCGGTCCGAGGAGAAGGCGCCCATGCTCGCGATGTTCTTCACCGCCATGGCGTGCCAGGCGGACGGGTCACGAAACGCTTCGCCAACCTTCTCCTGGCAAGCGACATACGAGGCGTAGTCGGCGAGCAGCATGTACGGGTCGGCGTCGAGAAGGGAGTCGACGAGCGGTTGGAAGAGGGTCTTGTTGCCCGGCTCGAACATCCCCGACGCGATGGCGTCGAGGACCTCGCGGAGGTCCGCGTTCTCCTCATAGATGCGGCCCGGCACGTACCCCGTCGACTTGCGCTGGGCGACCTGCTCGGCGGTCAGGCCGAAGAGGAAGAAGTTCTCCGCGCCGACGGCGTCACGGATCTCGACGTTCGCGCCATCGAGCGTCCCGATGATGAGCGCCCCGTTCATCGCGAACTTCATGTTGCCGGTGCCGGACGCCTCCTTGCCGGCCGTGGAGATCTGCTCCGACAGGTCCGACGCGGGCATGATGCGCTCGGCGAGGGACACCTTGTAGTCGGGAAGGAAGGCGACCTTGAGGCACGCAGCGACGCGCGCGTCGCCGTTGACCGTCGCGGCGATCGAGTTGATGAGCTTGATGATGAGCTTCGCCGTGCGGTACCCCGGCGCAGCCTTTGCGGCGAAGAGGATGGTGCGAGGCACGGTGACCGCCGCCGGATCGCTCCTCGCGTCGAGGTAGAGACGGACCGCGTGGAGCGCGTTGAGGAGCTGGCGTTTGTACTCGTGTAGGCGCTTGACCTGTACGTCGAAGAGCGACGACGGGTCGAGCGCGAGGCCGTGGCGCTCGCGCGCGTACGCGGCGAAGTCCTTCTTGTTGGCGAGCTTGATCGCGCCGATCTGCTCGACGAAAGCGGCGTCCTCCGCGAGGGGAAGCAGGAGCTCGAGGCGGTCGAGATCGCGTGTCCACCCGGACCCGATCGCTTGCGTGATCGCCTTCGCGAGGCGCGGGTTGCACTGGAGGAGCCACCGGCGCGGCGTGACGCCGTTCGTCTTGTTGCTGAAGCGCTCGGGGAAGAGCTCGACGAAGTCCGGGAAGACCTCCTTCTTCAGGAGCTCGGTGTGGAGCTGTGCGACGCCGTTGACGGAGTGGGAACCGACCACGGCCAGGTGTGCCATGCGCACCTTCTTCTCGCTCGTCTCCTCGACCAGCGACAGGCGCTGCACTCTCCCCACGTCGCCCGGGTACCTCGCGGCCACGCTGCTCAGGAAGCGCCGGTTGATCTCGTAGATGATCTGGAGGTGCCGGGGAAGAAGGCGCTCGAACATCGTGACGGGCCACCGCTCCAGCGCCTCCCCCAGCAGCGTGTGGTTCGTGTAGCCGAGCGAGGCGTTCACGATCTCCCAGGCCTCGTCCCAGGCGACGCCGTGGTCGTCCACGAGTACGCGCATGAGCTCGGCGACGGCGATGGAGGGGTGGGTGTCGTTGAGCTGGATCGCGTTCTTGTCCGCGAACGCGTCGAAGGTCCCGTGGTGCTTCAGGTATCGGCGAACGACGTCGTGGATGGCGCAAGCGACGAAGAAGTAGTGCTGCTTCAGGCGCAGATCGCGGCCTGTCTGGTGATTGTCGTTGGGGTATAGGACCTTCGATATCACCTCGGACTGGGTCTTCTCCTCGACGGCGTGCACGTAGTCGCCCTCGTTGAACACCTGGAGATCGAGCTCGGCGTCGGCGTGCGCCTCCCAGAGGCGAAGCGTGTTCACCGTGTCGTTGCCGTAGCCGGCGACGGGCGTATCGTACGGAATGCCGATCACGTGCGTCTTGTCGACCCAGCGCGCGCAGTACTTT
>Ga0182030_10003824_pt1 | contig 32127 bp, 23 predicted proteins | sample 812S3MmetaG_FD_121299 | JGI IMG/M metagenome (GOLD analysis project Ga0182030, IMG submission 121299) | Permafrost microbial communities from Stordalen Mire, Sweden - 812S3M metaG (Illumina Assembly) | ecosystem: Environmental > Terrestrial > Soil > Wetlands > Permafrost | place: Sweden... | reverse complement strand
TTCCCGCGCCACCATGAGCCATTCATCGTGAGGCAGGTCTGATCCGGTTTCCTCAAGGATGTACTCGCCCAAGGCCACGTATCGGCCAAAGCCGCTAGTCCAGCCGTACCAGTCGCCATACTCTTCCCCGAGTTTGTTGGCTATCGCCATCGCCCGGTTTTCGTGTTCCTGCTTTTCTTTCGCTGACTTTCTCATGCGCCCTCCGTATCTCATTTCTTGGGCTGGTCCCTATTCCAATCGCGTGGTAACTCAATCCGATAGTGCTTATCGTTGTCAAAGAAGACTAAGCCGTCCGCTTCGGTTAGCCTCTTGTTCATGAAGTTGACAAAGGCGTGACTAATTCCAGTCTTGTCCTCCCCCGGTTCGTACTTTTCTAATTCTGCCGTTGTAGTGTTGTAGTCGGACAGTTTGTAGATCACATTAAACTTCACATTGAACGTCTGACCGGGTGGAATTATCAAGCTATTATCCCAAGAGCTGTCATCGAACCTATCGAGCGCCTTGTTTTCCGGTATGCGTCTCATTAAGGACCCCAACCCTGCTACCGGAAGCGAATACTGAAGGTTCGTGTGATTCGTCAATGCGTACTGGTAGCTCATATGAATCTCGTCCTGAGAATTCTGGACGGTCATCGTCGTGAATTTTGCCGTAATGGCTGAATCACTCCAAACTGGCGGCTTGGGGGGCCGCATTGACCACCAGGACACCACGCCCAAGACGAGCGAAGCCGCCAAAATGATTCCGAAGCCGATGGACGCTCCCCATAACGCGATTCGCTTCCAAGTATTCATGGCTGGTCATTATAGCAAACGCACATCTGAAGGCTTCTGTGAATCGCGTGGCGATTCCGATGGCCTAGAAAGCGGCTGGCGAAATGACAAAACGATGCGCCAGACGCTTCTGGTCATTGCGTAAACTCACAAGCTGTGTAGGGTGTGCTCTATCGTATGACTTGTCAAATTTCAACGGACTCCCGAAAAGACACGCCCGCCAACATATTGGGAAGATTACGACGGTATCCGAGTGTGAGAGCAGGTCCATACTCATGGGCTCGTCTGGAACCGTCCCAATCACGATGAGGGCTTGGTCTGTAGTGCAAAACGGTTCATCTTCATTATCGGTATAGCGAAGACACCAGTTGTAATTGCCCATCCATGAGATACCCGCCGTAACGTCTTGTAGCATCCGGCTAATGGTCCAATTCCTTACCGTATTCTCGGGAAGTGGACGAGGTTCCAGCGAGTCTAATTTTACTGAGCGCCGGTCTGGGCTGACACTCGTTATCTTTGAACCTCGAAGTTTGCGAACCTCCGCCTCTTGTTGCTGCATTGCGAGAGGCGACCTTGCTCTCATCATTTGCATGAACTCAAGCAAGAAATCCTTGTGCTGTTCCCACGCCTCAAAATTGTTTGCGGCCAATTCAGCCCGCCTTTGAGGAAACTCCCTCTCCAGCCGGGCAAATACAGAGTCCGGGTGTGTGACCACAGAATAATCCGTCTCAGTGGCGTAGTCGTAAAAGCCTTTGCCGAAGGCAATTTCACTGGTACTGACGCTCTCCCACTTTTGCGTATGCCGCTGGAAGCACGAAAGCGGCTTGGGGTCATTAGCCCGTGCCGAAGAGATGAATCCGCGCAAATAGCCTTGCGGGAGCCAATGGTCTTTTCGGCCTCTTTGCTGCTTTGCTTTTTGACGTTGTGACATGGCTGAAGTACAGCGTCCCTTCATGGCGGAATCAGGCGTTACTGTCATCTATGCGGACCGTCTGTTCAGCCTTAACCGGAAACCCACGAACACGGATAGGTGAGCGGTCCTCCGCTTTCACGCTCTCTTGTAATAGCCGGACTTGCCAGACGGATTGACCGGCCTCCGAGGCTCTTTGTACTGAGAATGGGATACAGGCACAAGGAATGTGTACATCGCAGAATGTCGCGCGGCCACGAGCGCCCCACATTCGCATTGGAACGTTTTCCAATCCAGTTCCCCGTTGCGCTCGGCTTCCTCCGCATCCGCTAGGCCCTTACTCGTGAAGTGCCTATAACAGGGGTCCTTGAGCTTCGGCCCAAAAGATGAAAACGTTCCCCGCACCAGAAGCCCCTTACGTGGACGGCTTCTACGAACAGACTTCTTTCCGACCTTGACAGGCTTAATCATAATCTGATACGAGCCTACCATCGAATAATGGCGAACGCAAGGCGAATAACTCGCCACGTGTCCAGCCGCTCCCGCCAGCCCAGAAACACGGGACAGCGCGGTTTATCCTTTGCGCCCACTGGCTGGTGTTTGTACTTTGCCAGACGCCCCAGTGGAGGATTACGCCAAAGCTGGGCGCGTTCCTCGCCTTGAATCCGGTCCCGAGTTCAAAGACAGCGCCGGTCTGAACGTCCCGGACCCGGAGAGCGCCAACGCCATCGTGGATGTGTTCCACCACGTCAAGGACGCGGGCCTCGCCGTCCTTGAAGTGCTTGAAATTCAGGAGACACCCGTCCTTCACGGTGGAGCGGGGATGCCTGTACGGCGCGTCGGCCCGCGAAGGATGGCCCCTCAAACCTGACGGCCAGCCATTCAGTTTTGGGTCGGCCTGGTAACCGCCGGGATGCAGCGCGAGGCCTTAGTCGGTTAGGGCTCCAGCAGGGGAGCTGGGCCGGAGCTATTCTCTGCAAAATCAAAAATATTTTTCGGAACAGCCATCAGAACAGCCATTCGCGTGAGAAAAAGAAAACCGCCTTTTGGGGCGGTTTGTAAATCACTCATTTTATTAATGTTATGGTGGACGCGGTAGGAATCGAACCTACAACCTGTCGGTTAAGAGCCGAATGCTCTGCCAGTTGAGCTACGCGTCCAGTCCTAGTGAAAAACCGTTCAGCCAAATGCCTTGCACACCGTCTGAACAGGCGGAAAATTCCTCCCGCCACTTGACGAATATAGCACAGAAGCCGGACTCTTTCAAAACTTGAAAGCTGCTCTGCGCCTGGTCTGAAGAAGGTCCGCGGCAGGCACGCTAAAAGTCGAGGGCCAGGCCGGCGCGGACGCCACGCTGTTCCTGAGCGAAGATCAGCACGGAGCCGTCGCTTGACAGGAACGGACGATAGCCTTCGGCCAGCAGATTGTGCAGGTCAATCAGCACATTGAGGCCTTCCGTCCCGCCGAGGTGGAGGTGAATGGGTTGGCGAAGGTGGAGGCTGAGATAGGGGTCGGCTGCATCCTCGGCAAACGGGGCCACAGCGGTCACGGAGTCGTCCGGTTGCCAGCGATAGCTTGCCCGCCAACGGGTCTTGGTGCCGTCCAGCGTCCCGGACAACGAAAGCGCATACATCGGAGTGCGGCGGGGATGGAGGCTGGCAAGCGCCTGGGTCAGCAGTCCTGACTGCGGCAAGGGGAGTGGAGCGGCCGGCATCACCAGGGAGCGGCCGTCTGCGTAGCCGAGCCAGAGATCATTGCCTCCCGGCAAACTGTGTTCAAAGAAGGCCGAGATTCCAGTGCTGGTGAACTCCGGGCCGGCAGCGCGGAGCAGGCTGCTGATGGGGTCCAGGAGCGCTGCGGAAGCAATCGAATCGCCGCTTGTAAAGCTGCCGTTCGCCTCGACGACCGGATTGTCGATTCGGTCGTGAAAAACCAGGACGGTGAAGCCGGACCGGTCGGTGCGCTGTTCCCAGCCAAGTTCCTGGTGTATCCCGTGCTCGATCGCCAGATCGCCGTTGTGAGCAGAAACTCCGGGCAGCCAGCTTGCCGCACGGGTGTCTGCGCGGCCTTCGCTGCTCTGCACTGTCGGCACCATGGTGGCCACGCGGTAGCCAAGGGAAGAATTGCCGTTCCGCCAAGCCACGTCGGCAAACGGCAGCACTGCGGCTACAGTGTCGGGCGAGGGTCCGGAGAGCCGGGCAAGCATTTGATTGGAGCCCACGTCGCCCTTGAACTCGTCGCCGAGATGAATTGTTTCCCAAGTGCTCACGGCGAACTCATCCAGCCCCTTGGATTCGGCGCTGGACATCACCGGGCGAAGTGCGATAGCCGCCACGGACTTTACCGAGCCGACAAAGCCCAGATCCTGGCGGAAGCCGAGCATGGACTCCATGCCAGCATCGGTGTCGGGAGCAAAATCGACGCGCGCCAGAAGTTCGCGGCTGTCTGAGGGCGTGTCTTCAACCGTGGCGGAGATGCGCTCGCCGCTCTCGCCGAAAGCGCCCTGCTGACCGCTGGCCATCAGGCGGGCCTTCAGCCGGGGATGCGTCGTGGAGCCGTCGGAGACGACTACCAGCGGGCCGTTCTCAAGCCAGCGCAAGAGGGGGCGGTTGGCGGCCGAGCGCAAGGTCCAGGCCCACTCATCCCGTTGGTTGCTGCCAGCGCTCTGCTCGGGCGGCAGCCACTGCATCACTTCGTAAAGGGTGTTCAGGGTCAGGTTGACGACCGTGTCGGTGCGGACGCGAACATTTTCGCGCAGCGAGGGAAGAAACCAGGCTCCCGTGGCTCGGAGCGCATAGCGGCCGGGAAGAACCGAAGGGATGGCAAAACGGCCGTTTGCGTTGGTGTAGACGCTGGCGATGACGGATAGGTTGGGACGCAACAACTCAACCTGGGCGCCCACCTGCGGCACACCTGCCGAGTCGCGCACCAATCCTGAAACCGACCCGCGCGCATCCCCGTAGAGCGAGGCGCTGCCCGCGACCATCAGCAAGACAAAAAAAACGAGATTAAGCCTGTGCATCATCAAGGTCGATGGTGATCTGGCTGCATCCCTGGCATATTCGCTCAGAATCGATTTCGCGCCGGCTTCCGGATCTTGTGTCCGGTAGCCCTTCTGCACGGAATCCATACTATTCCACTTCAAAAGGCGCCGACTCGACAATCTGCTGTTTTGAGATTGCGTCGTCCACTTTGATTGTAACCTTGTACTTGCCCGGTTCAAGGCCGGCCATGGGCAAGGTGTTCTCAACTGTTAACTGGTCGCTATGCGGGTCAATGTTCTTTGAATCCATTTGTTTCTCAAAAACGACCGTGTTGGCGGCGGGAGAATCGGCAGTCGCGGCGCTGATCTTGACAATCTGGTACGTCACGGTGGCGTCGTTGCTCTTGGTCGCGTCGTTGATGCCGAGATTGTAAACCTGTATCCAGGAACTCAGGCTCTGGTCGCGCCTGAAGCTGACCGGAGTAGCCGAGTTGGCACTGACGCGGGGCCTGATGTACGTGTTGCCGATGACAAAGTTTCCGCTGCCAATCGAGTGGGAACTGACGGGGTTCATCTGGTCGGCCAGGATCAGTGTAGAGGTGCCCAGTTTTTCATCGGCGAAGGCCGGAACATTCAGTGCGCGCCCGTAAATGCCCATGTGGTCCGGGTTGTTTACGTCCTTGATGGCGATGTCCAGCCGATAGAGGCCCGGCATCAGGGGCAGCGCCTTCCAGTAGACCGACTTGCGGCCGAGCGAGTTTTCCAGCAGTTCGGCCGGCTGCACGATCTCGACCGTATCCTCGAATGTCTGGACCGTCTTGTCGCTGAGGGTGGTCACCTTGCCCAGAATATTCACCACGCCCTTGGATACTCCGTCCCTGGTTATAAAGGTCACGTCGCGATTGTTGATCTGCAAGGTGATCGGAACCATGTCGGTGTTATCGGTTACCTTGAGGAAGTCGGTGCGGACATCGAAGGGGAAGATCGGCCCGGTCAGCAGCTTGTGCTCGGTCATGAAGGCATCCAGATCCTTGAATTTGACCGGAGGCGGCGCGAATAGCTTGGACTCCAGCTCGATGCGGTCAAACTCCTTGGGCGAGTTGGCCCCGGAGGTCGGACCGGCGCGCTGGCCCTGCTTTGAGGACTGGCCCATCTCTTCCGCCATGGTCTGGCCACCGCCGGGAGTGTGCTGCAAGGCATCCTTCTCGCTCGGGTCGATGGTGAAGTGATAGTCGCCGCACTGGCAGGAGTCAACAAACTCAATATCGATATTCTCCCCTACGCCATCGAGATAGCGGTAATTCCAGGTCTCGAACGGGAAGGTGGAGGTGTCGCCGCCGCCTTCTTCCACGGGGCGCTGGTAGGAGCCGCCGGACGGGTGGGATTCGATCGAGTCGGGCGGACCCCACATGATGTACATGCGGCCGCGGTCGGTCTTCCAGCCGGGCTTACCGGCGGGGAAATGTTCGTTGGCGTAGGCGATGCGCCGATAGTGCTCTTCGCGGAACTGGTTGTCCGGCGAATCGGGATCGGGGTTTCGCCGCTGCCAGAAATTTTCGATGAATGCGTCGCGCTCCTCGTCGTTGCCGAGGTTCATGAACGCCTTGCGCTCCTCAGGCGAGATGATGTAGGCCACATCCTGGTTCAGCCAGGTCTTGTAGGCGCCTTTCAACTCCTGCCGGACGGCCTTCTGGGCGGCAAACTTCTCCCGGTCGGAGCGCGGGCGCAGAAGGGGATTGAACTGCGGGTCCGCTCCCTGTTTCTGGGTGCTGTCCGGTTGCGCCTGCGCGGGGGGATTGTCAGTCTGTTGGGCCCAGAGGCCGCGGGCGGGAGTGAAAACCAGCCCGCAACCCAGTGCGATGAATAGAAGATCACGGCTTTTGCGCATCATTTGCCTTGAAAAACTCCTGTAATCCCTCATTCTACGGGGCCTGAAAGGGCCGGGCAACCTTCTGCTGCCAGTGAGCTGTCTCCTTAGGACGCCAAACCGTAGCCAGGGTGAGCAGAAATCATCTCGCCAAGACGGCGATACGCGCGCCAAAAACTTTTATAACCAGCCGTCCCGCTTGGCCGTCGAAGAAACAAATTCTATCGCCTTGCAGCTTTATTTTGCTATACTTGCCCTTCTTCCGAAGAGCGCGCGAGGGTCATCCCGCCACAGTGCGATTTTCGTGGTTTCCGCTGACGGAAGCGATGCATCCCGGAAGCTCAGAGAGAGATTTCAGCCCTGTTCGGAACCAGGCTCGAGTTCATTGCGTACACTGAAACAGGAGAGACTTGGAGCGCGCATCCCGTATGAAGAAGATACTATTGATCGTTCTCGCCGCCGTGGCCGTCTCTGGACTCGTGGGATTCTTCATTTACAGGCAGCAATCCGGCTACACCAAAGTTCTCACTGCCAGGATCGCGCGCCAGGATCTGACCACCATTGTCAGCGGCACCGGCGAGGTCACACCGAAGACCTATGTGAACCTGGGCGCCACCGCCATGGGCCGAGTCACCCGCCTCTATGTCAAAGAGGGGGATTTGGTGAAAAAAGGCGAGGTGGTGGCCAGCATCGAGAACGTGCAGCAGGAGGCTTCTGTGGCCGGCCAGCAGGCCGCCATCGCCGCGGCTAAAACCGACATCGCATCCTATATCGCCGCGGAAAAAACCGCCGAGGCCAACATCGAGCACGCCCGGGCCGACCTCGAGCAGAAGAAACTGGATTGGCAACGCGCCCAATCCCTGTATGAGGACGGAATTTCGGCCAAGCAGGATTACGACGCCAAAAAAGCTGCTTACGACACGGACGTGGCATCCCTGGCCCAGGCCGTGGCAGGAGTCAGCCAGGCCAAGGCTAATTCCGCCTCCGCGCGCGGACACCTGCGGACCCAGGTCGCGGATCTGCGTGCCGACCAGGATATGCTCAACCGCACCATCGCCATCGCGCCCTTCGACGGCATTGTGACCAATGAGCCGATCCGCGAGGGCGAGACCGTCGTCGAAGGCATTCAGAACGCCGAGGGCTCCACGCTGATGACCCTGGCGGACATGAGCGTGATCACCGCCGAGGTGAAGGTGGACGAGACCGACATCGTCAACGTCAAACTGGGCCAGCCGGCCGACGTCACCGTGGACGCCCTTCCCGGCAGGGTCTTCAAGGGGCATGTGACGCTGGTGGGCGATCAGGCCCTCCTGCGCTCGACCGGCGTGGCCACCTCGCAGTCCACCACCGGCACCGAGGAGGCCAAGGACTTCAAGGTCGTCATCACGCTGGACAACCCCTCGAAAGAGCTGCGCCCCGGATTCTCCACCACCGCCAGGATTACCACGGCGCACAAAGCCAACGTGCTCGCGCTGCCCATCCAGGCGCTGACCATGCATTCGCCGGAAGAGGGCAAGGGCAAGGACGGAGTTCAGGCCGCATCCTCCCCATCCCCATCGGCTGGCGCGAAGGATGCGCCCGTGCAGGGTGTCTTTGTGGCGGAAAAGGACTCGAGAGGCAGGCTGCGAGCCAGGTTCGTGCCGGTCAGCACAGGCCTCACCGGGTCCACCGACATCGAAGCTCTCTCCGGCCTCAGGGCGGGACAAGAGGTTGTCATCGGTCCGTATAAGACGCTCCGCATTCTCAAGGATAACGCGCTCATCAAGCAGGACACCGCCAAACCGGTCGCGCTCGATGCGGGCGGAAGCTCGTAGGAACCAACCCGGGCTCCGGTTCTGCTTCTTGTGCGAATGAGGCAGCCTTGCAGGCTAGAGCCTGAGATTTTGTCGTCGTGCCCATGAATTTGGCTTTCCCAGCTCCCGTTTTTGAGTCATGGGGAACCAAAATCCAGGCCGTCGTAATACTAAGGAACAAATCTGCCGCTCTCGAAACAAGGCCGGCAAGGTAAAAGGATGAGATTCGCATGGCTCTGAACGGCATTCGTACCGAAGACGATGTGCAACAGGCGTCTCAACCTGTCCGCGACATGATTGTCGTCGAAGATCTATGGCGCACCTACGACATGGGCTCGGAACAGCAGGTGATGGCGCTGCGCGGCGTCAACCTGCGCATCCGCCACAACGAGTATGTTGCCATCATGGGCCCGTCGGGCTCGGGCAAGTCCACGCTGATGAACCTGATCGGCTGCCTGGACACGCCCTCGCAGGGGCAGTACTGGCTGAACGGTCAGTTGGTGAGCGAGCTGGACGACGATCAACTGGCGCGCATCCGCAACAAGGAGATCGGCTTCGTCTTCCAAACCTTCAATCTGCTGGCGCGGGCCACGGCGCTCCATAACGTGGAGCTGCCACTGATTTACAACGGAACGCCGGCCGCCGAGCGCATCGAGCGGGCCAAGGAGTCGCTCGCCAATGTGGGCCTGGCGTCGCGCATGTTTCACAAGCCCAACGAGTTGTCCGGCGGCCAGCGGCAGCGCGTGGCCATTGCCCGGGCGCTGGTCAACCGGCCCTCGATCATTTTGGCCGATGAGCCCACCGGCAACCTGGATTCAAAGACCGGCCTGGAGATCATGGCGCTCTTCGATACCCTGTATGCCAGTGGCAACACCATCGTGCTGGTCACTCACGAGCCGGACATCGCCGAATATGCCCATCGTGTGGTGCATATTCGCGACGGCCAGATCTTCTCCGACGAGCCCTCCAAGCGCTTCCTTTAGAGCGCTTTTCGCTCTGCCAGGCAGGCGGGCATAGGCGGTCCATAGGGTTTCCCCCTCCGAAAAATTTCGCCGCCGGACATCTGGCGCGTCCGCGGCGATCCAAAAGATGCCTCAAGGGCGTCGAACTGCTCCGATAAACGCAAATCGCACATTCACTTGAGCCGGAAAGATGCTTTGTCTTTCCGGTTCATGTTTTTTTCTCCAGCGCCGATGAAAACTCTGTCGGCCTTGTAATCGTCGTTCGGGCCAGGAGGCGATGCACGTTGAGATCCCTGCAGAGCGCCACCCCTTATCAAACTCCGTCTTCTTCGTCCCGCCTTACCCTCGTGGAAGTGGAAACGCCCACGGAATTACAGCCCGCGGGGGTCAGCGCGGCATGGCGCAAGCTGCTGATCCAGGCTGAGATGGTTGCTCCTCATGTGCAGGTGGCGGCCTTTGAGGGGGAACACGGAAGCGGCAAGCATACACTGGCCCGCTATCTTTTCAACCGCTCTCCGCTGGCTGGCGGCAGCTTTCAACGGCGGGATGCGCGGGAATGGCTGGTCGCCGATGCCGATCCGGCCACGCTCACCGGCTTCACCTATCTGGATCGGGTCGACCTTCTGGCGCCGCCTGGGCAGGGGTTGTTGCTGGGCGTGCTCAAGGCGCTCCAGGATCGTCCGCCGGGCCGCTCCGTGCTGCTGGCCTCCTCCCAGACTTCGCTGCGCCAGATGGCCGCGCAGGGCATCTTGCTGCCTGACCTGGCCTTTCGGCTCACCGCTGTCCGCTTCGCCATTCCTCCGCTGCGCCAGCGCAAGGAGGACGTCGCCGTACTGGCCCAGGTGCTGCTCGACCGTCTTTGCGCCCGCTACCAGCAGCGTCCAGTGATTCTGGCCCCCGGCACGCTGGCCCGGATGCTGCAGCACAGCTGGCCGGGGAACGTGCGCGAAATGGCCTCGGTGCTGGAGAGCGCTCTGCTGGAAGCCGTCAACGGCATCATCCGGCCCGAAGACCTCTCCCTGCCCACTGGACTGGAAGCTCCACCGCAAGCCCAGCCGCTGGTGCGAACCGACAACCTGAACCTGGATGCGGTCATTGAACAGCACGTGCAGAATGTGCTGGACCTCAACCGCGGCAACAAGCTGCGCGCCGCGCGGCAGCTTGGCATCAGCCGGTCCACACTGTATCGCATCCTGGGCAACGAAAATATTCTCGCGCATTGAGGGCCCGTCAGGGCCCTCGGGCGAGGGCGATTCCGCTCGACCAACAGCAAAGCAGCCGCGTTGATGAAATTTGGGTGCGCTTGCCGTGTCAGGAAAGCCTGACGGAAAAGCCGGCCCGCTACTGGTATGTCTCGCGCAGAGGATCGTTGATCCATTTTGAAGGGTACGGGCTTTAGCCCGTACGTAAACCCCGCAACAGCCGGGTGCCCCAGATCCCGCTTTTGGAACCTGGGAAAGCACAAAACTCAACACACGAAATCACCTAGTGGTATGTCTCACGCAGATGGTCGTTGATCCGTTTTGAAGGGTACGGGCTTTAGCCCGTACGTAAAGCCTGCAAATTCAAAGGGGCTTTAGCCCCTGAGGGAATGCCGGTCCACCGGTCTCAACCTCTCCAAGGCGCTGAAAATGGATTCAATCATTGAGACACTACGCTACGATCATGCTGACGATACCGATGAACATCAAGGCGGATTGATCGTCGTTGGCCCGCCCCAGGGCGTCCTGGTTACAAACAACGCTCAGCCGATCAAAGCTGCGAGAGCCGGCGAAGCGGGCGATGAACTCTCCCGGCAGCCTTCCCTGTCCTGGTTATAGATGACAAAGGGGACGTGTTTCAGGGCCAGACGCATCAGTCCAGCCTCTTATGAAAACGCGGTAGCGCGATGCACAGAAAGACCGCGCAAAGGATTCCCAGGCTGAGCGTATTGGGCAGCGGGACCGCCCAGACGTCGCCCGCCAGAAACATGGTTTGCAGCATGGCGACAAATTAGCGAGCGGCAACAATGTGGGTGAGAATCTGAATCGGATGCGGCATGGAACGAACGTCAAACAGAAAACCGGACGGTTTTCTGGATTCGTTGAGAGATTTCCTCATGGGTTCCTTATATAGGTTCATTTGCTTGCATGTTAAAATTCGACAATTAGTCACTTCAAAATCTCCAGGAGCACGGTTCATGAAAAGCCGCTTGACCGCTGTATTCTTTGTGCTTTTCGCCTTTATCCTTGTCTGTACTTCAAGTGCGCAGACCTTCCGTGGAAGCATAGAAGGCACGGTCGCGGACAGTACCGGGGCGGTCGTACCGGGGGCACAGGTGAAGGTCTTGAGCCCCGGCACCGGGCTGACCCGTACGGTGTCCACCAATGATCTGGGTGGATACATTGCCTCGGAACTGCCGCTGGGCACCTACAGCATCACCGTCGAGAAGGCTGGCTTCAGAACCACGACGCTGACCAACATTCCCGTCAGTGTTGGCTCGTCGGCGCGCGCCGACGTCAAGCTGGCCGCCGGCATGGTCCAGGAAGTGGTCGAGGTCAAAGCCGATGTTCCGATGGTGGAGACGACCACCAATACGACCGGGGGCATGATCGAAGCTGCCGAGGTAGCCGAGCTGCCGATCAACGGACGCGACTATACCAAGCTTCTGGAGCTGGTTCCGGGGGCTGCGAGCGATCCTGTGGGATCGACCGAATCGGCCGGTTCCTACGGACTGTTCAGCCTGAACGGCAATCGCGGCCGCTCGAACAACTATCTGCTGGACGGCACGGACATGAACGACGGATACCGCAACCTGCCGTCGGTCAACCAGGCGGGCGTGTGGGGCGCCCCTTCGACCATCCTTCCGGAGGATGCGCTGGCTGAGATTCCAGTGACCGGCAGCCCGGAGGCCGAGTTTGGGCGCAGCGCGGGCGCCACGGTCAATATCGTGACCAAAAGCGGCACCAACACTTTTCATGGCAGCGCGTTTGAGTACTTCCGCAACGACTCCTTGAGCGCGCGCAACTACTTCAATACCGATGCTCAGCCCAAGAACTCGTTTACGAACCATCAGTTTGGCGGCCTGCTGGATGGGCCCATCGTGAAGGACAACTCGTTCTTCACGCTTGCCTATGAAGGGCAGAGAGAAAACGGCGGACTTCCCCAACAAGGTTTGGTGCCCACACAAGCCGATATCAGTGCCGCGGGTGGGGCCACGAACTCAGTGATCCAAAATCTGCTGAACAGCAATCCCTGGGGGCCCCTGCCGCTGACCGGCGACGGCAGCGAGACCTTCACGACGCCCTTCAGCAACAACAGCGACAACGTCATCGCCAAGGTCGATCAGCATCTCAAGCTCTTCAGCCCCGAGGATCTGTTCACCGCACGCTATTTCTATGCCCATGGCATGCAAAGCTTTCCGCTGGGCATGCTTTACACCGGCAGCAGCGCGCCGGGCTACAACACATTGACGCCCACGCACGTCAACGTCGCTTCGCTGTCCTATACATCGGTTCCGAAGCCGAACCTGATCGTCGAGGTTCGCGGCGGCTACAACCGCTTCCTGCAGCAATTTTTGCCGCAGGACGGGAGCCTCAATCCGCAGACCGCACTTGGCCTGGACACTCTGCCGCCCGGCTACTCTTCGACCGACCTGGGCTTGCCGACCATCACCGTATACGGCGCTAACGGCGAGTACAGCCCGATCGGCGCCACCGCCAGCGACTCGCGCGGACGCATCGACACCAACTACCAGCTCTTCGGAAACGTCTCGCTGACCAAGGGACGGCATAACTTCAAGGCCGGCTACGAATGGCGGCGCACCTTCATCAACAGCTTCATTGATTCAGGACACCGCGGCAAGCTGACCTTCAACAGCCTCAGCGATTTTCTGGCGGGTCAGATCGACGGCGGCAGTTCCGCCGAAGGCGACGGTAAACGCTACTCCTACCAGAACAGCAGCGGCGCTTACTTCATGGATTCCTGGCACATGAGCACAAAGATCACGCTCAACTACGGAATGCGGTGGGAATACTACGGAGTGATCGGGGCGGAGAACAACGCCTTCAGCATCTTCAACGTCAAAACCGGCGGACTGGAGACGGTGGGTCTTGCGGGCGGCCCCTCGTCACTCTATCCGAAAAACTGGCACAATTTTGCGCCGCGGGTCAGCATGGTCGATGACCTGACTGGCAATGGCAAGCTGGTTATTCGAGCCAGCGCCGGCATCTTATACGATGGCCCCTCGCAGGACTTTTTTGTGGGCAACCAGGCCTACAACACAAACGCCGGACAAGCCGGGCCGGCCTTCAACAACATCGGCTTTGCCGAGACGGTGGCCCCGACGGTTCCCACCGACGGTTCCGCCATCTTCAGCAACTACATGCCGAACAGCGTATTCACCGTGGATCAGCACCTGACAACGCCCAGGTACGCTTCCTACAATCTCAACATCGAGTCGCAGCTCGCCCGAAAAGTTGCCCTCCAGATCGGGTATGTGGGCTCGCAGGGACGTCACCTCTTCCACTTCCGCGACATCAATCAGATGGATAACATGCCCGGCACCACTTTTTCCTGCGGAAATGGCAACACCATCACCTACAACTTTGTTGGTGGCGTTGGCGAGCAGTGTTTCCCGTCGTACGAATACATCAATCAGATCGAAACCAGCGCAATCTCCAACTATAATTCGCTGCAGGCAACTCTGAAGCTGCAAGGCTGGCACAATCTGACCTCCACGCTGAATTACACCTGGGCGCACTCGATTGACACGGCCAGCGACGGCCTGGACTTTGTTCCGAACGCAGCGATGCCCGACAACAGCTTCAATCCCCACGCCGAACGCGCCAACTCCAACTTTGACGTGCGCCAGCACGTGCAGTGGTACTGGACCTACAGCCTTCCGAAGTTCCATGAGGCGCAGAAAATCCTCAATGGCTGGGCGCTGGACGGCATGTTCAACTTTGCCACCGGCCAGCCCTACACGGTGAGTTACCTGTTTGAAGGCAATTACAACGGCAGCGGAGAATACTTTGGACGGCCGGACATCATCGGCAATCCGCACACCGGCGCAAGCGGCACCAACCTGCTGAACCTGGCCGCGTTTGCCGCGCCCTGCACCTGGAACAGCGTAACCAGCGCCTGTGTCGACAATACGCAGCATCCCGGCAGCGAGGGCCGCAACGCCTTCAATGCGACAGACTATACGAACTTCGACTTCTCGCTGACCAAGACCTCGCACCTGACCAAAGAAGTGGCGATGGAACTTCGCGCCGATTTCTTCAACGTCTTCAATCATCCGAACTTCAGCAATCCGCTGCTGCCGGGCTTCGGCATCGATGTCTTCGGAAGTCCCATTGTTTCTGCTTCGGGGAATCGGTTGGTTGCAGGCACCTCGTCCCAGTACCTGCAAACCACGGCGACGCCGGATGTGGGCAGCGGCAACCCGTATCTCGGCGGAGGCGGTCCGCGCAGCATGCAGCTTGCTGCTCACCTTACTTTTTAGGAGTGCGCAAGCTTCTAGAGCATTTTAGCTTTTGATGTAGACTTCCGTGCCCCATCCATTCCGCGTTTTTCTGCGGAATGGTTGGGATACCAGTAAAATTCTGGTCTACACTATTTACGAAAATGCTCTAAGATGCTCTGATTCGATCCATCTCAGATCGCACGGCCGGTGGCTTCTACCTGAACGAAGATGGGCGGACTTGTGAGCACCGCGACCGCGTGAATTTGTCATTTCCCAGGTCTCAAAATCGAGACCTGGGAAACCTGAATTCATGGGTACGGTGACAGAATCACGGGGATATTACGGGCGAATCCGAAGATCATCGAAACGATCGACGGAATCGGGGCGAGGGCGGGCAGCGGACGCAGCAGGCGCTGAATCGGCTTCCTGTAGCGAAAACGAGAAGCGGCTTCCAGTTCCAGGCTCGCTTTCGACGCGCAACTCCGTGCCGTGGCGTTCCGCAATCCACCTGCCGAGAGCCAGACCCAAACCTGAGCCTGCCGGAACCGTATCCCTGTTGGCCGCGACGCGGTAAAAGCGGTCGAAGATCCTCACCTGATGCTCGGCGGCAATTCCAATGCCGGTGTCTTGCACGGAGAGATCGATGCGGTCGCTCGCGGGCATTGCGCGCATCGTCACCGCGCCGCCGGGAGGGGTGTACTTGACAGCGTTCTCGATGAGAATCGAGAGCAGCCGCAGCACTCCCTGCGCGTTGCACACCAGCACCAGATCCGGCCGCGGGCAATCAACATGAAAGTCGAGCATCGCCTGGCTCATCGCGCTCTGCCATGTATCTGCAACCTGACGAAAGAGAGCGTCGATGCGGATGGGCGCCAGAGCGAGACTCTCGGCTCCTCCATCGGCCCTTGCCAGAAAAAGAAGATTCTCGACCAGGCTTGTCATCTTCACGGTTTCGTCCAGCAGCCGTCCAAGAACAGCGCGATACTCCTCGCCATCTCGCGGACGGAAGAGCGCAACCTCGATCTCGGCGCGCAACAGCGAAATGGGAGTGCGCAGTTCGTGCGAAGCGTCGCCGGTGAAGGCGCGGACGCTGGCGAAGGCCTTTCCGATGCGCTCCAGCATCTGGTTCAGCGTGGTTGAAAGATGGGAGATTTCGTCTGCGGTATCAGGCACGGGCAGACGCACATCCAGGTTACGGTCGTTGATGAGCCTCGCTCGGGCAGCCAGCGCACTTACTGGATCGAGCGCCTTGCGGCTCATCAAATGACCGGCAATCGAGGAGACGAACAGGCCCGCAGTAATCAAAAGGAAGATATGAATGCGGAAATTAAAGAGGATGTCCAGTGTTCGGTTGAGTGTCATTCCGGTCTGCACGGTGTAGCGGGTTCCGTGAACCGAGATCGGCTCGATCAACGCGCGGACGGAACGCGATTCCGCGGAGTAGGTGAAGGTTGACCCGTCCGCCGGCGCTTGCTGCGGGAGCGCAAGCGCAGGATAGGCGGCCGCGACGTGGGGCGAACGATAGATCCAGTTGCCGTGCTCGTCGATCACCTGCAGCCACTTGTTACCATGGCTGACGTTGTAGTCCGCGGTGATGGCGGCCTGCAGATGCTCAAGGGTTTCGTCCGGCGGGCGGCTCTCAAGAAAGCGGCGAACGCCGCGAACACGCTGCTCGAGTTCCTCGTTTTCAAGATTGCCGATGGCGCGATGAACCATCCACAGGCAGGCCAGGCCGATGGAGAAAAGTGTAACGGCAATCGCCAGTGAATACCAGAGAGTGAGCCGCACCCGGATGGGCAAAGACTTCATTGCGTCTCCCTTTGCGGCGCGTCGCATTGCAGCAGATAGCCCGCCCCGCGAACCGTGGCGATCAACTTCGTGCGGTAGGGAGCATCGACCTTGGCGCGCAACGAGTTCATCAGAACATCGAGAGCACTCGGGCCAACCGGATGATCCGCGCCCCATATGAACTCGACCAGTTCCTGCCTGGACACACACTGCCCTGCGTGGCGCACAAGGCCTGTGAGCAATAGAAACTCAAGCCGGGTCAGATCGATGCTCTTGCCGCCGCGCGTAATCGACTGCCGCGTTGCGCCCACCGAAAGATCGCCAATCCGGACCGTACCGTCGGCTGGAGCGCGTTGCTGCCGCGTGATCGACTGCAGGCGCGCCACCAACTCAGGAAACGAAAACGGCTTGGTCAGATAGTCGTCCGCGCCCACATCGAGTCCGCGAATAATGTCGTCCTCCGTGTCGCGCGCCGTCAACATCAGCACCGGTGTCCTGCGTGTCCGAGTCCGCAAGGTCCGCAACAGAGCATACCCATCCAGCTTCGGCAGCCCAATGTCCAGCACCACCGCGTCGACTTCATGCGCAGTGGCCATCTCCAGCCCCATCTCCCCATCGGCGGCCGTCATAACCGTATAACCGTGCTCGTAGAGTCCTTTGCGCAGCAACTCCAGCATGCGCGGCTCATCCTCGACAATCAGTATTCGCATTGGCCCTGTACTTTTTAGCGTAAACGGGAACCAGAGAGAGAATGACTGGCCGCACCGTCGAATTCATCACACATTCATCTGCGCGGATCACGCGCCTCTCAACCTTAGAAATTATTCATCCGTCCGTAAAGAACGCTTCACGGCTGCGGCGCAGGCTCGTCTCAAGCGATGCCCCACCCGTCCAGGGTGCAGAAGCTTCGCAGATTTTGACCCAGCCGCTCAAGGAGAACCATGTTGACCAAGCCCCTCATACTACCGCTCCTCCTCGCTGTGCTTTTCGTCCTGCCCGCAAGAGGCATTACAAGCGCCACATCGGGCGCGATGAACGCTGCCGAAGCAAATGGCGCCATCGGTGGCACTGTCAAGGACACAGCCGGCGCGGTGCTGCGCGGCGCGCTGATTGAGTTGCAGCCAGCGGAAGCAAGAACGGCGTCGGACGCGCAGGGAGATTACCGGCTCCCAAATGTCAAGCCGGGCACCTATACCGTGTCGATCTCCTACATCGGATTCGCCACTTCCGTCACCACCGTCGTAGTAACTGCTGGTGAGACGACACGGCTGAATGCAACGTTGGCCGTCGCCTCGACGAGTCAGCAGGTGGTGGTCAGTGCAAACCTGGTGGGCGACGTCGCCGCCATCAACGAACAGCGGGTATCGGAGAACATCTTGAATGTTCAGACCGATACGCAGATCGCGGCCCTGCCGAATGCAAACATCGCTGATGCACTCGGCCGAATGCCCGGCGTAACGCTGCAGCGCAACGAGGGCGAAGGGCAGTATGTACAGATTCGGGGAACCGAGCCGAGATTGAGCAACACGACCATCGACGGCGTGATTGTTCCGGGGCCCAACCCGGATGTCCGGCAGGTTGACCTGGATACAATCCCGGCGGATCTGGTCGGCTCGGTGGCCATTAACAAGACACTTTCCGCCAACCAGGACGGAGACGCCATCGGCGGCTCGGTCGATCTGCGCATCAAGCAGGCGACCTCGGACAAGCCGGTTCTCTCGATTGAGACCCAGGATGGATACACGCCAATTGATAACGGACGCAAGGCATTTCTGATTGACTCATCGGCGGGAATGCGCTTCGGACCGGACAAGCGCTGGGGCCTGATGCTCGGCTACAGCTACGACTACAACGGCCGCGGCATCGACGACGTGGAACCAGTCCCCAATCTTGACAGCAACGGAAATACTACCTTTGACAAGCTCTATGTTCAGCAATATCTGTATGACCGCACCCGTTATGGATTCGCAGGCAGCCTGGATTACAAGCTGAATGAAAACTCCGATCTATATGCTCATGGACTGTTCTCCAACTTCAGAGACTACGGGCAGAAGTACGCCTATCAGTTGAAAGCGGGTAAAGCCGACGCATATCACACAAGCGTCCGCAGGCCGGACCTGCAGATCGCGGATTTCGCCATTGGCGGCAACCATGTTCTTACTCATTCCTACTTCAAGTACCAGATCGCCATGGCTCACTCGCGCTTCGGCGGAGCCGCCGGTAATCCAGGCGCGGCATTCGGAGGTACGGCTGACGGAAACTGCGCGTATGCCGCAGGCCCCAGCCAGTATCGGCCGCAATATACCTGCGATGTGGCCGGCAATCCAATCTTCAATCCGGATCATTACTCACTGCAGACCATTGACCTGACCTCCGGACAGGCCACGCAACTCAACCTTCAGGCCAGCGGCACAATGGGCATCAACTATCACCTGGGAAACCACACTTCCACTCTGGAATTCGGCGGACAGATCCGCAATGAACACAAGGGGCAGGACGCGTATTCGCCGGAGTATGACTCGCTCAACGGCACGGCGATGACTCAGTACCTTGGCACATTCACCAATCATCATTTCTATGGCGGAAGCTATCATCTCGGCCCCGTCACCAACTTTGATTTACTGACCGCCGACCTCGCCGCGAATCCCAGCGCGTACTGGCTGGATTGGGGCACGTCCCAAGAGCAGTCCAACGCGGCGAATTACAATCTGCAGGAGAGAGTTTCGGCTGGCTACATCATGAACACCTTGGATATCACCTCCAAACTCCATCTGCAAACCGGACTGCGCATTGAAGCCACAAATACGTCAAACACCGGGTATCTGGTAACCAATGGCCCGAGCACAGACACGAATCCGAGTGGCTACATTTCGACAACCGCGGTGCATGGAAGCGGATCGTATGTGAATCCGCTGCCGAGCGTGCAGCTTCGTTACACCATCGACAGCAGTTCAGATATTCGCGCCGTCTACGGTCGCGGCATCTCGCGGCCGGACCCCTACCAACTGGTTCCCTACACCACGTTGGACGAATCGCAGACGCCCTATGTCGTCAATATTGGCAACTCGGCTCTGATGGCCGAACATGCTAACGACTATGACCTCCTTTATCAGCGGTTCCTGCCTTCGGTGGGCATGATCGAAGCGGGCTACTTCTACAAACAGATCACCAAGCCAATTTTCACTGAAACGTCGATTATCCCGGCTACCGGCTCTCCGTTGTCCCAGGAGTACGCGGGAGATCAGGTTACGCAATACGTCAATGGCGACCATGCCTATGTGCAAGGCGTGGAACTGGCATATCAGCAGCACATGACCTATCTGCCGGGCGTGCTGGCCGGCGCTCAGATCAATGTCAACCTGACCTACACCTCATCGAAGAACTACAACCTCACCGGCCGCACCGACAACCCCGCGCTGGTTGGTCAGGCGCCCTTGTCGTGGAATATCGGGCCTTCTTATGCCACCAAGCGCGCCCTGGTAACTGTGGGTATCTCGCACAACGGCGCGAATATCTATACGTATCAGTATCAGAGCACGGGTCCGAATGCCGTCCCATACGGCGTTACGGGTCCAAACGGCGACAACTACTTCTACTCGCACACCCAGGTGGATGCCAAGGCGACTTACTATCTCGGCAAGGGATTCACGGCCGAGGCGATCGGAGAAAACATGAATAACGCGGTCTTCGGCTTCTACAACGGAAGCCCGCAATACATGGTCCAGCGCGAGTATTACAAGCCAACTTACTCGGGCGGAATCCGCTGGACACAGCATCACGAGAAATAGGGTCTTCGGCCTGCGCTACACCTTCGGAGCCGATAAAAAATAGTGTCTGGCTTCCTTACTCGCGGGCGTTCAGCTACTTTCTGGGCGCCCGTCGCTTTGTAACATATTTTCAAGTCAGGAAAGACAAGATGCGACCTGTTTTTATGCTGTTATTTCTCGCGGGCTGTGCAATTGCGAATGCCCAGGCGACCAATGTTGCTTTATCCAAAAGCGCCAATGAGAAAAGCGGCGAACTGAAGTTCGTGGTCATCGTCAGCCGCCACGGCGTGCGTTCGCCTACCGGTAAGCTGGAGCAGCTCAATCGCTATTCGCGCCAGCCGTGGCCGCAGTGGAGCGTTCCTCCCGGCGACCTGACCGCGCATGGCGCGCAGTTGATGACGATCTTCGGCGCATACGACCGCGAGCAGCTGGCCGCAGAGGGGTTGCTCGGGCCTACAGGCTGCGCCGATGCAGCGCACATCGCCATCGTCGCCGACTCCGACGAGCGCACGCGCGCGACCGGCAACGCCCTGGCGGCGGGGCTGATGCCGGGCTGCTCTCTTGAAGTTCGCGCTTTACCAGAGCGAACCGCTGATCCACTGTTCCATCCGTTGAAATCCGGGGTCGGCCATCCGGACAGACTCCTTGCCGCCGCGGCGGTTTCAGGCCGCATCGGCGCCGATCCGGAAGGACTCGCGGAAGCCTACCGTCCGCAGCTTGAAGCGCTCGAAGAGGTTTTGAAAGCCTGCAGCTCAGGCGCGAACTGCGCAGGCGCGGCAGTGCCCGAATCCCTCTTCGCCATTCCGTCCTCGATCGCGATTGGAAGCGGCGATCACCTGGTCGAACTGCGCTCGCCGCTCGGGGTTGCATCCAGCATGGCCGAGGATATGCTGCTCGAATACTGCGAGGGCATGCCTGCGGCTGACGTGGGCTGGGGGCGCGTGGACATTCACCGGTTACGGGAGATTCTGCAGCTTCATACCGCCAGCGAAGACATCAGCCAGCGCACCGGTTACATTGCCCGCGCGCAAGCTTCCAATTTGCTCTTTCACGCTCTTCAGTCCATGCGGCAGGCAGCCGGCGGACACCCGGTTGCGGGAGCGCTCACCCGGCCCAGCGATCGCCTTCTCATCCTCGTTGGCCATGATACGAATCTCGCCAACATCGCGGGAGCGTTGCGCCTGAACTGGCTCATTGATGGCCGCCGCGATGACACACCGCCCGGAGGCGCGCTGGTTTTTGAGTTATGGAAGATGCGCGGCACGGGAAAGTATTCCGTGCGCGCCTATTACACGGCGCAGACCCTCGATCAGATGCGCAACGCCGCGCCGCTAAGCCTGGACAATCCTCCTGAACGCGTTCCTGTATTTTTGCCGGGCTGCAGCCAGACCGATTTATCCTGCCCCTGGGAAGCATTTCAGCAAGCGCTGCAATCAGCAACTGACCCCATGTTCGTGAAATGACACTTCAATGAAACGTAGCGCATATCTTTGCATAAACTTTCAACCATAACTTGGCGCGGCGTCAAGTGCGAGTATTTTATTGTCAGCAGAATTGCACTCGCTTAAAGTTTCATGTGATGTGGCGAAAACAGACACCGAAAGTGAAGTCCTTCCTGAGCGCCAGCGCCCATGCGGTCAAGACGCAGATATGGACGGCGCTGATCGCCATGCTCATTTTGAAGTACCTGCAAATGAAATCCAGCTTCGGCTGGTCGCTTTCCAATCTGGCCGCTCTGCTACGCCAGTGGTATGTCTCACTTAGGTCATCGTTTATCGGACTTGAAGGGTACGGGCTTTAGCCCGTACGTAAAGTCTGCAAAATCAACAGGGCTTTAGCCCCCGAGGGAACCCCGTTCAACCCATCCTGACGCTGTGGCCTGCTCACAACAGACGCAATGATTGAGACACACCACCAGCAACTGTTCATCTTCAGGGACGTGTGGGCGTGGCCGAGTGCCCTACCCTTGTAAGAACCAGAAAGCCTGGGTGCCCCACCCTTCGCGAACTTCGCGAAGGGTGGGGCGCCGAAACTCTTCGTTCCGCCTGCCGAAGGCCGCCCGCCTGGACGGCAAGTCCCCCCACCGCAGGTGGCCTCGCGCGTTCGTTGCGTACCCCTCTACCCCTTGATAAACGCCAGCAGGTCCGCGTTCACCTGTTTCTTGTGGGTCGAGCACAACCCGTGCGACGCGCCCGGATAGACCTTCAGCGTCGCTCCCTTCACCAGCGCAACCGAAAGCAGCGCCGAGTCGTTAATGGGGACGATCTGGTCGTCGTCGCCGTGCAGGACGAGCAAGGGCACATCGATCTTCTTCAGATCTTCTGTGAAGTCGGTCTCTGAGAACGCCTTGATGCAGTCCAAAACAGCCTTGAATCCGGCCGTCATCCCTTGCAGCCAGAACAAGTCCCGCAGGCCTTGAGAGACCTTCGAATTAGGACGGTTGGCTCCATAAAACGTCACCGTCAAGTCCTTGAAGAACTGTGAGCGGTCAGCCAGAACACCGGCGCGAATTCCGTCGAACACTTCCAACGGCAATCCGCCGGGATTGGCCTCCGTCTTCAGCATCAGCGGGGGCACCGCCGCGATCAGCACCGCCTTGGCCACGCGCTTTGTGCCGTGTCGGCCAATATAACGGGCAACCTCGCCGCCGCCGGCGGAGTGGCCGACATGCACCGCGTCCTTCAGGTCAAGCGCCTCGGTCAGCGCCGCCAGATCGTCGGCGTAGGTGTCCATATTGTTGCCGTCCCAGGGCTGGCTTGACCGGCCATGGCCGCGCCGGTCGTGCGCAATCGCGCGATAGCCGTGCGAGGCCAGAAACACCATCTGGTCCTCCCAGGCATCGGCGCTCAATGGCCAGCCGTGACTGAAAACCACGGGCTGACCCGTACCCCAGTCCTTGTAATAGATTTGCGTTCCGTCTGCGGTCGTAATCGTTGGCATGAAAGCCTCCTTCTTCGGGTTGGAAATCTCGGGTCTGGGGTTGCTGGAAAATGCGCGGATTCGCTCTGCCCTCTTATTTGAACCGCGGCCGGGCGTGCGGTCTGAGCTTTTTTGTTCATCTGCGGCGCACCCCAGGTTCCGATGCGGATAAAGCTGGCTCTCCCCACTCGCGCTTTCGGGACATCCGACAACCCCCATCCTTCCTGCACTCTTGCCGAAAATAACCCTCCGCTCCCGCACAATTGAAAAATGAACAATGGCCAGAGGCGCGGTGCTTTGCTGTTCCCTGCTCCCTGTTCCCTGTTCCCTGCTTTTATGTACCCCCCCCTCCCCTATACCCCCAGGGGGTATAAATTTTCCTCCAAACATTGCAGATGATTTCTAACCCATTTGGAATCAAAGCCGACCGAAAAACCCCCGGACAAAATTCTCCCATATCGCGAGATACGATCTCTGAAAATCACTGAATAAACCCGCTTTTGGGGCGAATCCGGCAGGAAAAACAGCGTTTTTCAAAGCCCGCTTGCACCGTTGCCCGGATAAACTTGCCTTCGCCGACGGCCATTATTCTTTGGGGCTGCTTAACCTGGCGATGCCGCGGATGCTTGCCCGCCAGTTCGGACGGCTCCACAACGGCCTGTGAGCCGCATTTTCAGAGGGGTCGGCCCTGCTCTCGCCGGCCGCCGCGCTATACTCGTTCGCAGCACGAGCTACGAACGGCTTATGGTTTCTCTGGAAACATTTTTCGCAAATGCAACTGCGCTCACCATCCTGCTGGCGCTCTTCGGCTATCTGGCCACTGCCTGGAGCGACAGAATGCTGGCCCGGCGCAAGGACAAGCTGGAGCAGGTGAACCGGCGCCTGAACGAGTTTTACGGTCCGCTCTATGTTGCCTCGCAGGCGGGCAATATCGCCTACCGATCGCTGCTCAAAAAGCAGGGCAAGACGCAGAGCTTTCCCATCCTCGACGGCGAAATGAAGGAGTGGATGCTGTGGATGACCACCATCTTCATGCCCCTCAACGACATTCGCGAGAAGATCATCATCGAGAAGGCATCGCTCATCGTCGAGGAGCAGATGCCGCATTGCCTGCTCGACTTTGTCACCCACGTCGTGGGCTACAAGGCGGTGCTGGCCAAGTGGGCCGAGGGCGACTACTCCGAGCGGCGCTCGACCATCGGCTGGCCGCCCGAGTTTGATTTATACGTGGAACGCTCCTACGCGGCGCTCAAAGCCGAGCAGACCCACCTGCTGCACGGCGGAATCTGGCAGCTCTTTCACCGGCTCGCGCGGCGCAAGCAGTAAGAGACCGGCGCAAGCAATAAGAGAGAAGAGCGGCCTCCGCTGCTCGCGCCGTTTTCCCGGTGCGCCGTTTTCCCGCCGCAGGCAGCGGAAGCCGCAGGAACTTAGTAGCGGTAGCTCTCCGCCTTGTACGGACCCTCGACCGGTACACCCAGATAGTCGGCCTGCTTGGCGGAAAGCGTGGTCAGCTTTACGCCGATCTTTTCAAGGTGCAGCCGCGCCACCTCTTCATCCAGGTACTTGGGCAGCACATAGACCCCGACCTTGTAACTGTCGCGCTTCTTCCACAAATCAAGCTGCGCCAGCGTCTGGTTGGCGAAGCTGTTCGACATCACGAAGCTCGGATGGCCGGTGGCGCAGCCCAGGTTGACCAGCCGCCCTTCGGCGAGGACGAAAATGCTGTGGCCGTCGGGAAATGTGTACTTGTCCACCTGCGGCTTGATGTTGAGCTTCTCGACGCCCGGCGCGGTGTTCAGCCGGTCCATCTGAATCTCGTTGTCGAAGTGGCCGATGTTGCAGACGATGGCCTGATCCTTCATCCGCTTCATGTGATCGAGGGTGATGATGTCGGTATTGCCGGTGCAGGTGACGTAGATGTCGCCGCGGCCCAGCGTCTCTTCGATGGTGGTCACCTCGAAGCCTTCCATGGCCGCCTGTAACGCGTTGATGGGATCGATCTCGGTCACGATCACCCGCGCGCCCATGCCCCGAAGCGAGTGCGACGAGCCCTTGCCCACGTCGCCATAGCCGCAGATGACGGCCACCTTGCCCGCCACCATCACGTCTGTCGCGCGCTTGATGCCGTCGGCCAGCGACTCGCGGCAGCCATACAGGTTATCGAACTTCGATTTGGTCACCGAGTCGTTCACGTTGATGGCCGGCACCAGGAGCTTGCCCTGTTCCATCATCTTGTACAAACGGTGCACGCCGGTGGTGGTCTCTTCCGATACGCCGCGCCACTCGCTGGCCACTTTGTGCCAGTGCCGCGGATCTTCGGCAAAGACCTTCTTCAGCAAATCTTTGATGACCTGCTCTTCGTGGCTTCCCGAAGGCCCATTGACCCAGCCGTCGCCCTCTTCGAGCTCATAACCCTTGTGAATCAGCAGGGTCGCATCGCCACCGTCGTCCACCACCAGCTGCGGCCCCAAGCCGCCTTTGTGGCTGAGCGCCCGATAGGTGCAATCCCAATACTCTTCCAGCGTCTCGCCCTTCCAGGCGAAGAGTGGAACGCCGGTGGCGGCGATGGCCGCGGCGGCGTGGTCCTGCGTGGAGAAGATGTTGCAGCTTGCCCAGCGCACCTCCGCACCCAGCGAGACCAGCGTCTCAATCAAGACCGCCGTCTGAATGGTCATGTGCAAGGAGCCGGTGATGCGCACCCCGGCCAGCGGCTTCGCCGCCGCGTACTTGTTGCGGATGGCCATCAATCCGGGCATCTCCTGCTCGGCGATGACGATCTCCTTGCGTCCCCAGTCGGCCAGCGCCAGATCGGCGACTTTGAAGTCGGTTGCGGTAGTTTCCAGTGTTGAAGTTGCCATAATCGGTCATTGCTCCTGACTCTGATAAGAATATCATTTGCGGAATTTGCAGCTGCGCAACTGGGTGCCGATTGGGGGCTTGGCGCCCCGTCCTTGGAGCGCCATTGTCTTTGCGCCCAGGATGGGATTCAACGCGCATTCGTTGGTGCGGCTTCGGCTTCGAGCAGTTGCCGCTTACGCTCGATGCCCCAGCGATAGCCGGTAAGCGCACCCGCGGCGCCCACGACGCGATGGCAAGGAACCAGCAGCGCCACGCGATTCATGGCGCAGGCGCGGGCCACGGCGCGGGTGGCGTTGGGATTCCCCAGCTCGCGGGCCAGTTGGCTGTAACTGCGCGTCTGGCCTCGGGGGATCTGTCGAAGCGCCTGCCAGACGCGCAACTGGAAGACCGTCCCGCGCAGATCCAGCTCCTGCGCCACCTGCGCCACCTGCGGTGGGGCCAGCGTTTCCACCTGCGGTGGGGCCAACTTTTCACCAGGGTTGGCAGCTCCGCCGACCATCGCTACGGCCGTCTCAACCCAGCCCGCAAGGGCCGGATCGCGCTTCAGCGCTGCCAGAGGAAACTCGGCGCGCAGGCTTCCTTCGGCCTCGGCCTTCGTTCCCGCAAGCGCCAGCCAGCAGAGCCCGCGCGCCGTCGCGCCCACCACCATCCAGCCAAAAGGCGAATGCGCGATGGCAAAGCCAATGCGCTCACCTTCGCCTCCCCGCGCAAAGCGGGCGGGCGTCATGCCCAGTGGCGCGCCGTCATAGCCGCGGCTCGATGAGCCGAATCCCGCGTTGTACATGGCATTGGTCACTGTGTCTCCTTGCTTGAGCGCTTTGCGCAGGCTGGCCGAGCGCAGCGCCCGCTGGTATTGCAGCGGACTTACGCCGAAGGCCCGCTTGAAGAGCCGCTGCACGGTAAAGGCGCTCCGATTTGCCAGCCGCCCCAACTCAGCCAGCGGAACCGGGCGGTCCAGATGAGCCTCGATGTGCTCACGAAGCTTTTCGACGGGGATGCCCCTCGCAGCGTCTTCGGGGCGGCAACGCCGGCAGGGGCGAAAACCGGCGGCGCGCGCCGCCTCGGCCGAAGCGAAGAAGCGGACATGGGCCCGCAGCGGACGACGGCTGGCGCAGCCGGGACGGCAGAAAACGCCGGTGGTCGAGACCGCATAGAAAAACTTCGCCGCCGGGTCGTGGCCGATGAGCTGCCGCCAGGCTGCCTCGGGGTCGATGGCCGGCTCCGGACTGACAGGCTGTTCGTGCTGGAGATTCTCGCTCATGGAAACCATGGTCGCCGATACGTTGGGTGGAACGCTACCCGATTCTTGCGCGCAATTCGGATTTTTTCAGCAGCCGCGCACAAGATTCGGGCGCGAAACTACGCTCCAGCCGAGGCTGTGCGGTTGCTCCGGTCCGAGGAAAAAGGGCCAAAAGCAGGCGATATGGCCGGAATTGGTTTCCCTCAGGGGCTAAAGCCCGGCCGATTCTGCGCGCCTGAATGTACGGGCTAAAGCCCGTACCCTTCAAGCTAAAGCCCTTGCTTCTCAAGCTAAAGCGATTACCTTCAAGCTATAGTGCTTACCTTTCGAGCTAAAACGCTTAACTTTCAAGCTAAAGCGATTACCTTTCGAGCAAAAGCCCCAAGCCCGCAACCTTCAAGGCAACGGGCTTTTCGGTGGCGAGAACTCGCTGCTGCGCGCGGCGCGTTCTCGCAGCACGGCCTCGGCGCGCTGCAAATCCTCCTCGGTGTCCACGCCGATGGTGTCGCCCGGAGCCTCGGCCACGTAAAGGGCGATGCCGTTTTCGAGCAGCCGCAACTGCTCCAGACGCTCGGCCAGTTCGAGCGGCGAGGGCGGCAGCAAGGCAAACCGCTCCAGCGCGGCCTTGCGATAGGCATAAATCCCCAGGTGTTTGCGATAGGCGGCGCGGCCGCTCTGGTCGCGGTCGAAAGGGATCGCCGCGCGGGAAAAATAGAGTGCGCGTCCGTCGAGCGCCGTGACCACTTTGACGGCGTTGGGGTCGGCAATCTCGTCCGGCGCGCAGGGAACGGCCAGCGTGGCCACCTGGACTTCAGACCGCGAGAAAAGCGCTAGAAGCGGCGGGAAAAACTCGGCGGTCAGGGTCGGCTCGTCGCCCTGGATGTTCACATAAATTTCGGCGTCGATCTGGCGGGCCACTTCCCTCACACGGTCCGAGCCGCTGGCGCACTCGGCCGAGGTCATGGCCACGGGAATGCCGCGCTCATGGCAGACACTGGCCACTTGATCAGAGTCGGTGGCCACCACCACCGGGTCCATCAGCCCGCTGGCCATGGCCGCGCGCCAGACCCACTCGACCATGGGCCAACCGTTGAGGACACGCAGCACCTTGCGGCTGAGCCGGGTGGAGCTGAGCCGGGCGGGAATCACCCCGGCGATGCGGAAGACGCTCATGCAGCCGAGTTTACATGAGCGGGGCGGGTAGAGTTCATCCTCCGCGCCGGCCGGCGGGCAACCCGCGGCCGAATCGGCTCTGAGCCGGGTTGACCTTCAATCCGGCCGCCCGTATCATCGGTAGAGGGAGTTGCGCGGATGGTGTGTTCGCCCGCTTCCTTCGGGTCAGGTTTTGGCGGCCCGAGCCTCTTCCGGCGGGGTAGCTCAGATGGTTAGAGCGACGGATTCATAACCCGTAGGTCGGCAGTTCGATCCTGCCTCCCGCCACCAATTCCATTCCATCTCCAGATTCGACTCGATCAATAGAGACTCGCCGAGGCGGCTCGTCCGGAAAGCCGCGCTCCGGTTCGATGGCAGACAGACGTCCGCCTGGAAACCTTTCCTCTGACGGATAGGGGGAGGGGGTATAGGGGAGGGGGGGGGTAAAAAACCTTCCTCCCCCGAAAGACGGGTATCGCCGGACCCGAAAAAACGGCTGCCGCCGGGGTAAAGTCGACGGCTCCGCGGTAATGGGCACGGGAAATGCCGCAGAATCCCTTCAAAAACAGCTTTCAGCCAGCCAGGACTCCGACCGGGTGGTTTCGGAGCTGGCGATGGCCGATCCCAGGTTCCACAATCGGGACCTGGGGCACCCGGAGTTGGTACAAAAACAAACGGCTCAAAGGCCTGGGAGCTCTTGTTTAGACCGCATGAATTGGTCATTCATCGTGGACAAGCGCGGACGAGGACGTCCGCGCTACAGCCGGCCGGGAGGCCGGCGCTCCATTCGTACAATGACCAAATCACGCGGTCACGGTACGAGTAGAAAAGCACACCGGCTATTCGCTGGTTGCGGCGACAGGTGCGGCAGCGGTTGAAGGCGCGGGGGCTGCCGCCGGGCTGCCGGAGGCGCTTCCGCCGGCCGCGGAGGTTGCGTCGGGTTTGGCTGAAGCAGTCGTGTCCGAAGCGGCTTCAGTCTGAAGGGACTCGGCGGCGGATGGGCCGCTCTTGCCGCCGTAGTCGTTCACGTACCAGCCGGCTCCCTTGAAGTGCAGGCGCGGCGCGGTGAGCGGATGCTCGAGCAGGCCGCCACACTGGGGGCACACCAGCTCCGGCTTGGATCTGAATTTCTGGATTTTTTCAAAGCGGTGACCGCACTGGGTACAACGATAGGCATATAAAGGCAAGGCTTTTTCACCCCTCCAGCAAAATAATTACGCACTTTCCCTATTGTATCGGCTGAGTGGCAATTGTTGTGCAAGACGCCACTCAGCCGGAGCGCAAATGCGTGAATGGGGAGGAAGGCCCGAGCGAAGATCGTCCCGCGGTCGATCCACCCCGACGGGGCGGGCCTTTGCGGTTGGGACCGATTCCCAGGGCTTTGTCTTGGGCTATTTTCAACCCCTCCCGGAGGGAGGAGGCGCGGCGGCTGGCCCCTCGACCGCGTAATTTGGTCGTTTCCCAGGTCTCAAAGGCGAGATCTGGGGCACCCATACTGTTGCGGCTAAATTACGAATTCACCAAGTCACGGCACTAGTGTAGTGTCTCGATGATTGAATCCATTTTCAGCGCCTTGGAGAGGTTGAGACCGGTGGACCGGCATTCCCTCAGGGGCTAAAGCCCCGTTTAATTTGCAGGCTTCACGTACGGGCTAAAGCCCGTACCCTTCAAAACGGATCAACGATCCTCTGCGTGAGACATACCACTAGCCGGCAGGAACGGTGGAAGGAACCCGTCTTGACAGCAATCCGTGTTCATGCGATGGCCCTGCACTGAGCCGCGCCGTATCCTGCGTGTCCTGCCCCGACGGACCTGCGCCGACGGACTCAATGCACGGCGAAGAGCACCGAGGCCGAGCGGTTCTCCCATTCCAGGGTCAGTTTTCCGGTCGTGCCACCGGGGTTTTCCAGGGTGTATTGCAGATCCTCGACGGGGGCGAGCGGCTTGCTCATGCTCATTTTCACGCGGCCCAGATCGAGCGCCTTGTCATAATGGGTGCCCCATTGGCCGGTTTGCTTGTTGACGATCAGCACCCAGTGGGCGGGATCGGCGATATCGACATAGAGGGTGTAATCGCCCTTGGGGACTCTCAAACCGCCGAGGGTGAGGTCCGCATCGGTGTGCAGTGCGGTAGCCGGGTTGGCGCCGGCGCGCCAGACCGGATAGGTGGGGTCGTGGCTGATGAGCCCGCCTGGGTCGAAGATATGACCGGCGCGCCCGTTGAGCCGGGGCGAACTGTAGGTGATGGAGACGGTCTTGCCGTCGATGGTGACCGAGGCGGTGGCGGGCGGGCTTTTCGGCGGAGCTTTCTGGGCGTATAAAGCGGTGGCGGCAACGACCAGGACGGTGCAAACCAGGAATCGTTTCACGATGGTTCCCTCCGTGAGGAAGAATTCTTGCCGGAGCCGTTCAGAGCCCCGACGCGCCGATTGTCGCACCGGGCGGCATGGTTTGGGAAATCGGGGGTCGTGGGTCAGTTTGAAAGAAGATTCCCTCGGGGCTGAAGCCCCCTTGATTTTGGCCGGTTTATGTACGGGCTAAAGCCCATACCCTTCGGCTAAGCCCGTACCCTTCAGCTAAAGTCCGTACAATTCGACTAGTCCTTTGGCCGCGTAATTTCGTCGTTTCCCAGGTCTCAAAAGCGAGACCTGGGGCACCCGAACATTTGTGGTTAAATTACGAATTCACCAAGTCACGGCACTAGAGCCCGCACACTTCGATTAAAGCCCGTGCCCTTCGGCTAAGCCCGCACCTTCAGCTAAGCCCGTACACTTCGATTAATACTACAGTTGTATTTGACTCGACTCTCGGGAAAAGGGGTAAAATCCCGTGGCTAAAGGCCATGTAAATTCTTCTTTTCAGGGGGTTAAAACCCCCTGCTCCCTCCGGAATCTCCGATTTACAACTGTAGTACTAAGCCCGTACCCTTCAAACTGACCCACATACCGGAAATCGGCTCTGAAATTCAGGGCAAACGGCGGTGTTGGTATACTAACGGATGGCAAAGCGAGTGTGCGATGCCCGCATCAAGGGGTTCTTTCTGTCTGCCCGCCTTTTTTGAGGGAAGGAAGATTATGGAATCACTGCTGGAGTCGATCAACTCGCCCGCCGACCTGAAGCGGATGAGCTTCGCGCAGATGACGGAACTGGCAGCGGAGATTCGCGAGTTCCTGATTCAGACGCTCGCGAAGACCGGCGGACACCTGGGCCCGAATCTGGGCGTGGTGGAGCTGACCCTGGCGCTGCACACGGTCTTCAACACCCCGGAAGACAAGCTGCTGTTTGACGTGAGCCACCAGGCCTACATTCACAAGATTCTGACCGGCCGGCGGGAGCGGATGGATACGATTCGCCAGCCGGGCGGGCTGAACGGCTTCATGCTGCGTACCGAGAGCGAGCACGATTGCTATGGCGCCGGGCACGCCGGCACAGCCTTGTCGGCGGCTTTGGGCATGGCCGTGGCGCGCGATCTGGCCGGGGGCACGGAGAATGTGGTGGCCGTGGCCGGCGACGCCGCCTTCACCAATGGAATTTCCTACGAGGCGCTCAACAACATCGCCGGACAGACCAAGCGGCTGATTGTGGTGCTGAACGACAACGCGTGGTCCATCGACAAGAACGTGGGGGCGATAGCCGGGTATCTGCACAAAGTGCAGACGCATCCGGGGTAT
>Ga0182030_10003822_pt1 | contig 32142 bp, 25 predicted proteins | sample 812S3MmetaG_FD_121299 | JGI IMG/M metagenome (GOLD analysis project Ga0182030, IMG submission 121299) | Permafrost microbial communities from Stordalen Mire, Sweden - 812S3M metaG (Illumina Assembly) | ecosystem: Environmental > Terrestrial > Soil > Wetlands > Permafrost | place: Sweden... | reverse complement strand
TGAGCACGATAAGAACCGACGCCAGCTTGTATGCGTCGAGGGCGTCTCTCAGCACCCAGAAGAGAAGTCCGGCAGTAGACAGAGTAGCCAGACCAGTTTGCAGAAGCAGAGTGCGATGGTAGATGAACTTTGCGGTACCGCGATCGCCCAAGCCGATAAACTCGGCCATATATTTTCGCGTGGTGGCGGGAATGCCGAATCCGCCCAGGCTGCTGACCAGCGAGGCAATATACGAGATATAGACAATGTAGCCGTTCTTCCACGGTCCAAGATAGCGCCCGATGGCAATCGCGGTGACCAGCGAAACACCGGCGCCGATGATGTTTTCCAGGCCGTACCAGCCGGTATTTCGAGCGATGGTCTTGGTATTTGACATTTCGAAATTGACCCGGCTCCCAGGGGAGCGCGCACACGATTCGTAAAAGCCAGTGAACCGGCGTTCGCTCGGAGCCGGCAGCGCTGCTTGCGCTGCCGGCGGCAATCAAGTCCTCATTGCTGTCTAACCCTGCCCGGGGAAAAAGTCCGGTGCGCCGAAAAATATTCCTCAGGGGCTAAAGCCCACGTTTTTATTGTTGCATTTACGGCACGACTAAAGTCGTGCCCTTTCAAAACCAGACTTTTACCATAGGCTGCTAACCCTGCCCTTGCAGCGCCGCCCGCGCGGCCTTTCCGGATGGCGAATCGGGAGCCAGCGACACGGCCTTTTTGAGGTGGATAGCTGCGTTGCCTTTATCGGAAAGCTTGCTGTACACCATGCCCAGGTGGTACTGGATCGCGGCATCGTTCGGAGTGTCCTTGACCGCGCTCTCCAACAGGTCGCGGGCGAATCCGTAGGTTCCCTTGTGGTAGTAGGCCCATGCCAGTGTGTCGGCGGTGCTGGGCGAGTTCGGCATGCCCTGGCGCGCTGTTTGCGCCAGCGATAAGGCCACATCCACGTTCTCGCCGTTTTCCAGCATCCGATAGGCAAGATTATTGGCCGCGAGAGGCTGCTGCGGCTGGATTCCCAGAGACTTCTTGTAGTAGGTCTCGGCCTTGCCCATATCTCCGCGCGCTTCCTCGAGAGTTCCAAGAATTGTCAGGGCGCTCGCATCGCTGGGATGCGCGCTCTGCCACTGTTCCCAGACGCCAATGGCGTTCGCCACCTGTCCGCGCTGCACTTGAATCTGCACGTAGATCAGAGCCGCCTCGCTGTCGCCGCTGTTTATTTGCATAGCCTTCTGGGCCGTGGCGGCGGCCTGGTCCAGATTCTTGTTTTGGACCTGCAATTGAGCCAGCAAATCATAGAGATCGCTGCTCTTCGGACTCTTGCCTATTTGCGCGTTCAACCGAGCCAGGGCCTTGTCCGGATGCTTCTCGAATATCTCGTATCCGACCAGCAGGCGTATGGCTTCATAGGAATTCGGATCACACTGTAGAGCCTGCTCAAGCAGCGCGACTCCCTCGGGAAAGCGCTTCTGCGCAAACCGGATTTTGCCGAGTTGGACGTAGGCCAGAGGATTCTTCGGAGCAACGCTGATGGCGGTTTTCAGGTCGACTTCGGCCTTGTCCGCCGAGTTGCGGCTCATCTCCACTATGGCCCGCCACACATAGCCGTTGACAAAGCGAGGCGCCGCCGCGATCGTCTTGTCGGCCACCTCGCCCAGCAAATTCATATCGCCGCGCTGGGCTGCGATACGCGCCAGTTCCTCCTCTGTATTCAGCGCAGACGGATTCAGATCTTCCGCCTGACGAAAGCTCTTTTCAGCCAGGGAGCTATCGCCCTTGGCCTGCGCGGCCTTGCCCAGCCAGAACTGCAAGAAGGCGTCCTTGGGGTAATTCTTGGCGGCATCCTGCAGGGCATTCACGGCATCGCTCGTCTTGCCATTGTTCAGCAGTACGATTCCGTTCAATCCGGCCACTTCCGGATCCTTGGGGTTGTTCTTCATCAGCCCGGCAACCACGGTCTGTGCGGCGGCAAAATCCTTGACCTGAAGAAGAACGCGAACGTATCCCTTCTGCACCGAAGTATTTTTGGGATACTTGGCGGCCAGGGTTGAGAACTCCGCCCGGGCCTTGTCCATCTGTCCGGAGTTGGCGTAGTAGTCAGCCAGTATGCGCACGCCCTGCGCATTGTCGGAAAGATCGTTCGATGCCTGCCGGAGCACTTCCTCGGCCTTGGCCTGATTGCCCTGCCGCAAAAAGACCTGAGCGAGACTTCCCCGAGCCGAAAGGCTCTTGGAATCCGTGGCGATAGCGGACCGGCTGGCCAGCTCGGCATCCGGCCAGCGGCTATTCTTCATATAAAAAGACGCGAGCAGCAGCTTGGCGTTCACCGATCTCGGATCGAGCGCAACAGCCTTCTTCAGCTCCTCTTCCACTGCAGCGATCTTGGTTGGATCCTCCACTTGAAGGAGTGCCAGATCCTCGTGGAATGTTGCCCGGTTGGGATCGAGTTCCAGAGCGCGTTGAATCTCGATCAGAGCCTGATCCTTCTGCCCGCGCTTGAGCGCTATGGCGCCGAGCATGGCGTGAACGTCGGGGTTGTTCGGCTGTGCCGCTATCACGGCATTGGCCTGAACCTGCGCGTCGTCGATCCTGCCGCCGGTCAGCAACAGGTTTCCGAGGTCGATCCGCGCCTTGTAGTTTGCTGGCTGCAGGTTCACAGTGCGCACGAATTCTCCATATGCTGCACCCAATTGGCCCAAATGCTCATAGGCCTGCGCCAGTTCGAAATGAGCATCGGCAAAGCCCTTGTCTACCTTCAGAGCATTCTGATACTGAATCGCCGCTTCCCGGTACTTGCCCTCGGCGCTGTACCGCTTTCCACTCTCCAGATATTTCTGCTTGCGCACGTTCGGATCTCTGTGACAGCCGGCCACGAGAGCGATCGCGACAAAAAATGCGACTAAGCCTAGAGATCCTCGCCGGCTCATCCGTCTCCACCTGCCATCGAAACTCAATTGAACTGCCTTGAACGGGTCTTTCACTCTCTTCCATCCTTACTGGCCGCCCAGTCGCGGCCGCTGCCTGAAATTCTTGGCGGAATTGCGTTGACGATTGCAACTCCGGCCAATCCGTCTAGTCGGGGATAAAGCGCGGAAGCAGGGGCGCAAGCTGCGCGGCAAATCCTTCCGCCCGAGTCCTTGCCGACGCAAGGCCTTCTCTGGATCCGATCGGCGTAATCACCCGGACCATCGCGCCATCGGTGCGATTGAGCATCAGCGCATCGGTCATCATATGAATCTTGGCTACGTAATCGTTGGCGATGCTTCGCCCATGCGTCTGATACCAATAGATCACGAATTGCCGGATTTCTCCGTTGGAGATGATGTACTCGCCCACCTGGTGCGGCTTGCCAAGCGCATCGTTCAGAACGACGTACTCCTGCGAATCGAAGACCCATCCGGCACTGGGCAGGCAGACCATGGGCGTATGAATCGCCGCGCCGTCCCGTTGATTGGGAAAATATCCTATAAAGAGGCCGGCCGGCAACTGTCCGGCCTTGGCATAGGTGCGGGAGAGGTAATCTCCGGGGCCCAGAATATCGAGCGCGCTCTGCGCGATGGGCACATCGCTCCCACTCCAGCCGGCGATCGTTATCGGAAACTCGTCCAAGGGTTCGCTAGGGGGATTCCGATCGACATCGGCGCGGGTATGCAACAGCAGCGCCGTGGCCGCCAGCAGCACCGCAACCGTCCAAAAACGAAGGTTCTTCAACCCTTCCTCCTTTGCGCCGGGAACAAAGACATGGTGCGATGGACGACGAAAAGGCACCCGAAAGAGACCAGGAATATCACCCAGCCGGAAAACTCATGAAAGAAGCCCTGGGCCTTGTCCGGGTCCCAGTACTGGACGCACAATCCGGTGCCGAGAATGCGCACCGCGTTGGCCGCAATCGCGATTGGAATGGCGGACAGAGCCAGAATCGTACGCCGCAGCGAGGACTTCTCCAGGAAATACCCGTAGAAGATCGCCAGCGCGAACAGACTCATCAGCGAGCGGATTCCGCTGCAGGCCTCCGCCACCTCCAATCTCATGGCGGGCAATTCGATGATGTTGCCCTCCCGCAGAACCGGCACGCCGAAGAGCGGAAGCAGGCCGCTAGCCAGTTTCGAAGCTAGGATCTGAAGCGGAAAGGTCACATTGTTGAAGATGATGATAGGAATAGGGATGGCCAGCAGCAGAACCAGCAAAGCGAAGCGGAGCTCCTGCAGTTGCCTCCACCCGCCAAAACAAAGCACCAGCCCGGCCAGTAGCAGAATCAGCGAAGCCCGCGAAAGGTATTGCTCGGCTCCAAAGGTCCCCAGCAGCAGAGCGAACAGGGCCAGAACAACGACCGCAACCCCGCTCCAGGCGGGTGTAAGCTCCGTACGGAGCAGGGTTTCCTTCTTGGTCCAGACCATGTATGCGGCAAAGATGGGCACCAAAAAGCCATGAGAGAAGTTGGGATCGTCCCACCAGGTCCATACCAGCTTCGCCACCACGGTATGGTAAACCGCCGCAACAAGGACAAAAATCAGCGCCGTTCCCCATACAAAATGAGCGCTTCTTAAGGGCCAGTGGTTCCTGGGAAGCGCTTGCGTCTCTATCTCTTGGACCATATTCTCCATTACGGGACCTGCGGCATTCTAGTCCGTTATACCATCCTTAGCAATCGGAGCGCCGAAAGCGTGGCCGCTCAATCTCGGGAGGATGCTCCGAAATTGCCGGTACTGGGTATCAGCCTCGCTGATCATAGTGGAAAACAATTTCCACTTTTTAGGGAAATAAAAGTATATTTTCTTTCCACTGGTAGGGAAAAACTTTTCCTGCTCGGCGGCCACTGTCTCTCCCGGAAGTGCGCCCAGAAGCGGATAAACTGCATAAAGAGCCTATTCACCTTCGGTCCCCGGGTTTTGGAATCCGCATTGCTATAGCAGGGATGTGAACCCAGGATCCTTCATGACAAGCAGTGCGGCAATCCACGGCGTGAAGCGACAGTCGAAACCATTTGCCCCCATCGAGATGCAGATTCAACGCGCGATCGCCCGCATTGCCGAGAGCGACTGTCCGGTGCTGATTGTGGGCGAGCATGGCGTGGGGAAGCGTTCCATTGCCGAGCAGATCCACGCGCAGTCGCACCGGACTCGTAGCGCCTATACGGAGATTCGCAGTAAAGATGCCGATGCGCAGGCCATACTCTCGGCCTTTTCCACCAGGGGAACGCTCTACCTGGCGGAGATCGGGGATCTTAGCCTGGCCCTGCAGGAGCTGATCGTCAATACCTATTTCCGCTCCGGGCAGCAGCAAAGCAGCCGCCTCCTTTGTGGTACCAGCCGCGAACTTCTGGAGGAAGTCAAGACCTGGCGCATGCGAGAGGATTTCTACTATCTGGTCTCGGCCGTTTCGCTCCGGATTTCACCTCTGCGCTGCAGAAAGTCGGAGATTCTCTCTATTGCCGACGACCTTTTGACGCATTACGCCCGGCAGTTTGACCGTCCCAAGCCGGTTCTGCGCCAGGAGATCATCGGGTTTCTGATGGAGCACACATGGCCTGAAAACCTGTTTGAACTTCAGACCGCGATCAAAACCTTTGTCGCCATCGGCGATCAGTCGATCTCCCTGGCGGCGCTCAAGGCGGCATCGCCTACAATGAAATCAAATGGGTTTCGCAGGCCTCTGTCGCTGAAGCAAGCCACGCGGGCCGCCTCCACCCAGATCGAGCGCCAGTTGATCTCCGAGGTTCTGGTGGCCACCGGCGGCAATCGCAAGCGCGCCGCCGACGAGCTGGGGATTAGCTACAAGGCCCTGCTCTACAAGCTCAAACAGACCGGAGCGGGAAACCAATCTGCCCCCAACGGGAACGGAGTTGCATCATGAAATCGGGAAGACTTTTCATTTTGGCTTTGCTTGCCTCAGGCATCTGCTGCCCTGCCCAAAATCCTGCCCAGAATCAGCCGCCGGCCGCGCCAGCCGCACTGGCCGCTCCGGCCCCGGCAACTGGATCTGCGACCGACAGTTACATCATCGGTCCCTCCGACGACCTGACCGTCACGGTGTGGAAGGAGCCAAGCTTTTCGGGCTCTTACCTCGTCCGGCTTGACGGCATGATCTCAATCCCGCTTCTTGGCGATGTTCTGGCTTCCGGCCAGACGCCTCTCCAGTTGGCCGATCAAATTGCGACAAAGCTCAAGAAATTCATTCAGGATCCGAATGTTTCCGTCGTGATCGGCCAGATACACAGCAAGGTCATCTATATGCTCGGCGAGGGTGTAAAGGCAGGACCGATTGCGATGACCTCCGGCATGACCTTGCTGGAGGCCATCTCCAGCGCCGGCGGTCTCAACGACTACGCCAACGCCAAAAAGATTTATATTCTGCGCAACGAAGAGGGAAAACACCTGAAGCTTCCTGTGCATTACAAGGAAGCATTGAAGGGCGACAGCACCTTCGATCTCATTCTGAAACCAGGAGATACGATTGTTGTTCCTTAAGCGGTCAAAGATGAAAAAGATGAATTTGACGCTCGGAGTCATGGCGGTCCTTCTTCTCGCCGGCGCCGCTGCGCATGCGCAGGTGGCGCCCGCGGCGACGCGTTCGGCGCTGCCCGTCAACGGCAACCTGCACTACGATCTGCGCTACACGCAATCGACGGAATTCAGCAGCGGCGGCCAGGGGGACTACCAAACGAGCGGCGTCTCCGGGGACGTGAATTATGCCAACGGCAAGCAACGGCTGCCCTTCGGCCTGACTTACAACGGCGGCTACAACTGGAATCTCTCCGGTTCGTCCTATAACTCGGGTTATTATCAAAATCTGTCTCTGTCGCAGGGACTTGTAGAACGCCACTGGAACTTGCAACTCAACGACGGGATGAGCTTTTCGCCGCAAGCCCCGACCACGGAATACATCGGCGTCTCCGGCATCACATCGCCCGGCCAGACCGTCCTTACGGTGAACACCCGCAGCATCGGGAACAACGCATCGGCATCTTTCGGACGCACTCTCAGCCGCGCGATGAGTCTGAACCTCTCCGGCAGTTGGAATATTCTGCGCTACCCCGATGGCAAAGGCCAGGATACGGATGGGCGGTCAGCGAGCGGCGGCATCAGTTATCGTCTCGACGCACGCAACAGCCTCTCAGGTCAATATGCATACTCTTATTACAGCTATGGCGGTCAGGATTTAACGATAAGCTCCAACTCCGCGGTCATGGGCTGGACTCGCACTTGGAATCGCCGGCTGAATACAAGTGTATCGGCGGGGCCGCAGTGGGTTGGCAGCTCGGACAGCTCCATCGAGCCAAATTCGCTGCACGCCTCGGTTAGTGCCTCGGCCGGTTACAAGTTCAACTTCGGGACGACCAGCCTGAGTTACAGCCATGGCGCAGGCGGCGGCGGCGGATATATGCTTGGCGCCGAGACGGACGATTTTTCAGCAAGTCTTTCCCGGGCGTTCGGAAGGAATTATTCCGCGAGCGTCTCGGGCTCGTATATGCGGAATTCATCTCTGACTCTAACGGGGGTGAATGCCGGGACGAAGATCAGTGGAGAATATGCCGGAGCGCAGGTGTCCCGGCAGTTGGGACGCCATTTTTCCGCATATGCAAGCTATTCGGCAAGCGACCAGGATACAAGCGGGGAACTGTCCTCCAATGTTCTTAACTACCTGACGCAATCTGTCAACTTCGGCATCTCGTATTCGCCGCGCGAAATTCATTTCAGGCGCTAAGTTTTTAAGGAGTCGTATGCTCGGGCATCGTGAACTGATATTGCAGGACTACATGGAGATATTGAAGCGGCGGCTCTGGCTGATTCTGATTTGCGCGGTTTTTTTTCTGGGGGTTGGCGTCGGCATCAGTCATATGATTTCTCCGCGATACCTGTCGCAGACGCTGGTACTGGTCGAGCAACAACAGGTTCCAACGAACTATGTCACGCCTGTCGTCACTGAAGATCTGGGCAATCGCCTGGCGTCGATGAGGGAGCAGATCCTGAGCCGCTCGCGCATCCAGCCGATCATCGAGCGATTTAATTTGTTTGCCGGTGGCCAGGCCAACATGGACGACCGCGTCGAAATGACGCAGAAGGCCATCGGGATCAAGCCGATCCAATCTACGCGTGGCGGGATGCCGGGCTTCTACATCACCTTTATGTCGCAGGACGCGCGCACCGCCCAACAAGTGTGCGGCGAGATCACATCGCTGTTCATCAGTGCGAATCTAAACGCGCGCGAGCAGTCCGCCGAAGGCACGACCGAGTTCCTCAAGCAGCAACTCGACAACGCAAAGAGGAGCCTGGACGATCAGGACGCCAAGCTCGCGGCCTTCGAGCAAAAGAATATCGGCAAACTTCCCGGGCAGACAATCCATCTCGGGGATATGAGCCTGGCCATGGGAAGCCCCAACCAGAGCACCCTTCAGGCACTCACGACTCAGCTTGACGCCTCAACACAGTCGCTGGGCCGCCTGCAGCAGAATGAGACCTTCCTGCAGGCCATGATTACCCAGCAGACACAGGATCTGCAGCACACCGAGCCGGGCACCGGCGCCACCGTCGATGAGCGCAAGGCAGAACTCAAGGCTCTGCTTGCACAGAAGAAGAACCTGGATGCTCTCTACACGCCCGACCATCCCGATGTGGTCGCCATGGCGCGCAAAATTGCCGATCTGAAGGCGGAGATCGCGCGCGCCGCGGCCGAGCCGGCCCCGGTAGCGGCCCCGGTCAAACAGTCCGACCCGCCGCAGCTGCTGCAGCTCAAGCTTCAGCTTCGCGCGGTGCAGCAGTCCATGGTCTCGGAAAAGCAGGAGCAGGCCCGGATTCAGCAGCAGGTTCGCGACTATGAAGCAAAGATCGAGGCCAGTCCGCAGATTGAGGAAGAGTACAAACAGGTCACCCGCGACCATGAGACAGCTTTGGAGTTCTACAACACGCTGCTGAAGAAGATGAACGAATCGTCGATGGCGACCGCCCTCGAACAGCGTCAGCAGGGCGAGCAGTTCCGCGTGATGGATGCCGCCAACCTTCCCGACGAGCCGGCCTCCCCGAACCGGAATGCCTACGCCGGCGGGGGTTTTGCAATAGGCCTTTTTCTGGGCCTGACGATTGCCGCAATCCTCGAGTATCGCGATACGTCCCTGCGCAATGAGAGGGATATCTGGGCCTTCACCAAACTGCCGACTCTGGCCGTCATCTCCCACATAGACAACCTCAACCGGCCTCACCGGGAACCAAGTCGCTGGAAGTTCTTTTCGCGCACTCCCAAGCCCGTTGAAAGCACCCGCGGATAACCATGTACAGATCCTTCTTCGGCCTTCGAGCGCTTCCTTTCGGTTCCAGCCCCGATCCACGCTTTCTCTACCTGATGCCGTGGACGCGGGAGGCGCTTGCCTGCCTGCAATACGGCATAGCGGCGCGCAAGGGCTTTGTCGTCATGACCGGAGAAGTCGGCACGGGAAAAACCACTCTGCTCAAGACCGTCATCGGCACCTTCGCCAAGGATCGCATCTCGACTGCCTTCGTCTTCAATCCGCGCCTGGATGTACTCGACTTTTTTGAGTTTGTGCTCACGGATTTCGGCATTCCTCTCCTGGCGCGGACCAAGTCGGGCATGCTGCTGCAACTCAATCGCTGGCTCATCGAGCGCTTCCGCGCTCATCAGTTGTGCGTTATCGTGATCGATGAGGCGCAGAATCTCTCTTTCGATCTTCTCGAGGAGATCCGTTTGCTGACCAATCTCGAAACCTCTTCGGAGAAGCTGGTGCAGATTGTTCTCTCCGGCCAGCCCGAGCTTGAAGAGAAGCTGCGCGATCCCTCCATTCGCCAGCTTCGCCAGCGCGTCTCGCTGTGGTGCAAGACGCGGTCGCTGACCGCCGAGGATACCAGCGCCTACATCGCCGAAAGGCTGCGCATCGCCGGCTCCGTAGAGCCCGTGCTGTCGCCCGAAGCGGTCGAGCTCGTCCATCGCTACTCGAAAGGGATTCCCCGCGTCGTCAATCTGATCTGCGAACATGCGATGATCAACGCATACGTCGAACAGATCAAGCCCATTCCTGCGCGTATCGTCGAGATGGTCTGCGCGGAGCTCGAACTGGGCAACCAGCCCTTCGTGGTCTCTCCCATGGCTCTCGCCAGCTCGGCGGAGAATGATTTGATGGAAGCGATCTCCAATGCCGCCCAACCCGATGTTGGTTCCACCGATTTCCTGAAGGAGCGTGAGATATGAGCCGCATATTCGAAGCTCTGCAAAGAGCAGATCTCGATCGAAGGGCCGCGCAGCAGCCGGAAGCCCGACAGGCTGCTGAGCCGGTGCTTGTCGCTGGCATCGAGAACCGTCAGGCCAAGGACGACGCCGTTCTGGAGAATATAACGCAGCATCAATGGAGGCCTTTGTTAGCTTCATTGCCTACGCTGGCCGACCGCGGCGCAGGCGTCGAGCAGTTTCGCAGCCTCCGTTCGCGCATCTACCAGGCTCGCTACGAAGCTCCGCTCAAGACGATCCTCATCTCAAGCGGGATGCCTTCAGAGGGCAAGAGCTTTGTCGCGGCGAATCTTTCCATGAGCCTGGCGCGCAACAACGTCAATAACATTCTGCTTATCGACGGCGATCTGCGCCGTCCCTCGCTGCACACTCTGCTGGGTGCTCCCAGCACGCCCGGGTTATCGGAGTATCTGTCGGGAACCGCGGAACTGGATGATATTCTGCAGCGAAACAGCACTCCCAGGGACGCTGAGGCTGCCGGTGTGGACAGCATCTCTTCGCTTACCTTCATTCCTGCCGGTAAGTGCGGCGACAACTCCTCGGAACTCGTGGCCAATCACCGTATCGAAGAACTGATCGAGGCTCTCTCGCCGCATTTCGACTGGATACTGATCGATTCACCGCCGGTGCTGGCGGTTACCGACGCGGTTGAGCTCTCCCGCGCAGCCGATGCGGTTTTGCTCATTGTGCGCGGAGAGAGCACGCCTTACGACGTTGCACAGCGCGCGCAGGCCACTTTCGCCAACGCGCGCATCCTTGGCTTTGTGCTCAATGACGCCAAGGACGCTCCACGCCGTGGATATTATTACTATTACGGCAGTCCGGAAGCCGTTCCGGGAGCTAATGCCGCAAAAAGATAAGCGGAGCCAGGGATGATCAGGCTTTTCAATGTGTACTATTCAACACGGACGCTGGTGCTGTTTCTTTGCGAGGCGCTCCTCGTGGGCGGCTCGTTTTTTCTAGCCTCCGTGTTGATCATTGGGCCGGATACCTATATTGCCCTGATTTACGAAGACGGAATCCTCAAGATCGCCGGCATCGTCGTGCTCACCATGCTGCTCTCTTACTACTTCGATCTGTATGAACCGCAACGCATCACGGGACGATGGGAGATCTACTTCCGGCTGTTGCTGGTTCTCAGCGTGCTTTCTTTTTTCCTCGCGGGGATCGTTTATTTTTTTCCCGAGGCGGATATTGGCCCCAATGTTCTCGCCGCCGGCGTCTCCATCCTGGCCATCGCACTGGTTTTCTGGCGAATTTCCTATGAGTGGATCATTGATCTGCCGGTCTTCCGCGAGCGCGTCTACGTGCTGGGCAGCGGCGAGAGGGCACGCAAGGTCGTCGAGACTCTGCGTGGCCGGCGCGATGCCGGCATGGAGGTCGTCGGCGGAGCGGGCCGAGAGACCTCGCATGGACATCTGGAAGAGTTTGCGTCCGATCTTCGCGCCTTCTGCAAACCGAAGCCGAGCATCGACCGCATCGTCGTCGCCATGGAAGACCGTCGCGGATCGATGCCGGTTCGTGAACTGCTCGACCTTCGGCTCAGAGGCGTGGTGATTGAAAATGCCGGCTCCTTGATCGAGCGGCTCTCGGGCAAGCTGCCGCTCGATGGGCTCAATCCCAGCAATCTCATCTTTACCGACGGCTTCAACGTGAAAGCCTCACAGCAGATCGTCCGCCGTCTGGTCTCTATCGCCATCTCTTTCATCGCGCTGGCGATCTGCCTGCCCTTCATCCCGTTGATCATCCTCGCCGTGCGCCTCTCTTCGCCGGGTCCCATCTTCTTCCGCCAGACGCGTGTCGGTCTGCGCGGGCGTCCATTTACCGTCATCAAATTCCGCACCATGCGCCAGGACGCCGAAGCGGCGGGTGCCATGTGGGCGACCAAGGACGATTCTCGCGTCACTCCGCTGGGCAGATTCATGCGCCAGACTCGCCTGGACGAGATTCCGCAGCTTTGGAACGTTCTTCGCGGAGAGATGGGCTTTGTCGGTCCGCGCCCCGAGCGTCCGGAGTTCGTGCAGTGGCTCTCCAGCGAGATTCCCTTCTACGATCTGCGCCACATGATCCGCCCAGGGATTACCGGATGGGCGCAGGTGCGCTATCGATACGGAGCAAGCCTGGAGGAAACCAAGCAAAAGCTCGAATACGATCTCTACTACGTCAAGCACCTTTCTCTGGGCCTCGACCTGCTCATCATGTTCGAGACGATCAAGACGATTATCCTGCGGAGGGGCGCCCTATGAAGATCGTCTTCTGGCTGTCGCTGATTGGCATTCTCTATACCTACATCGGCTATCCCGCTGCGATGTGGATGCTTGCGCGGCTGCGGCCACGGCCCTGGAGAAACGCTCCGATCACCCCCAGCGTGAGCGTCGTGCTGGCGGTGCACAACGGCGCGGCGCTGCTGCCGGGCAAGATCGAGCAGTTGCTCGGCCTCGACTACCCCAATATCAAAGAGATCATCGTCGTTTCAGATGGCTCGACCGACGGCACGGCGGAATTGCTGGCCGCGCAGCGTCATCCCCGTCTCAGCACCATCATTCTCAACGAGCATGGCGGCAAGGCGGTTGCCGTCAATGCCGGCGTGGCTCAGGCTACCGCCGAGACGATCCTCTTCGTGGATATCCGGCCGGAGATTGCTCCGGGCGCAACCCGGCAGTTGGTCGGCAACTTCGCCGATCCCAAAGTCGGATGCGTCTGCGGGAATCTTCTTCTGCGCCAGGGAGGCCACGACGCCACCTCCGCGGCAGTCGGCGGCTTCTACTGGCGTTACGAGCAGTGGCTCAGAAGATGCGAGGCCGTCACCGACTCTCCGGTCGGGGTCTATGGAGGCTTTTACGCGATTCGCCGCGAATTGGCGGTGCGACAGCCGGAGGGAATGATTCTGGACGATATGTTTCAGCCGCTTTCGATCATCCGTCAGGGCTACCGCTCTGTTCTCGATCCGAATGCCTGCGTCTATGACAGTTGGCCCGAGAAAGTCGAAGGCGAGTTTCATCGCAAGGTGCGCACGCTGGCGGGAAACTTCCAGCTCTTCCAACTCGCGCCGTGGACGCTGACCCCGCAAAATCGAGTTCTCTTCCAACTTGTCTCCCACAAGGCGATGCGGCTCATTGTGCCTTACCTGCTGATTCTTCTGCTCATCTCCGCGGTTGCTCTCTCAGCCGGCTCTGTCCTCTTTACGGCATTCGCTGCTTTTCAGATTTCCTGCTGGGCAGTCGCCATCGCCGGCTTGTGCATCAGGATTCCATTCCTGCATCGCATTGCGGCTCCGGCCAGTGCGCTGCTGGTGCTCAACGCCGCTGCCGTCGTAGGGCTCTACAAATTCCTCTTCAACAGAGGACCGCTCTGGAAGATATGGAATTCGACCAGGCCGGAGGCGATCGTTCCGACTGCTGAAACTGAGAGCCTTGCGCCGCGGGAGCATGTCGCCGCAGCCGCGGCATTGGACATTGGCAGGAACTCCAACTATGATTCACGTCAACGAAAGGATATGAAACTTTTATGACCTACCCGAAGGTGAAAATCGTTGCCATACTGGGAATCGGAGCCTTGCTAGCCGGCCTGGTATTTCACAGCCACATCGTCAAGGTCAAGGCCGCGAAACTGGACCGCGTCGTCGCGCCTGCGCCCTACTTTCCCCCGGGCGCCATCTGGAGGCAGGATATAAGTCATGCAACTCTCGATCCCCAGTCCTCCGCCATCATCGCCTGGCTCGCGGGCGCGGGCGGCTGGGGAAACAACAATCGGATGCAAGTCGACTTCAGTCTCCGCGTGCTGCAGGCAAATGCTTCCACTCCGAATGTCCCCTTTCAAAAAGGCTCGACCTTTTATTCTCCGGATTCCGACATTGTCTCGACCGTTCCTCTTCCCACCGGGGGCGGCCTTGAAGGTCTAACGAACTATAAGTGTCCTTCTGACGGTGACGACTGCCACCTGATCGTGGTCGACCGCAGCCACGGAAAACTCTACGAGGCCTTCCATGCTAACTACACCGATGGAGCTCTCGCTGCAACGTTCCTCGGGGTATGGGACCTCAACCGTGTCTATCCGTCAACTGGCCGAGGAGATCAGTGCACCAGCGCCGACGCCGCCGGCTTCCCCATCGCTCCGCTGCTCTTCAACGCCGATGAGATTGCTACCGGAAGCATCAACCACGCCATCCGCTTCATTCTTCCCAATCCGCGTATCCGGGCAAAGGTCTTTGTGCATCCCGCCACGCATGCCGGAGGCCCGCGCGGGCCGATTGAAGCTCCGCCGATGGGTGCCCGCTTCCGCCTGAAGGCCTCTTTCGATATGTCGAAACTGACGCCCGCGGCACAGGTCGTCGCGCGAGCCATGCAGAAATATGGCATGTTTTTGTCTGACGGTGGCAATATTGCTCTCACCGCACAGAATGACGCAGACACGACGGCAAAGTATGCCGATATGGATTTTGGCTCTCATGATTTGTGGGATCTGAAGGTGACAGATTTTGAAGTCCTCGATATGGGAACGCCAATCCGGCTGACTTATGACTGCGTGCGGAATCCGTGAGGCGGACCACATAGCCAACGCGCACTTGTGTTATCATCGACAATAACCACGAAACGTCTCTTAAGGTTCATTATGCAACGCAGTGCGAATCTGGATATCCTTCGCTCCTTCGCTGTGTCTGTAGTCCTCATTGACCATCTCGTGCGTACGCTCGTTTCTCACACAGGTTTTCATTACGCCGCGGTTGTGACGTTTACCCGTCAAATCGGTCAAGCCGGCGTACTCGCATTTTTCGTTCATACCAGTCTCGTCCTTATGTATTCTCTGGAACGGATGACCCACGCCGGAGGCCGGGTGAGCCTTCGCTTTTATGTTCGACGCTTTTTCCGGATCTATCCCCTTTCCGTATTATGCGTTACATTAGTTATTATTCTTCACATTCCGATCGACACCTGGGGGAGCGCGGGCATCATCACGCCGCGCGTAATCATTTCAAATCTATTTCTTGTGCAGAACCTTTTCACTAAGGTCAACGTCATTAGTCCGCTCTGGAGTCTTCCTTACGAGGTGCAGATGTACCTCGTATTGCCCGCCCTCTACTATCTCAGTCTGCGAAAGCGATCCGTAATCTATCTGAGTGGCCTGATTCTATTCTTTTATTGCGTGGGATTTCTGTTCTATTGGAAGACCGGGCATCTGAACAGGCCAGCCTACATTCCCTGCTTTATCTGCGGAGTCCTCTGTTACGCGCTCCGGGATCGCATACGTGAAGTTGTTCCCTCGGGCTTCTGGCCGCCGTTCGTTCTCCTGCTGATCTCTGGCTACTGTTTAACCAATCATAAGGACGAATCTAACTGCTGGATTGGCTGGATATTCTGCCTTATTCTTGGACTGGCCATCAATCTATTTCGCGACTCCGACAATAGGTATCTCGATGCAGTCGCCGAGAAGATCGCTCTCTATTCTTACGGCATGTATCTGATCCATCTTCCAATGCTCTATTTTGTCTTTATGGTGCTTGGTATCAAGCACATACTCTTTGGAACACTTTTGTTCATAGTACTCACCATAACAATATCTGCTATCACTTACCACTTTATCGAGTCACCATTCATCGAGATTGGAAGAAAACTCAGCACACGCCTGGTTTACACACCCAAGTCTAGCCTTTTGAAACCGTTTGCCAGAAGGACAGTTTGACCATAACCAAGGGAAAATATGGAGAACTACAATTAATACTATCGTTGGCAGCATTCTTCACGGAGCGGACGGCGATCTGTATGAGCAGGCTATTTGCCTGAAGCACTATTCAGATCTTCGCCCCGAGGTGGAGCTGAAGTTGTTCGCGGCGAGAAAAACGCGCCTGGCTCGCGGAGTCTTCCGGTAGAGGTCCATGTAGGCATCGGCCATGGCTTGCAGAGTAAAGCGCGAGTGGAATGCCGCCTCAGCATTGGATCGAGGAAACGACCCGCAAATACGTGGGCATGTTTATCGGCGAAGGCTGCAAGTAAATCGAGGCTCAGGTCGTTGCGCGAGCCATGCAGAAATACGGCATGTTTTTGTCTGACGGCGGCAATATTGCTCTCACCGCCCAGAATGACGCAGATACGACGGCAAAGTATGCCGATATGGATTTTGGCTCCCATGATTTGTGGGATCTGAAGGTGACAGATTTTGAAGTCCTCGATATGGGAACGCCAATCCGATTGACCTATGAATGCGTGCGGAATCCGTAAGGCGTGCAGCGGCGACGATTGCATTTTCGCTTCAACACCGTCCTGGATTGCCCCTGGTGCGAGTTTCGCCTAGGGGCAATTGTTCGCCCGCAGATTTACTTTGCCGTGCAAGTCACGATTCGTGGAGTCGATTTTGCAACCGCGAGGCCGCTGAGATGAAAACAAGAATAGGCGTGCTTTGTACCATCGGCGCCGATGCCGATCTCTTCCACGTTGCCCATACCGTCGCCGGATTGTGCCAACTTGAGGCGCAGGATCGCATTGAACTCGCTCTGCGGCGTTCATCGGCCATCGGGCAACATGCGATGGTTCTTGAGTTGAATGGCTTGCGGGCCGGAATCGATCTTTCCGACCATAGCGACAGGATGCAGCCGGAACTCTCCGCTTGCGACCTATACTTCAAGCGTTGCGTAAGGCCGGAAGACCTGAAGTTATCGAACCGGATACGGCCCTTTGGCTTGAACTACTCCTGCCGCTCGCGGAAAGCGACTCTGCGGCTGCTCCACCTCTTCGGTCCCTCCGGCGTGGTGCGCCATCGCAGCGCCTGGAAGAAATTTCTGTGCGTTCCCCTGGTCAAGGAGTTCGAACGGGAACCGGCCGAAGCCGCATCTGCGACCATTCTCTTTCAGGCGCGGCTATGGGATGCGGCCGATTGCCCCGGCGATGAGCGGATCAATGAGGATAGGGTGGAGCTGCTATTGGCACTGCGCCGCCAGTTCAAGCAACGCGTGGTGGGCGGGCTGGTGCCGACGCCGCAGGCGCGGAGAGACTACCCCGATCTTCTGACGACCCTGCCCAGCCGGCAGTCCAAATATATTCGATGGGCGCGCCGGCACCTGATTTCCATCGGTTTCAGAGGGCTCTTCGGTTCCCTGGGATTCAAGCTGGCGGAGGCGCTGGCCGCTTCGCAATGCCTCATCTCCGAGCCCACCGCGGCATACTTGCCAGCGGATATGCCGCGCGCCGAGTATCGCAGCACGGAAGAGTGCGTCGCAGCCTGCGACCACTATCTCTCTCATCCGGACGATGCGCGGCAACTGCGGAAGCTCGCCTGGGAGTATTACCGGTCGGCGGTAGAGCCGGGCGCGCACCTGTCCAGAGTGCTTGATTCAATGCAATAACCTTGCCATTACGAACATCCGGCTTAACTGCTTGCGGCATCTACGGCCGCATCGATGGCATCGAAGACTTCGGCGTCCTTTGCCAAATCGAATTTCCTTGCGAAATGCGCGCCCGATGCCAGGATGTGGGGGATGTCTTCCATCCCCAAGGTCTTCGGATGGTGCCCGCCCATGCTCCAGTCAACATATCGCAAACAATTTGTTCAGATTTTCAAATCCGGCTGATTGCATAGAATCGTGTGCGGGAGGCTTTCCTCTGGAACAAATCTCCTGGAGTAGTGGGCAAAGAGCGCTCGATTTTCAGCGTTCTGCGCCAACAGCCGCTCCGCGACCTTTCGATTGCCCGTGAACCACCATTCCCCCCCCATAACATTTTAGCGCTTCCGAAAATGGATTGAACGGGGCGACAAGCGGCTTCGACCGAAGGATTCCTATGGGGATCTTGACAGGCTTTCTTCGCGTCCATGAATACCATGGGAGCCAGAGCCGGACCGCGACGTAGCGGTCATAGGCGGTGGGCACCCAACCGACGCTCCTGAATCCATGTGGCCCATACTGCGCATGCGGATCCGGAGTGTACGGATATTTAACAAGGCGATGATCCATGAATGCGTCGAAACCGCCAATGGAAAGTTGGTCGAGCACTGCTTGGGCAGGTCGCACCGGGTAGTCAGTGCCGCTCAGGAACACGAACCAATCTGGACTATCGGCACGCAGGTACATTGTTCGCAGAGCGGTGAGAAACGCATCTATACACAGCATGCTTCCCCATTTGGTTTCGATGTGGGGCCTGACGAATGAAACTTCCTTTGGAAAGTCAAATCCTTCCAGTGTAGATTTATTGAAGTCGTGATGACAGACGATGGGCGGGTTGTCGTAAAGCTTTATTAACCGTTGAACGAGCCTAAAAAGCTGTGAGGGCTTGTCATATGTCAAGAGAACGAAGCCGATTGGTCTGCTCATCCTAGAAGAACACTCCTTCGACAGTGCATTTATGAGTTTCGCATAAGCGCGCTACTCACCGCAATCGCTAAACGGACGCATGAGTCGGGCTACACATCGCTCCAGCTGTGACCATTGGTCAATGGGTCACTGTACTGGGGCGAATGTTTCTACAGATTGTCAGCTCGCCCGAATGTTCCAATTCATAGTCGAAACCAGCTAAGGCATTGAAGAAGGTTTCTTGGCAATCCGCCCCGTGTAGCTCGATGCAGATATTACGAACTCTGGGTAGCCATGTTGTCGCGCTGTAGCCAAACACTGCCAGTTCAGCTCGCTCAATATCGACCTTGAGCAAGTCGACCTTCGTGCCACCGGACATATCGATCAAACTGCCCACATCCCATGCTTGCACGTCGCCAACGCCGCCAACGGGCGGTTGCGTGACCTGCCTTGCCCATTCAAGCCCGTTGCCGGCGGTGCACTTTGAGAGGCTGAGATACGTAGATTCAGGCCAGACTGCGCCGTGTAACAGGAGCACGCGATCTCCGTAAGGATTGAGATTTATTCTGCAAATCGCTACATTTCGCTCGTCGGGCTCGACCGCAACTACGCGCGCCGCGGGAAAGCAACTTAAGAAATAGGCTGAAGAGTAGCCTACATTCGCTCCCAGGTCCAGCACGAGAGAGACATTCTCCAAGTTTCGCAAGCTCGAGTATTCATCAGAAGTGAAGATTTGCCAAAAAACTCTCATGTCGCTACTGCCGCGCAATCGTGCTGTCAGCGTGTACAGGACGTGATGTGGGCGCACACGCCACCTTTTCGGCTCACCAATACCCAGAACCTGGCAAACGCGAATCAGATTCCAGCGTAAAGTCGATCGTACGCCGACCAGTCTCCACCATTTAATTAAGGTCGAAATGCGATCCCGTAGTTGTCCCGCAACTTTCACAGAGCCATTATACCCAAACGTCCCATTTTGCTTCCCCTGCGAAGAGCTAGCCTCGGCTGCTTTAGTACTGGATATTATTCCTTCGCTGCATGCCGGGCCCGCAGAGTGTTCCGGTAAAGGTCCATATAGGCATCGACCATCGTTTGCAGAGTAAAGCGCGAGTGAAACGCCGCTTCTGCATTCATCGAAAATCGCTCCCGTTCCGCATCCAAGCCTGCCAGGCGCAGAATCGCCGCGGCCATCGCCGCGGGATCTGTCACCGGCACTGTAAATCCTGCCTGCGCCAGCCGCACGACCTCCGCCATTCCGCCTACGTCGGTCACGATTGCGGGCAATCCCAGCGAGAAAGCCTGCAGCAGTGAGATGGGCAATCCCTCCGACTTCGACGACATGATGAAGGCATCGGCTGCGGAAAAGAACGGCGCCACGTCCAGTTGCTGCCCCCAGAAGGTCACCTGCGCAGAGATGCCCAATTCTGCAGCCAGATTCTCCAGCATCTCTCGTTCACTGCCATCACCCACCATCCACAGCCGCAAACCCGGCATCGACTGAAGCGCCGCGCGAAAGGCGCTCAGCAAGAGCGGGTGGTTCTTGACGGGCGCCAGCCGGCCGACGTAAACCAGCGTGAATCCGCTCTTGGCCGGCCAATCTTTTTTCGCCACTCTCTGGAGCGGAACGGCGCCATTGTAGATGCGCACGATCTTTCGCTCACGAATGCTGTGAATGCTCTTCATGTTCTTTGCCGTTGCATCGCAGATGCCGACGATCCAGTCGCAAAAGCGGGCGGCGACGGCATACTTCAGCTCTTTTACCACCTCGTGGGGCGGGGCCACCAGGCTATGGCGCGTGGAAATGACAGAGGCAACGCCCGCCATCCGGGAAGCGATGGCCGCATAGATCGTCGGCGTAGGGTTATGAAGATGGACGACATCGGGACGCGACTCTTTGAAGATGCGATAGAAATTCCGCATGGCCTCCGGCAGGCGCCGGCCCACGCTTGGCTCGACGATGAAGCCTTCGCTTCGCATCTGCTCGCCGAGTGGACCGAGAGCCGCCACCGCGTAAACGCGCGGGTCGTGTCCCTCTGCCCGCTGCAGACGGCACATCTGCGAGACGAGCGTCTCGGCTCCGCCCACTTCCATGCTGTCTGTCACATGCGCAATCTTCATAGAGGGTGCCTGAACACCTGGAAGTATAGTATTCGTCTTTTCGCTTTTCCCCGAATTCCTCTTTGAAGGCTCTTCGACGAGTTGAATCAGTGAATCCGGTTCATGATCAGCAGTGAGACGTACATCAGCAGCACCAATCCCACTGCTAGAACGCCTGCATAGGGCAGCAGGCGCTTGAGAGGCCAGCGCGGAGCAATCATCCCTCGGCTCAGAGCCATCTCGAAGACCACCTCTATCATGCCGCCCAGTAAAAAGAAAGTTATCGCAAAGGCGCGGGAGAGAAACCACCCGGTAACTAGAAAGCCGATGAGCGACAAAATCATCAAGCGTCCCAGGCGGCTGATTTCTGTCTTGTCGAATGTTTCATTTTTTTGTGTCTCTTGCGGAAAGGGCCTTTCTTCTTCCACGACGATCGGTTCGCCCTCGCTCACCTTCGCCGGCGAAGCGGTCGCCAGGGCGTCTCTCACCGTGGCCAACAGGTACATTGCCCAGAAGTACAATCCAAAAAGGCCCAGCTCTGCCGCGCAGACTACGACAGAATTGTGCGCGGTTTGTCCGGCATAGTCCGGCATACTACCGGCGCCCACTCCGAAGAGCGGATGCGACTTCAGCAGTTGCAGCCCGGCCCCCCAAAGAGCCGTACGGTTTTCGCCCGCATCGACGGAAATCTCACGCCCGCCCGTGAAGTGCAGGGCCATTGCCGCGGCAAAGAGTCCGCCTGCCAAGACCAGCGCCGGCAGTGTCCCGGTGCGTCGCCTAGCCGCTACCACGGCAACCGCCATCAATCCTACAAGGGCGCCGCGCGAGTGCGTCAGGTAGGCTCCGAAGAGCAGGATTCCCACCGGCAAGATCACAAATACCAGGTTACGAAGCATCTTTTTCGCGCGCCAGAAGATGAACACCAGCGGAATCACGCAGGCAATCAACTGGCCAAAGTCGTTCGGGTCGTTAATAAGTCCCTGCCCCTTCAGGCGGTATTGCATCTCGCCCGCCTCGTTCAAGCCGGATAGACTGTAATGTCTCCCCGCCATTCCCGTTTCTTGAAGGGATACGCTGTCGGAGATGCCTTGCCTTTGCTCGACATAGCCGTTCGCAATCACAAACAGGCACACAAACAGCAGTATTGCGACAAGCGCTTGCAGCCTCTTCTTGGTATTGCAGTGCAGGCACACAAGAAAGTATGCCAGGAGTTGCGGCAAAAAACTCTGGACCGCGTATGCGCCTCCGGTGATCCAGCGCTGCCCGATCAGCACCGACATAAAGGCTGCAAACATAAGCCCGATCAGGGCCAGAGACTGCGGTGTCTTCAGAATGAACGATTGAGACAATTTGGGCAGTGATACGATTAAAACCAGCCCCGCAAGAATCAGCTCAATGCGATAAGCCGCTAACGGCCCGAAGAGGGTGACCGGCGTGAGGTAGTTCGTTGCGAAATAGAGAATGCTTAGAACAAAACCCATGAAGAATGGCCTGAACACAGCTGGCGACTATATGCAGGATAACCCAAACGGAAGCGCCGAATGCATTGAATGGAATGTTCCGGGAAGGCCCAGATGCGCAATCCAATTCCAATTGGGAACCAACACAATCCAGCTACGGAAGCGACAAAAATTCGGGCGCGCGAAGATCGCTTAGACGCGGTCTAGGCTGTCGCGCCGCCAGCATGGCCGTCGCCGCCGGCGTGATAGAGCGCGTCCAGGCAAAACAGGACGCTGAATACGATCCATGAAGCGGCCAGACATATCTTGCAGAACTGGGGCAACGGAGCTTGGGCGGCCAGATCTAAAAAGAGGGAGCCGAGTGTAAAGGTCGTCAGGGTAAGGAGCACGGCATGAAAGACTCGCGGCGGAGTGCGAAGGGCCTTTACCCAGAAAATGGCAAGTGCAATAACGGCAATGGTATAGCCGTGCCGGAATGAGACTGGAGATACGCACATGGCGACCAGGCCGAAAATTGCAATCGTAGCCGCTCTCGATGCACGGTCGAGCCGGCGGCGACTGCGCCAGGCGAGAAACAGGCAGGACAGATAGAAGGCGCCACTGACCGCCTTTGCGGCAATCAATAGAGCGCGGGGCGGGTTGGCCATTGCCGCCCGCGCGGAGTCGAGAGTGAAGAGCTTTCCGTAATATGCCCAGGCCGCCAGGGAACTGAGGGTTTTGTTCTGCATAGCCGGAATACCGCTACCCATGGACGACACGACGGCGGGATAAACGCCTATGGTATGTAAACCGTTGATGGCCACCATCGCCGCGACCAGGCCAAGCGAGATCGCAAGGTAAGAAATGAGCCACCGCCGGTCTTTCCATATAAAAAAGAGGGGAAGAATCAGAATTGGCGTGACCTTGAAAGCCGTTGCGAGAGCGATGGCAGCGGCCGAGAGGATCATGCGGTCGTCACGATAAGCAACGATTCCGACCGTCCAGAGCGCGAACATGACGATTGTGACCTGTCCGAGCGAGACGGCCTCGTGGATGGGCCAGAAACTATACGCGGCAAAGACGAGCACGACGAACTCAAAGCTGAGAATGGGCACGCGTACCATGCGGGCAAGCAATAGCATGGACGCGAGCACAAGAGTCAGGTTGAAGGCTCGCCAAAGAGCGGCGGCGAGATGAGGCGGAAACTGGGAGAGAGGGACGAGAAGATCGGCAAGAAGAGGAGGGACAGCGTAAAACTCAACGCCGAAACCAGCCGCTCTTGCGTGAGCAGAGAGTGCACTGTCTGCCGGGGGGTTAGGGTAGATCTCCAAGTTTTTGTCCGTCGCGCCTTGATAGAGATTGGCGCGGGGATTGTCGTGAACGACTTGCGCGGCGAAGTAATAGTTGAAGAAGTCGCAGTCCGGCGCAGACATGACATGGCCCAGATACCGCTGTGTCAGGGAACTGATCAGCAGCGAGACCAGCACAAAGGCGAATAATGTTTTGACCTCAAAAAGCTTTCTTAGACGATTCATGCAGTCCTTTCCAGCATCCATCCCGGTCGAGGCCGTCTCTCGGGAAAGCGCGTTCATCTCTCCATGATTCAATTCCTGCTCCTTATTCGCCACGACAGGACGGAACTGACGGCATAATTCCATACCGATCCCACCGCGAGGCCGCAGAATCCGGCCAGCGGCCACCAAACTCCGCGGGCCAGGAGGGATTGCGCGATCGCGTAGTTGCAGAAGCCGCCCACCGAGCAGGCGAGAATGAAATAGAAAAGGCCGGCCACAAAGCCCCAGCCGCGCCGGCGCCGGTCTCTGTAGGTGGTCGCATTATTGATGGCGAAGTTCACGATCATCGCGATGCCGATGGCGGCCACGAGCGCGGCGCCGAAGCTGGCGCCGAGAACGCGATAAAGCAGATAAAGCACGCCCAGATGAAGCGCGACGCCGACGGTTCCCACCAGGCAAAAGAGAATGAAGCGGATGGGAAGCCATCTTCCGATCAGCTTGTCGGCGACCAGATAGAGATACTCGAGGCCGACATTGATATCGAGCTTGCTCTTGCCCTGCTGCCGGGTGCGGAAGGTAAAAGGAACCTCGGCAAAGCGCACGGGGGTGGGCGAAGAGGCTACCAGATCCAGCAATATCTTGAAGCCCACGCCGGTCGTACGCCGGACGACGCGGTCGAGAAACTCTCGCGTGAGGACAAAAAAGCCGCTCATTGGATCGCTTAAATCATGCTTGCTGACCAGCCTGCTTACCTTAAGCCCGAGGTTGCTGAGCGCGACACGCCCGCTGGAAAATTCGCCCATGCTGCCGCCGGCCACATGGCGGCTGCCAATCACCAGATCGTATTGGCCGGAGCGAATCTTTTCCCACATCTGCGGCAGAACCGATTCATCGTGCTGAAGGTCGCCATCCATGACCGCCAAATAGGGCGCACTGGTGGCCAGCATTCCCTCCAGGCAGGCCGAGGCCAGCCCTCGCCGCCCGATTCGTTGCACGACGCGCACATTCGGCGTTGTCCGGCTGATCTCGCGCACCGCCTCCGGGGTGCCGTCCGAGGAGTCGTCGTCCACAAAGACAACCTCATACGCTACGCCAGTGAGGGTATCTCTCAGCCGTTCCAGCAGCGGTACGAGATTGGGGCGCTCATTCAGCGTGGGAACGATGATCGCCAGCTCCGGGGCGCGCCACTCCACGGGCTGCTTCGATTGCCCATCGGCCAGAATCTTCGCTTCTCGATCTGTTACCGTCTTCTGCATATTCGGTCGCATTCTGCGCCTTTGAGGTACTGAAATCTCTCGTTCATGCAAAATCTTATCCTGGAATCCTGGTCTCACTGACAGTGTGCAAAAGGCTCAGGAGTACCCATAATAAATGCTTAGCAGCCCGTGGCAAAAGTCCGGTGCGCCGAAAAAACATCCCTCAGGGGCTAAAGCCAACGTTTGTTTTGTTGCATTTACGGCACGACTAAAGTCGTGCCCTTTCAAAACCAGACTTTAACCACAAGCTGTTAAGGAACCTCTGAATAAGTTCCTGATCACAGCCTCCCGTTCCCTCGGGGGGCGCTAAGTTCGTATACCTTCAGATCGCCATAGTAGGGGTCGGGGAAGTGCCCGACGAGTTTGCTTTGGGCGATCACTTCGGCCATACGCCGATTGAAATCGGCAAGGCTATTCATATCGCCTCCAAATCCATAGGTCATTACGCGATCGCCGGTAATGAAGTAATGAGCCCCATAGCGACTGGCCGCTAACTCGGGATAGGTGCGCTCGTAAGAGATATAAGGATGATCGTGCAGGGCGAGCCAGAAGGTGATCGTCCCATAGGCGGTCTGGCCGGGGGGAATGACGCTGCGCAGTTCCTCGGTCACTTTATTGTAATCCGCCTTGCGTGCCCCATTCAGGAGAAAGATATTCGCCGACATCTGTGCGACAACGACCAAGCAGGAAAAGATCAACAAAAAACGCTGCAACTTTCTATGCGCAGCCGTTGCCGCAACCGCAGCTCCTATGGCCAAAGCAAAAATCGGCGTGATGAGCACGAAATAACGCGAGCTTTTGGTCGTGGTCAAATAGAGGAACCAAAGCATGGTGGGCACAAGCAGAAGCATTTCCAGATAAAACCACTGGCGGCGCAGTTTCCACAGCAAAAAGCTGGAGGCCAAAAAGAAGAGCGGAATTGGAAGCCGTACGGGGATCGATTCCAGTCCATGCCCATGCAGCAGATCCAGGCCGAGAAGATCATAATACCGATGCACTTCGCCGAGAAGCCTATTCCAGTATGGAGTGCCTATCGCGCGGCCGAAATATTCTTCGCGAAAGCTGATGCGGCCGACGGCACTCGTGAAGACCCAGAAGATGAAAGGAAGAAGCCCGATAAGATATCCCGACGAATAGGAGATTGCGCCCCGCAGCGGGAATCGGCCACCCCGGTGATCAAGAACGATAACCAGAATCCCCAAAGAAACAATATATCCCAGCAGCATGACATGAAACATGGTTCCCATAGCCATGAACAGGCCGCTCAAGAAAGCCCAGGCAATATGCGCCTTCCATGCATATTGCTGCATCAGCAGCAGCGAAGCGAAAACCGCCATGGCGGTCAGCGCTTCCGGACGAGCGGTACGAGAGGTCAGCACGACGATATTGTCCGTTGCCACGATGAACATGGCGATCAGAGCGCCGTGCTGTCCAATCAAATCGCGGGCCAAACGGTAGGTGAAAAAGATGATTGCCACTCCTGCAAGCAGTGATCCCAGCCGGGCCGGAATTTGACTGGTCCCGAAGATCCGGAAGGCCGATGCAAGAAGAATGGCGGATCCGCAGGAACGGGTATCGAAATGGTTTTCCTGATTATTGGGGCCAATCGCAGGATTCGCAATGCCGTGCCCTTGAAGAAGTGAATACGCCGGCGCGGCATACCAGCTCTCGTCCGTGACCCAGCGATAGGAGAGATAGGGCAGGGTCTGCAGAAAAAAGAGGAGAATGGCGAGACCCAGCCATCCGCAGACGGCGGCAGGGGCGAGAGATGGGCCTGGGCACAGCGACTCAGCTGCTTCTGTGCTGGCCGGCCACCGGCGCGACGAATTGGACCGAGATAACATGAACTCCCCCTGAGGATCGGCCGGCACCGTCGAAAGCTGTATCGAAGGACGATTCGCCCGCCCAAAAATGCTTATGCTCTGAAAGACAAATCCCATGATGCGATCGACGGGGCGAATGTTTGTATCTCAAACAGAATAAACCAGAAGGCAGATTACTCGACTTCCAGGACCAGGCACTTCAGGTATTCGGTTTCAGGCAGGTTAAGGATAACGGGGTGATCCAGAGATGCGCCGCGGCGTTCGAGCAATCGCACGCGGCGGGGAAGATCGGCGGCGGCTGAGGCGACGCTGGCCTCGAGTTCCGTCCAGCCGACGTGGTGCGAGCAGGAGCAGGTGACGAGCAGGCCGCCGGGGCGCAGCATTTTGAGGGCCCGCAGATTCAGTTCCTTGTAGCCGCGCAGCGCCCCCTCGACGGCGCGCTGGGTTTTGGCGAATGCGGGCGGATCGAGGACGATGGCATCGAACTTTTCGCCTGCCGTGGACCAGTCGCGAAGGATCTGGAAGGCGTCGGCCTCGACCCAGTCCACCTGAGCGGTAAGCTGGGCGCGGTTGGCGGCGAGGTTGCGCTCGGCGACCTCGAGCGAGGCGCGGGAGGTATCGATGCCCGTAACCTGGCGGCAGAACTGGGCCAAGTGCAGAGCAAAGCCGCCCTGGTAGCAGCAAACGTCGAGGGCCCGGCCGCCCCCGTCCCAGTTTGCGGCGTCAAGCCTCCGCGCCCACTCTGCGGCGGCGGCGTAGTTGGCCCGCTGATCGAGAAAGGCGCCCGTCTTTTGGCCGGAGTTGGCATCAAAGTGAAAAAGCAGGCCGTTGAGACGGAATTGGGTTTCAAGCGAGAGATCCTGGTCACTGCAGCGATAGAGCGGCTCGGCGCTGGGGGCGCTTAGACCCTCCAATTCGCGCATGCGCGGGTCGGGACGCTCCAGAATGGCCGCCGGAGCCAGCTCTTCGCAGAGAACGCGAACGCAGGCGGCTCGCACCGCGGCCGAGTCCAGCCCTTTGGTCAAAATCTGAAGAATCACCAGGTCGCCGTATTTGTCCACCACCAGGCCGGGAAGTTCGTCGGCTTCGCTGAAGCAGAGACGGGCGGAGTCGGTTTGGCCGTCGAGCAGCGGCTTGCGGCGATGGATGGCGGCGCGCAGGCGTGCGGCAAGCAGATCGAGCCATTGGGCCTCATCGACGGCTTCGCGGGCGATCATGCGCAAAGCAATCTGCGAGGAAGGACTGTAGAGCGCGGTGCCCAGCAGCAGGCCCCGCTGATCGGCCACCGGCAGCAGGGCGGGCGGCGCGCCCTCGGAGGGAATTTCGATGGACTCGATATCGGAGGCGTAGACCCACAGATAGCCGCTGCGCAGCCGGTCAGCGGCGCGGCGGTTGATTTGGGCTCCAGGCTGAGAACCGCTGCGGATTGCAGTCGGGAGAGCGGGAGGGGTTCGACGCTGGGCTGCGGGTGGCGTGGCAGTGTGAATCCGCGGAGAAGGCGCTTGGGGCCTGGCGGTCTGGGGTGCATTTCGGCTTTTGTCCGGTTTGGAGGTGCGCGGCTTGGTCATCTTGCTCCTTTTGGGTTTGCAGGCGAAGGTTTAATCTTCATGATGCGGTCAGCGGCCCAGCGCGAGCGATGGATCGGCGGAGAGGGCAGCTGAGGCGAATTCTCCGGCTTGAAAGCGAGGCCACGCGGCAGCGGCGATCATGGCAGCGTTATCGGTGGAGAGGGCCGGGGTAGGGAACGCGATCCGCACGCCGCGCGCAGCGCCTTCGGCGGTAAAACGGGCGCGGAGTTCGCGGTTGGCGGCTACTCCGCCGGTGATGAGAATGCGGCGTGCGCCCAGGGATTCAGCGGCGGCAAAGGTCTTCTTCATCAGGTCGCCGACGACCGCGTGCTGAAAGCTGGCGATGAGATCGAGAACCGGTTGAGGACAGAGGGCAAGGGCTTCCGCTTTGGTTTTGGGGAGCTTGGGGACTGGCATTTCCCAGGTCTCAGAAGCGAGACCTCCACCCCACGGACGAAGACCTGTCCGTGGGGACCCCGGATCTGGGGCACCCGGAGTTTGTGGACTAAAGAGGCGGACGGCGCGGGCCTGAGCTTCAGGGCGGAGATTGTGCAACTCAACGTAGCGCAGAACGGCGGTCTTGATGCCGGAAAACGAAAAAAGGAAGCGCGAGTCGAGGTCGGCGATGGGAGCCGTCTTGGCGGCTTTGGTTCTGGGCGGCTTACCGCCGAGGTGTACTTTTTGTTTGATCTGTGAAAAGGGAAAGGGGACAGCTTTGGGGTTGCCGTAGCTGGCCAGAGCGTCGATCCAGGGTCCGCCCGGATAACCGAAGCCGAGCAGTTTGGCGACTTTGTCGTAGGCTTCGCCGGCGGCGTCGTCGAGGGTGCGGCCGATGAGTTTATAAGTCCATGTATTGTGGACCGGTCGAGCCAGAAAAAGATGAGTATGGCCGCCGGAGACAACCAGGGCCAAGGCTGGCTCAACGTCGAGAGTGCGCTGCCCGTCCGGCAAGGACCGCTCGTGCAGCAGCACGGCGTGGATGTGGCCTTCGATGTGGTTGACGGCGACCAGCGGCAGGCCCTGGGCAAAGGCCAGCGCCTTGGCGTAGGTGATGCCGACCAGCAAGGCTCCGGCCAGTCCCGGCCCGGAGGTGACGGCGATGGCGTCCAGGTCGGCGAGGGTGCAGTGGGCCTGGGCCAGCGCGGCGCGAACCACAGGGACGATAGCCCGCAGATGCTCGCGGCTGGCCAGTTCGGGAACAACGCCGCCGTAGCGGGCGTGAGTGGCGATCTGCGAGGCCACGACCGAGGAAAGCGTGCGGCAGCCGCGCTCAACCACGGCCGCCGCAGTCTCGTCGCAGGAGGATTCGATGCCGAGGATAAGGCCGCGTCCGCTCATTGATTCAGTTTAGCGGGTTCGCAGGCTGGGAGGTTCACCGTGCGCTTTCGATCTGGCGGGATATCCAGCGGCTCAGGCTGACGCCCTCGACCGCCGCGCGCAGGGCCGCCTTGCGGTGCAGTTCCGGTTCAGTGCGCACCAGAATCTTTCCGTTGTAAGGGCGGTCGGGCTGCTGGCCTGTCTCAGCGCAAAGCTCCAGATAGCTGTCGATGCTCTCGCGAAAGGCGCGTGCCAGTTCCGTGGCTGTTCTGCCCTCGAAATGAATCACGTCGCGCAGTCCCGCGACCGTTCCCGAAAAGGTCTTATCCTCTGGGTCGAAGTCGATGGCGTTGGCGATATACCCCTTGTATTCCATCATGGTTTCACCCCCGCATTGATGAGAAACTGGCGAACGGCATCAACGGCGCCCTTCTTTGTTGCGGGGCGCGGGTGAGGACGGTGAAAGACTGCAGTCACGCCGTTCAGCCTTGCCGCCACCCGGCTTCCTGCCCGCTCCGTTATCTCGCCGCCCAATGGGCGTATCAGAGATTCAATCGAAGACCAATTTATATCCGCTTTGGTTGGACGAGCAAACAGGTCGTTCAGCGTTGTCTGTTGCGCCTTGTTCATGGCAGCGATCACAACCCTTCTTCTTCCTGTTCGCCATGATTACGATATCACATTGCGCTATCATTAGCAGTACAGTAAATCATAATGGCATTCGGCTCAAAGAGGACGACAATGGTTCCAGCGACCATGCTCGCGAGGACAGCACAATTCGATGCGGCTTTGCGGATCATCGCGGAGTTGCGCGCGGCCGGGTATGAGGCTTATCTGGCCGGCGGCTGTGTGCGCGATCTGCTGCTGGGCCGGGAGCCGAAGGACTATGACGTGGCCACCTCGGCGACGCCGGAGGTTGTGCTCGGGCTCTTTCCGCGCACCTTTGCCGTGGGGGCGCACTTTGGGGTGGTGCTGGTGGCCAGCACCTGCGGTGCGGCAGACGGCGCTTGCGGGCCACAAGAGGAGCAGGCGAAGCCCCGATTTGTGCTGACCGAGGTGGCGACCTTCCGCTCCGATGGCGCCTATTCGGATGGGCGGCGGCCGGATGCGGTGCGCTATACGTTAAGCGCCGAAGAGGACGTTCGGCGGCGGGATTTCACCATCAATGGGCTGCTGCTGGACGTTGGTCTCCTGTTCCCTCAGGGGCTAAAGCCCATTGCATCGGATAGTGAGAATGTACGGGCTGAAGCCCGTACCCTTCAATTCCAGAAAGACTTTCGCGCGGCGGTGATCGACCATGTGGGCGGGCTGGCCGATCTCGAAGCTGGCGTGGTGCGAGCCATCGGGCGGGCGGAGCTGCGCTTTGAGGAGGATCGCCTGCGGATGCTTCGCGGAGTGCGATTTACGGCCCGCTTCAGCTTTGCGCTCGAGGCGGAGACAGCGGCCGCGATGCGCCGGTTGGCGGCAAAGACTGAGACCGTAAGCCGCGAGCGAGTACGCGACGAGCTGACCCGGATGCTCACCGAGGGTCATGCGCGGCGGGCCTTCGAACTGCTCGATGAGACCGGCCTGCTGGCCGAAGTTCTGCCCGAGGTGGCGCGCATGAAGGGCGTCGGGCAGCCGCCGCAGTTTCACCCCGAGGGCGACGTCTGGACTCACACGCTGTTCTTGCTGGACCAACTTGAGGCAGGCTGCCCGCTGACGCTGGCCTGGGGAGCTCTGTTGCACGATGTGGGCAAGCCGCCGACCTTTCAGCGGCTCGACCGCATCCGCTTCAACGGGCACGTCGAGGTTGGCGCGGTCGTGACGGCGGAGATTTGCCGGCGCTTCCGGTTCTCCAATGAGGAGACGCGGCAGATTGTGGCGCTGGTCGAGAATCATATGAGGTTTATGGATGCGCAGCGGATGAAGCTCGCGACGCTGAAGCGGTTTCTGCGGCTGGAGAAGTTTGAAGAGCATCTGGCGCTGCACCGCATGGATTGCCTGGCCGGGAGCGGCTACCTGGAGAATTGGGAGTTTGTGCGCGAGCGGTCTCTGTCGATGCCTGAAGAGGCGGTGCGCCCCAGGCCGCTCATCACCGGGCGGGAGCTGATTGCCGCCGGCTACAGGCCCGCAGCGAGCTTCCGCGAGATGCTGCGGGCGGTTGAGGATGCGCAGTTGGAGGGAGCGATCGGCACTGCGGAAGAAGCGATGAAGCTGGTGCGGGAGCGGTTTCCCGCATCGCAAGGAGATTTTAGGATGAGTTGAAGTTCGTCGTTCGCGGCGGCGCGTCTAAAGCTGTAGCCTTGCAAAAGAGCCTGAGGAACCGCTTCCCCGGCTGATTCACCGATTCCTGGTTCAGAGTTTCCTGGGAGGAAAAGATCGATGCGCAGAGTTCGGGCAATGACGCTGCTGGCGTTGATGCTGGTGGCGCTGATGCCGGCTTCGAGGCTGGCCATGCAGGCACAGACGGCCGAGGATGCCGGGGCCAAGAATGCGCGTCAGGCGCGCGCGGCGCTCGATGCCATGGTGCAGGCGCTGGGCGGCCCGGCCTGGCTCAGCATGAAGAACCAGATGCGCCAGGGGCATGTGGCGGCGTTTTTCCAGGGCAAGCCTAGCGGCGGCACCACTGATTACTGGGAGTTCCACGTCT
>Ga0182030_10003821_pt1 | contig 32143 bp, 22 predicted proteins | sample 812S3MmetaG_FD_121299 | JGI IMG/M metagenome (GOLD analysis project Ga0182030, IMG submission 121299) | Permafrost microbial communities from Stordalen Mire, Sweden - 812S3M metaG (Illumina Assembly) | ecosystem: Environmental > Terrestrial > Soil > Wetlands > Permafrost | place: Sweden... | reverse complement strand
TTTCCCGGCACGACTGCGGCGATCACGGGCATTGTCCCGGCCAGCCCGCTCACCGGCGGAGGCACATCGGGCTCGATTGCGCTGGGACTCAACGAGTCCACCCTGGTTACCGACATCGCGCCCAGCATTGAAACCGCCATCGAGCCGGGGCTGCAGAGCGGTTTCAACTCCGTCTACGCTCAGCTGGGCGCCGCCAATACCTTTACCGTCAACCAGTCCATCACCGGCACCCTCGGCGTGAGTGGCGCGCTTACCAGCGGCTCGACATCGACAGGAGGGCTCACCGCAGCGAGCGAATCGATCTCCGGGGCATCGAGCGCGGCAGGGTACCAGTCCACTGGGAACGTCACGGTGACGCCCGCGACTCCGGCAACCACTTCGGCCGGCGCGAATTCGCCGCTGCTGGAGATCGGCGCTAGCTCGTGGTGGACAACCTCCGGTGCTCCACGCGCGCAAAACTTCGCCTGGCAGGCGCTGGCCGGGGAAAACGACACAGCCACGGCCAACGGCTCACTTGCGCTCTTGTTCGGCTCAGGGGCGGAGACGCCGGTTGCGACCGGGCTTGCAATTGCGCAGAACGGCCAGATCAGCTTTGCCCCCGGGCAGTCATTCCCGGGAACCGGAACCGGAAATGGCACCATTACCGGCATCACCACCACGGGGCCTCTCTCAGGAAGCGGAACCTCGGGCTCGGTGGCCCTGGGCCTCGATACAAACGCGCTTGAGACCACGCTGAACAGCGTGTACGCGCAACTCGGGGCCGAAAACACCTTCACCGGGAATCAGACCATCACCGGCAACGCGGCGGTTAGCGGCTCGGTCAATGCCGGAGGCAAGGTGCTAGGGACCTACTCGATTGGCGTTGAGCCCTCCAACACCGCGACCGCATCGGGCGGATTCGACTCCTTCCTGCAGTCCTACGCCTCGGTGTACAACAGCAGCACCGCCGCAGCCACCACTCCGTGGCTCGCATGGCACGGTGTTCCGGTGGGTAACAATACGGCCAGCCCCGGCATCGCACTGGACTTTGCATACGGGCCCGGCAATGGCAGCTTTAAAAGCACCGGGCTTTCGATTGCGGACACAGGCCAGATCACATTTGCATCCGGACAGACATTTCCGGGAACCGGCACGGGCAACGGAACCATCACGGGCATCACCACTACCAGTCCTCTCGCCGGCAGCGGGACGGCGGGCTCGGTGGCGCTGAGCCTGAACACCGCGGCGCTTGAAACAACATTCAATGCCGTTTACCCACAGCTTGGATCGACAAATGCCTTCAAAGATGGGGCTAGCTTCGGAGGTGCGATTTCTGCCGCAAGCTCAACGTCCAGCATCCCGGCCATTAGCGGTACGGGAACGAACGGCGCCAACGGTGTAAATGTAGCCTCCGATACAGGCAACGCAGGCAACTTCAGTAACGATAGTCTGCCCTACGCCACGATCTACGCCGTCAACTCCTCTACTTCAACGAGCGGCGCACCGACCGCGATCACCGGAAGCGCAACGGGGCCCGACTCTGTGGGCGTGTACGGCACTTCAAACGGCACCGGTATGTGGGCCGACGTAACAGGTGCGAACGCTGTTTCCGGAGCAGTTGCACTCTACGCCACGGCCTCGAACGGCTTTAGCGGATATTTCGTGAATTCCGACCCCTCCGGTGCCACCACCTTCGCCCTGAACGAGTCCACTACAGGTAGCAGTTCGAGTTTTCCAACCGGTGTTCTGGCGTGGACATTTGGTAACTACGCACAAAGCGTTGCCGGCTCGGCAACCGGGAACGTTGCGCGTGCCATCTCGGGCGTTGCCAGCGGACTTGGCGGCACCGGCGTCTACGGCGAGTCCGACGCTGGCAACGACACCAGCACCGTGAATACGTCGATCGGCGTCAGCGGAGTAGCCAAAGGGGCAGACGCAGATGGCGTTGCCGGCTTTGCGACAGGCACGGGCGGCTATGCGGTCTACGCTCATTCAAGCGGCAAACCGGACAGCACGCGCGACATTTCCGCCGGTGTATACGCCTTGGCAGACAACGGCGCAGGCGTGGTGGGCACATCTACCGGCACCAGTGATGTGTTCAACTCAGACACCGGACAGTCGCTCGTCGGCGGCGTCTGGGGAGACACATCCGCGGGCGCGGTCACAAACACGCTGGCGGGAGTGGTGGGCACGGCAGGCAACAATAGCGCCGGCTATTTCGAAAATGACGGCGCACAAAATATCGGAACCATTTACCTGATCAACGATTCCACCACCAGCGGAGCCATGTTGCTCCGCACGACTGGGTTTGTGGGCAGTGGCGACGACACATGCACAATCGATGGCAGCGGCAACCTGGCATGCTCCGGAACGGTCAGCAACGTAGTGCCGGCATCTCAAGGCGCTCGGCGCGTGGAGACCTATTCCATGCAATCGCCGGAAAGCTGGATGGAGGACTTCGGCACCGCGGAGCTGAAGAAGGGGGTCGCAGTTGTCAACATCGATCCCGCCTTCGGCGAAACGGTTTCCGCGGACGCAAGCTATCACGTCTTCATCACACCCAACGGTGACTCGGAGGGGCTGTATGTGATCAACAAGACCGCAACCAGTTTCGAGGTACGCGAGTCCAAAGGCGGCGTTTCCTCGCTGAGCTTCGACTATCGCATCGTGGCCAAGCGGCGCGGGTTCGAGGCAAAGCGCTTGGTGGACGTGACCGAGCGTTTCGAAGCCATGCAGAAGGAAAGGAAGTTGCGGATGGCGAGGATTGAGACGATGCACGCTGCAAAGCCCGACGACGGTCGGCATCTCTTCGAGCCCCAGATGGTCGACGCCGCGCCGGCAGCGCGCACCATGCCGAGGCCTCAAGGCCGGCCGGGAGGCGGCCACGCTCCCAGTGAGCGCCTCGTTCCTGGAGTTCCAGTCTCCAAATCCGAGACCCACTCCGAACCAGTGAGACGTCCTGAGCCGGAAGCTCACCCCTGAGCAAGATGAGAATCACAGCAATCAGAGCCGCGGACCTGAGATCCGCGGCTCTCGTTGTCTTGGGAAGTGTGCTGCCAACGCAACTGGGAACGGCTACTCGTGGAGCTGCGGATGGCCAGGATTTTCTTCGGTACGGCGACTCAGCTTGCTTCCGCACAGCGGGCACACATCCATGTCGGTAAATTGGAGACCTGCGATCAGCACGGTCCGCTCTTCGGACTTGATCGTCTCGACGGTCCGGACAGTTTGGATGGTTTGGCTCGATCTGCCCAGAAATGCCTCGCTGCGCAGGAAACCGGCTCGTTGCCGGAACCATTGGGCCACGCGATTCATCCCGAGGACGTCTCTCATGGACCGAGTGTGCGGCCCGGCGGAGCCGAAAGCAAGTGACCAGTCCTGACCAGTTCTGAAGATGGAAATCTGCGTTGGAACAGCGATTGCGCCGGTAGATACAACACGCTTCTGTCAGCCGGGCGGCAGCTTGGAGTACTCAGTCTTTGCCGCAAGGATCAACGCCGATTGAGGATCTCCATCCTTCCATGCATCGAGGAACGCCTCATATTCCGCGCGGGCAGGCTCGAATTTCTTCTGCTCGGCAAGAACACGCGCCAAGCGGAGATGGGCTACGTTGTACAGGGGCGAAATGGGATCGATGCCCTCGTTGGCAAGGATCAACCTGTAGTCGTCGGCTGCACGGTCCGGCATGCCGGCTTCCGATTCGGCGCGCGCGCGCAGAGAAAGAATTGAAAAGTCGCTCATCTGGTACGGGCGGGCGGGTTCCAACTCCTCGACTGCCTGCGCAGGCTGATGGCCCTCGATCGCCATCAAGGCGCGCACCATGGGCAGGTAAGAATAACGGTAAACGGTATTCGTTTCTTCGCGGCTGCTGGCTGTGAGGACGAACTTCTTTGCCGCCGTCATGTCGCCAAGCTCCGATTTGAGCAACGCAAAACCTCCAGCATCGCCTCCGTCGCCACGCATATCCTTGATGGCGGCGTTGGCTTCCTCTGGATCTCCAGCATCCGCAAGGAGATCTGCCAGGTCACTCGAAAACGAATCGGCAGAATCCTGATCTCCTTCCCGTAGCGCTTCCTGGCGCGCGCGGGAAAGGTCGGCAGTTGCCTCGCGCAGTTTGCCCTGGGCCGCCGCTGCCTGGCCCAGATCGTCAAGCGCCCGATTCAATTCATCATGCGTGAATCCCCATTCTCCTTCCAACTTGATCCGCTCTGCGTCGTGCTCGGCGATGGCAATCTGAAAGAGAATGCTATGTACGCCAAAGGTGTCTTTCCCTTCTGCGATGATGAGCGCAGCAACTCGTTTGGCATCCGCAAACCGGCCAGCCCGCTTGTACGCCCGAGCCAGAATTTCCGCCCGTACGCCGTTCCGGGGTCCGATCCGCCAGGCCGTTTCACCTGCGGTAATAGCCTGCGCATAATCGCCCACCTGGGTATACATGTTACTTAGGTTGCCCCAGTTGGTGGCGTTGTTTGGATACAGTTGATTGAACAGGCGCAGAGCGGCAATCGAGGCCTGGTAGTCATACGTGCCAAACGCGTTGTAGGCGATCTCGATGGTCAATCGTTCCCGCTCGGTGGTGTGAGCGCGCAACGAGTACGCCTTCTGAATATTGAGAAGCGCCTGGGGATGATTGTTGCGGTTGTAGAAGTTCACGCTCAGGCCCTTGTAGGCAGAAGCGAAGTTGGAATCCAGCGCAATGGCCCGTTGAAACAGGGTCTGAGCCATCGTGCCGTCGCCCCTATCCGATGCGTCCACCGCTTGCGTAAAGGCGCGCAGCGCCTCAAGCGAACCGGTGGTCGCCTGGGCGATGGGAGTCTGAAACTTTCCCAGCGACGCTGCTGACTCGCCCAACTGCTTGCGCACATGGCCGGCTACCGTGTCCAATGCCGGCAGCACATCGGCCTTCTGAGCTACCGTCTGCTGGTATCCAGCCACGGTCTTGCCGGTGACGCAACTGCTGGCGTCCATCGTCAGCAGGTATCTGCCGGCAAAACTGGAGATCGATCCGGTGAGAACTACCTGAGCATTGTTCCGTTCGCAGACTTCGCGAGCAATGTCCGGGGTAAGCGGATCATCAGCCTTGCGCTGCATCTCAGCCAGAGTCTGCCTGACGCTGGCGCCTGGCAGAATGTCCAGAAAAGGCGACTGTTCCAGTTCAATTTGAAAGGCCCTGTTCAAGGCGAAGTCAAAGTCCTTTTCTCCGGTTGTGTTTTCGAAGTCTGCCAGGACCACCGATACCGATTGAGGCGCTGGATGGAAGTGCCGCCATAGCAGGTATCCTCCGCCTCCAATCGCGACTGCGGCAATGGCGGTTACAAAAGCCAGCGCGAACCAGCCACGGACGCTGACCCGCGTACGGTTCCGCTGCACTTCGACTGTACTGGTGCGGATGGTGCGCTGCTGACGCAGAACGCCGATGGACTGCGCCTCTGTTCCCAATTCGGCAAAGGCTTGGGCAGCTTCGGTTCGGCTGAGTCCGACGTCTTGAGCAAGCAGGGCTTCATGAAGAGGCACGACCTCGACGGACACTGCAAACTGATAGCCACGGCCAGGCAACGTTAAAACAAACGATCTCTCGGTAGACGGCTCATCGAGTGCCTTGCGCAGCACCGAAATGCTCTTGGCAAGGCTGTTCTCGTCCACAAACGCGTCAGACCAGATGTTGCTGAGCAACTCATCCTTGCTGAGGATCTTGCCGGGATTCTTCACGAAGTAAAGCAACAGATCAAACGATCGCCGGCTCAGAGACAAGATGTCTCCCTTGCGCGTCAAAGTCCGCGCTGCGGGATTCACTTCAAATTCAGCGAACCGGTACAAGGCGTTCTGTTCCCCAGGCATACCCGCATTCTAACGTGCCTAGACCATGGTCAGAAGGGGCCTTGGAGAGGCGCCCTGAATCAGGCTCGCAACCGTCGCCCAGCTTCAGGCGCTCGCTGAGATTCGCCTGATTGCGTCGTCTCTTCTGGTGATTCTCGTTTCTTCCCAGTCGAAATCTGTTTGAAGCGCGATTCTGGCCGATGTTTATAGGGACTTGCGAGCTTCATAAATCATCCCGCGGCCTGCAATCGGTGTTCAGGCACACTGCTCCCGGAGCATTTCCGGCGTTTGAGCTATCAGTCGCGGAAGCCGGATCAAGTTGTGCGCGGCGCACCTGAAGACGAACAGCCAGTCCACCCTCTCCATTCCTCGCAACTTAACCTGTCGCAGCGGGGCGCCGTTGCTTCAGCCATCCGAAGCCGTTTTCGATCTGCCGTCGCCGGGGCAGACTGATTACCTGGCGAAAGGTTGCAGGCTCCTTATGTAGCTTTATGGAGCTGTCGGGTGTGTAAGGATTCACTCGATCTTCGCAGGAAATTATGGAGGCGAGCAATTGTGACCGGCTTTTCGTGCTGTTGTGGTCGATACTTGCGACTTGAATGCAGAGCTTCTGTTTCGAGCGCTCAGGAAGCAGACGAGCCTAGACGATGCGCACATTGAGATTGGATATGCGCCGGTTGACGTTCAAGCGCGCGCGCCTTACTGCTTGTTAACAAAAGGGGACACATGAAAATCCTGGTGGGAATCGACGACTCGAAGTTCTCCAGGAATCTAGTTCGCGCTCTTGTCAGCCAGTTTCGGCCTGAGAATGCGGAGATTGTGGTATTGCATGTGCTGGAGCCGGTAGAGCCCGTAGCGGCGCCAGAGATGGCGCAAGGTTATGCTCCGGAACTGGACGAGCAGAAGAAGCCGGCCTTTGAATTGCTGGAACAAATCGCAGGCGAGTTACGGAGTGAGGGATTCCACGTGCGAACGTCTGTTGAAATAGGGGACGCTCGAGAGACAATCATCGAAACAGCTATAGCCTGGAATGCCGATCTTATCATGGTTGGTTCTCACGGCAAGCGAGGCATCCAGAGTTTCCTGCTGGGAAGCGTGTCGGAATCCGTGGCTCGCTATGCCAAATGCTCCGTAGAAATTGTTCGAACGCCATTGGCTGACTGACAGCAGCCTGCGATGGGCCGCCAGACGCACGGACTTTGCTAAGTCACAATCTCGAGATCATTGCTTTCTGTGACCGGCGCCGCGAGAACGGAGGCATCGACACTCCATTGCGCGAGTTGCTCAAGTGTCAATTCCATCAAGGCTTGTTGGGCAGTCTTGACTGCGGAAGTTAGAACCGTTCCCCAATCCGTGGAGGCCGGTTGGACTCCGAGAAGAACAACTTCTTCCGGCGCAGCATCCATCAGGCGCAGAGCGCCCATCAGGTCTGAGAAGCCGAGCAGATGAACACTCTTCGAGACCGGCAGATCGTCAACCTGCCGACCTTCAAATCGCTTCAGCGTACCCGGAGTAGCGCCGGTATCCACAGCATCGAGAACCAGAAGGTGCGAAATACCACGGAGGCTGTCGAGCAGATCAAGCCCCAGTGTCCCTCCTTCGATAACTCGAACCTCAGGCGATAGCAGGTGACTCTCCGCGAGCGCATGCAAGGTGAGCATTCCGACTGCATCATCGGTTCGCATCAGATTGCCGAGGCCCAACAATGCAATCTTGAACGGGACATGATCGCTCATCGTTTGCCTTTCACCGGCCGCCGGCGTGGGGCAAGGCCCTCGTTTTCAGCTTCCGTCACTTCATCGACAAGGCGCTTGGAAACAAACTTCCAGCCGGTGAAAATGCTTTCCATTTCGCCGTTCCTTTCGCTGATTCCGACCAGCAAGGCGCTATAGATGTGATGGATGAAGAAAGCAACGAGTAGAAACATGATGAGGAAATGCGCGCTGCGAATCCATTGGATATCGATGATGCGGGGAATCCAGCCTACGAATAGGTTGAGAAAGCGGCCACCTTCAACCACGCTGAAGAGCACCAGGCCGGTGATGAACTCCAGGGCCACCAGCGAGAAGACTGCGATGTAAGCTAGTGCTGCCAGAGAGTTGTGGCCAATCTCTTCGAAGGGCCTGCGGCGTCTGAATCCGTAATAGGCAACCATGCTCTTGATGCTTGCCCATTGGCGCGCCGTGTGGGGCAGCCACGAACGCCAGGAGGCATAGTGGTTGCCCGCGAAGAACCAGTAGATGCGTGGAATGAAGATGGCGATGAGCAGGAACCCGGACAGCTCATGAATGAAGCGCATCCAACCCATCACCCAGGCGCGCGAGCCAACTGAGACGAGAAAGGGGCTGTGCATGTAGGTCCCGGTGACTGTGAGCAGCACCAGCGAACCAACCAGTCCCCAGTGAGCCATGCGGACGGGCAGTTCCCAGACATACACCGGCACGATGCGCTCGGGATCTCTTGCTAACTCATCTGGGGTGCATGCGGGAGTCGTGGGGGTTGCCATGAGCATTCACTCCTTTTTGACTCTTCAGCGTGTCTTGTTGCGCACTCTGCCATTTGCTTGAACTACATGCACGGCGCAGGCCAGGCAGGGATCGAAGGAGTGTACCGTGCGCAGGACTTCGAGGGGACGATCCGAATCGGCAATCGGCGTATCGAGCAGCGACGCTTCGTAGGGCCCACGCTGGTCTTGAGCATCGCGTGGACCTGCGTTCCAGGTGCTTGGCGCGACCACTTGATAGTTCACGATCTTCTTGTCTTCAATCTCGACCCAATGGCCCAGCGAGCCGCGCGGCGCCTCATGGAATCCAAAGCCCTGAGCAGACTTTGGCCAACTGTCCGGATTCCATTTGTCGCCGTTGTGGAGGCGCACATTGCCATGGGCCATGTTGTCATCAAGCTGCGCAACCCAATCGGAGAGCCGGCTGACGAGGATGTCCGCTTCAAGAGCTCTGGCGGCGACTCGGCCCAGCGTCGAGAAGAGGGCGGAAGCCGGAAGCTTGAGCTTGGCGAGCGTACTGTCAACCAGAAGCTTTACCTGCTGATCGCCGGAGGCATAGGCAACCAGTGTTCTTGCCAGCGGGCCAACCTCCATGGGCTTGTCGTTATAGCGCGGCGCTTTCAGCCAGGAGTATTTCTCGTCTGTTTTCAGGAATTCATAGGGAGGCTTCGGTCCGGAATACTTCGGATCGGTGACACCCTGCGCAGGATGCTTTGCCGCATTATCGCCATCCGGGTACTGGTACCACGATCGCGTAACATACTCCGTTACATTGTTTGGATCGAGCGGGAGTACGGTTGTAAGATCGCGTCCCAGGACAATGCCTCGCGGGAAAGAGAAGCTGGAGGTACTCTTCGTGTTATCGCCTAAGTAATCGCCGTATGTCATGTAGTTCCCAATACCAGCACCATAGTTGAACCATTCCGGGTAGAAGCCGGCGATGGCCAGCACATCGGGCAGGTACACTTGGCGAACGAACGTCTGAGCATTCGCAACTAACTCATTGAGAAGGGTGATCCGTTCCGGGTTGATGGTCGCATCCGGTTCATTGCCATCCATGGTCGTCGCCATGCCACCCATCAGATAGGTCTGAGGGTGGGGATTCTTGCCGCCCAGCACTGCCTGGATGCGGATGAACTCACGCTGCAGTTTCAGCGCCTCAATGTAATGAGCGACAGCCATCAGGTTCGCTTCCGGTGGCAATTTGTATGCCGGGTGTCCCCAGTCGCCGCTTCCAAAGAGGCTCAACTGGCGGCTATCCGCGAGCGTCTTCACGCGATCCTGCACAGCCTTGAAATAAACTGCGCTGGACTTGGGCCAGTCAGAGATGGATTGAGCCAGTTGCGCCGTCTTTGCCGGGTCGGCCTTCAATGCCGACATGACATCGACCCAGTCGAGAGCATGAAGGTGGTAGAAGTGAATGATGTGATCGTGAACGTTTTGGGTGGCTGCGATCACATTGCGAACAATCCGCGCGTTCTCTGGGATTTCGACCCCCAGCGCATTCTCAACGGCACGAACTGAAGCCAGCGCATGAACGGTGGTGCACACGCCGCAGATGCGCTGCGCCCAGATCCACGCTTCGCGCGGGTCGCGCCCACGCAATACCAGCTCGATGCCGCGAAACATGGTGCCTGAACTCCAGGCGTCTGTCACTTTGTGGTCATTCACTTCAACTTCAATGCGAAGATGGCCCTCGATGCGCGTAACCGGATCGATCACAATGCGTGCCATTTAGTTTTCCTCCGTTGGGCCGGTCTTCTCGCGGGTTTCGTCTGCCGTGGTTTCAGAAGCGCGCCGGTCACGAATGATGCTGGTGACCCCATGCGCCGCTGTAGCGACGGCGACGGCGCCGACAACGGTCCAGCCAATCTCGCTCACTGTTACATCCACTCCGAATCCAGCGGGGTGCGGGAGGCGTTCGTAGAAGGGCGACTTGGTATCCCAAAAGCGCGGAGAAGCGCAGGCGATGCATCCGTGGCCCGCTTTGACGGGCCAGCTTGTGCTGCCGTTCCATTGCACGGTTGGACAATTGAGATTCGCCTCGGGACCCTTGCATCCCATCTTGTAAAGGCACCAGCCCTTGCGTGCGCCTTCGTCGTCCCATTGCTCAACGAAGCGCCCAGCGTCGTAGTGTGCGCGCCGTTCGCATTGGTCGTGAATGATGTCCCCGTATGCAAACAGCGGCCGGTTCAGCGGATCGAGTGCCGGCATCTCTCCGAACGTGAGGTAGTGCACAAGCACGGCCGCTGTGTTGGCCGAGTTATGCGGGCATCCCGGCAGATTCACAACATGCAGGCCCGGCACTGCGCCCTGCAGGCCCAAGGCTCCGGTAGGGTTCGGTCCTGAGCGAACCAGGCCGCCATCCCAGGCGCACGCACCCACCGCGATGACGGCCGCAGCGCTTCCGCAGACCTCGTGCGCAATATCAAGAGCCGTGCGGCCGCCGATGGTGCAATACACGCCGCCGTCGGCGGTTGGAATTGCGCCTTCGACAACCACGATGTACTTGCCCTTCTCCTCGCGAACCACACGCTGCAGTGCGGACTCGGCAGCTTTGCCGTAGGCGGCCATGATGGTTTCGTGGTACTCCCATGAGAAAGATTCGAGTACGAGGTCTTCCACGGTGGGATGGCTTGTCCGCAGCATCGACTCGGTGTTGCCGGCGCAGTCCTGAAACTCAAGCCATACGAGAACGGGCTTCCTCTTCTGGCTGAGCGCAGTTGCGATGACCTCGGCATACGCGGAAGGCAACGCGAGAGTCGTAGTAACCGCCGCGCAGAACTCCAGAAATCGGCGGCGTGAAATGCCGTGACTCCGGCACAGGTCGAGAACAGATCTGTCCATCGGGCTCATCGACTCCCTGGCACTCGAAGGCGTGAATAACGACTGGCGCGTCATGGCTACACTCTTTCTTGTCGATTGAGCAACGATCTACTGGATGCCGAGATCGGACAGGACCTTGGGCTTGGCCCTGTGGCCAACATCAGCAGCTGCGGACGGGGTAAATGTACTTCCTAAGTGTGGAACCTGACCTCTGTCGAGTGCTGGTCTAAATTGCTCGTCTGAGAAACTCTCGACCGGCTAGTTGGTATGTGGCTTATGCCCAGGGGAGCAAAGCCACATACCAAACAGTTGTCGAGAGCGGCGCGGCCTTTCGTTCAAACTGCGCGCCGTCATGCAGCAGTAAGCGACTCGCTCTTGGAAGCTATGCAATCCAATAGATCGCCCCAGGATTTCGCGAACGAGGCAACGCCTTCTGCGAGTAACTGGGCAGCAACAGCTTCCGTGTCGATACCAGCGATTGCGAATTCCGACAGCATCTTGTCGGCATCCCCAGGCGAAGCTTCGCCGAATTGTTCATGAGCTGCGAGAGCCTTCAGAGTGGCTTCAGGCATTGTGTTCACAGTGAATGGCAACGCGAGTGCTTGGACGTAGAGGATGTCCGACGCTTGCGGGTCTTTGGTTCCGGTGCTGGCCCAGAGAAGGCGCTGGGAACGTGCGCCGGCGTTCAGGATGCGCAGCCACCGCGGCGATTCAAGCAGAGCGCGGTATCGGCGATAGGCATCTCCGGCGATGGCGATGCCAAGCTTGTTGCGCAGGACCTCCGGGACTTTCTTCGCGACCGCGACATCCCAGCGGCTGACGAACAGCGAAGCCACGGAGCCGACATCGGGATTCAGACCGGCTGCGATGCGCCGCTCGATGCCGCGCAGGTATGCCTCGGCAGCTGCAACATATTGCGCGCCAGAGAACAGCAGGGTTACGTTGACGGGCACCCCTGCGAAGATTGCCTCCTCAATGGCTGGCAGACCTTCGCTGGTTCCTGGAATCTTGATGAAGAGGTTGGGCCGCCCGGCGCGGGCGTGCAGAGCCTTGGCCGCGGCGAGGGTGCCGGCCGTATTGCGAGCCAGCAGGGGTGAGACCTCAAGCGACACCCAGCCGTCGACACCGTTTGTCTGCCTGTGAATCGGAAGGAAGAGATCGGCGGCCTGCCGCAGGTCCTCGATGGCCAATTCAAAAAAGAGAGCCTCGCCCGATTTGCCTTCTTTCACTTTCTGGCCGATGGCGTCGTCGTAGTCGGGGCTGTTCTTGATGGCATGATCGAAGATGGTGGGATTCGAGGTGAGCCCCGTGATCGACAGCTCCCGAATGTAGCGTTCAAGTGTGCCGCTGGCAAGCAGACCGCGGGTGATGTTATCAAGCCAGAGGCTCTGGCCCATGTCGTGCAGTTTTTCTGTCGCTTTCATCTCGTTCCCTTTCAGCTCTCTTCACAAAACACCTGTTTGCGCGGTTTAGACGGCATGCATTTCAAGCCCCTTCACTTTGTCGACTCTGCGTTGATGGCGCACGGCGCCGCTGAATCGCGCTTTTAGAAACGTCTCGATCAGTTCCCACGCCAGCGCGGACCCGATCACCTTTCCACCGAGACAGAAAACATTCATGTCGTCGTCTTCAACACCTTGGTGCGCAGAGAACACGTCATGGATAAGCCCTGCGCGCACGCCGGCAACTTTGTTGGCGCAGATGGATGCTCCAACGCCACTGCCGCAGAGCGCAACTCCTCGATCCACTGTGCCAGCAGCAACCGCCCTTGCCAGAGGAATCACGTAATCCGGGTAATCGTCTCCGGGGCTCGGCTGATGCGCACCGAAGTCTACGACCTCATGGCCGGCATCGCGCAGCAAACCCGCGATCTGCTCTTTTAGAACGAACCCTCCATGGTCTGAGGCGATTCCGACACGCATGGTCCTTTCTCCTTTGGCTCTTCAAGTACACGATGAGCCTGTCTGCAGACGTTCTCCACTGTGAAGCCGTAATGCTTCATCACCACAGGGCCTGGAGCGGATGAGCCAAACGTGTCGATCCCAATAACGGCGATCTTTGGCCCGACGAAAGACTGCCATCCAACCGGGGAACCAGCCTCAATGACCAGGAGTGGCACATTCGTGGGAAGGATACGTTCTCTGTAATCGTCCGACTGCGAGGCAAACAGGTTTGTGCTAGGCATGCTCACTACTCGCGCTTGCACACCCTCAGTCAGCAGCCGGTCACGCGCATCAAGTGCCAGATGCACTTCCGATCCGATCGCAATGAGGATGATGTCGGGAGCTCCAGGCGCCGTAGAATCCGCAAGGATATAGCCGCCCAACGGCACGCCAGCGGGAATGGCTGGATAGGAACTCAGGTCAAGTACAGGCAGGCCCTGTCGTGTGAGCACCAATGCAACCGGCCCTTGCTTTCTGCCGATCGCAACGCGCCACGCAGCGACTGTCTCGTTGGCATCTGCAGGCCGCAGGACGACCATGCCGGGGATCGATCGCAATCCGATGAGTTGTTCTACGGGTTGATGGGTTGGGCCGTCTTCGCCCATGCCAATGCTGTCGTGCGTGAACACATAGATCACCGGCAGCGCGTTCATGGCTGCTAGGCGCATGGGGGGACGCATGTAATCGCTGAAGACCAGGAACGTGCCCCCATAAGGGATAAGGCCGCGATGCAACGCCATTCCGTTGAGGATGGCGCCCATGGCATGCTCTCGAATGCCAAAGTGCATGTTATGGCCGCCCCAGTTATCCGGCTCGAACTCTCCTGCGCCTTTTCGATTGGTATGGGTGCTGGGGTTAAGATCCGCCGAGCCTCCCATCATCTCGGGCAGCCGAGAGCCCAGTACCTCGATCACCTTTCCTGAGGCGACGCGGGTAGCCATCGGACCGTCTGAAGTAATAAACACCGGCAGATCGGCGTCCCAATCCTTGGGCAGGCGCCTTTCGATCACTCGATGGAACTCCTCCGCCAGATCGGCGAACTCGACTGCAAAAGCTTTGAAGCGCGACTCCCATGCAGACTGCGCGGACTCTCCGCGCGTAACTGCTTCCCGGAAATGCTCCAGTGCTTCCTCAGGTATATGGAATGACGGCTCAACCGGCCAACCCATCCCCTCTTTGGTCAGCCGCACTTCTTCTACGCCAAGAGGTTCTCCGTGTGCTGCAGCGGTGTCCTGCTTGTGCGGGCTGCCGAAGCCGATGTGAGTGCGAACGGCAATCAAAGACGGCCGCCCGGTTTCTTCACGGGCCTTCTGGAGTGCAAGCGCCACCGCGTCGACATCGTTGCTCTGCTCCACTCGCTGCACGTGCCAACCGAGAGCGGCGAATCGCGCCATGCGATCTTCAGTGAACGTGAGTTCGGTGCTGCCTTCAATGGTGATGTGGTTGTCGGCATAAAGCACGATGAGTTTGCCCAGATGCTGGTGGCCCGCATCCGATCCGGCCTCGGAAGAGATACCTTCCTCAAGGTCTCCATCGCTGACGAGGACGTATGTAAAGTGATCCACGATTCTGTGGCCCGGACGGTTGAATCGCGCTGCCAGCGCAACCTCGGCAATGGCCATGCCGACACCGTTAGTGAGTCCCTGGCCCAATGGCCCTGTAGTCGCCTCGACTCCCGGGGTTTTTCCGTATTCCGGATGCCCAGGCGTACGGCTGCCCCATTGGCGAAACCGTTTGAGTTCCTCCATAGGCAGGTCGAACCCCGTTACATGCAGCAAGGCATAGAGCAGCGCACACCCATGTCCGGCCGATAAAACGAATCGATCCCGATCCGGCCATTCGGGATCGTGCGGATTGAACTTGAGCGATCGATCCCAGAGTGCGTACGCCATGGCTGCCGAGCCCATAGGCAAACCGGGATGGCCCGAGTTGGCCTTCTGCACCATGTCGACAGCCAGAAAGCGGAGCGTGTTGAGGCACAGCTCATCCAATGCAGGCGCAGCGACTGTTGTTGCGAATGTTGCAGAGGATGCCATGATGCGTTTTGCCTTTCACTTGTTACATATTGGTTGAACATCGCGCAGGGATTCCAGACTCACGGTTGCATCAAGAGTCACGCCCCGCTACATCTTCAGGCCTACATCGCTGCACTCCGGGTGCTTGCACTGGCAGGTGAGTTCCGGTGTCGCCTTCGCATCGGCGCAGGTATCGCTGCAGTGATTCTTTCCGGGCGCGGCCGCACAGTTGCAAGCCGTGTGTTCGCATTTCATTGGGGTGGTCATGAAAGCTCCTTATGACTTCAACGTGCTTTCTACCAATTGAAGGCTCCGTTATGGGAGAGTTTCTTTTTCTCTCTTTATTCCTCATACTCATCTGCACACAGCAGGCGCGCGACGTCCTGCACGCTTTCACAGCTTCACACCAGGGGGATGAAACTATCTGTGCCGTTATGCTCATTGTGACAAGATGCCCCACAAAGCCTTTGGACTCGATGGGCTAATTGATCGCATCCATCACTGTGCACAACGGCTCAGACGCGAGATGTGCTGGAATGAGACGCTGGGCACAAGCCTCTTCGTATTCGATTGCGGCTTCGAGGTCGACTGTCGCAGAGCCACTCTGCTCTTGGGGCTACTGGGCTCGTGTTTGGTCATGTGCCGATGGGGAGAACTCAGGCGGCAAGAGCGTCAACGTTGTGAGAGATGATCGGCGAAGAATTCCACAAGACAAATCACTTCGACTACGCCGGACGAAGGGGATCTATCCGGTTGAATGGCCTTCGGAGCAAGCCGGGCTTGGTTGGCGCGAGTTCCAATAGCTCCAAAGAGTCTTCTTAAATTGGGGCGATGCCTGGCTGTAGCAGGAGAATGCGATCACAGGCCCTGCAACCCCTTGAACACGAAGCATGGGGGGACGAGTGAAAGATCCAAAAGCACCTTTCGATTGGCTGAACGTTGATGGAATGGATGCGCTGGTGGAACTGGCGCTCAATCTCCATTGGTCCTGGAATCATGCCGCGGACGAGTTGTGGCAGGCGCTCGACCAGGAACTTTGGGCGGCGACGCAAAATCCATGGGTCATCTTGCGAACGGTTTCGCACGACAAGATCAAAGCAGTGCTTGCGGACAAGAAGTTCCGCCTCCGTCTCGGCAGTTTGCTCGATAAGAATCGGGAATCGTACCGGGTGGACGCGTGGTTCCAGCACAAGCATCCGGGAGCCCCACTCACCACCATCGCCTACTTCAGCATGGAGTTCATGCTGAGCGAAGCGTTGCCCATCTACTCGGGTGGGTTGGGCAATGTAGCGGGCGACCAGATGAAGGCGGCGAGCGATCTGGGGGTTCCGATAGTTGGAGTCGGCTTGCTCTATGGCCAGGGATATTTCCGTCAGGACTTCGATTCAAGCGGCCGCCAGCAGGCACTCTATCCAGTCAATGATCCGGGGCAGTTGCCCATCCGGCCTTTGCGCCGGCCGAATGGCGAATGGTTGCGGTTGCAGATTCAACTTCCCGGTTCAAAGATATGGCTTCGCTGCTGGGAAGTTTCCGTGGGAAGGGCAAAGCTCTACCTTCTGGACACCAACGATTTTGCCAATACCGCGGCTCATCGCGGCATTACCAGTGAACTCTATGGCGGCGATGCGGAGATGCGCCTGAAGCAGGAGATCGTCCTCGGCATCGGAGGATGGCGTCTGCTGCGGGCAATTGGATTGCAGCCGGATGTGTGCCATCTCAACGAAGGTCATGCCGCGTTTGCCACGCTTGAACGGGCGCGCTTCTACATGCAGGATCATAAGAAGCCATTCGATCTTGCCATGACGGTGACGCGGGCCGGGAATCTATTCACCACGCATACCGCCGTCAGCGCTGGCTTTGACCGCTTCGATCCGAACCTGATTCGCACGTATCTAACCCACTATGCAGTAGATGAACTCGCCATCTCGGTGGAAGAATTGCTCGCCTTGGGAAGGCAGAATCCCGAAGACTATGCGGAGCCATTCAACATGGCTTATCTTGCGGTTCGGGGCAGTGGGCAAATCAATGGCGTGAGCAAACTTCATGGGGAAGTGAGCCGGCAGATATTTCAGCCGCTCTTTCCCCGCTGGCCCCAGGATGAAGTGCCAATCGGCTCAGTGACCAATGGGATTCACGTTCCCACCTGGGATTCAGTCGGCGCCGATGCGCTCTGGACCTCAGCTTGCGGCGAGAAGCGCTGGCGCGGAGATCGTCCAGCGGAAGAGGACATCCGCAAGCTTACCGACGCGCAGTTGTGGCAGATGCGCACAGATGAACGCAAGACGCTGATAGCCCGCATGCGCAAGCGGTACGCATGTCAACTTGCCTCAGAAGGCGGGACCCCAACGGATACCAGCGGTGCGTTTGATGAGAATGCGCTGACCATCGGATTCGCGCGCCGCTTTGCCACGTATAAGCGTCCCAATCTTCTGTTGCACGATACCGAACGGCTGGTGCGCCTGCTCACCAACCCTCGAATGCCTGTTCAGTTAATCCTCGCCGGGAAGGCTCATCCCCAGGATCTTCCCGGTCAACAGCTTCTCAAACAATGGAAGGACTTCATCAAGCGCCCCGAGGTAAAAGGCCGCGTGGTCTTCCTCAACGACTACGACATGATGCTGGCCCAGGAATTGGTGCAGGGAATCGATCTGTGGATCAACACGCCGCGGCGTCCGTGGGAGGCTTGCGGCACAAGTGGTATGAAGGTCCTCGTCAACGGCGGCCTGAATCTATCCGAGTTGGACGGCTGGTGGGCAGAGGCCTATTCGCCCGAAGTTGGTTGGGCCATCGGGGATGGTCAGGAACATGGCGACGACCCTGCATGGGACGCCCGCGAGGCAGAGCATGTGTATGCCTTGCTGGAAGGGGAAGTGACTGAGGAGTTCTACCAGCGCGGCGAGTCGGGTATGCCGGGCAAGTGGCTGGGGCGCATCCGCGAGAGTATGGCGCAGCTCACGCCGGAGTTCTCTGCGACGCGCGCCATCCGCGAATACACCGAGAGTCATTACCTGCCCGCCGCATCGGGCTACCGCGATCGAGCAGCGGACGATGGCGCGCTCGGCGCAAGTCTGCTCCATTGGAAGCAGAACATTGATCGGCATTGGAGCGAGGTGCATTTTGGTTTCGTGAAAATCGAAACGCACGACAACCAGCATTCCTTTGAGATCGAGATCTCTCCGGGCACCCTCACGCGCGACGAGCTTCAAGTGGAACTCTATGCGGACTCGATTCACGATGAGCAACCAGTGATTGAACCGATGAATGCATCGGAAGTGCGCGCGGATTTACTGGGCGCCCTGACCTATTCGGCCCAGGTATCCGCAACGCGTCCAGCAACCGACTACACTGCGCGCATCGTACCCCGTTACCTCAACGCTTCTGTGCCGCTCGAAGCCCAGCAGATTGTATGGCAACACTGATGGCCAGCCTGGGAATCATGGAACGAGCGCGGCAAATCCCGAGTGCCGCAAGTCGTTGTGCCGGCGAGCAGCAAGCGTCGAATCAACCATCAATCGGCTTATCGAACGGGCGCAGGTCGGCCGTCTCGGCGCTTTCAACGTCTATGCGTGTCTGCGCGAGAGCCGTGGCATGCGCTGCCATTGGCGCGGACTTGAATGGCAAGACCGACGTGGTGAGATAGGACAGTTGCACCGGCTCTCGCGACCCAGGACGAAGGGGCCATTTCGAAGGATTGTGATGCGCTGCGCCGATACCGAATGAGCATCATCAAGCTCCTGGCTTCCGAAACCATTCCTGAGCGGTTGCAGGGGCACGGTGGAAGGTGATATTCAGTTGGACCATGTCTGAAAAATCGCGCTCTGAAGACACCCCGAAACTTCGCTCAGTCAACCGCCGTCATTTTCTGAAAGCCGCCGGTTCGGCCGCACTTCTCCCCGCCGTTCTACCTGCCTTCGCGCAAAGTTCCGGAGCGTCGGCCAACAACCGGATCAATCTAGGCGTAATCGGGATGGGCTGGCAGGGGCCGGGCAACACGCAGTCCTTCCTGGCGTCAGAAGATTGCCAGGTGGTGGCGGCCTGCGATATTGATTCGAATCATCTTCAGGCTGCCATCAAGATGGTGAACGATGCCTACGGGACCGAGGATTGCAAGGGCTATCACGACTACAAGGAGTTGCTGGCCCGCGACGACATTGATGCCGTCATGATCGCCGTGCCCGATCATTGGCATGAAATTGTCGCTACAGAAGCCGCGCGCCGCAAGAAGGATATCTACGCCGAAAAGCCCCTCGCGCACACCATCGCCGAGCAGCAGTCGATTGTTCGCGCCGCCCAGCAGAACCGGATTATCTGGCAGATGGGTTCATGGCAGCGCTCGGTTCCAACGTTTCACAAGGCGGCAGAGATTGTCCGCAACGGGCTGATTGGCACGGTGACCCACGTGGAAGTCGGCTTGCCCGGCGGCAATGCAGACTTTGACGGCGTGGGGAAGGATGCGCTGGCCAAGATTTCCGCTGGCGGGGAGACCGCAACGAGCCTGGAGGAGGTGGTGCCCGGCACCAAAGCGTGGGATCTGCTGGTCACCGATCCTCCAGACACTCTGGACTACGAGACGTGGGTCGGCCCCTCCAAAATGGAACCGTACATGAGAGCGCGCTCTCATAAATCCTGGCGCTGGAATTACAACACCGGCGGCGGAGAACTGATGGATTGGATCGGCCATCATTGCGACATTGCCCACTGGGGTCTGGATTTCGACAACTCCGGACCGTTTGAAGTTGAGGGCAGCGGCGACCTGCCCCCGGCGACCGCCGTCTGGAACGCGGCGCCCAAGTACCGGTTTGAACTGAAGTATCCGCAGGGCATCAAGATGACGATTGCCGGCGGCGATCCCGGCATCAAGATGGGCGTGAAATGGGTTGGGACCGAAGGCTGGGTGTGGGTGGACCGCGCCGGCTTTGACGCGTCCAATCCCGACTGGAAGCAGGGCAAGTACCTGCCCCGGGAACTGCGCAAGGTGAAGCTTTACACGTCCGCCAATCATCAGCAGAATTTCCTCGATTGCATTCGGACGCGCCAGCAGACCGTGACGCCGGTAGAAGTTGGACATCACTCGGCCATTCCGGGCCACCTTTGCCTGATCTCCATGAAGACGGGAAGAAAGATTCGCTGGGATGTGAAGGAAGAGAAGATTATCGGCGATCCCGCAGCCAGCAAGCTGATGACCCGTGAATACCGGGGCCCCTGGAAGATGAGCTAGACGCGTTTCAGCAGCTGCTCGCTTTCACTCTTCGTGACCGGCGGGCAGCGTGGGTTTTCTGAAAGCCTTTGCAATTCAACCTGTGTAGTGCAACCTGGGCATCGACCGGGGAGACATGACTGATTCAACTGACAGAACATTGGTTCCTGGCCGCAGAGCCAACTGGGATTTTACGTTTGCCTTTTGGGCTTTGCGGCTGTGGCTCGGCGCGCGCGCGCTGTTTGTGGGCATTGAGAAGTACGGCGCCTATAAGTCCGTGGCGCAGCCGCTCATCGACCCTGCGACGGGCCAGCCCGATGCCAGTGGCGTGATGGTCAATGTCAACATCAAGTCGTACGCCCTGGCCAACTACGCGGGCATACCGGCGTCGCTGAAAGACAAGTTCGCGCACGATCCGCTGCTGCCGAAGTTCGCGCTGGTGGCCTTCGACCGGATGCTTGGCCCGGCATTTATCGTCACGGGAATCATGCTCATCATCGGTCTCGGCACGCGCATTTCGCTGTTGGCCCAGGCTGTGCTTTTTATCGCATTGACGGTGGGGCTGGTCCTGATCGATCAGCCGGACGGCGTGGCTTATCTGGGCATTCATATCGGCCTCGTCGCAGGAGCTTTGCTGCTAGCCAGACACGACAGATTTACGGTCCTCAAAAAATGGTAAAGCTTCCCCTGAATCGTCGCGAATTCATTGCCGCAACCACGGTAGCCAGCGCCGCCTTGTTGTTGAACGGCTGCAAGTCCGACGAGCCCGGCACGAAAACCGCGGCTGCCGGCAAGTTTTCGCTCAATACCATCAACATCGCCCTCATCGGGTACGGCGAAGAAGGCAAGGTGCTGCTCGAGTCCATCCTGAATATCGAGGGCGTGCGGCTTGTGGCGCTTTGCGATATCTGGGATTACCACCTGCAAGAGGGGTCGCGCTACCTGGGCAAGGTGAACAACGAGGTTCGCACCTACGAGAACTATGAGGACCTGCTGGCCAAGGAAAAGGACCTTCAGGCGGTGGTGATCGCAACGCCTGACTTCTGTCATGCGCCGATGACCAACGCGTGCCTGAAAGCCGGCTACCATGTCTACTGCGAAAAGATGATGAGCAACACCATTGACGGCGCGCGCACCATGGTGAAGACCATGCGCGAAACCGGCAAGCTGTTGCAGATTGGCCATCAGCGGCGCAGCAATCCGCGCTATCTCTTCACCAAAACTCGCTTATTGCAAGAGGCACAATTCTGCGGCCGCGTGACGGCAGCGCAGGGCCAATGGAACCGCGCCGTCAAGGAAGACTTTGGCTGGCCGAAGAAGTATGAGATGCCCGCCAGCACGCTTGCCAAGTACGGCTATAAAGACATGCACCAGTTCCGTAACTGGCGCTGGTACAAGGGACTGGGCGGAGGGCCGCTGTCCGACCTGGGCGCGCATCAAATTGATATTTTCAACTGGTGGCTGGGCACGCCGAAGTCCGTCATCGGCAGCGGCGGTCTTGACTACTACAAGAATCACGACTGGTACGACAACGCGATTGTCATCTATGAGTATCCGCTGGCCCAGGGTGTGGCCCGCGCGTCTTATCAAGTGCAAACGACCACCAGCGCCGGCGGCGGCTACTACGAGATGTTCATGGGCGACGAGGGCACCATCAAAATGTCGGAAGACCCGTCCATCTGCGCCATCTATCGCGAGGCACGCGCCACTGAAGTTTCATGGGACGATCTGATTCAAAAGGGCTATGTCCGCGCCAAGTCCGCGCCCGCGGATGACGCCGCGAAGGTGGATGTGCGCGAGACCGCGCAGTTGGCGGAATATGAAATTCCGGTGTTCTTCAACAAGCCGCCGCATCAGCCGCACCTGGAGAATTTTTTCAATACCATTCGCGGCATGGCAAAGCTGAACTGCCCGGGCGACGAGGCTTTCAGCAGTGAATACTCGATTCACAAAGCGAACGAAGCCATCGCCGCGCAAACCCGCATTGCCATCACACCCGAAGAAGTGAGAGCTTGAGATCATGAAAATTTCCGTACCGCATTTTTCCGTTCTTGCTGCACTGCTTGTCGCAACCTCAGCTCTCGCCCAGAACCAGGTTGTCTTGAAGACGCAGTTGCCACCGCCGCTTTTTGTGGGAACGCCGGTGCCTCTCAATGTGCCCAATCTTGAACCGCCCACGCGCGGCAAGCGTCCCGACTTCATGGTTCCCGCCGGCACCATCAATCTGGCAAAGAACAAGAAGGTCACGTCGAGCGACAACAATCCAGATGTTGGAACGCTTGACATGGTCGTGGATGGAGACAAGGACGGCAACGAAGGCTCATGGGTGGAACTTGGACCCGGCAAGCAATGGGTGCAGATCGACCTTGCAAGGAAGGCGAATATCTACGCCGTGCTGATTTGGCATTTTCATTCCCAGGCGCGTGTCTATCGCGATGTGGTGGTGCAGGTCTCCGATGATCCCACCTTCAAGGCGGGTGTGAACACCATCTTCAACAGCGATTTTTCCAACGACCTTGGCCTTGGCGCGGGCAAGAATCAGAGTTACATCGAGACTTATCAGGGAAAGCTGATTGACGCGAAAGGCGTGCAGGGGCGCTACGTTCGCCTCTATAGCAACGGCAATACCGCCAACAAATTGAATCACTACATTGAGGTTGAGGTGTGGGGCAAGCCCGCGGCGTGAAATCGGCCCCCGTGTGTGCTGGTGTTGTAGTGTGGTGTATCGCCCTATGAGCCGAGATGCGCCCCATGTTTTCATCGACGAACAAAACGCGGTGCCTCCACGTGGACCTGTGTTGGTTCCTCCAACGTGGGCTCGCTGGGGCGCCTTCATTCTGATCGCGCTGCTTGGATTAGCTCTCCGCTTGCCGCAATTGGGTGTGCGACCCATGCATACCGATGAAGCCGTCAACGGTTACATCGTGGGCCAGTTGCTGGCCGGCAAATCATTCACTTACGATTCACGGGACCGACATGGGCCCATGCTGGCCGCGCTCGCGCTGCCGCTGTCCAGGTTGCAGGGTGCAGCGACTTTTGCCGATCTCACAGAGTCGGATTTGCGTCTGACCACGGTGCTGGCTGGGACTCTGACGATTCTGCTGTTTGGCGCAGCGGTGGAGATGTTCGGCTTTCTGCCCAGCGTGATTGCTGCGCTGTTGTTCGCCGGCGCTCCTCTGCCCGTCTATTACGATCGATACTTCATTCATGAATCGCTCTTTGTCGCCGCCACGTTTGGATTGATCCTGACGTTTTGGCGTGCATGCAGGACCCGCTCCGCAACGCAGGCCGCGCTGGCCGGGGCGTGCGCTGCATTGATGCTGGCGAGCAAGGAGACGGCCTTGCTGCACTTCTTCGCGCTGGCTGCGGCTGCAATCGTCTACTGGCGCTGGAACCTGCGCGGCAAAATCACAAGGTATGGATGGCGGCCAAGGGCCATGCTAGCCGCAGTGGCTGCATTCATTGTGCTGACGATCGTTCTGTTTACCGGCTTTGGCAGTAACTGGAAAACGTTGCCCGAATTGTTTCATGCAGCGCCGAATCTCATGGCGCGCGCCGGCGGCGAAGGCCATCAAAAGCCCTTCTGGTATTTTGCTCAATTGTTAAGCGGCGGATGGTCGGGTGCCACGATCCTGATATTGACATGTATCGGTTTCTTCCAGACCATGAGAAAGCGCGACAGTTCAGCATACGTTTTTCTTGCTTTCTATGTGCTCTTCCTTGGCGCGCTGTACAGCTTGATTCCTTACAAAACGCCGTGGCTGGCGCTCAACTTCTGGCTGCCCGTCGCGCTGTTCGCGGGGCTGGCAATGCAATCGCTCTGGCGCATGGCGGTCAAGTATCCTGCTCATTGCGTTGCAATCCGATCAAGCTGCATCCTCGTCGCCACTGTAGCCGCCGGATTGATCGCTCACGACACGCACCAGCGCGTCTTTCTCCATCCCGCCGATGAGAGCAATCCATACGCGTACGCGCACACCTCGGATGATGTGCTGGGACTGGCGCCGGAGATCGAGAAGCTGGCGCAACAGAATGCGATCGCATCGCCGCGCATCGCGGTCATTGCCGCCGACCCCTGGCCGTTGCCGTGGTACTTGCGCCACTTCGCCAACGTCGGTTTCTGGCAGCCGGGTCAGCAGCCGGGAACGGCGGATTTCTACATCACCTCGACTGACGCAGCGGATCAGTACGCCGATCAATTGCAGAGTTTCCATGCGGAATTTTTTGGAGTGCGGCCGAATGTGCTGATCCTACTATGGTCGCCCGTACCGAAATGAAATCCAATGTCTGACATCTACTCATTCAAGCATCGCGCCATGGCCACCTACTTTGAGGTGCGCATCGCCGATGAAGATAGAACATATGCCGCGCAGGCGGCACAGGCCGCGTTCGACCTGCTGGATAAGCTTGAATCGCAGCTAAGCCGATTTCGGATGAGCAGCGATATTGCGCAGATATCTCACCTCGCTCCGGGTGAAACGATGCGCCTGAGCGAGCCGGCCTTCGCCTGCCTTGAGATCGCAAAAAAGATGGAGCAGGCAACCGGCGGCGCGTTCTCCGTCTCGGCTGCCGCCTTGCAATCGCAGACCTCGTTGCCGCGGTGGAATTTGTTCCCAGCAGAGCGCAGCATCCTTTGTGAAAGCGGCCGGCTGCAATTCGATCTGGGCGCCATCGGCAAGGGATTTGCGCTTGACCGCATGGCGGAGTTGCTGCGCGCCTGGGATTGCCCTGTCTTTATGCTGGTCGCGGGAGGTAGCAGCATTCTCGCAGGGGACGCGCCCAGTGAAACGGGCGGTTGGTCCTGCGGGCTGGGCGATGACAATGCGCCGCAGCGATTTCTTCTGGCGCATACTTCGCTCAGCGGCTCCGGCGTTGCCGTTAAGGGAAATCATATTCTCGATCCACGCACCGGCCGGCCGTCTCTGCGGCAAAACCGAGCCTGGGCCCTGGCCGATACCGGAGCCGAATCGGACGCGCTCTCAACGGCGGCCATGGTCGTGAATCAAACGGAACTGGAAAAAGTGCTAGCCGGGAATCCATCGTGGCTAGTCTTTCTCGAAGTGAATGGAGTGAATCTGCCCATGGGAAGCCGTGCGTTGCCGCCGCATGCGTGATTGTTTTGAGACCGCGTTTTGCATCGACGCCTCGCGCATAATGAAACGGGACGACCTCAATTGCGAAGATGATTTGAGTGGGCAACCGTTTCATGCGCGTGCGCCAGGAAAGGAACCTCGATGAGGATCGGTTTTTTGGGGTTGGGGAACATGGGAACACCGATAGCGCTGCGGCTGCTTTCCGCGGGGCATGAGTTATCTGTGTGGAACCGGACCGAAGAGCGCACCAAACCATTGATCCACGAAGGAGCCATTGCTGCGGCGACCCCGGCTGAGGCCGAACTCGGCGCCGACGTTCTCATCACCATGCTCTTTGACGATGAAGCGTACGAAGAGGTATTTTTCGGCATACACCGACTGGTGGATGCGCTCTCGCCTGGCATGCTTCATATCTCATGCAGCACCATCAGCGTTGCGCTGAGCGAGCGGCTCACGGTTGAGCACGCCAAGCGCGGTGTGGAGTTTGTGGCGGCGCCGGTGTTTGGCCGGCCCAACGTGGCCGCGGAGGGCCGGTTGTGGGTGGTGGCGGCCGGCGCCGACAATGCAGTGAACCGTGCCCGCCCTCTGCTCGAGGCATTTTCGCGAGGGATCAGCGTGGTGGGCGAAGAGCCGAGGCAGGCGCACGCCGTCAAGCTGGGAGGCAACTTTCTCATCGGCGCCATGATCCATTCGCTGAGCGAAGCATTCGTTTTTGCTGCAGGGCAGGGGATCGCCCCTGAGACATTTTTTGAAGCCGTCAACAGCGCATTGTTTCAGTCGCCGTTTTACGCGGCATACGCCGGCATCATGCTGCATCCGCCGGAGCAAGCTGCGGCAACCATCGAACTGGGCGCGAAGGATCTGAGCCTGCTGCGCGCGGCAGGCGCGAGCCGGCACACACGCCTCAGCCTCGCCGACCAGATGGCTGAGGTCTTTGCCGAAGCAAGGCGCTCGGGTTTGGCGGGCGAGGACTGGGCGGTGGGTCAGTACAGGATGGCGCAGCGACGCGGAGTGATGGATTAGTGGTGTGTCGCCGGTGAGACGGCCGTCCAGTTTGATTGCGGCAAATGGAACGAGGACGCTGGTCGAGCAATGAGCTTCGCTTTTGAAATCGTCGTTGTGGGCGCGGGGCCGGCGGGGCTGGCCGCGGCGGCCGCCGCAGGCCGCGCGGGCCGCAGCGTTGCGTTGCTGGAAGAGAATCCTCAGGCGGGCGGCCAGATCTGGCGATCCTCCGTCGGTGCGTCCCGCAAAGATCGCGCCAAGGCTGTGGCCATCGCCCGATTCGAAGCCTCGGGAGCCACGCTCTTCACGGGCTGCCAGGTGGTGGATGCCGATGCCTCCGGCAAGTTGAGTGCATGGGTTGGTTCGAGGCAGGCAATGGAGACGTTCACGTTTGAGCGGTTGATCCTTGCAACCGGGGCTCGTGAGCGGTTCTTGCCCTTCCCCGGCTGGACCATGCCGGGAGTGTTTGGCGCCGGTGGTTTGCAGGCGCTGGTGCGGAGCGGATACGACATCCGCGGCAAGCGGGTGGTTGTGGCGGGCACGGGGCCGCTGCTGCTGGCTGTCGCCGCGCATCTGAAGCGCGATGGCGCAGAGATTGCCGTAGTTGCTGAACAGGCTCCCCGGCGGCGTCTAATCCGGTTTGGCCTGAGCCTCATTTCTCAACCGGCAAAGCTTCTGCAGGGAATTCGCTATCGTGCAGAACTCATCGGGGCGCCGTATCGCACGGGTTGTTGGCCCATTGCTGCTGAGGGAGACAAGAATCTTCAGGCGGTGCGGCTCAGCGACGGCTCGCGCACATGGGCGGAAGCCTGCGATCTGCTGGCGTGCGGCTTTCACCTGGTCCCAAATACTGAATTGGCGATGCTGCTTGGGTGCAAGGTCGATGAAGGTGGTGTGGTGGCTGGGGCCGATCAGCAAACATCGGTTTCAAACGTGTATTGTGCGGGCGAGCCAGCTGGCATTGCAGGCGTGGACTCGGCGCTGCTGCAGGGCGAGATTGCCGGCCTGGCGGCAAGTGGGCAAGCCGATTTGGCCGCTCGCCTTCATGGCAAACGCGATGCTCAAGCTGCGTTCGGCCGCGCCATGGACCGTGCCTTTGCGCTTCGAGAAGAATTGCTGACGCTGGCCGAGCCGGACACAATTGTCTGCCGTTGCGAAGATGTACGCTTTACGCAGTTGCAGGCGCACGCCGGTTTGCCGAGCAGTTGGACCGATGTGAAGCTGCAGACGCGCTGCGGCATGGGGCCATGCCAGGGACGCATCTGCGGACCGACCCTGCACGCGCTTTTCGGCTGGCGCAACACGTCGGTGCGTCCGCCTCTGTTTCCCGTCCCGGTTGAGGCGCTTTGTCCGGCGCTGCGCAGCACGTGTGAAATCAACATTCACGAAGCACAGGAGAATTCTCGATGAAATGGTTTGGCGTACTGCCGGCGATGACCACACCCTTTACCGCGGATCTTGCGGTGGACCATGACTTCCTTGGCCGGCACGCCGCGTGGCTGCTGGAGAATGGCTGCCACGGCCTGGTTGCGCTCGGCTCCCTCGGCGAAGGGGCAACTCTCGAAGACGCCGAGAAGATCGCGATTCTGAAGACCGTGGTGAAAGCGTCGGAAGGGAAGGGAACGCCGGTTGTTACGGCTGTCTCATCGCTTTCCACCAGGAACGCCGTGGTGATCGCGAAGGAAGCGGAGCAGGCCGGCTGCAGCGGCCTTATGGTGCTTCCGCCCTACGTGTATTCATCCGACTGGCGCGAGATGAAGCAGCACGTCGCCGCGGTCATCGGGGCCACCAGCCTGCCCTGCATGCTCTACAACAACCCGATCGCTTACAAGACCGACTTTCTGGCGCCACACCTCGCGGAGCTTGCGGCCGAGCACGAGAACCTGCAGGCGGTCAAAGAGTCGAGCGCGGATGTGCGCCGGGTGATGACCATTCGCGAGGTGCTGGGCGATCGGCTCAAGATCTTCGTCGGCGTGGACGATGTGCTGGTGGAGGCAGTGGGTGCCGGCGCGACCGGCTGGGTCGCCGGACTGGTGAATGCCTTTCCGCGCGAGTCCGTCGAGTTGTTTGAGCTGGCCCTGGCCGGCAAGCGCAAGGAAGCCTATGAGCTGTATGGATGGTTCCTGCCACTGCTCCGCATGGATACGGTGCCCAAGTTTGTGCAACTGATCAAGTGGGTGCAGGCGATGACAGGTACCGGCTTGGCGACGGTACGCGCTCCGAGGTTGGAACTTGCCGGAGCGGACTTGCTGGAGGCGCAAGCGGTGCTTAGCAAGGCACTGGCCGCGCCTCCGGCGGTGAGATCGACTGCATTGCGGTCCCTGCAGGAGGCCTACCGAGGGCCAGCTTCTCTGCCTTGAAATTGGGATCGCCTTCGTGCAACGTGATCAGTCGGTCACCGGGCACGTTTTTGTGGGCCTCGACGGCTCCCAGCGGCCAGCGCACCTCGATGTCTACCTGCTCCGCGGCGCCAAGGCCGAAGTGGAGGCGCGGGTCGTTGGCGGAGACGTAGCTGGACTGGCTCATCACTTCCTGCACCTGCACCCGGCCGCCGGACCGAACTGTGACTCTGCCGCCGATGGCGCTGCGGTTGCTTTTGGTCCCGTGCAGGCGGACCTTGATCCAATGATGATGGGGCGGCGCGTCGTTGCGCAGCAGAGACGGCGCTTCATTTTGATTCATGATGAGAATGTCGAGGTCGCCATCGTTGTCAAAGTCTCCAAAGGCGCACCCGCGGCTGACGTGGCGCGAAGCAAGCGCAGGCTGGCCTTCTTCGGGCACAGGCGCGAATGTACCGTTTCCGAGGTTGCGAAAAAGCAGGCGCGGACCGCGGCGCGGATACTTCGGATTGACTGCTTCAAGTTCGGGATAGACCTGGCCGGTGACGAGGAAGATGTCGGGGTTGCCGTCGTTGTCGAGATCGACAAGGCCCGCTCCCCAACTGACGAAGCGCCGTTCATGCATGAGGCCGGCGCGTGCCGTCACGTCTTCGAATTCGCCTTTGCCGTTGTTGCGATAGAGGCCGGATGCCTGGTTCATGAAGTGCGTGCGCAGGACGTCGAGATGGCCGTCGCAATCGTAGTCGCCGATGCCGAGGCCCATGCCCGCCATCTCCTTGCCATCGTCGTTGAGAGCGACGCCGCGCAGCAGGGCTTCTTCACGAAAGGTGCCGTCGTGGTTGTTCATCAGCAGCAGGCTGGGTGTGCTGTCGCAGGCCAACAGGATGTCCGGCCAGCCGTCTTCGTCGGCGTCGAAAGCGGCCGCGGTGAGCCCGTAGGAGCCGCGCAGCGCAGCCACGCCGGAGGACTTCGAGACGTCAGTAAACGTGCCGTCGCCGTTGTTGCGATAAAGCAGATGTCTGGGCAGCGGCAGCCCGCTGGGTCCGCAATTGACGGCCACGCCCTCGAAGTTGCAGTTGGGCCGATCGAGCGAGGGTTTAGGCAAGCGCGCCAGGTCGACGTCGGCGTAGTTGGCGACAAACAGGTCAAGCCAGCCGTCGCGGTTGTAATCCACAAAGGTGCATCCGGAGCCGAAGCGGATTGCCTCGCTGCCCAGGCCGGCGTGCGCGGTCGCGTCGGTAAAGGTGCCGTTGCCGTTGTTGCGATAGAGGCGGTTCTGTCCGTAGTAGGTCACGAAGAGGTCTTCAAAGCCATCATTGTTGTAGTCGCCCACGCAGACGCCTACGGCCCAGCCCGCATCCGTCAGACCGGCGGTCGCAGTCACGTCTGTGAATGTGCCGTCGCGATTGTTGCGATAGAGCCGGTTTCCTGCGCCGGGGGGAATGGCTTCGAGGTGCCGTCCTCCGAGGATGAATACATCCATCCATCCGTCGTTGTCGTAGTCGAAAAAGGCGCAGCCGCCGCCCATGATTTCGATGATGTAGGTCGCCCGGGCTTCTTCGCCGTACGGCATTGCGTGGGAGAGACCGGCGGAGGCGGCTACATCGACAAAGTTCGAGAAGGGCGGCAACGCCGAAGTAGCCAAACTTGGATTCGGCAACTGAGGGGCGGTGGATTGCGCAACAGCGGCAAGGGCGAAGCATCTGCCCCGCGCGAGAGCAGCAAAGACGGCCGCCAGCGAAGATAGAAAGTTGCGCCGCGACCAGGAGGCGAACCGGCCCGCGCCAGGGAGCGGCGGTCCGGCGGATGCGGTTCCTTCCGGCTGGACGATGGGTTCGCTCAAGGTGCAGGATTCGCGTCGGCAATGGCCTGGGAGAGCCGCCGCGCCTCGGCATTGTCAGGGTCAACCTCAAGGGCGCGCGCCAAGGCCTGGCGAGCATCCTGCCACTTGGCCTCACTGGCTAGCGTCGCGCCCAGGTTGATCCATGCCACCACGTAGGAGGGCGCGGCGCGGACGGCAGTGCGGAAGTAGCCCTCGGCGTGTGCGGCGTCTCCTTCTCGAACCACCAGAAAGCCCATCTGGTTCTCCGCTTCGGCAAGATTCGGATTAAGTTGGATCGCTCGCTGCAGCGCGGCCTTCTCACCAGCCACGTCCTTCAACTCGTCCAGCGCCTTTGACAGCTTGTAGGCCAGCAGCGGCTCGTCGGGGTCGGCCGCTTGCGCCTCCCGATAGAGCGATGCCGCCCTGGCCGCATCCCCTGCGTCCATGGCCTGGTCGCCTTCTTCGGCTTTGCCGGCGGCCTGCGTCTTGTCGGACTGCGCCTCTTTCAGCATTTGATAGAGGGCCAGCTTCGCCTGCGCGGCTGCCGTGTCTCCCTGGTGCTTCAGAACCATGGCCAGGTCGTACTGAACCTCCGGCTGATCGTCCCCCATAGCAATTGCATTTTCCAGGTGCTGCCGGGCGGCGGCGTAGTCTCCGGCCTTGGCCAGCACGTTGCCCAGTGCGGCCTGCGATTCAACATAAGCAGGATTGAGCGCGATGGAGCGCTCGAGACAGACCCGCGCCGTGGACAGGTCCCCTTCGCGCGAGGCGAGGACGCCATTGAGATACTGCACCTCCGACTGCGCTGGATAGGCCGCGAGCAGCTTGTGCGCATAAGCTGCAGCTTTGGGAGACTGGGTAGAAACCAGCGTGCGCAGGTAAAGCAACTGCGTGGTCCGGTCGTCAGGGTGCTTGGCCAAGGCCATTTCGAGCACGGCAAAGGCATCGTCCTGGCGGCTCTGAAGCATCAGCACCATGGAGAGTTCATCGGCGATGGGCAGCGAGCCCGGATCGTTGTTCAGGCCTTCGCGGAGGACGCGCACTGCGTCGTTGAGTTCTGCCATGCCGGCATAGGCGACGCCCAGGTTGAGGCTTTGCTGCGGCGTGCGCACGCGGCTGCTCCCCGGTTTATCGAGCAATGCGATGACGGCCCGAAAATCGCTGTGGTCGATGAGGCTCTGGGAGAGGCCATCGAGAGCCGGCGCGGAGTCGGGATCGACGGCCAGCGCCGCACGCCATTCCGCTTCGGCTTCCGCAGTCTTTTTCAATTGGCCCAAAGCAGCCGCCAGTGCCAGCCGCGGGCGGATGTCGGCTGCATCAAGCTGCCGCGCCTGATTCAGCGGAGCCAGCGCCTGCACGTCGTGACCGGCTGAGTGGAGGCTCAGGCCCCATAGATAAGCCAGCGGGGCGGAAGTGGGTTCAAGGCCGGATGCTGTGGCAAAGGCGGATGCGGCGCAGTCGAACTGTTTTTGATCCGCGAACCAGTTGCCCAGCGTGGCATAGGTCTGGCTGTCTGGCTGCGCCTTCACGCGGGCCTCGAGCTCCGGCGTCGCAGTGCAGACGGTCTGGGCAGGCAGGCTTGCGCCAAGCACCAGCGCAAACGCCGC